>WNGA01014430.1_pt1 | contig 18749 bp, 16 predicted proteins | sample 5400061 | NCBI WGS metagenome assembly WNGA01 (sample SAMN13153366, study PRJNA577476) | soil metagenome | isolation source: 100 cm soil or saprolite under grassland replicate 2 | place: USA:California | collected 2016-06-15 | reverse complement strand
GCGACCGGCGTCACCCCGCCGTCCATCCACAACATCTATCTCCACGTCGCCCATGAGCGCGGATTTTTCCGCGACAACGGCATCAACGTGGCCGAATTCATCCAATTGCGCGGCGGGCCGCTCGCCACCCAAGCGATCGCCGCCGGCCAAGTCGATATCACCGCTTCCGACCCGGAAGGCCTGCTGGCGGCGGCGGTGAGCGGCCACCCGATCCGCGGCGTGTCGGCGCCCGGCGCGCATCTCTCCTACATGATCTCGGTGCGCAAGGAGATCGGATCGGTCGCCGACCTGCGCGGTAAGCCGTTCGCCATCTCGCGCCCCGGCGCGATCTCGCAATACCTCATGTTCCCGCTGCTCGACGCCGCCGGCATCCCGCGCGACTCGATTCAATGGCTCGGCGTCGGCGGCGGGCGCGAGCGCATGCTCGCCTTGCTTGCCGACCGCGTGAAGGGGGCATTGCTGCACATCGACTACGCGATGGAGGCGGTCAACGATCCGAACATCAAGCTCATCAAGTCGGTGGCGGAAATCCTCCCGGATTATCCGTTCGAGCTTCTCATGCTGCGCAAGGACATGCTCGACAAGAACCCGGCGGCGGCGACCGCGATCACCCGGGCGGTCATTCAGGCCTGCCGCTACATCGTGCAGAACAAGGCGGGCACGATCGAGATCGTCAACAAATATATACCCGGCACCAATGCCGCGGTGGTCGAGCGCGCCTACGACGAGCTGATCCGCATCCGCGGCTTCGGCGTCAACGGCGACATGAGCGAAGCCAATCTCAAGATTGCGCACGACTTGGCGCTGCAGAACAAGCAGATCGACCGCCCCATTCCGCTCGATCAATGGATCGATTTCCGCTTCCAGCAGCAAGCGCTGGATTCGCTCGGCCGCTTCGGCGGATGAGACCGGCCGTAGACGCGTAACGGGAGGGAGCCGATGGTGCGTCGCGCTGCCGTCGCGTTCGGCGCAATCCACGCGTTGTTGTCCGCCGGTGCCATCGCGCAGGAGCCGGTCAAGATCAGGATCGCATCCGTGAGCGTGCCGCCTTCCATGCACACGCTCTACATGCACGTGGCCTATGAGGAGGGCCTCTACAGACGCAACGGTCTTGAGGTCGACAGCCTGATGCAGCTGACTTCCGGACCCCTGGTGACGCAGGCGCTGGCGGCCGGCAAAGTCGACGTGGCCGACACCGACGCCGAAGGCGTGCTCAATGCCGTCGCCTCCGGCTTCCCGCTGCTCGCAGTGGCCGCGCCGTCGCAATACCTTTCCTATGTCGTGATGGTGCAGCCCGAGATCAAATCGCTCAAAGACCTGGTGGACAAGCCGTTCGCCATCTCGCGGCCGGGCGCGCTCTCGCAATATCTCATGTTTCCGGCGCTCGAGCGCGAAGGCATCGCGCGCAACGCGGTGAGCTGGGTCCCGGTCGGCGGGCCGAGCGAGCGGCGGCTTGCTTTGGTCAACAACCGGGTGAAGGGCGCGCTTCTGCACCTCGATTATGCGCTGGTCGCGCAGCGCGACAGTCACGTCGTCGCGCTGGACCGCGTGGTGCGCAGCAATCCCGACTACCCGCACGAGATGCTCGTCGTGCGCAAGGAGCTTGCCGACAAGCAGCCGCAGGTGGTGGCCGCGATCACCCGCGCCATCATTGAAGCCTGCCGCTTCATGGTGACGAACCGGGAGCGGACGATCGAGATCTACCGGAAGTATACGGGCGAGACCGATCTGAAGCTCGCCGGCGCCGCCTATGACGCGCTCATCGGCATGCGCGGCTTCGGCGTGAACGGCGGGATGACGCGCAAAGGGATCGAAGCGGTGGCGAAGCTCGCGGTGGAGAATGGCGCAAAGTCGATCCCCATCGAGGCTTGGGCCGACTTCCGGTTTCAGGAGGCGTCGCTGAAGCAGATCGGGACGGTCCCCGAATGAATGCGGCCATTGCCAACGGGGCCGACAAGGCCGCGCAGCGCATCGCCGACGTGACGGCCGAGTGCGGCATCTCGCTGGTGGCGAGCCTGCCGGACGGCTGGATCACGCGGCTGATCACGCAGTTCGCCGGGGATGCGCGCTTTCGCCACGTGGCGGTCAATCGCGAGGAATCGGCGATCGGGCTTTGCTCGGGCGCATTCTTCAGCGGCATCGGCGCGTTCGCGCTGATGGGCGCATCCGGCTTCCTCACCTGTATCTACGCCATCACCAAGATCAACTACACGTACCAGATCCCGCTGCTGATCGGTATAACGTTGCGCGGACGGCCGGGCGATAACGCCAAGTTCCACCAATCGAACGGGCTTTATCTGGAGCCGGTGATACAGGCGATCGACCTGCCGTTCGTGCCGATCGAGCGCGCCGGCGACATCCCTCTTCTCGCCACGGCGTATCGCCACAGTCGCGTGATGTCGCGGCCCGTGCTCGTCGGCTTCACCCGTGAAGTGCTGCGGGGCGAGGCGTGAGATGAACTTCGAGGCCTGTTTCCGGCTGCTGGCGGAGCGGCTCAAGGACGAGGTGATCGTCACCTCGGCCGGCAATTGCTCGGAGCTGTGGTGGGAGATCACCGGCGAGACGGAGCGGGTGTTCTACCTCGACGCTTCCATGAGCCTTGCCTCGCTGTTCGCCGCCGGCATCGCGCTCGGCGCCCCGGAGCGCACTGTGGTCGCGTTCAGCGGCGACGGCGCGTTCTGCATGAATCCCGGCATGCTGCTGGTGGAACGGCAGCTGGCGCTGCCCAATCTTAAGCACTTCATGGTGTCCAACGGCGTCTATGGCTCGACCAATGACCTCGCCCATCCATTCCGCAATCTTTGCGACTATGCCGGAATGGCGCAGGCGGCAGGCATCGAGCGGGTGTATGCCTTCTCGACGTTGGAAGGGCTGGCCCAGGGTTTCGACGACATGATGAAGGTTCCCGGCCATGCCTTCGCGGTGCTCGACGTGGAGCCGCTCGGACGCCATCTGAGTTCGCCGCCGCTCGATGCACCGGAAGTCAAGTTTCGGTTCGGACGGTACCTGGAACGCACCGGCGGACGACCGGTCTTCGATACGCCGCTGCAGCGCACGTGAACCGGCCAAAAGAAAATTGCCATGTCGCAGATCTCGATCATCGACGAGTCCGTGCTGATCCAATGGGTGCAGAAATTCGTGCGTTACCCAAGCCAGCAGACGGCGCGGTTCGAGCAGGAGCCCGAAGTCCAGGGCTTCATCGCCGATTGCGTCATGCCGTTGATTGCCGGGCTGAACCTGCCCATGCGGCGCGACGCCATGGGCAATCTCCTTGTAGAGATCGGGCCGAACAATGCCGACGCGAGCCTCATGCTGATGGCCTATGCGATGACCCATCCGGCGGCGGCCATGAAGAACCCGTTCGCCGGCGAACTCATCGAGCTGCCGGGAGGAAAGGCGGTGCGCGGCCGCGGGATTTCGGAACAGAAGGGTTCGCTGACGGCGGCGTTGGCGGCGACGCTTGCTGCGCACCGCGCCGGAGCCTTGAAGGGCCGTTTAATCTTCGCCGTCAGCACCGCCGGCGAGACCGGCCGTCACGACGCCGCTGAGGCGATGATCGACGCGCTCGGTTTCGTGCCGCGCCTCGGCATCATCGTCATCGGCACCACCGGCCGGATTTCCCTCGGCAACAAGGGTCGCCAGGACATCGAGATCCGCGTGATCGGCAAAGCGGCGCATAGCAGCACGCCGTGGGCGGGCGTCAATGCGATCGAAGGCTTGCGCCAAGTGCTTGACCAGCTCTCGACCTTCACCCCGCCGGGCCGGCCGCACCCGGGGCTGGGAAATCCCACCTTGACGAGCACCTTCATCGAGACGATGCCGCGCGCCACCCACACCGTGCAAGGCGAAGCCGTGCTCACGCTCGATCGGCGCCTGCTGCCTGGCCAATCGGCACAATCGGCGCTCGATGAGGTGCGCAAGGCCATCGCTCTGCCGGAGCCGTGGCGACTCGAGATCAGGCCGGGGCCATTCATGTATCCAGCGGAGATCAAGCCCGACGGCCTGCTGGTGCGCTCGGTGACCGAGGGGTGCTGCACGGCCGGCCTGGCTGACCCGACAACATTCTGGAGCCATGGGGCGCTCGACGCCGGATATCTGTGTCACGTCGGCTGCGAGGCCGCCATGTGGGGGCCCGGCCCGATGGATTGCTGGCATTCGAACGAGGAAAGCATCTTGGTCAAAGACATGCTGGCGGGCGCCGCAGCCTATCATGCATTAGTGCAGAACTATCTGACGTGACGCGGATTCCCCGCTCCCAGACGATCTCCAATAAGGGGTCCCAGATCTTCGGCTTCTCGAGCTAGTGCCGCCGATTTGAAGTTCCTACAGTGGATGACGCACGCTCGTTTAGGAACTTCAAATCGAAAGCGGCACTAGAATCATAGGGTTGCTAGTGCCCCTTTGCTTCCGAAGTTCGTGTCAGGGGGTGCCGCGATGTATCACGAACTTCGGAAGCGGGGCACTGGCGTGGGCTAATAGAACCGCACCGGGGCGACAAGCGGTACTGGTGCGCCGGCGACGCCATCGATAAGCTCGCCGCCGCGCACAGATGGGAAGGACTGAGATGACTGATCGCCATTCGATTTCGCGCCGCGCGCTGTTACGCGCCGCCGGAGCCGCAACCGCCTTCGGCGCGGCATCCGCATGGGCACAACACGCCGTGGGCTGGCCGGATCATCCAGTGCGCCTCATCGTACCCTACCCGGCCGGCGGCTCCACCGACGTGCTGTTCCGCATCCTCGCGGACCGGCTCAAGGACGAACTCGGTCAGCCCTTCGTGATCGAGAACCGGCCCGGCGCCTCCGGCAATGTCGGAATCGAGGCGGTCGCGAAAAGCACGCCGGACGGCCACACGATCGGCGCCGCGACCGTCGGGCATTTCTCGATCAACCAATTCCTCTTCGCGAGAATGCCTTACGACGCGGAGAAGGATCTCGTCGCGCCATCGCTGACCTACGAACTGCCGAACGTGGCTGTGGTCGCGACGCAGCACGTGCCGGCGAAGACCCTCGGCGAGTTCATCGCCTGGGGAAAAACGCGGCCGACCGGCATCTCAATCGGCAGCCCAGGCCCGGGCACCACGCCGCACCTCTCCGGCGTGCTATTCGCGGCGCGCACCGGTATCAACGCCGTCCACGTTCCATTCCGCGGCGCGGCGCAGACCATCCCAGCGATGCTGGCCGGCGATGTCACCTTTGCGGTCGACAACCTCGCCTCTTACATTTCGCAGATCGAGTCGGGAACAATGCGGGCCCTGGCGGTCACCTCGGCGCAGCGCTGGCCAACGCTGCCGAACGTGCCGACGATGGCGGAAGCAGGCGTACCGAATTTCGTCGTCACCTCGTGGGCGGCCTATGTCATGCCGATCGCAACGCCGCCGCCGGTCGTTGACAAGCTCGCGGCAGCGCACAAAGAGATCGTCGCAGACGAGTCGATGCAAAAGCGATTTCTGGCTGCCGGCGCGCGCCTTCTCTCCAGCACCCCGGCCGAGGCCGCGGCCTTCGCCGCCAAGGAAACCGTTATGTGGCGCGAGGTGGTACGCCTCTCGGGTTTGACGCCGCAGTAGCACAACGTTGCCGCTACCCTGACCCAGCAAAACGGCTACCTACGGAAGCATTGGGCTTGCCGGGAGCGATCCCGAGTGAAAGGGTGAGCTCTAGTTCGCGGATATCTACCGAGCAATCGCATGACCTTTCAGACCGCCGATGGCCCAATCTCGCCCTTTGACGAGAACCAGGCGGCGCCCGCCGACCTCTTTCGCTTCACGGTCGCGCAAATATCCCGCCGGCTCCAGGAAACTACGATCTCAGCCCGCGCCGTGCTCGACCATTATCTGGAACGGATCGAGCGCCTCAATCCGAGGCTGAATGCCTTCATCTTCGTCGATGCGGCGGCACGCGTCGCGGCCGACGAAAGCGATCGACGCCTGAAGGCCGGACGGCCGCGCAGCGCGCTCGAAGGCATTCCGCTCGCCGTCAAGGACAATCTGTTGGTCAAGGGTCAGCCGGCCGTTTGGGGCTCGCGCCTTTACGCCGATTACGTGCCGGACCACGACGAGCTGCCGGTCGGCTTGCTGCGTGAGAGCGGCGCCGTCATCGTCGGGAAGACGAACGTGCCCGAGTTCACGCTGCGGGGCTATACCGGCAATCCGGTGTTCGGCGTGACCGGCAATCCATGGAATCCCACGCTGACACCCGGCGGCTCAAGCGGTGGCTCAGTCGCGGCCGTTGCGGCGGGACTGGTGCCGCTGGCGATCGGCACCGACGGCGGCGGATCCATCCGCCGGCCGGCCGCGCATACCGGGCTCGTCGGCCTCAAGCCGAGCATCGGCCGGATTCCCCGCGGTCAGGGCTTTCCGGAAATCCTGCTGGATTGCGAAGTCGTCGGGCTGCTCGGCCGAACGGTCGCGGATGTGCGCCTCGCGCTCTCGGTCTTGGCGCAGCCGCATTCCGCCGATCAACGCTCGTTCGCCCTGCCGCCGCTTCAACCCGCGCATCCGCCGAAGCAACCGCTGAATATCCTGTTCGTGGAGCAGTTCGGCGCTGCGCCCGTCGATCGGGCGATCACGGCATCCTGCCGGCGCGCGGCGCAGAATCTCGCAGAGCTCGGCCACCAGGTGGCGGTCGGCACCCTGCCCTTCTCGCTCGATGCGGCCGATGCCGCATGGGGCATGATCGGCGATGTCGGATTGGCGATGCTGGCTGCGCGCGAGCCGCGATTTTCAAGCCTTGCATCGGCCTCTTTTGTCGAACAGGCCGCGGCCGGCGCGCGCGTTTCGGGCGCGGCCTATTTGGACGTGATCGAAACGCTGAAAGCGCTGCGGGCGGCCGTCGGGCTCGCGTTCGAAACGATCGACGTCATCATGACGCCGGCGACCGCGGCGCAGCCCTGGCCTGCCGAAGACGTCTTTCCAGCCCTGATCGACGGCCGCCCCGCCGGGCCGCGCGGGCACGCGGTATTCACCGGCTGGGTCAATGCCTGCGGACACCCCGCGCTCTCGATCCCGATCACCCCCGCGCCGGACGGAATGCCGATCGGACTGCAGCTTGTCGGGGGATTCGGCACAGAGGGACTTCTGCTGGACTTGGCCGCCCGATATGACGCGCGGCATCCGTGGGCCGACCGCTGGCCGCCGATGGCGCTGGTGCCCCGCTTCCGAAGTTCGTGATACATTGCGGCACCCTCTGACACGAACTTCGGAAGCAACAGGGGCACTAGCAAATATATGATTCTAGTGCTCCGATTCCGAAGTTCGCATCACTTGGCGGCACCCTCTCGTGCGAACTTCGGAATCAAAGGAGCACTAGCAAGCATATGTTTCTAGTGCGGTTTTGGATTTGAAGTTCCTATACGGACCTAGCCGCACGATCTGATAGGAACTTCAAATCCACCGCACTACTGTAGTGCCGCCGATTTGAAGTTCCTAAAATGAGTTTGCCGCAGCCGGTGTAGGAACTTCAAATCGGCGGCACTAGGCTGACCGGTCAGGTTGGGTTGCGTTCATCCCCGAGCATGTGGTCGGCGACGCTCCCCGCCGTCGTTCGCCACACGTCCGCCTTTGCCATAATCTTCGTCAAGTTCCATACTTCGTCACACGCGCACGATCGCCGCAATAGGGGCGGCGCCGGGCGCGCATTGATGCTCGGTCCCGCCCGACAGGAAGATGGCAGGATCGGTGGTGATCGACGCGATGACGGCGCCGACCGCGGCACGTGCGTGCCGCTCGTAATTGATATCGGCGTCGGAAAGCATGGTGTTGCGACGGCCGCGGATCGTTCCGGTCGGGCTCGCCTCGGCCTTCGCGAACACGGCGACGATCCTCTTGGCCTGCGCGTCATCGATCTCGCCGGTGAGCCCCGCGCTTTTCAGCGTGTCGCGCACGCCTTGCGCATCGATTGCGTCCTTCAGCACGCCGTGCCCGATGCGAAAAGCACTGGTCGCCTTGCGCGAATTGCCGAGCAGAAGAACCTCGCAGTTCTTCAATTCACCGCCCGCGGACGTCGATGCGACCGACGTGTAAAGATCAAGGTCCCGCGCGATCACGTCGTTGGAGAGCGCGCCGGACTCGACCTCGCCGAGCGCGAGCGCCACGCCGAGCGCGGTCGCGCCGCGCGCGAAGGCTTTCGAGCCGTTGGGGTCGCGTGTGACGAGCTTGGCGGCGCGCCGGTCGGCGTCCGCGATGCTGGCAGGCGTGAGCAGCGGGCCCTTTACCTGCACGTAATGCACCTCGGATGGATCGTCGATCGCAGCCTGCTTGAGCGCGTGCCGGACAGCCTTGGCCACCTCATGCACCTGAGTCATCGTGCCGACTTCCTCAGGCAGGATGTCGCGCGTCGCACCGATACCGAGCGCAAGGCGCGGTTCGCCCGATGCGCCCGAAGATTCCGCACGGGTGAAGATCGTCGCGTGCGGCGACAGGACGCCTTCGGTTCCGCCGGACCAGATGAAGGCTACACGCTTCGCAACGTCCTCAAGCGACGTATCGAGATGCTTGGCGAGCAGCATCTGATACGACAGCGTGGCAAAACCGCGCGTGAAATCGTTGGCCCCGCCATTTCCTTCGGTCTTGCCGATCAGCGCGACGATCTCGGCGGGCACGACTTCGCCGGTTGCGATCAGACGCGCCAGTTCCGACACATCGTTGGGGGCCGCCATGGCAACCTTATGCACCCCGATCTTCATGTCTCTTCCTCCCGTCGATTCGGCACAAATTGAAGCGGCAAACGATATTCAACCCAAGTGCCGCCGATTTGAAGTTCCTACAGTGGTTGACGCACGCTCGTTTAGGATCGTGCGGCAAGGTCCGTATAGGAACTTCAAATCCAAAACCGCACTAGAAACATATACTTGCTAGTGCTCCTTTGATTCCGAAGTTCGCACGAGAGGGTGCCGCAAAGTGATGCGAACTTCGGAATCGGAGCACTAGTCCTTGCGCGTCAGGCCGAAGGCCTCTTCGGCGCTTCGTACGCAACGCCGATCGCCGCCGGCAGCCGCGCCGAGCGGCCCAGTGCGGCGAGCACGATGAGCGCGATCAGATAGGGCAGCATCTGGATCGTATATGAGCTCACCGGCAGCGCCAGGGCCTGGGCACGCAATTGCACGGCCTCGGCCGCGCCGAACAACAGGCACGCTACCAGCGCCCCGACCGGCATCCACCGTCCGACGATGATCGCTGCCAATGCCAGATATCCGCGGCCGGCGGTCATTCCATCCGTGAAGGTGCCGACCTGCTGCAGGCACAACACCGCGCCGCCGAGGCCGGCGACCGCCCCGCTCGCGATGACCGCCAGCATGCGCACGCGCATCGGGTTGGATCCGGTCGCAAACACCGCGGTCGGATTTTCACCGGCCGCCCGCAGAGTGAGCCCCATCTGCGTGCGGAACAGCAGCAGCATCGCCGGGACGGTTGCCAGCAACGCCGCATAGGTCAGGAGTTGCTGCGTGAACAGCATCGGCCCGACCCATGGCAGTTCCGACAGATACGGGACCGGCCAGACCGGCAGTAAAGGCACCTGGATCACCGGCGCGCGCCCCCCGCCGACCGCCATCCGCAACAGGAAGCTCGTGATGCCGAGCGTGAGAATGTTCACGGCGAGGCCGGTGACCATCTGTTCCGCCCCGAAACGCACCGCGACCAGCGCTACCGCACTTGCGACCAGGGCGCCGCCGACGATGCTGGCGACAATTCCGACCAGCGGCATGCCGGTGAGGAACGTGCCGATGGTCGCGCCCCAGGCGCCCGCGAGCATCATGCCTTCGAGCCCGACCGCAAAGACCCCCGCACGCTCCGAAAGGATGCCGCCAAGCGCCACAAAGAACAGCGGGCTCGCAATTCGCATGCTGGCAACCAGCAGATCGAGGGCGAGGGCATCCATCACGCTGCCTTGCGTTGCGCCGTGGAAGCGAGTGCCGCGAGCACGAACAGCATCGTCAGGCCTTGGATGACCGACACCAGCGAGGACGGTACGCCGACCTGACGCTGCATGGCGAGCGCGCCGGCCTCGAGAAATCCGAAGAAGAGGCCGGCGGGAATGACGGAGAGAGGATTGAGCGCGCCCAGCAGCGCGACGACCACGGCATTGAAGCCGAACCCTTGGGAGAAGCCCTCGATCAATCGATAATGGACGCCGAGAACCTCGACCGCGCCGGCAAGCCCCGCCATGGCGCCCGCGACGAGCATCAGCTTCATGGTGAGCGCCGAGACCGAGAACCCCGCGTAAATCGCCGCCGAGCGGCTGGCACCGAGGACGCGCAACGCGAAGCCGCCCGTCGTGTTCCACAGATAGATGTGCGCCGCGACGGCGACGACGACCGCGATCACGATGCCGAGATGGAGCTGACTGCCGGTCGCCAGCACCGGGAGCCAATAGGCGTTGTCGAGCATCGATGATTGCGGAAATCCGGCACCAGGCTCACCGAGCGCTCCATGCAGCGCTTCCCCGACCAGCAGCAGCGCGATGAAGTTGAGGAGCAGGGTCGCCAGCACTTCGTGCACATTGCGCCAGAGATGAATAGCGGCGGCGAGACCGCTCCACAGCGCGCCTGCGGCCATTCCGGCGAGGAGCGCCGTTCCAACCGCCATGAAGGCGCTATGCTGCGGCCACACGAACGCAACCCAGGCAGCGCCCAGCCCCCCGAGCGCGATCTGTCCCTCGCCGCCGATATTGATGATGCGGGCGCGGAAGCACAGAGCGATGCCGGTGCCGCACAGGATATACGGCGTCGATTTGTTGCATGCGAAGGCGATGCGATCCATCGAGCCGAAAGCGCCGTAGAACATGGCAGAGAATGCGGCAATCGGGTTCTTTCCGGCGATGAGGATCAGGAGGGCCGTCGCGACGAAAGAAGCGCCGATAGCCGTCGCCGCGCGCTTCGCGCCGGAGGGAATCCGCAATGCGCGCGGCAGGCTCCTAAGCATACGCGGCCCCAATGCCCGTCATGCCGCCAAGGTCGCAGAGTCGTCGGATGTCCCGGCCATCATGAGGCCGAGCCGCTCAAGGTCGACCTCCTCACGTCGCATGATGCCCGCGAGACGCCCGCGGAACATTACGCCGATCCGATCGCCGATCGACAACAACTCTTCGAGCTCGGTCGAGATGTAGAGAACGGCGGCGCCGGCGCCGCGCAGCGCCAGCACCTGCTCCAGCACGAACCGCGTGGCGCCCGGGTCGAGCCCCCAGGCGGCCTGAAATGCGACCAGCACCTTCGGCCCGCGATCCATCTCGCGCGCGACGACGATCTTCTGCTGATTGCCCCCGGAAAGCTGGTGCACAGGCGTCCTGCCGCCCGGTGCGCGGATCGCATAGCCCTCGATCAGACGGTCGGCCGCCACCTGCAGGCCGCGCGGCGAGAGAAAGACGCCGCGGCTGTACGGCGGTTGCCTGACGTCGCGCAGCGCAAGGTTCTCCGCGATCGACATCTCGGAAACGAGGCTGGTACGCGAGCGGTCGGGTGGGATGAACGAGAGGCCGTGCGCGATGCGTGCCGCAACGCCGGCACGGCTCACGTCGGTCGTCCGGATGCGGAGCGTTCCGCCGGCGGGGCGACGAATGCCGGCGATGGCTTCGACCAGTTCGAGCTGCCCATTGCCGTCGACGCCGGCGATCGCCAACACTTCGCCGCCGCAGACGCTGAAGCTCACATCGGAGACCAAGTGCTGACCGTCCGGCCCGTCGACCGACAAATTCTCGACCGAGAGCAGCGGGTCGCTCGCCGCACAGTCGGTGCGAACGATGGGTGCAACGACGTCGCGCCCGACCATCAGCCGCGCCAGATCGGCGCGGGTCGTTTGCGCAATCGGCGCGCGCCCGACCACGCGTCCGTCGCGCAATACGACCGCCTCGTCGCAGACGGCCGTCACCTCGGCCAATTTGTGCGAGATGAATACAATACCCTTCCCTTCGGCACGCAGGCGCCGCATCACCGTAATCAATCCATTGATTTCCGGCGGGCTGAGATTGGACGTCGGCTCATCGAGAACGAGCAGCTCGGCCCCGCGCAGAATGGCCTTGAGAATCTCGACGCGCTGGCGCTGGCCGAACGAGAGCATGCCGACCGGCGCCCTCGGATCGAGGTCGAGGCCATAGCCGGCGCTGGTCTCGCGGATCATTTCGGCGATCTCAGCCGTCCGCAGCCAACGCCCCGCCTTTTCCCAGCCGATCATGATGTTTTCGGCGACCGTCATCGCCTCGACCAGCATGAAGTGCTGGTGCACCATGTCGATACCCGCCGCGATCGCTTCTCGGGGCAAGTGGCCGGATAGTTCCTTGCCGCGAAAGACGATGCTGCCGGCGTCGGGCGCCACCATGCCGAACAGCACCTTCATCAAGGTGCTCTTGCCGGAGCCGTTCTCGCCCAGCAACCCGACGATTTGTCCGGCGCTGACATCGAGATCGATGCCGTCGTTCGCCCGCACGGCACCGTAATGCTTGACGATGCCGCGCATCTCCAGCAGCGGCGAAGCCCGCATGGCGAAAGAACGCCCCCGGCTTCGGTGCTATTTGCCGGCGCGCGCATCCTCGCGCGTCGGCACCAGCTTCAATTCGCCGCTGGTGAAGCGCTTGGCCACCTTGTCCAACTCGGCGATCGTGTCCTGCGATACTGCGGAATTGAAGGCTTTGTCGGCCGTCAGCTGCAGCACCGCGCCGTTGGCGGACGTATCGAAGCCATAGACCTTATACTCGCCGGCCAGCTTGTTCTGCTTCACATCCGCGGCGACCGACGCATACATCGTCGGCCACTGTTCGATGATGTTGGTGAGCACCACCTCGGGCGCGATCGCCGTGTGGCCGAAGGAGCGGCCGGTAACAAAGACCCCCTTGTCCTTCGCGGCTTGGATCAGGCCGGCCTGCGCGGCATTGAGCTTGCCGGTGAGCACGTCGGCGCCGCCGCCGATCAGAGCGTAGGCGGCTTCCTTGGCGGCGGCCGCGTCCTCGATATCCTTGATGTAGACGACGTTAACTTCGATTTCCGGCCGCGCCAGCTTGGCGCAGAGGCGCATGCCGCCAACCTGGGCGACGATGTTCGGCAGACCTTCGAGCGCATAAACGCCGCCGATCTTTCCGCTCTTGCTCGCGCGCGCCATGAGCGTCCCCAGCAGGCAACCGAACTGCGCATTGTTGTAATCAACCGACATCACGTTCTGGCCCTGCCCGCCGGCGCCCGAGCCGGCCACGAACTGGACCTTGGGAAATTCGGGCCCAACGCGCTGCGCCGCCGACAGGAAGCGGCCCGAATGACCGATGACGAGCGTGAAGCCGCGCCGCGCATAGTCGCGCATCGCCTCGACGTGATCGGCCGCCGGCACATTTTCCGAATAGGCGATCTCGTATCCGATGTCCTTCAGCTTCGTAAGGCCCGCATACCCCTGTGCATTCCAGCTTTGATCGTTGATGCTGCCGGGAAGCAGCATCGCGGCCTGCTGCGCCTGAGCGCCGGTCAACGCCGTTGTCGCGAGAGCCAAGACAAGAAGGCTTGAAGAGAGCCCGAAAGCCGCTTTCGTCATTGATCGATCCTCCACGCAGTGGGCATCCTGCCCGGCCGATATCTCATTAGGCGCAAAGCAAGATGCGCGCCAGCGGTCAGGATTGACGGGCGATGACGGCGATGGGTCCGCCGCCATCCGGCCCCTGATGCTCTGCCCCGCCGGACACGAACAGATCGGTGCAGCCGACCGCTGCCGCGATCACGCCGCCCACCACGGCGCGGGCATGGCGGGTGGCGTGGATGTCGCTGTCGTTGAGCATGATGTGGCGTCGTCCGCGGATCATTCCGCTGCGTGGCGGCTCGGCCTTGGCCAGCACCGCCGCCACACGATCCCGGTCCCCGCCGCCGAGCTGGCCCTCCGACCGCAACCCGACCAATGCCAGCGCCTCGCGCACGGCGGAGAAATCGATCGGATCCCGCATCACGGCGTGCCCGATCATCAGATCGCCGCCCCACGCGCTGCTGTTGCCGAGAACGATGATTTCATTGCGCAGCAGTTCCACCCCCGCCGAGGTGCTGGCCCGTCCCGACCACAGGGAAAGATCGTTGCCGATGGCCTCTTCCGATACCGCGGAGGCCGCGACCTCGCCAAGCGCAACCGCTACGCCAAGCGCCGACGCCGCGCGCGACAACCCCATGGACGCATAGGTCTCCTCCGTCGCCACCGTCTTGCCGCGCGCGTGCGCGTCAAAGATGCGATCGCTGGTCAGCAGCGGGCACTTGACCTGTACGTAATGCACGTCCGCGTGGTCCGTGATGCCGGCCGCGGCGATCGCTTTCCCGATGGCCGCAACCGTGGCTTCGACCTGCGCCAGCCGCCCCATCTCCTCCGGCGCAAACGCGCGGGTAAACGCCGAGCCGACCGCGAGCGCCTTGGGCCACCGCGGCGGCGCTTCGCTATCGACGACCGAGAACACGATCAGATGCGGCGACAGGCCGCCTTCGGTGCCGCCCGACATCACCATGGCGACACGCTGCCCGATAGCTTCCGCACTCGTGCCGAGCCGGCGCGCAAGCAAGGCCTGCAGGGCCGACACGGCATAGGCACGGGTGAAATCGTTGACGCAGCCGTTGCCCTCGGTCTTGCCGAAGATGGCGATGATGCCGGCAGGATCGACGGCCGCGCTGTCGATCAGACGTTCGAGCCCCTCGGTGTCGCCCGGGTCGCGCATCGCCACCCGGTCGACTTGGCATACCTTCCTGGAAACCGGCATTGCACACCCGTTCAAGCGATCAACCACTGGAAAAAGGGGGAATCGTCCCCCAACAGGGCCGGGCCGCCGTATAGCCAGCGCCAAATGAGCGAACGCGCCGCCCTTCTGTGTTAGCAAGCTAGCAATGCATGTGCCATCGTTGCCGTTCGTTTGAGCAGCCCTATCTCGGCAATCGATGAACAGTCTGCTTAATAAGTCAGCATGGCGCCTATGTTTCAAGCGCGACGTGGTCGCGCCGCCGCTGCGCGCGCCGTTTCCCGGCACGAACCGGGGTGACCCATTTAGGCCCGGGCTTGCTCCGCGACATGCGTGGCGACTTGTCTTGCTTCGCCGGCGGCGGCGTCTCGGCAGATGAACTTGTGCACGAGCACGTTCTTATTCTGCCCGATTCGGAAGGCGCGGTCAGTGGCCTGGTTTTCCACAGCCGGATTGCACCAGCGATCGAAATGGATGACATGGGAGGCGGCGGTGAGATTGAGCCCCGTGCCGCCGGCTTTGAGGGAGAGCACGAAGAACGGAACGCTTTCGTCCTCCTGGAACCGGCGCACCAGATCAATCCTTGCCATCCGACCGGTCAGCGTGCCACCCGGCGAAGATCTCACGCTGCGTCTCGCTCTCTCACCGGAAATTCCGATTCTGCGCAAGAGACTCCCGGACCAATGCAGGCGACTCGCACGCTGAGAGTCGCGGTTCACACGCGCCGGTCATGTGGCGTCTCTAGCCGGCGCGTCTGCCTCGCTTGCCAGGAATCGGCCGCACTTGCGAGAGACCGCCGTACCACCAAAGCGCCTCAATGCAATGCAGGGATCTTCCGCCGCGGCCACCGTTGGACCGCATCAAGTACAAATTCGTACGCTTGTTCTTGGCGGACTCGCCGCATGGAAGGTACGACGATAAAGATGCCAAGCCGCCGATCAGTGCTTGCCGGTTTCGCCGGGCTTGCCGCTACGGCGCCGTTTCGACAGGCACGAGGCCAAGCATATCCGGAGCGAACAGTGACGCTGGTTGTGCCCTTCCCGCCGGGCGGTTCGACCGACATTCTGGCGCGCGTCGTGGCGGAGCATTTGCGGCGGTCGTTCAACCAGCCGGTCATCATTGAGAACCGCACGGGTGCATCGGGAAACATCGGAACCGCCGCGGTGGCTCGCGCCGCGCCCGACGGCTACACGCTCCTGTTCAACACCATGAGCGTGCACACAATGAACCACGCGCTGTTCGCTTCAATGCCGTTCGATGGCGTGAAGGACTTCTCGCCCATCGCTCTGCTTGCGTATGTGACGAACACGATGGTCGTGCACCCGTCCGTTCCCGCAAAGACGGTGGGCGACTTCATCGACTATGCCAAGGCCAATCCCGCAAAGATCGCCTACGCGTCAGCCGGGCAAGGCTCGACCAACCACCTGTGCGCCGCACTGTTCGAGAAGATGGCCGGAGTGTCGATGGTCCATGTGCCCTATCGCGGCGGTGCACCGGCGGTTGCCGACACTGTGGCAGGTCAGACCCAGCTCTTCTTCACGGCCGGAACGCAGAGCCTCGAGCATGTGAAAGCCGGCAAGCTGCGTCTGCTGGCCGTAACCGAAGGCAAGCGCTCGTCTCTCCTGCCCGATGTTCCAATAGTGGCCGAAACCCTGCCCGGGTACGAAATGGCCGTGTGGTATGGCGCCTACGGTCCCGCCGGAATGCAGAGGGAGATCATTGCAAAGCTCAACGCGGAGATCAGTCGTATTCTCTTCTTGCCGGAAGTGAGAAAGCGGATGGAGGACATCGCCGTCGAGGTCAGCAAGTCGACGCCCGAGGAGCTGGCAGCGATGACGCGCGCCGATGCCGACCGATGGGGCAAGATCATCAGGGATCTCGGCATTAGCGCACAGTGACGCCTGAAACTCATACGTCGGCTGCTGGCGTAGCTCATACTCGAGCCCGACCCGCAGGTTCGTTTGCATCCTGAACGGGTGGACAACGCGACAGGACAATGGCAACCCTACTGCGGAGTTGCGCGCATCTCCCTTGTTCGAGGATTTGCGATGACGATCCGCAAGAAGATCTTTCTCCTCGCCGGCATTCTCCTGGCGCTGTTCGGCGTGGTGGTCGGTGCGCTCGCCACGATGCAAAAGCTCAACAGTGAGCAGATCGGCAATATCGTTGATTATGAGCTGCCGCTGTCGCGGCTGATTGCCGAGTTCGACGTCGACACCGACAGGTACGAGCTGAACATTCTGCGCGCGCTGCGCCTGGATCCCCTGAGTCCGGAAGAGCTCCAGGCGGCAATCTCCGCCAAGCAAGCGCTCACCCACGACATACGCAAGAACATCGCGGAGGTCACTGCGTTGTTCCACCGGGCGACCCAAGACCCGCACTACCAGACCGCGGACCGCGTCGACCTCGCGCGCATCGAAGGCTCGTTCAAGTACTATAGCCGTACCCTCGAGGGATTCCTGGCCACCGGCGAGCTCACGATGGGTGCGCTCGCCGAGGGCCGGCGCGAGGAGGCGCGAACTGCCTCGCTCGGCTTCACCAAGTTCGCGGAGGCCTTCGGCCCGGACCTCGCCGAGATTCGCCGCAACATCGTCAATCTCACCGATCGGGCGACCCGCTCGGTCCTCGCGCGACAACGGCTCAACACCTATTTGAGCTTTGCCCTGTTCGTGGCGGCCTGTGGCATCGGGCTGAGCATCAGCGCGGTGGGATCGGCCCGCGTGGTCGGCGGCTTGCGCCAGCTGGTGGCCAGCACCCGGGCCATCGAGTCCGGCGCGGATTCGGTGCCCGTATTGATTCGCACGCGCGACGAGGTCGGCGAGCTCGCCCTGTCCTTCAATCGCATGATCGAGGAACTGCGCACGCGCGAGCGCATCAAGGACACTTTCGGCAGGTTCGTCGACCCGCGCATCGTCAGCCGCCTGATCGGCAGCGGCGCCGATCAGGCCGAGCGCCGTACGCTTACCGTCTTTTTTTCCGACATCAAGGAGTTCACCGGCATCAGCGAGCAGCTCACCGCGAGCGCCGTCGTCAACCTTCTGAACAGCTATTTCGGCGCGGTCGCAGCCGTCATCCACGCGCATCACGGCTTCATCGATAAATATATCGGCGACGGCGTCATGGCGTTCTGGATCCCGCCGTTCTCGGCGGGCGACGACCACGCTGGCGATGCCTGCCTCGCCGCGCTCGCTCAGCAGGAGGCGATCGTCGCGCTCCACGCGCAGCTGCCCGAGATCACCGGGATGCGGCGCAATCCACCGAAACTTGCGATCCGCATGGGCATCGCCACCGGCGAAGCCGTGGTTGGCACCATCGGCTCGGTCGCGGCGCAGTCCTATACGGTGATCGGCGACACCGTGAATCTCGCCTCGCGTCTCGAGAACATCAACAAGCTCTATGGCAGCTCGATCATCCTCAGCGAGGAGACCTATCGGCTGGCGCAACAGGTCATTGAGGCACGCGAGCTCGACCTCATCACGGTCGCCGGTAAAATCGAGCCGGTGCGCATCTACGAGGCGATGGGCCGCATCGGCGAGCTTGGACCCGAGCGGATCGAGCTGCGCGACCTATTCGCGGACGGTCTCGCCGCCTATCGCCGGCAGGATTGGGACGAGGCGCAGACCCGCTTCGAGAGCTGCCTGCGTAACGGCGCGGAGGACGGGCCAGCGCGACTCTTTCTTGAACGCATCACTCTCCTGCGCAACGCTCCGCCGCCCGCCGATTGGGGCGGGATTTGGCGGTTTTCCGACAAATAGCCGGAACCAGCCTTCACATGGACTTTTCACGACTCTCGGCACTCTTCGCAACGGGATTTGAGCTGCTTTCGCCGCGGATAGTCCGTGCGCAGGCATCTGCAGTCGTCACCCGTGAGAGCGTCGACCGCTATCTCCCGGAACTTGACAATCTTGCCGACGAAACCCTGAAACGTACCGGTGTACCCGGTCTGTCGGTGGCGGTCGTTTTCAACGATGAGCGCTTTAACTGGCCCCGACGCCTCGCCTGAGCCCGTACGCGATATTTTGGCCCGCCCCTAGCCACGACTAGTGCCGCCGATTTGAAGTTCCTACAGCGCTA
>WNGA01005400.1_pt1 | contig 18749 bp, 22 predicted proteins | sample 5400061 | NCBI WGS metagenome assembly WNGA01 (sample SAMN13153366, study PRJNA577476) | soil metagenome | isolation source: 100 cm soil or saprolite under grassland replicate 2 | place: USA:California | collected 2016-06-15 | reverse complement strand
TCGGGAATGTCGAGTTTCTCTCAGGCGAACGGAACGTGGACAAGCTCGAGCGCAGTCTCGAGCTCGGCATCCAGGCGGGACTCGATGAGCACGTGGGACGAGCGTTCGTCTCGCTCACGTGGTGGTCTCTGCGCGGGCGCTCCTACGCCGCCGCGGATCGCTATTTCACGTCAGGTCTCGAGTTCTGCACCGAGCGCGGCCTCGATCTATGGCGTTTCTACCTGCTCGCGCACCGCGCGCGTTCGCTGCTCGATCGCGGGCACTGGGACGACGCGGTCGCCTCGGCGGCGCCCTGGGAGTTGGCGAAGCCAACCGGGGAGCTGCAGCGGATCGAGCCCGTGGCCGCGGCAAGAGCAGAGGCCGCGTGGCTCGAGGGGCGGACCGAGGCGGTCGCGGATGCGACGGAATCGGCGCTGGAACTGGCTATCCGCCGGCGGGCTGGGTGGATCGTCGGCGAGCTTGCCTTTTGGCGCATGCGCGCGGGCATCCACGACGAGATCGCGCCGATCGCAACCGAGCCATGGGCGTCGCACATCTCGGGCGACTGGCGGCGTGCCGCAGAGCTGTGGAGCGCCATCGACTCCCCGTACGAGGCCGCGCTCGCGCTCGCCGATTCCCCGGATGAGGAGGCGATCCGGCGCGGCTTGGAGGAGCTGCACCGGCTCGGCGCCCAGGCAGCTGCCGCCATCGTCGCGCGCCGACTGCGGGAGCGCGGTGCGCGCGGCCTGCCGCGGGGGCCGCGGCCGACGACGCAGAAGAATCCGGCGAACTTGACTGCGCGTGAGATCGAGGTACTTGGGCTCGTCGCGCAGGGGCTCCGCAACGCCGAGATCGCCGAGGGGCTCGTGCTCTCCGAGCGGACAGTCGACCACCACGTCGCAGCGATCCTCCGGAAGCTCGGCGTTCGCACGCGCGGCGAGGCGGCCGCGAAGGCGGCCCGACTCGGGCTCGCTGGCCGAGATAGGTAGCGCCGCCGGACAACATAGGTAGTAGGGCCGATGCGCCCTCGCGCGCCCGCCGCCTACCGTCGAAGGGTCAAGAGTCGCGAACGAGAGGAGAGCGACATGCCCCGGTACGTGGTGGAGCGCATATTCCCGGACGGACTGCGTATCCCCGCGGGGGGCAAGGGCGCGTCGCTGTGTCTGGCGGTCGTGGAGCGGAACGCAGACGAAGGCGTCACCTGGGTGCACTCGTACGTCAGCGAGGACCGGGCGAAGACGTTCTGCGTCTACGACGCCCCGAGCCCCGAGGCGATCCGGAAGACGGCCGCGCGCAACGACCTCCCCGTCGACCGCATCACGCAAGTCCGCGTCCTCGATCCGTACTTCTACGCATGAGGGAGGATCCATGATTCATCGCATTGCAGCGGTCATCGCGCTCGCAGTCGTAACCGCCGCCCTCGCCGGCGCCGCTTCTGGTGCCGACGGACCCGGCGGCACCATGGCGCAGGCGCAGGCGGCGGGTTGGGACTGCAACCCCCACGTCCTGATCTTCGGGTACTACCACTGCGCGCCGCCCGGCACGCCGTCGGTCGCGGATCTGATCGCGGGCACGGACGTGTCGATCATCGTCCTCCGCGTGTTCAACCCGGACGGCACGTTCGCCGGCGTCGAGCGTCTGCTCCGCGCTGATCTCTACGCCGGACAGGGCTGCCCGCAGGACTCGCTCGTCACGTGGGACTTGATTCTCGGCTACTACGCCTGCCACAACTTCGACACATAGCGAACGGCGAAGTCGTCGCCTGAAGGCGCCGCGTTCAGTAAGGAATGAGCGCGGCGCCGGCAACTCAAAGGAGAGGAAATATGAGCGCAGAGAGGAGCACGGTGAACGCGCTCGATGAACCGGCTTTTCGCTACAGCAGGCGCGGCTTTCTGAAGCGGGCTGGAGCGGGAGCGGGCGCGGTGGCGTTGTCGGGCGGCGTCGGTGCCGCGATGGCGCCGCGCGCGGTGGCAGCGCGAAGCGCGACGGTCTCGACGAGCCCGACGACGTTCGGGCGCATCTTTCCGAACCTGCCCCCGTTCGCGTCGGCGACCGACGCGGTCCGGGCGGCACTCGCAGACCTCGGAAAGCCGGGAGGGCTCCTCGACGCGAATGACGATCTGAGCAAAGGCCCCGTGCTCTTGATCACCGATCTCGGCCTGAGCGCCAACAACCCGAACAACCCGACGCACACCGCCGGGACGACGTTCATCGGCCAGTTCATCGACCACGACATCACGTTCGATACGACCTCGCGTTTGGGAGTGACGACGGATCCGGCAGTGTCGCGAAACTCGCGAACGCCGTCGCTCGACCTCGACTCGGTGTATGGGGAGGGCCCGGTCGCGAGCCCGCAGCTTTACGACCCGGCCGATCAAGACAAACTGCGGATCGGCTTCGGCGGCCGATTCGAGGACCTGTCGCGGGTGGACGACGGAACGAACACGGCGATCATCCCGGACCCGCGAAACGACGAGCACCTGATGATTGCGGGCCTCCAGTGCGCGTTTATCCTGTTCCACAACAACGCGATCGATTGGGCGCGCGACCACGGCTACAAGGGCGCCTCAGCGTTTACGCAGGCGCGGCAGCTGACGACGTGGCACTACCACTGGCTGGTCGTGCACGAGCTCCTCCCGCAGATCGTCGGACAGGCGATGGTGGACGACGTGCTGCGAAACGGTCGCCGCTTCTACAAGCCGCGGATGCGCGAAGGGTTCATCCCGGTCGAGTTCCAGACCGGCGCGTACCGGTTCGGTCACAGCATGGTGCGCCCGTCCTACCGTGCAAACCTGCGCGGCGACAACGGCAACCCGTTCTTCGGGATGGTCTTCGATCCCGCCGGCGAGGGCCAGTCGGATCCGGTCGACCTGCGCGGCGGCGCACGCTCGCCGCGGCGCTTCATCGGTTGGCAAACCTTCTTCGATTTCGGCGACGGCAACGTGAAGCCAAACAAGCGGATCGATACGAAGATCTCGACGGCGCTGTTCAATCTGCCGCTCGGCGCAATCGCGAGCCATGACACGCCGCAGGCGCTGCCACAGCGGAACCTCTTGCGCCAGCTGACGTGGAGCTTGCCGTCAGGACAGTCGATCGCAGGCGCGATGGGCGTCACGCCCCTCGCGGACGCCGACCTCAGCGAGCTGCAGCCCTACGGCTTCCAGTCGAGCACGCCGCTCTGGTACTACGTGCTCAAGGAGGCTGAGCTCGTCGAGGACGGGCTCCACCTCGGCCCAGTCGGCGGACGGATCGTCGCGGAGGTGCTGATCGGACTGCTCCAGAGCGACACCGCGTCGTACCTGGTGCAGAAGGCGAAATGGACGCCGACGCTGACCTCCGCCGGGTCGTCGTTCCAGATGAAGGACTTCTTGACGTTCGCGGGCGTCGATCCCGCAAGCCGGGGCCAGTAGCGATGCCGGGGTTCATCGGAATCCAGGAGATCGTGCTGCTCGTGGTCCTGCTCCTGCTCATCTTCGGCGCGAGGCGCTTGCCCGAGATGGGGCGATCGCTCGGCCGCGGGATGCGCGAGTTCATGGACGGGGTCCACCGGAAGGAACGAGACGTGCCGCTGACCGACGCGCGCACGCAATCGTTGACGCCTGGGCTTCCCCCGCACGACAACCGACCCATTCCGGACCTGAAGGCTCCATGAAGGGCTCGATCCGTACCGCACACTGACGTGGCGGATCGGGTAGCCGTAGCGCGAGTCCACGACGGGCACTCGCTGTTCGAGTGATCCTCCCGAACAAGCCGCCAAACTCCGTTGCGAACCTGAAATTCGACTTTTGACCCTTCACGCCCGGTTCGGCGTCCTCCGCGAGAACGGGTAGCTCCGCCCGTTAAACAATCTGGGCAACGCCGTGCGCCAACCTGGGTGGTTCTACCGATGCCCGCCGGGCGGCGCGCTCCTATCCTCGAATGAGAGGCGCGACGATCAGGAGGAGCAGTGGACGAGACATTCCGCATGTTGGGCCGGGAGCATCAGGCCGATCTCGAGCGTGAAGCACAGAAGCGCCGGCTCGCCGCTGTCGCCCGCACCGCGCCAATCGCCCCCCGGGCCGCGCGCCCGTTGCGCGAGCGCAGGCGTCTTCTCTTCTTCCTCCGACCAGCGCAAAACAATCGGTAGGAGGTGGATTCGAAAATGCGTCGTCTCGTGATGATCGCAGCCCTGCTGGGCGTAGTGGCTAGCGTCGCCGCCGCGGCCGCCCCGGCCGAGGGCGTGAGCCCTGCTCAGCTCGCGCAGGCGGGCTGGAGCTGTTTCCTCCCGCCCGCTTTCAACCCCAACGTCCACTGTGCGCCCCCCGGGCAGCTGGAGGGTGTCGTCTCCGGTAAGGCAGCAGCGGCGACGTTTCTCGCCTTCGGGACGGATGATCTGACCTCCGAGAATGCGCCATTCCTCGGCACGGAGAGGCTCATCCGGGGAGACGTCTTCCACGGTCAGCCGTGTCCGACCGACCCGCCGAGCTACCAATACAGCTGGCTCTACCCGCGGTTCGGCTGGGACTACTACATCTGTCACACCTTCGACAGCCCGTGGTGACGTCAGACTCGAGCGCGGTCTGCGTCTGCAAGGTCTTGCCACAAGCGGGGATGGGGAGAGGGTTCTGATCGTGACAGCGCCCCGGCACGGCCGGGGCGGCGCACGCTTTGCGAGCTCCGCGAACTTGTTCACATCCTCCTCGCAGAGCTCGTTGCCCGCGAGATAGGCGAGGATGTCCGCCGAGAGCTCGTCGCGAGGCCGCGGCGTCGCGACCGCTGCCGACGATCAGGAGGGTTCCTAGAGGCCGGTGAAGCTGAAGTTGCGCCCCGGTCCGGCAGGCGCCGCCCGTTGGCAAGCAGCCGACCTCCTCGTTGCTCCACGATCCGGGGGTTGACCGCCCCGCGCGGGTGGCGGAGACTCACGGAGTCGCGCTTTCGTTTGGAGGGAGGAACAAGTGGATCAGATTTGCCTCGTAGCACCGGTCCAGGGAGGAAAGGCGGACGCGGCACGCGCGTTCATGCACGACCTCGACGGCTCGCGAAGGGACGAATACGACCACTCAGAGCGGCGGATTGGGATTACAAAGGAAGTGTGGTTCCTGGCGCAGGCAGCAGATGGCGACCAACTCGTCGGCTACATGGAGAGTCCCGACTTCAATAGTGCGTTCACGCAGTTCGTCGGGTCAGACGATGAGTTCGACCTGTGGTTCAAGGAGCGATTCGCCGAAGTGACCGGCATCGACCTCAACGACCCGCCGGAGATGCAGTTGCCAGAATTGCTCTCTGCCTACGACGTGGACGCGCCCAGTCCCGCCCACGCGTAAGAGTCGGAACATGCGCGTCGCGGTCTAGAGGTTCCATGGTGTGCGCAGGATTCAGTTCCGGGCGGTGACTGTCTGCAATAGATCCGACGCCCGGTGAGTATCGTCACACGCATGGCGACGCTGTCCCGACGCGATGGAACGCACGAGTCCCTGAATCAGCCCCCACCACTCGAGGGATACAACCTCTTCCTCGAGAACCGGCCGCTCGTCGAGGCGCTCGACCGAGAGGGCGCGGGCTGGGCGTCCGATCGCGCGGTGGCGTTCGGTGCGCTTCTGACCGGCGAACCCGTCGAGTGGGGGCGCCTGGCGAACGAGCACCCGCCGCGCCTCCGGACCCACGATCGTTTCGGCGATCGCATCGACGAGGTCGAGTTCCATCCCGCTTGGCACGAGTTGATGCGGACGAGCATCGAGCACGGCTTGCATTCGCTGTCGTGGCGTGAGACGCAGCCGGGTGCTCACGTCGGCCGCGCGGCGCTTTTCTTCTTGATGGCGCAGATTGAGGCCGGGCACGGCTGCCCGATCTCGATGACGCACGCCGCAGTCGCCACTCTTCGCGCGGACCCAGAGCTCGCCACGGAGTGGGAGCCGCGGCTGCTTTCGCTCGTCTACGAGCCGGGGCTGCGGCCGCCGGTAGAGAAGCGCGGCGTGCTGTGCGGGATGGCGATGACGGAGAAGCAGGGCGGCTCCGACGTCCGTGCGAACACGACCGTTGCAAGAGCACTCGGCGGAGGCGAGTACGAGCTCGTCGGTCACAAGTGGTTCTGCTCCGCGCCCATGTGCGATGCCTTTCTGGTGCTCGCTCAGGCCGAGCGTGGACTCTCCTGTTTCCTGCTGCCGCGCGTGCTTGCGGATGGGACGCGCAACGGGTTCCGGATCCAGCGGCTCAAGGACAAGCTCGGTGACCGCTCGAACGCATCAAGCGAGATCGAGCTCGAGGCGGCGTGGGCACGGCTCGTCGGCGAGGAAGGACGCGGTGTGCAGACGATCATCGCCATGGTCAACCACACGCGGCTCGATTGCGTCCTTGGGACGGCGGCAGCGATGCGCGCGGCGGTGGAACAGGCGACGCATCACGCGGCGCACCGTTCCGCCTTCGGGAAACTGCTTGTCGAGCAGCCCCTGATGCAGAACGTGCTTGCCGATCTCTGCCTCGAGTCCGAGGCGGCCACGCTCACTGCGCTGCGGATCGCCGGTGCGTACGACCGCAGCGAGCGTGACTTCGCACGAATCGCCACGGCTGTCGCGAAGTACTGGATCTGCAAGCGCGGCCCCGGCCACGCCGCCGAAGCGCTCGAGTGCCTGGGTGGGAACGGCTACGTCGAGGAGTCCGGCATGCCGCGGCTCTACCGCCAGCAGCCGCTCCAGTCGATCTGGGAGGGATCGGGCAACGTCATCTGTCTCGACGTCGTGCGCGCGCTCCGACGGACACCCGAGACGCTGGACGTCTTCGTCGCCGAGTGTCGGGAGGCAGCAGGCGCTGACCGCCGGTTCGACGAGTGGCTGGCGGCGCTCGAACGCGAACTGGGCGGCGACATCGATCTCGAGAGACAAGCCCGACGGGTTGTGGAGCAGATGGCGCTCGCGCTCCAAGCGTCGCTGCTCGTACGGTACGGCGACGCGGCTGTCGCCGAGGCGTTCTGCGCCTCACGGCTCGGCGGTGACCGCAGCCTGGCGTACGGGACGCTGCCCGACGTCGCGCATGCCGCCGCGATCATCGACCGCCACCGCCCCCGGCTGTAGGCCTGGTCGACCGCGTTCCTTCTATTAGGTTCACGCGCGCGCGCCAATAGAAGGCGAGCCTCCTCGGCCTTGGAAGTATCAGTGGGCGTGGCCGTGCTAGAGGTTGTTCAGATACGCGCAGACTCGTCTGTCCTGGGGGAGGGGCGACAACGCGAGTTTGGCGACGATTAGTCGAGCGCCCGGGGTTTCCGGGAGCTCAAGTACTTCGCCGAGAGCTGGGGCGGCGCCGCTCCGCTGCAGGAGCAGATAGCCCTGGTAAGTCGGCAGGAAAAGAAGGTGGCCGAGATCTGGACGTTGCTGCTCCTGGTCAAGACCGCCCTCGCGCTGCTGCTCCGGCAGACTCGCCTGCGGGGCTGCGGCTGGCGGTGGCCCTGCCGGCGCAAGCTCCGGGGGCTGGGTAAGCGATAAGGGAGGCGGCTCTGGCTGCGTGGCGTCCGATTCCGGAACGCTGCTTCGGCCTGTGAGTCCGCGGAGCCCCGTCCCGAAGCCGTGTTCAGTCTTCAAGAAGCTTCCATGCTGCTCGGCGAGTGCATTGGCGACTGCCGCGACCGAAACGAGGCCGCGCGCGACCAAGATCTCGCCGAGGCGCCGGCCCGAGCGCTCTTGTTCGGCGAGCGCCTCCACCAGATCGTGCTCGCGGACCAGGCCAGCTTCCACCAACACCGCGCCGAGGCGACGCCAACCAGGATCTGCCGCATCCATACCTGTGCCTGTCAACCGCCCCGCAGGAGAACAAAAGCCTCATTCGCGAGCTCTGCCCAGCGCTCCTTCTTGTGCTGGCGAGCACGGGAATTGAGTTGGCCGCCCATAGTACGGGATGCCGTCCGAAGCGGATCCGCGGCGGCGCCGATATCTTCAAGGCGCTCGCCGACCAGGGTCGCGTCGGCCCGCGTCTCGCGCGCCCATCTGCTAGGACGGTAGCCGTGATCGTCGCGCTTCATGTGGCGACGGGCGCCGCGGCCGGTGCCGCCAGTGGGTCGCGGTTCGCGGCGCTCCTCCTGGGGCCGATCCTCCACCTCGCGGGCGACCGCCTGCCGCACCAGGACATCCGCTCGCGCCGCTTCGAGATCGGCAGCGGTCTCGCGGGCCTCGTCCTCCTCGCCGCGCGCCGCGGCCCGCTCGATCCGGCGACGCTCGGTGCCGCGGCGAGCTCCGCCCCCGACCTCGAGCACGTCCTCCCCTTCCTGCGCCCGGGCGGTAGCAAGCTCTTCCACGGCCGCCGCGGCTGGCACCGCTCCGGACACTTCCCGGCAGACCTGCAGCTCCTGCTCGCCGGCGCGATTCTCGGCGCGCTCGTCGCGCCACGGGGGAAGGGACAGCGCGACTCGCGTTCCATCGCTTAGCGACTCGCAGCTGCACATCGAGCTAGCCGTCCGGCCGTCAGCGACGATCAAGCTCTGAAGCTAGGAGGGGCGGCCCCGGCGGGCCGCCCCTCCTTTTCAACCTCTGAGGCGCCCATCCGTCTAACCCGCCGTGATCGAACCGAAGAGCCCGTGCGACTCGTCGTCCGGGCCCGCCGTGAAATACAGCGAGTTGGTGGGGCCGGAGGCGGCCCCATTTCCGAAGCCGAGCGCCCAGAGGCCGTCGATCGCGATCGGATTTCCCGTTGACGAGTCCCGCAGCTGGCCGGCTGGGATGTAGAGGCCGGTCGGCGACTGACTGAACGCGTTGATCGTCCCGTCGCCGAAGTTGCCGACGAGAAGATCCCCGCCGAAGCGACCGAAGTTGCCCGGCGCGAGCGCGAGCCCCCACGGCGCGTTCAACCTGCCACGCATAGCCACGCGTCTCACCAGGTTCCCCTCGGTGTCGAAGGCGTCGACGAAGCCGAGGCCCTGGCCGGCAACCTCGTCCTCCTGCTCCGCGTCCTGCTTGGCGAAGGTCACATAGATCAGACCGTTGATGGCCTGGATGCCGAACGGCGCATAGCCGTTGGGTAGCAGTGGATCGGTGAACTGGTTCACGAGATGCCACGAGCCGTCGAAGACATCGACGGCGTTGTTGTGGAAGTCGGCCGCGTAGAGCATCCCGGCTGCGATCGCCAGCGCCTTGTAGATCGCGCCGTCGGGGCCTATGGCAGCCGCGAGGGCGTGGGTCGAATCGACCATGGGACTCCAGCCGTAGATGACGCCGTCCTCGGCGTCGAAGATGAACCTGGCCGGGGCCGAGGATGTTCCGTTCGTCACCTCGAAGCCCGCGCCGCCGTTGAAGACAAGCCCGGTCGGACCGCTATCGGTGCCGACGCTCACCTCGAGCGCGAGCTTCTGGCCGCTGCCGGTGTAGAGCGTCGAAGCGCTGGTCTCGTTATCGGCGACCCACCACGGGCTCGTCGAGGAGGCTGCAAGCCCCCACGCGTTGACGAGGAGCGGATCGACAGTCGGCGCGACTCCCGGCTGATCTGAGACGAGCGGCGTAACGGTGTAGGCCTTGTTCTCCGCAGCCTGCAGTGGCGCGACGGCGAACAGCACAGCGATCGCAACCACAATCGCCACACCGAAGCGAGCGATACTTGCGCGGACCATGATGGTCCTCCCTTCTCGCTGGCGAGAGATCCTTGCTGCCCGTTAGGTACGGTGGAAAGACCGTGGTGGTTTCGCAGCCTCGACGTCAGCGGCGAGGTCGTTCAGCAGGAGGGCGAGTCGTGAGGCGGCAACTGCGACCCCCACTCATCTCTTCGAATCGGATCCTTCGGCTCAGCCGTCCTCGGAACTAGGGGCTGCTCCTTTTCTTTGTCTTCGGCCTGCTGGTTTGGCGGCGTAGTCGCCGAGGCCGTTCGCGAGTAGCGCGAGGGCGCGTTTGCCGAGGCTGCGGACATCGGCCGCGAGTCGACCGGGCTTGTCGTCGGCCAGGACACGCCGACGCACGTAGTCGATCAACGTGCGCTGGACGCCCATCAGCGCGTTCGCTGCCACTCGAGCTCTGACGTCGTCGGCCGGCGCGCCGGTCTCGGCGGCTAGCAGTTCGGCAAGCGAATCTGCGTAGCCGGCGAGTGCCCGCTGCTCGCGCGCCTGCAAGGCCGGGCTTGCGGCGATCATGCGGTGGACGGTCCGCAGCCGCTCGAGCGCTTCCGGGTCGCCGGCTTCGAGCTGGCCAAGCAGGCCCGCGGGCGTGAGCAGGTAGCGCCGAAAGGCGACGAGGGCCGGCTCTCCCGCAGGCCGGGTACTGATCGCTTCGACCAGCCGGGCGCCGAACGCCTCCAGCCGGAAGAAGAAGAGATCCTCCTTGGCTGGGAAGTAGTTGAAGACGGTCGCCTCGGCAACCTCCGCCTCGCGCGCGACCTCGGCGACCGTCACCCGGTCGAAGCCGCGCTCGGCGAACAACCGCCAGGCCGTCTCGGCAATCAGCTGCCGCGTCCGCTCTTTCTTCAGCTGGCGAAGGCCCACTTACAAGCAGCTTAGCGTGCCTCGAATCTTAGTGCTACACTATGTTTATGGTGGGATCAGCTCGGGATAGTTAGAACGACGGGTTCCATGACGGCTGTAGCGACCGAGACGAGTGACTCGACAAGCGCCGGAGGGCGTGACGACGGCCTGACTCGCGAGATTCTCGTTCTGGGTGGGGTCGTCGTCCTGGGGGCGATCATGACCGTCCTCGACCTGACGATCGTGAACGTCGCGATCCCGACGCTTGGACGGGATTTCCACACCTCGATCTCGACGATCCAGTGGGTAATCACGGGCTACATACTCGCCTTCGCGAGCGTGATCCCGCTGACGGGCTGGGCGACCGAGCGTTTCGGTGCCAAGCGCGTCTGGCTGGCCTCGCTGCTTCTGTTTTTGGTCGGCTCGGTGCTCTCGGGTGCTGCCTGGTCGATCGGCTCGCTGCTCGGCTTCCGGGTGCTGCAGGGGCTCGGCGCGGGGATGATCTTGCCCGTCGGGCAGACGATGCTGGCCCAGGCCGCGGGGCCGCAGCGGATGGGACGGGTGATGAGTGTGATCGGCGTCCCGATGCTGCTCGCGCCCGTGTTCGGGCCGGTGATCGGAGGCGCGATCGTTGGAAAGGTCAGCTGGCGCTGGATCTTCTTCATCAATCTGCCCGTCGGCGTCGCCGCCGTGCTCGCTGCGCTGCGGCTGCTGCCGGCGGCGCAGCCGCGGCTCGGCCAGCGGCTCGACTTGCGCGGCTTGACCTTGCTCTCGCCGGGCATCGCGATCTTCCTCTACGGCATGTCCGAGGCCGGCAACCAGGGCGGCCTCCGCAACGCGCGCACGATCGCCGCGTCGTCGATCGGGCTGGCGCTCGTCGCGCTTTTCGTCTGGCACGCGATCCGGCGCGGCAAGAACGCTCTGATCGACCTCTCGCTCTTCCGCCGCCGCGGCTTCGCCACCGCCGCCGCGATGAGCCTCCTGCTCATCATCGCGCTCTTCGGCGCGCTGATCCTGCTGCCGCTCTACTACCAGGTCGTCCGCCACGAGAGCGCCCTGCAGACCGGGCTGCTGCTGATTCCGCAAGGCGTCGGCGCGGCGATCGCGATGCCGATCGCCGGCTGGCTGACCGACAAGATCGGCCCCCGCATCGTCGTCTCGAGCGGCATGGTCATAGCGACGCTCGGCGCCCTCGCCTACACGCAGGTAGGCGCGGACACCTCCTACCTCTACCTCGCCGCAGCGCTGCTCGTGCTCGGACTGGGCATCGGCAGCACGATCGTGCCCTCGATGGCCGCGGCCTTTCAAACACTCACCCATCAGGAGATACCGCGGGCGACCAGCGCGCTGAACGTCATCCAGCGGATCGCGGGCGCGATCGGGACCGCGCTACTCGCGATCATCCTGCAGCGCGCGATCGCGGCGAACCTCCCCAACGTGCACGGGGGCATCGAAGCGATCGCGGCGCTCTCGCGACAGCAGCAGGCCCACGCCACACCGGCGCTCGCAGATGCCTTCGGCAGCACCTTCTGGGTCGCTGTGGGGCTGATCGCCGTCTCGATCGTGCCGGCGTTGCTGCTCCCCAACGCCCCGCGCGAGCAAGTCGGAGCCGCCGAGCCGGCGGCCGAACACCGCCAGGCAGCCTGACAATCCTCCTCGCAGCGACCCTCTACGACTGGCTCATGTTCCTGCACATCCTCGCCGCGATGATCTGGGTCGGCGGCCTGCTCGCCGTCGGCCTGCTCGCCGCCCAGGTTCTTCGGAGCGGCGAGCGCGACGCGATCGCCCGCTTCGTCCGCAACCTCGGCGTCATCGGCCCCCTGGTCTTCGCTCCCGCGATGATCGCCGTCGTCGGCTTCGGGATCTGGATGGTCATCGACACCGACGCGTGGGACTTCGGCCAGACCTGGATCTGGCTTGCGCTGACCCTGTTCGGCGTCGCCTTCTTGATCGGTGCTGTGTCCCAAAGCCGGGCAGCGATCGGCGCGCGGCGAGCGGCCGAGGCGGGCGAGGATCGCGAAGCCGTCCGCCAACTCCGGCGCTGGTCGTGGGGCATGGGGTTGATCCTGGTTCTCCTGCTCGTCGCCACCTGGGACATGGTGTTCAAGCCGGGCCTCTAGCGTCGAGTTCTTGCCGGTGGCAGAGCTCTTCGACGGGCGCTCGCAGCTGCTCGTCTACCACTTCATGTTGGCCCGGAATACACGGCCGGCTGCCCGAGTTGCTCGTCGATCACGGACTGCTTCGACGGCTTCGTCGTCCATCTCAACCATCACGACGTGACGATGCTGCGGTCGGCTTATCTCGTGACGAGGTGCTCGCAGTGCTCGGGGTTCCAATCGGCGCCCTTAGGTTGGGCGCTGGTTCAGGCGCCGCGACGGGAGCTGCGAGCGTGAAGCGCCAACGGCGGCTCGAGTGGCCGCTAGTGCACCAGAAGCACGTCTCGGTCGGCCCGCCGCGCGACCGTCTGATCGACGCCGCGGCCGAGCAGCCGATCGAGAAAGCCGTGAGCGGGGCTGCCGACGACGATCAGGTCAGCGTCATGTTCCTCCGCCACCTGGAGCAGCCGCTCGGCTGCATCGCCTATCTCGACGATGTACTCGACTTCCAGGGACTGACTCGCCAGCGACATGCGTGCGCGCTCGAGCTCGCGCCGCGCAAGCTCTTCCGGCTCGGGCGGCGCCGGTTGCTCAGGCAGCGGCAGCGGTCCGCCGGTGACCACCGTGCCGGCAGCTGCCGGCCCGATGAGCTCCGGTCCGGCCGGCTCGAGCGCGGCGATGCGAACAGGGACATATGCCGATCCCGTCACGCTCACGACCAGCAGACGCGCCGAAAGGGCCTCGGCGAATTGCGCCGCGCGCGCAAGCGCGCGCTCCGCCGCCTCGGAGCTCTCGTAGCCGACGACGATCGTCTTCATGCGCGGCAACAGACGCTGATCAGCCGGTCTTGCGGATCGCCTTGATCAGGTCCCACTTCCCCATCTTGGAACGACCGGGAATGCTCCTCTTCTTGGCGATCTCGTAGAGCTGCTGACGATTGCGGTCCTCCAGCGCCTGACCTGCTTGGCCCCGGCGCTGACGGCCTCGCGCGGCCTGCTTGCCGAGCTCGCGGCGCGTGCTTCGCGGGAGCTTGGCGATCGTCCGTTTCCGCGTTGCCGCCTGTTGCGCCTTCTTGATGTTCCGCCTCGCGGCCTGTACTTGCCGCATGGAAGCCATGCTGCTCACCCCCATCATCGATTCGCTCTCGTGGTTCCTGTACCCGCAGGGCCAGGCGCTACTCATGCTCACGCGCACGCGACTAGCGCTCGTACGTGCCGACGACCTCGGCGATCGTCAGAACGTGCCCCTCGATCGCCTCCTCCAAATCGGCCTTCGCCGCGCCGGCGCCGAGCTCGAGTCCGGTGTCAAGGGCGTAGAGCCGGAAGAGGTAGCGATGACGCCCATGCCCCGGTGGCGGGCAGGGGCCGCGATAACCGGATGTGCCGAAGTCGTTTCGCCCTTCGCTCGGTGCGGACTCGCCCTCGCCGAGGCCGCCCGCATCCGGATCGAGCCCCCAGGCGACCCAGTGCACGAAGACGCCGTTCGGGGCATCCGGATCGTCGACGACCAGCGCCAGCGAGCGGGTTCCGTCGGGAACGTTCGTCCAGCGAAGCGGCGGCGAAAGGTCCTCGCCTTCGCAGGTATGCCGGCTCGGAATCGCCTGCGCGTTCCGGAACGCAGTGCTTTCAAGTCCGAACTCGGACATCAACAGGTTAAGTGGAGTGCAGCCGCCGTGCGGCGCGGGTCGAGGTCGCGGTAGCGGCGCACAGCCTCGTCGGTCGGGAGGGCCTCGACTTCGACACCCCGCTCGCGCAGCTGCTCGAACAGTTCCGGGTCGGGGTGCATCTGCCCGTACGCGCCCATGCCCACGAGCAGGTGCGCGGGCAACTCGTCGAGAACGTCCTCGAGGTCGGCGAGGGCGAGCCGGTGTCCCTCCGCACGCCACCAGCCGGTGACTACCCGGTCGGGAAGGACGATCACGTCGCGGGTCTGCTCTTCGCCGTCGACGACCACTTGACCGAAGCTGTATTCCTCGATCCTCGGCATCGATCACCTCCGCTGATTCGGTTGCGCGAGCGCCGGGCGCGGAGCGCGTACCGCGCGTTCGAGCCGGCACGCGCTCCGGGGCCTGGCAGAAAACGAGTCGTTAGCGGCCTTTGCGGTGGCCCTCTTCCTTGTGCTGCTTCATCACCGTGCGCGCGGCGACCTCCTTCGCGCGACCCGGGTAGCGGCCTGCCTTTCCGGCTTCCTCCTTGATGTGCTCGTATTGCCGCTGTTCCTTGTCGCTGACGCCTCGTAAGTGCTTCTTCTCGGGCATCGGTGTGCTCCTCTTCTCGATGAGGCTGACGCGCAGTCAGTCGTGCGCTGTCGAAGTGGGCTGCGAGATCTCCTCGAGCAGCTCACCCGCCTTCTTCTCCTTTGCTTCCAGCGCGACGTCGGCTTGCGCCAGCATCCCGACCAGCCGTCCGTCCTCTACCACGGGAAGCCTGCGGACGCGGTGGCGAGCCATTACCGCCAGTGCTTCGTCGAGATTCTCGTCTGGCGAAACCGAAACGACGTCGTGCGACGCAACTTCATCCACGGAGAGCGATTGCGGGTCCACGCGCTCCGCGACTGCGCGGACGACGATGTCGCGGTCGGTGACGATGCCGACGAGGCGGTCGGCCTCGACGACTGGCAGCGAGCCGACGTCGTTCTCCCTCATCATTTGGGCTGCATCGGCCACCGACTGCGTCGGCGCAGTCGACTGAACACCCTGCGTCATTGCATCACGAACCGTTTTGGCCATGGGTACCTCCTTCCACATAGACGTCTACCCAGGCTGGCCGTTCCGAATCGGCGTCAACGGACGAATGTGCGACTGCTTACTTGATGGAAGCCATCAATATCTCGGCTCGATCGCAAGACGAGACGGATTGGCCAGATCGCAGGGGCCGCGCGGACGCGCAGCTAACGGCCAGGACAATTCATGGCGCGATTCGCCAGAGCTGGTCGTGCCTGCGGGCGATGCGTGCATCGCAGCAGGGACGTTGCGGAAGCAGCTGGCGAAGCGTCCCGGGCTGCTTGTGCCTGATCGATCCGAGCAAGCGGGAGAGCCGTTCCTGCGCGTCGCCGTCGGCGGCGGAGCCGTAGACGAGCGTGCCCGGCTCTAGCCGCTGCGCGAGCCGGCCGTCGTAGACGACGCGATTCGCGTCTGTGGCTTCAGGTAGTGGCTCATCTCGAGCGGATTTGCCACACCGGTGCTGACGAGGTGGGGCGACCGTGTCCGGTCGAGCAGCCGCACGGCGGCGACGTTGTCAGCCGCAGCGCCGTCATCGTGCGTCCACCACACGGGCGCGTCGACGCTGCGGGCATAGGAGAGCACGGCGGCGATGGTGATGCAGCCAAGCGTTGCAGCGCCGGCGCCCAAAGCCACCCGCCTGTTCGAGCGGAGCAGTGTCGAGAGAAGGAACGCGACCGGGATTTCAATGGCGAGCAGGGTCGGAACGATGAAGCGTGGGACGACCGAACGTGTCCCCCCGAAAGCCAGATCAGCCGCAAGAAGCGGTGCGCTCGACAGGGCGAGCGCCGTTGCGAACAGGGCGGCCCGCCGGTCGCCACGCGACCAGAACGCGCCGAAAGCGACGGCGGCCAGAGCCAGTGCCAGGGCTGCCAGAGCGCCGGTCGCGAGCGAAAGCGGCCGCACCAGCGCCGGGTTGTCCACGAACGGCAGCCCCACTTCCACGACCCACCTTCTCAGAGACTCGCTGAACGGAATCGCGTCGCGCGTCCAGTTGGTGCCGCCCGAGAACGCGTCGCGATGCTTCACCATCACATACACCCACGGCGCGAAGACGAGTGCCGCAGCGGCCAGCGACAGCACGATCTGCCTGAAGTAGCGGATGCCGGCCCGACCGAACGCCGCCAGCACGAAGAGCAGATGGCTACCGACAACCAACACGGTCAACGGGTAGGTCAGCAGCGCCAAGGCAACGAGCAGCGCGTACAGCGCCCAATTGAGCGGGGAGGCAATGCGAAGGGCGCGCAGGAACGCGGCGCTCGAGGCTGCGACCAGCGCCGCCCAGAGGGAATACTCACGTGCCACCTGCGAGTACAGGAACTCGAAGGGAGAGATCGCCGTCAGCGCGGCCAGCGCGAGCGGGGTGAGGCGATCGTCGAACAACTCGCGCCCGAGCCAGTACATCGCGAGCACGCAGCCGACACCGAAGAGTGCCGCGAGAGCCCGGAGCGAGGAGATCGAGCTCCCGAAGACCCCGGCCCATACCCGAGCGGCGACAAAGAACAGCGGCGGGTGCTGCGGGTCGTTGTACGCGAGACTTCGAGCGGTGTCGACAACGCCGTGCTCGGAGTTCACGCGCTGAAAACGCAGAAACGAGTCCGGCTCGACCACCCGCCCGACGATGCCGTCCGTGACGTCACCGATCTGGAACCCTGACACCCGGAGCGACGTCGTCGCCTCATCGTGGTACCAGAACTTGCGGTCGAGATGAACAAACCTCACAGCAGCCCCCGCCAGCGCCAGCGCCACCAGCGCAACCACCCACGGCGGGTTCGTGCCACGGGAGAAACTCGACAGATGTTTGGCCAAGCTCTTGCCCACCTCAGCTGAGTGAGGACAATCTCACCGCACCTCAGACAGCGCAATCAGACGATTCGAGGCGTTGAAGAACCTGCCAAGCCACGCTCTAACTGAGCCGATGTCAGCGCGTCTTAGATCACCTCAGTTGAGCGGGCGCCTGACACGTGCCCGCACGCAGCGCGAGCCGATGCTCGGCTTCGCACAGCGGATCTGGCCGTCACGGTCCTCCGGCCTAGTCACCTTTCCCACGTCCGCCCCCTCGTGCGTCTAGCGGGGTCCGCCCCTTTGGATAGCGTCCGGGCGTCGGCCCACGAAGATGCTCTGTCTATGGAACAGGTGATCGACCTGGCCACGCGGAAGAGCGGTTCCATCGCCGTCGCGCTGATCTGGGACCGGCCTGAGCAGGCGTTGCGCGTCATCGCCTACGACGCGCTCACCGACGAGGAAATCGTCCTTCCGGTCAGCGGCGAAGAGGCGGCGGAGGTGTATCGACATCCGTTCGCCTACGCGAGTCGTGCGATCAGGCCCGCCGACAGTGGGCGTTCTCGGCCGCGGCGCTGACGGTCGGCCGGCCTCCGACGCACTGAGGGGATGCCTCCGCATCTCGGAACGAACGTTCGGCGTGCGACGGTCGACGAGTTAGCGCAAGACCTGACCGCCCTTCGTTTCACGAACCTGCGAAGATTTGCGGCGGACCAGCGGTGCTCGGGAAGAGGAGTGGCGTGTACGTCAGTCTCGCACGCGTTCAGACCTCGGATCAGCCGATCGAGAATGCGACGATCGTCGCCGAGGAGATGCTGAGGTGGCTTCGCGAAATCGAGGGGTTCGACGGGCTTCTGATGCTTTCGAGAGAAGGAACTACGCTCGGGCTCACGTTCTGGGAGAGCCGCGAGGCGGCCGAGCGGCACAGCGTTGTTCGAATGCAGTTCCTTGACCGCATAACGTCGGTTGCGGGCGTGCAGGTCGAGGAGATAGATGATTTCGAGGTTACTTTCGCCGACCTCGGACCACGGTTGACCGACTTCGCAGGCTGAGCCGCTATTAGCAGGGAGGGAGCAGAGAGTCGATGTCTATCCGGCCCTGACCTCTCGCGACGTCCGGGCTGCGCTGGAATGGCTCGAGACAGTCGCGACCACGCCGATAAGCCAGTCCTCTACCGCCGTGGTTACCGCTCGTACGTCGCTCCTGAGGCTGTGGTCGCCCGGTACCTGGACGACCGTGCGAGATCCCGTGGCGGGAGGAGTGCCGAACGGGTCTCGTGTGCCTTGTACGACGAGGGTCGGGACCTTCACCTCGTCGAGCTCGGAAAGACGGCTCGGTCTTGGCGCCGCCCCTGAGCGTTGGGGCGGCTGAAGCGGGAACGCTAGGCAAAGGACGGCGACCGCTCCGGTCACCTCCGCCGTACGGCAGGCGACGCGCGCGCCCATCGAGCGGCCGCCGGCGACGAGCGGCAGCCCTCGCAGCTCACCAGCGAACAGGCGGTCGGTGACCGCCGTCCAGGCGGCGTCGAGCTGGCGCGCAGGAGCAGGAGCGCGTCGCCCGGCGACGCGGTAAGGCTGCTCGACGAGTGCGACGCTGACGCCCTGCGACCGCGCGACAGCGCTCACCGCCACCAGATCTCGCGACGTCACTCCGCCTGCGGCGCCGTGACCCAAGACGAGCGCGGCTCGTGGCTGATCGGCGGGGTGAAGATGGACGTTCGCCCGACCGTGCGGAGTGTCTACTTCGAGCATCGTCACGCCGTCATCGC
>WNGA01020494.1_pt1 | contig 18752 bp, 19 predicted proteins | sample 5400061 | NCBI WGS metagenome assembly WNGA01 (sample SAMN13153366, study PRJNA577476) | soil metagenome | isolation source: 100 cm soil or saprolite under grassland replicate 2 | place: USA:California | collected 2016-06-15 | reverse complement strand
AGGAACAATCGATACCCCCAAGCAGTTTCTCGTCATCTAAAACGTCTCGATTTCTCCAACCCAGGATTGGGCCGCCCGTGACTTCGTCCTCCGTCCTTCGTCGCCGCCGTGACGAAGGTGATACCGCAACGCTCCCACCCGCCGCGCCGAATGATCCTCGCGCCATCTGGCGCGAAGCCTTCCGCACCGTGCGCGCGGAGACCGAGCGCCGCGCCGATCCCTTGAGCGCCGAGGACCAGGTGGTGCAGTCGATGCCGGATGCGAGCCCGACCAAGTGGCATCGGGCGCACACCACGTGGTTCTTCGAGCAGTTCCTCCTGGTCCCGCATCTCGCCGGCTATCGCGTTTTCGACGCGCAGTTCGCCTATCTTTTCAATTCCTACTACGTCGCGGCTGGACCGCGTCACGCGCGGCCCAGGCGCGGGCTCATCACACGGCCGGACTGCGAACGCGTTGCGGCGTTCCGCGCCCACGTCGATGCGGGCGTCGAGCGACTGCTGGCGAGCGCGGAGGATTCGCAACTGGCCGAGGTGGTGCGTATCGTCGAGATCGGCCTGCACCATGAGCAGCAGCATCAGGAGCTGCTCCTTACCGACATCCTGCACGCCTTTGCGCAGAACCCGCTGGCGCCGGCTTATGCGGCCGATTGGCGCTCGCCGAGCGCGCCGTCCGCGTCGAGCGAATTTGCTGAGTTGCCCGCGGGCATCCACCGCATCGGTTTCGAGGGCGAAGGATACAGTTTCGATAACGAGGGGCCGACCCATCCGGTGTTGCTCCAGCCGGCCTGCATTGCCCGCGGCCTGGTGACCAATGCGCAATGGCTGGATTTCATGGCGGACGGCGGCTACGCGACACCCTCGCTGTGGCTCTCCGACGGCTGGGCGCTGGCCGAGTCGGAAGGCTGGAAAGCGCCCGGCTATTGGAAAAACGTCGATGGCGTGTGGCAGGCGTTCACGCTGGGCGGGCTGCGGCCAGTCGATCCGGATGCCGCGGTCGTGCATGTGAGCTATTACGAGGCGGATGCTTTCGCGCGCTGGGCCGGCAAGCACTTGCCGACCGAAGTGGAATGGGAAGTGGCAGCGCGCGCAAACCTCCTCAATGACGCGTTCGGGATCGTCTGGCAGTGGACGCGTAGCGCCTACTTGCCCTATCCGGGCTATCGCGCGGCGGCGGGCGCGCTCGGCGAATACAACGGCAAGTTCATGATCAACCAAATGGTGTTGCGGGGAAGCTCGCATGCCACGCCCGCCGGACATGCGCGTGCGAGCTACCGGAATTTCTTCTATCCGTCGGCGCGCTGGCAGTTCAGCGGGCTCAGACTCCTGGATTATCTCGCATAACGCCCTCAGGTGATGACCGGAGTGAGTCATGGCTGCGCCGATTGAGGCTGCTGTTCGCTACGATGTCGCCGAGGCGGCGTCCTCGTTCTCGCGCGACGTCATCGCCGGCTTGACGGCACGGCCCAAGCGGCTCCCGCCCAAATACTTCTACGACGAGATCGGCGCGCAACTGTTCGAGCAGATCACGGCCTTGCCGGAATATTATTTGACCCGCTGCGAGCTCGAGATCCTGCGCGAGCGGGCGCGTGACATGGCGCGCTTCCTTCCCCCGGGCTCGGCCTTGATCGAGTTCGGCAGCGGCTCGAGCAAGAAAGTGCGAATGCTGCTGGCATCGGCGCCGACCATCGCGGCCTATGTGCCGGTCGACATTTCCTCCGAGATGCTCATTCAGGAGGCGCACGAGCTTCGGCGCGACTATCCCCGGCTTGCCGTGCTTCCAGTGGAGGCGGATTTCACCAAGCCTTTCGCCTTGCCCGCCGCGGCCGCCGGGATGGCACATACCGGGTTCTTCCCGGGATCGACCATCGGCAATTTCGAGCCGCAGGAAGCCTGCGAATTCCTGCGCCATGCCGGGCGCATGCTGGGACGCGGCGCAGCTTTGATCATCGGCGTCGATCTGGTGAAGGAGCCGAGCATCCTTCATGCCGCCTACAATGACGAAGCCGGCCTCACGGCAAAGTTCAATCTCAACTTGCTCGCGCGCATCAATCGCGAGCTCGGTGCCGATTTCGATCTTGAGGGGTTCGAGCACCGCGCCTTCTATAATTCCGAGCGCCACCGCATCGAGATGCACCTCGTCAGCAAGCGGCGCCAGAAGGTCAGCGTGTCTGGACGGGCAATCGAATTTCGCCCTGGCGAGACGATTCACACCGAAAACAGCTACAAATACACGCTCGAATACTTCACCGCGTTGGCGCGCGAGGCGGGATGGACTCCCCGCGCCCTGTGGACCGACGCCGGGGCAAATTTTTCAATTCACGCGCTGGCCTTCGAGAACCGCTGAGGCCAGCTTCGTAGGGTGGCCAAAGCGAAGCGAAGCGTGCCCCATGCGTCTCCATCTTGATGAGCCTCGCGTGGGCACGGCGCGCAACTGCGCGCCTTTGCCCACCCTACCGATGCCAAATTGTGAGCACGATTTTCCAATCGAATGAGCGCGCATGCCGATCTGCGAAGCCGACCCCTGGCGCCTGCAATATTTCGAGGGCGTCGCCTGCCCGCCGGACGTGAATATTCCAACCGAAGACAGCGACGCCTGGCTTTGGTATCCCGACCATCGCTGGGTCTATGACAAGATCGCAATCGCATTGAGCCAGGGCCTCGATGCCGGGCCGCATGGTGTGCCGCCGCCGTCCTTCCCCGTCTTTTCCAAGCCGATCGTCAATCTCAAGGGCATGGGGATCGCGAGCCGCGTTCTCTTCTCGCAGGGCGAGTACGAAGCAAGCCTCACTGCCGGGCACATGTGGATGACGCTCCTGGAGGGCCGTCATGTCAGTTCGGACGCCGTCGTCGTCGACGGCGAGCCGCGCTGGTGGCGTCACGTGACGGGCGAGCCGGGCAGGGAGGGCACGTTCGACCATTGGACGGTGCACGCCGCACGCGATGGTGCCATCGAGGACTATTGCGGCGCGTGGATCCGCCGGCATCTCAAGGGCTATACCGGCATCATCAACACCGAGACCATCGGCGGCCGTATCATCGAAGTGCACCTGCGCATGAGCGATCAGTGGCCGGACCTCTACGGCGCCGGCTGGGTCGAGGCACTCGTGCGCCTCTATCACGAGCGGCGATGGGACTTCGCCGATGCGGACCGGCGTGACGGATACAGCGTGGTGCTGTTCGGTCCGCATGGGCGGCGCTATCGCCATCCGCCTCCTGCGCTCGTGGCGCAGGTGCGGGGAATGCCTGGCGTCTCGAGCCTGCAAATCACTTTTCATGAGGATAAGGAGCCCGAGCGCCACGCCATGCCGCCCGGCGGCTTTCGTCTCGCCGTGGTAAACGCCTTTGATCTGGAGGCTGGCCGAGCCGCGCGAGAGATGCTGCGCACGCATTTTCTCGCCCGCGCGGCGTGACTGTCATCGTCATAGTTGTAGGGTGGGCAAAGGCGCTCAACGCGTTGCCATGTCGAATTGCGCTCTGCGCCTTTGCCCACCCTACCGCTTGTTGCTAAAAGGACGGCGAAGCCAAGCCAGGGAGTGACCATGAAAATTGTGGGTTTCGAAGCCAATGGCACATTGCGCCTCGGCGTGGTCGAGGGCGAGCAAGTGATCGACCTGCAGGCGGTGGACAGCAGCATTCCCGGTGATCTCGGTGAATGCCTGCGTCGAAACGATGGCGATCTCTCACTACTCAAGGATGCGGCGAAACGCGCGCCCGCGGCCGCTCGCCGCCCGCTCAAAGGGCTGACCTATGGCTTGCCCGTGGCGGCGCCGGGCAAGGTGATCTGTCTCGGCCTCAACTATCTCGAACACGTCAAGGAAGGCTCGCAGCGCGACAACATTCCGAAATTTCCCACCATCTTCATGCGCGGCCGCACCTCGCTCGTGCCGCACGGGCAGGCGATCATCCGGCCAAAGGCATCGGAAACGCTCGACTACGAAGCAGAGCTCATCTTCGTCGTCGGCAAGCGGGCCAAGCACCTCACGGCTGCAAATGCCTATTCATGCATTGCCGGATATTCGTGCGGCAACGAAGGCTCGGTGCGCGAATTTCAACGCAAGACCACGCAATGGGCCATGGGCAAGAATTTCGACCACACCGGCGGCTTCGGCCCGTGGATGGTCACGGCCGACGAGGTGCCCCCCGGCGGCAAGGGTTTGAAGATCGAGAGCCGACTCAACGGACAGGTCATGCAGTCCGACAACACCGACAATATGATGTTCCCTGTCGCCGAGACCATCGCCTATGTCACCCAGGGCATGACGCTCGAGCCTGGCGATATCGTCTTTACCGGGACGCCCTCCGGTGTCGGCCACGCGCGCAAGCCGAACCCGGTGTGGATGAAGGCGGGCGATACCTGCGAGATCGACATCGAGGGCGTCGGCGTGCTCGTCAACCCGATCGACAACGAAAAGTAACGCACTGCTCACCTCATCTTGAGGAGGCCGCGAAGCGGCCGTCTCGAAGGATGAGGGCGGCCTCATGCTTCCAGACGCGCACTCGTGCGCTCCTCAGCATGAGCCGGGAGAGGTCGGCCAATAACCAACAACATTTCACATCCATCATCGGGAGACCATAATGGCCAACTTGAATATCGTCTCGATCTGCGGCTCGCTGCGCAAAGGCTCCTTCAACGCCGTGGTGCAGCGGCTGCTGCCGTCGCTCGCACCCGAGGGCATCAGCATTAAGCCGGCGCCATCCTTTGCCGAATTTCCGCTCTATAACGCGGACATCCAGAACTCGACCGGGTTTCCCGCGCCGGTCAACACGCTTGCCGATGCGATCCGCGCCGCCGACGGCGTGATCTTTTGCACGCCCGAATACAATTTCGGCATTCCAGGCGCCCTCAAGAACGCGATCGACTGGGTATCGCGCCTGCAGAACCAGCCGTTCGCCGGCAAGCCGGTGGCGTTGCAATCGGCGTCCCCCGGACCGGTCGGCGGCGCGCGCGTGCAGTACGATCTGCGCAAGGCGATGATGTTTCTCGACGCATTCACGCTGAACAAGCCGGAAATATTCATTGGCGGCTGTGCGTCCAAATTCGACGAGAAGACCGGCGAACTCAAGGACGAGGCTACGCGGGGCCTTCTGAAGCAGCAGCTCGCAGCGTTTGCCACCTTTATCGCACGTGTGGCGCCGAAGAGCTAAACGCCGCACCGGGGGGATTATGACCGACCAGCAACTCGACGTGCTCGTGATCTGCGGCTCGTTGCGCAAGGGCTCCTACAACGCCGCGCTCGCGCGCACGTTGCCGGCGCTGGCACCCGCCGGAATGAAGCTGCGCGATGCGCCGCCGTTCGAGCGATTTCCAATCTACAATTTCGATATCCAGAACACGACCGGCTTTCCCGGCGAGGTCAACGCCTGGGCGGATGCCATCCGCAGCGCCGACGCCTTGATCATCGTTTCGCCGGAGTACAACTGGTCGATCCCGGGCGGATTGAAGAACGCGATCGACTGGGTCTCGCGTATGAAGGAGCAGCCGTTCAAGGATAAGCCGGTGGCGCTGCAATCCGCCGCCGGCGGCATCCTCGGCGGCTCGCGCATGCAATATCACCTGCGGCAATCGTTGACGTCGGTCGATGCAATTCTCTTCGGCCGGCCCGAGGTGACCGTCACCTTCGCCGCGCAGAAATTCGACGAGAAGACGCTCGAGCTCAAGGATAAGACCGCCATCGACATGATCAAGCTGCAGCTCGCCGGGTTCGAGCAATTCATCCGCCGCGTGAGTGCGAAGGAATAAAGGCATGGCGCGACTGTCCGGCCGCACGGCGATCGTCACCGGCGGGGCAGGCGCTGGTCGCGGCGACTATTGAGCGCTTCGGCAAGATCGACGTGCTGGTGAACAACGCCGCGCTTTACGCGCCGCTGCAGGAGACCAAGTGCACCGAGATCGACGCGCAGTTGTGGGACAAGGTGATGGCGGTCAACCTGCGCGGACCGTTCCTGATGGTCAAGCACGTTGCCCCGCATATGATCGCCCAGGGCTACGGCAAGATCATCAATATCGGCTCCGGCACCGCCTTTCGCGGCATCCCTTGGATGCTGCACTACGCCACCAGCAAGGGCGGCATCATGGCGTTCACGCGCGCGCTTGCACGCGAGCTCGGGGAGCACGGCATCCGCGTCAACACGCTGGCCCCGGGTTTCACCTTGAGCGACACGGTGCTGAGCGAAAATCCCGGTCACGTGAACACCGCCCGCGACCGCGCGGTGCAGTCGCGCTCGCTGCGCCGCGACGAACATCCTCAGGACCTTCTGGGAGCGCTTGTTTTCCTCGCGTCGGCGGACAGCGATTTCGTCACCGGCCAGACGCTGGCGGTCGATGGCGGCAACGTGAATACCTGATACTCCCCGCCTTCAAGGCGGAGATAGTTTCATTATATACTAATTTGCCGGTTTGGATTATCCTCTATTCCGAGCCCCCAATCCGACCAAGGGAGAGCGCCATGGTAAGCGCGACCGCCAGCAAGCGAGCCGAGAGCAAAGCCCCGGGTCCCAAGCACAATATCGAGGCGATGCGGGAGGCCTACTACCAGCGCATCGCCAAACACGACATGACGCCGTTGTGGAAGGTGATGAAGAACGTCGTCACCAAGGAGCCGGTGACGCGGTGCCAGTCCGTGATCTGGCACTACGATGACATCAAGCGTCTGGTGATGGAATCGGGCCCGCTGATCAGCGCCGAGGAGGCCGAGCGGCGCGTGCTGATCCTGGAGAATCCGGGCATGCGCGGCGAGTCCAAGGCCACCAACACGCTCTTCGCCGGCGTGCAGATGATCTTGCCGGGCGAGATCGCCCCCGCCCACCGGCACGTGTCCTCTGCCATCCGCTTCGTGCTCGACGGCGAAGGCGCCTACACCGCGGTCGAGGGCGAGAAGGCCTATATGTCGCCCGGCGATTTCGTCATCACCGCGAATTGGGCCCCGCACGACCACGGCAACAACTCCGACAAGCCCATGTTGTGGCTCGACGTGCTCGACTTTCCGCAGGTCAATTTCTTCGAGACCTCGTTCGCCGAGCAGTTTGCCAGCGCGACCCAGCCGACCAGCCGGGCGGATGGAGATTCGCTGAGCTTCTACGCCTCGGGTGTGCTGCCGGACGGCGCGCCGGCCATGCTCAATCGTAGCCCCGTCATCAACTACACCTACGCGCGCACGCGGCCGATCATCGAGCGCATGCTCAAGGCAGGTGACGTCGACAAGCGGCACGGCGCGCGCGTGCGCTATGCCAACCCGATCAACGGCGGGCCGGTGCTGCCGACCATGGGCGCATATCTCGCGCTGTTCCCCAAGGGCTTCAAGGGCGAACCATACCGCGCGACCGATGGCACCGTATTCGTCTGCGCCGAAGGGCAGGGCTCCACCACGGTCGATGGCAAGGTGCTGGAATGGGGCCCGAATGACGTGTTCGTGGTGCCGCCGTGGAAGCACTATTCGCACCGCACGAGCAAGGAATCGGTGCTGTTCTCCATCTCCGACCGCCCGGCGCAGGAAGCGCTCGGAATCTGGCGCGAGGATACCGGGGCGCACTAGCGTTGTTCATTTGTGCGGAATGGAATCAGCTCCAGTGGCGAACTCGGTCTGCTCACTCGCCCCGCGCTTGCGGGGCGAGGGTCGCGCGCGACACTGAGCGTCGCCAGCTACTTGCCGTCGTTCCAGATATCAGCCGCGAGCTTTCACCGAGGCACTCGCTACGACGCGATCTCCGGTTTGGCGGCGGCGCTGCGGCGCAGGTGATCGAGCACGAGAAGAACGATCCCGGCCGCGATCCCGGCGAAATTGACGTAGTATCCGCCTGCAAACGATTCCGGCGGCAGCACGATCAATACCGATAGCGCGCCATAGAGCAAGCGCACCGGTTTGCCGAGGTGGGTGAGGCCGAAGCCCAGGATTGCCGCGGTGCCCATGAACAGGCCGAACAAGATCCGGCAGAAATTCCACGCGATGAGATAGCTCGGCCCATCCATGAGCAGGCTCGGCGTGAGCACGAACAGGAATGGCAGGATGAACGTGCTCCAGCCCACGAGGCAGGCGATCCAGCCCGTGGTCCAGCCGTCGGTGCGCGCGATATTGGCGGCGGCATAGGCGGCGAACGCGACCGGCGGCGTGATCATCGACAGCATGCCGTTGTACATGACGAACATGTGCGCGGCCATCGGCGTGACGCCGAGCTTGACCAAGGCCGGTGCCAACAGCGTCGCGGTCAGGATGTAAACGCTCACTGTCGGCAGGCCTATGCCGAGCACGAAGGCGAGCACGGCAATCAGCAAAAGAAGCAGGAACACGTTTTCCCCGGACAGCGCGAGCAGCTGCAAGGTCATGCTGAACGCGAGACCGGAAATAGCCAGGATGCCGACCATCACGCCGGCCGCGGCGCCGATCAGCAGGATGTCGAGGGAAATCCGTCCCGTTTCGATGACGGCCTTGCCGAGACTGAGCAGATGCGGGCGCCTGCCGCGGTAACCGAAGATCGCCGTAAGCACCATCAGAATGGCGGTCGAGACGATGGCGGCCTTCTCCGGCGTCAGCCGGAAGATTTCGGGGTAGATCAGCGCGACCACCAGAAAGGCGATCGGCACCAGGAAATGCCAGCCCGATTTCATTACCTCGCCGAGCGTCGGAGCATTCGGGTCCTGGACCGAGCCGATCCCCTGCTTGGCGGCCTCGAGATCGACGTGGATGAACAGGCACGCGTAGTAGAGAATGGCCGGAATCGCGGCGGCGACGCAGACCGCGCCGTAGGACACCTGCAGGAACTCCGCCATGATGAAGGCGGCGGCGCCCATCACCGGCGGCATGAGCTGGCCGCCCGTCGATCCGACCGATTCGATCGCCGCTGCCCGATAACGGCTGAAGCCGGATCGGATCATGGTCGGGATGGTCACGATCCCGACGGCGAGCACGTTCGATACCGCGCTGCCCGAAATCATGCCGAACAGGGCGGACCCCACTACTGCGATCTTTGCCGCGCCGCCGCGGAAGCGGCCCATGGCCGCCATCGAGATGTCCGCGAAGAAATCGGCGCCGCCGGTGCGGGCCAGCACTTGGCCGAGGATGGTGAACGGGATCACCACGAGGACGGCGACCTGCAGGATGGCGCCGATCATGCTGTTGACGTCGAGGCCAAGGTAAGCGACGAGCCGCTCGGGCGAGACCCAGCGCGTCTGGAAATCTCCGGGCAGGCTCGGACTGATGTAGATGTAGATCGCCATCGCCAGGATGATGCTGACGAAGCCGAAGCCGGAGGTACGGCGGCTCGCTTCCAGCACGAGGAACAAGAGGATCGCGCTGCCGACGATGCCTTCCACCGGCAGCATCGCGAGCTCGTAGGTCAGCGGCTCGTAGCGCACGAAGATGTAGCCGCACAGCAGGAGCGACACGACGGCGCTCGCGTAGTCGAACCCGCGTGCGAATGCGCGTCGGCTCGCCAGAAACGTCCAGAGCAGCGCGAGGGCCAGCCCGGCCCATAAGAGCAGCGGGATATCGAGCGGATTGCGGAAGCGATAGGCGATATATGCCAGGATGGCGACGACGGCGATCGCGCCAGCGGGATCGATCGCGCGGTACTCGCGCTGCGTTTCCACGACGAAGGCGAGCGCGAGCGTCAGACCGAGACAGACGGTCAACAACTGCTCGGTATAGAACGAAACGTTGAAAACCTGCCTGGGTACGTCCAGTACCCAGAGCACGACGCACGCGACGAGCAGGCCCTGCAGAAGATTGCTGAAGAAGACTGTTGTTTTCGATGCGGAGGCGGCGAACTCCTCCGCGCTCGATAGCAACCGTTCCTCGGACGCGGCGGATGCAGGCTTTGTCACATCCGCAGGCTGTCGCCCTTCGTTCACGGAAACGCCTTGGCTTCGATGTTCTTGTCCTTGAAGTATTTCAACGCGCCGGGATGGAATGGAAAATCGTACTTCTTGTTGAGCCCGCCCGCCGAGAACTCTCGCAGGTTCGGAGCGACGCCGATCATCTCGGCCTTGTTCGCCTCCATTGTCTCGATGGCCTTGTACACCACATCATCGGGCACCTTGGCGTGGGTGAACAGGATGTTGTCGATAGTATAGACCTTCATCGGTTTTTCGACGCCGATGAAGATCGGTCCGGGTTCGACGTCGCTCAGGTAGCCGTAGGGTTGAATCTTGCGCGCCGCGGCTATTCCCGGGGATTCGGGAATTTCCAGAAAGCGTGTGCCGCCGACCGTGACGTCGACTTCACGAACCTTGGGCGCACCGAAGGCGAACATGAACATGTCGGCCGCTCCGGCGGCGAAATCGTCCGCCGAGCGCACCACGTTCGGAACCAGCACCGGCTTGATATCTGCCTCGGTGAGAGCACCCGTCGCGAGAATGGCGCGCGACATCGGGTCGAGCGCGCGCATGGCGGAATAGCCCATAGTCACGCGCTTGCCGCGCAGGTCGGCGACGGTGCGCATGTTGCTGTCCTTGCGCACCCAGAAGCCGGTCTTGAGCGTATAGATCGGACCAATGATCCGGATCTCGGGCTGACCGTTGTTGGCGAGCGCGATGCCGAGTTCCGGCGCATTGGCCATGGCGAAATCGGCCTCGCCGCGGCCGACGATCGCGATCATCACGGATTCGCCGGCCGTGGCCTGCACCAGCGTGTTGATGCCTCCCTTCTCCTTCAGCACCTTGGAGATCGCCGAGCTGGTCGTGTGATTGATGGTGCCCGGTTGCATCGCGGCGAAGCCGAAGGTTTGGGCGTTGGCTCCGCCCGCGAATGCGAGCGCGGTCGCGCCGGCGCAGGCGGCGATCAGATTCCGTAGTGTCGACATGGTCGTTCCCTCTTCGGTGTGCTTTTCTGCGGGCTTCGCTCCGGCGCGCTGGCGGTGCGTGCTCAATCGACCGCCTTGGGCGCGACGTTGTGCTCCTTGAAGTACTTCACGGCGCCCGGGTGGTAGCCTCCCGCACCTTCGGCGCGCCGAAGGCGAAGTAGAACGCGTCGGCGGCGCCCGCGGCAAAGTCGTCGGCGCTGCGGATCACGTTGGGCACGAGAACCGGCTTGATGTCCTTCTCGCCGAGATTGGCCGTCGCCAGCATCGCGCGCACGGTCGGCTCCAGCGCACGCATCGCGGAAAATCCATACGGGACGCGCTTGCCCTTGAGATCCGCAACCGTGCGGATGTCGCCGTCCTTGCGCACGAAGAAGCCGACGCGCAACGCATGCGCTGCGCCGATGATGCGCAAGTCTTTGAAGCCCTTGGACACACCGTCATGCACCTCCATCGCGTTGGAGATGCCGATCTCGGCCTCGCCGCGGGCGACCATGGGGACGATGACCTGGTCTCCGGCGGTCGGCTGCACGAGCACGTTCAGACCGGCTTTTTCTTTGAGCACCTTGGCTACAGCTGACGCCGTCGTGTGATTGAGGGTGCCGGGTTGCAGCGTGGCGAAGCCGTAGGTCTGCGCCTCCGCTGTTATGGCGCTTCCCGCGAGCGCCGCGCCGAACGATGCGCCGAAAAAGGCTGCGGAAAAGCCGCGGCGTGCGAACACGGATTGCATGGGAGTCCCTCCTGGTTGGTTCAGCGCAGGATCTGCCGCCCGCTTGCACGGCCCGGATATTTGCACGACGCGCCGCGCAAGGCGAGTTACAATGATTGCCGAGCAGTAGTGGGCAGGCGTGCGGGCCGACGCGTCGGATGGTCGCATCATTCGTTCATGATATCCAAGGCCGGCGGGTCGTGTTCGCGCCGGGCGCGGTCGCGCGTGTTGCCGACGAAGCGGCGCGGCTCGGCTTGAACCGCACGCTGGTGATCGCAACGCCCGGCAGCGGTGCGCGCCTCGGCGGGAGGCTGGTCGAAATGTTGGGAGCGCGGGCGGCGGGGCTCCATGCGCAGGCGGCGCTGCACGTGCCGAAGCCGACCGCCGAGGCCGGCGTCGCGGCCGCGCACGGTGCGGATGGCCTCGTCGCCGCCGGCGGTGGCGCCGCCATCGGGCTCGCCAAGATCATCGCGCGCGATCTCGGCCTGCCGATCATCGCAGTGCCTACCACCTATTCCGGATTGGAAGCGACCGCGATCTGGGGGCTGAGCGATGGGGAGCGCAAGTTCACCGGCAAGGATACGCGCGTGCTGCCGCGCACCATCGTGTACGATCCCGAGCTTACGCTGGCGCTACCGGCGTCGGTGAGCGCGGCGAGCGGCATGAACGCCATCGCCCATTGCGTCGAGGCGCTGTGGGTTGCCGATCGCACGCCGTTCCTGATGGCGCTCGCGACCGACGCGGTGCGCTGCTTCGCCGCGCATTTGCCGCGCGCGGTCGCCAACGGCACCGACCGCGAGGCGCGGGCGGAGTGTCTCATCGCCGCGTGGCTTGCCGGCGTCGTGCTCGCTTCGGGCGCCGGCCTGCAGCACAAGCTCGCTCACGTGCTCGGCGGGCTGGGCCTGCCCCACGCCGAAACCCACGCGATCATCCTGCCGCACGTCATGCGCTTCAACTTGGTGGCCGCGGAGGAGGCGCGGGCGCGGCTCGCGGCCGCGCTCGGCGGCGATGGTGCGGATCGCCTCGCAGAGATGCTGCGCGGCTTTCCAATCCCGCAACGGCTCGTTGAGGTCGGCTTCGACCGCGCCAAGACGGATTTTGTCGCGCAAGAAATCGCGGCGATGGCGATCACCGTGCCGCGCAAGGTCTCGGCCGATGACGTGCGAGCGCTGCTGACGGCGGCGGGTTGAGATCGCTCTGGGCGGGTCCCATAGGCCGGTGCCGCCGCCCTGATTCCTTGCTAAAGTTCCGATCGCTTTCGGGAGCTCAGGGTCCATGCGCCATTTGGTGGCGGTGCTTGTGTGCGCGCTTGCCGTGCTCGGGATGGCGGGGGAAGCAGCGCACGCACAATCCACGACGCCCGCAACGGCGCCCAACTCTGAGACCGACCCTTTCTCGGGCAGCGAACTTCTTCGCGGTAAACGGATCGCGCAACCCGAGTGTGCTGCCCTGCCGGGGGCCGTATGGGTGACCGTCGACCAGCAAGGCGAGTGCATCCGCTATTATCACGCGACGGTCGGTGGCCCCGGGCCTGAGGCTGTGGTCTTGGTTTCCAGCGAAGACGGCTATGCAATCCCCTGAAATCAGTTGCCCCTATTTGCAATGGGCTGAAATGCGACTTATTTCGATGAAATCGGCTTAACTTGTCGCTTTCTGACGCAACTGAGGGCAGCCAAGCTTCCGCACATTCACCTATAGGTACAGCGATTCGGACTTTAGGTACGCCGCCGGATGTGGTAGCCCTGTCTTCGAAATTTGAATGGAGACAGGGATGCGAGTTCAGCTAACAGATCGATTTTGTGCCAGCGCCAAATCAGCGGGAGTGCAGACCGATTATTTCGATGTGAGCGTCAGTGGCCTTGCCCTCAGAGTTACTAGTGGGGGCACCAAATCATGGTCTCTGCTCTACGGCACTCCACGACGTAGAGTTAGTCTGGGCAGATATCCATCGTTGTCTCTTGCAGGAGCCAGGGCCAGAGCCCTCGAGGTTAAGGACGGCAGATCAGCAGGCACCGTAGCCGCTCTAGCTGAGGTCTACATCAAGAGTGTGAGCGGCCTTCGCTCTGCGTCAGCAATCGAGCGCCGCTTACGGAAGGACGTGCTTCCGGTCATCGGACATGTTCCCCTCCACGAATTACATCGCCGAGACATAACCAGAGTTCTTGACGCTAAGTCCGCTCCCATTGCCGCAAGGCGAGTATTTGAAGACCTAAGAGCAATGGTCAGATGGGCCGTCTCCAGAGGAGACCTAGATCAAAATCCAATCGACGGAATGAAAGGCCCACCGATTTCTAAGCCCCGTACCAGAGTTCTAACCGATGACGAACTCCGAACTCTGTGGTCAAGGCTGGATCGGGTACCAGTGCAATGTCAGACCGTAATCAAACTCTGCTTGGTTACTGGCCAACGGGTTGGTGAAGTCGCTGGCATGAGCCAGGGTGAGTTAGACTTGAAGAGGCGAGTATGGAATATCCCAGCCTCACGAACTAAGAACGGACATCCCCATCAGGTTCCATTGTCGGCGATGGCCCTTGAGATCATCGGTCAAGGTGGATGGAGTGTTAGCCGTAAGTACGTCTCCAATACTATTCATGACTATCAAGACCACTTTGGAATTGCCCAATGGACTGCGCATGATCTACGGAGAACAGCATTGACTAGGATAGCAGAGTTAGGGGTTGCTCCAATCGTGTTAGGACATATCGCTAATCACCGAACAACAACAAAAGCTGGGATCACTCTAGGAGTTTATGTTCAGCATCAATATGAACAGGAGAAACGGGAAGCCCTTGAGCTATGGGCTGATCGATTACAGGGGATTATCTCAGGCGGAGCCGAAGTGGTGGCGATGCGAGGGCGACCATGAAGACAAAGATATTGGTGCAACAAAATCCCAACCCCAAATTTGTTGACGTTGCCCGCATCATTGCCAAAGGTGAGCCACCGAAATGGTTGGTTCTTGGCCTAACGCAGTTCAGCGGAGGCATTGGGGTTGACATATCAGATGAGGACCATCGGCTTTTCGAGACCCAGATTAGCCGGATGCACGATGCCGCTGACACTCTGATGAAGTGGCTTCCAATTTGGGGACAGCTTCCTTACGGCATCCAATACCCTGAAGACGTGGCTGTCGTGCTGGACGCTCTGCCACGGATCAAGAAAGACTTAGATCGTCTTGATCAAAAGCAGATCGGCCGCAGACCCAAGGTCCAACGTGAAATCTGTGCCGCTGTGATCGCCGAGGCCTGGAAGCTTTTGCATGGTAGAGCCAAGCCCAGAAGTCTTCAACTTCAACAGGCTTGCAGCGACTATTGGCGAGCTTGTGGCGGCAAGCAGATAGGCGAGACGGACGACCCTGAAAATTGGCGGCGGCCAGTTGAACTAGCACTAGCGACCGACCATGAGTGGATCAGCCTAGTTCTGTTGGCGGTACAGAACGAACACTAAATAGCGTCTCTTCTGTACCGGGTCTTTCATCACCTAGGCGAGCAGGGTCTCAGGAGCGCAATCAAGCGCTTTGGAGACCCGAAAAATGCAATCCGATCTGTTAGATCGTGTCGAAGTCTGCCGCTATTTCGGCGGTAGTCGCCCCATAAACCCAGCAACGCTCTATCGAGGGATAAGGCAGGGCAGGTATCCCCGGCCTGTCAAAGTCGGCCCAGGTTCCTCCAGATGGTTGCGGTCTGAATGTGAGCTTGCACTCCGGGTAATGACGGAGGCACGCCGATGAGCGAACTCGATAAAGCCCTATCGCTCGTGCCACAAATCAAGGACGCACACGACAAGGCTGAGAGCTATCAACGGAGTGGCTATAAGCAAGCCCTTGAGCACGCCATCGCCGCTGGTGAAGCCCTGAACCTCGCCAAGGAGGCTGTAGGGCATGGTGGATGGTCAACTTGGCGAGAGCAGAACCTTCCGACTATCAAGCAGACCACAGCTTCGCTGTACATGCGGCTGGCCGAGCACAAGGAGATGTTCGCCCAGAAGCAAATCAGCAACAGCGTTGCTAATTTGAGTGCCGAGGGCAAGTTGAGCTTGCGTGCTGCGGCGGCTCTCCTGCCAAAGAGACCTCAGACAGCGGAACAGATCGCAGCAGCTAAGGCTAGGAAGGCTGCTAAAGCAGCAACAGCGAAAAGTGGTGAAGGTGCTGCTAAGGAGTATCTCGGGGCTTTGGCAGTTGATGAATTAGTTAGCTGGCTAACGGAAGTACACGACGCAGACTATCTCAGTGAGTTGGGTGCGGTGTTGGCGAAAGCGCTAAGGCCTGCTGTTGCTGTCGCTCCTTCTATTGCTGCTGATGCTGTAAGGCGAATGTAAGGGCCGGGTTGTTTGACAAGTGGAAATGGAGTTAGGGGCTTCGGCCCCTATCTCTTGCCCCGAGATACCTTTCCTGCGCTTAGATAGGTATCTCGAAAAGTTAGGCCAAATATTTCAGTCTCGATATCGACCTTTGATTACCTATCTTGGCCAATTCATCAATGATTTCAGCAAGTTGGGCGAACCTTACTATTGACACGAATGCATTCCTGTGCTAGGGTTGGGGGGTTATAAAAATGGGGAAGTGTGTCTGCATCATCAGGAATGTGGAAGGAGCAACGGATGAAATGTGAGTGCCAGAACTGCGGACGTGAATTTGAGCTTAATCGCATGTGGCAGAAATTCTGTTCTAAGCAATGCCAACAGAAGTGGAATAAGGATCGGTATCGAGCCGAGGCCGTAGAGGAAGCTGAGGAGCGGCGGGAAGCACGGATGAATGGTCACGGCACGCCGGAGCAACGGAAGGAAGCAAGCGAAGTCGTGGCTCGTTTTGTCAAAGAAAGGCAAGGACGGATGGTGAGGAGAATATAGGAGAGGACTAAAAAATTTTACGAATTAATACAACCTATGCGAGTAGAGACAGACGAGAAAACAAACAATGCGTAAGCCCACTTGAAGGTTTTGAGGAGTGACCCATGCCAGCAGATGAAATCTCGCAGGTTGAACGCCGAATGGTTCTCGCAAATGACCGAAAGGTATTGGCCACCTACCATGGCGTAGCTCAAACATCGGTCGATGATGATCGTGGGGGAAGGTTCGCTGTGGGCAGCCCCACCACAGTCGTAGGAACGTCACCGATTAATTACCCCCGCCAGCCCGAGAGCTCCCCAGCAAACCAGGCCGCATTAGTCGGTGATGAGCCGCCGCTCGGATTTTCCGTGAATGATATGGAGCCAGTTGGCGAAATCCACGAACGGAACGAACGGGATGAACAGAGGGCTGCGAGCAAGTGGAGACGACTGTAATGGTGAGGATTGGTGAATGCCGATAATCATTTATCAGTTCGAGTTTGATGCGCTTGATGACGACCTTAAGGCCCTACTTTGCGGTAGCGACCAATTGCGGACGGAGGAACAGATGGCGAGGGAAATTATCCTGAACGCAATTGATCCGATAATCGCATTGGGTGAGCCATTTAGGTTTGAGGGACGAGAGCCTAACGATTTTTACATCAGCATTGATGTTCCGGCTCCCTCGGCTCAAGTCGATTTAGCCATTGCATGGGAAGTTGCTCAGCAAGATGCCAAAGCATGTCAGCTAACGCTTCAGCACGATCATTCGCTTGAAGCAACGCTGAGAGTTTATGCCAACACGATTAAGTGGCTTAGGTTCTGGTGCGTGCGCTTTCCAAATGGGGAATGGCGAGAGAGGTTTGAGCAAGAACTTCGGGTGCGAGAGGAAGTCCTTAATCGCTTGCGAGACAAAGCAAAGTGGAGGTTTGAGTTTGAAATCATGGAAGCGTTGAACAACGTGTAACGAAGGAAGGAAACGCAAATGAAACGATCTGTAGATTGGCATTCTCTTCCACGACAGTCTCGACTTGCGGCTGTGCTCTACCCACACCTAACCGATGCTGAAACGCAGAGGGACATGGCTAATATCGCAAGGGGCGAGGGCAAGAAATCGCCTATGCAAGGTCTGATCGATGCCGAACAGGCTAGGCGTCAACAGCAAAGCTCGAAAGGAAGGAGATGGTGAAATGAAAATGAAATCAGGCGGCGGAATTCAATATTCAACGACGAAAGCGCCTAAGGTCGAACCAGTAAGCCGCAAGGCTAGTCCTGCTGGTAGTGCCCAACTTGGAGCGGCTACTCAATTCAAGAAGGAACCCCTGATCCAAGGCCGTGGGTATGAGCCAAAGCCTATGCCTTCCACTGGTATAGCAAAGGCCACATTCAATTCAGCAAGCCAAGGGCCAGGAAGTGGACGCACCGTCTATGGGAGCGGAAGTCAAAGTCCAACTCCCCAAGCAAAGGAAATGCCTGCTGGGCGTGACATCCTCAGCGAATACGGAAGAGACATCCCAGGAAGGAAGTAAGCGAAGAAGGAGTAATGGCAATGAGTAGGTTCCGTCTTACACAGGCGATAGCTACCGCCCAGGTCCGCTTTAGCGCCGGAGATATCGTCACCGATACTCTGCCTGTGCCAGTGGCCGGAGATAAGTATTGGCCTGGGCTTTACACCTTTATGATGGGTCCAGGGATGGTTCCGTTGGATATCGGAGCAACGGAGATGAAAGCAGGTTCGGCATTCGCTGGAGAAGTAATCCGGGCCACGATCACTGGAGCAGACAGCATCTCAACGTAGGAGATGGAAATGTTGACACAACAGGAACTCGACGCACTAGCGGGATTGTCGAGGGAAGAGCTTTTGAAACTTTGGTTGCTGGCACGGCAAGCTAGAGCGGAGATGTCCGGTAGCGGTTGTATGCCGCCTAGTGCAGTCCAAGACTTAGTGAAAGCCGTTGGAGATAAGCAGGTCAGGGATATTGTGAATGATCTCAGAAGCGGCAGGGCTGAGCCGGGATTTCTTCCACCGGATGGTTCGCCACCGAAGGAGAGAGGAAGCGGATGGCAAAAGCCTACGGACTTGGGAACTCCTCCAGGAATTCGTTGGGTGGATCAACAATTGGACGTGGCAGATGCGCTGGATAAACGAGACCTTGAGAAGCGATTGAGAAGGCTCTGATGGGCTGATGCTCAGGAAGCGAGAGGTGTGTGATGGCTAGATTTCAAAGTGCTGCGGCTTTCGTAGTTGCTGGCCGGAGGTACAAAGCCGGGACGATCTACGCAGATACAGAGGTGGTCCCGCTTTGCGGGACAGTTCGGCGGCTTGGCTAAGGTGGATTCTGGGTTCGATTACGCCGCCAATTTCTCCTCGTTTGCCTGCCTAGCATAGACCTCGTCGGGCGTTCTGCCGCCGAAGGCCGAGTGGGG
>WNGA01017299.1_pt1 | contig 18756 bp, 19 predicted proteins | sample 5400061 | NCBI WGS metagenome assembly WNGA01 (sample SAMN13153366, study PRJNA577476) | soil metagenome | isolation source: 100 cm soil or saprolite under grassland replicate 2 | place: USA:California | collected 2016-06-15 | reverse complement strand
AGCGGAGTTTGCCTCGCTGTTCGCACTGACGCCATCGTTAGCGGGCGGGTGGGTAGGACCAGGGCTAGGCCCCGGCCTTGCTTGGACGATTGACGCAAGCGCAAAGGCAAGCACAAACAGTATGGCTGTGAATTTGGTGCTTCGATTTTTCATATTGCTTAATTTCCTTTTATTGTTTTGGCCTTCGGTGATCTCTCGTCATTGAGAACTCACTTCTGGCCTTTCACCTGAGGTAATGCGTAAAACCCGGCGCGAGGTTACGCGGAAACTTGGAAAGATTAGGAATCGCGGATGTCGCGTATGAGCGCCCGCTCAAGAGGATTTAATCGGCTCGGCAGACTAACGAAAGATAATTGGGCCAGTCCTCGTCACCAGAAACGCGTCGACGCAGCGACGCGGCTACAGCGAACAGGCGATTGAGGTCAATCGCCCCTACCTGTCACTGTTTCTTTTGGTTCGAGCGAGGCGACGATTGTTATTTCAGCGCGACTGGCTCTTTTGCTTCTTCAACGAGCTTCTCAAAACGCGGATCGCCGCGCAACGGATCCGAGAAAGGATGCAGGCGGAGTTGGCCATAGCTTAGGAGGCTCGGGACTTGCAGCGTCGAGGCGATTTGCTCGATCGCGAGATCTTTCTCTCCGGTCCACGCGTAGATAATGCCGAGAAATTGCATGATGTGGGCTCCGTTGACTGCGTCCTTAGCGACTGGAGTCAATTCGGCGGCACGGCGCCCCTCGCGGATGGCTTCCTCCTTTCGCCCCAAGCCGGCGTCGATCAAAGCGGGAGTCACTTCTGCCGTTCACTGATGTAGTGCGTAAAATCCGGCGTGAGGTTACACGGAAACTTGTAGGGGCCCCGTCTTGTAGAGGCAGCCGCCTGCTCGCGAAAGCTTTCGGAGTGCCGGCTTGCGAAAAGATGAGCTCTCCAAATGGCAGGCGACATGTCCGCCATTCGGACGGACTCGTCCCGCGGCGAGCCTGGCACAACAGCTGTTACTTCAGCGGAATCGGCGCGCCGACGACCGCTATGATCTGGGCGAAAATCCTGCCGGGTTCACCCGCCTTCGCCTAAACCGAGCTACGGCAATCGCCTTACCCATAAATCGCCTTGATGAGCCGCAACGATTTCTCGGTAGGCAAAAGCGATTGCTCCATTTGGTTCATGACGTACGCAAATGCGATTTTGTTCTCTGGATCGGCAAATGCGTGGCTGCCCCCGGCGCCGGGATGTCCGAAGGAAGTTCCTGATGGGCCGAATATTCTTCGCGCTGCGTTTCGTGAATCTTTCATAAATCCGGCTGAAAATGCTGTCGGTATTTGAAAAACGAGGTCCACGCCGTCTGCGAGCGTCGTGGTCATCCATGCGATTGCCTTTTCTGAAAAGAAAGTTCGGCCATCAAACGTTCCGCCGTTGGCGAGCATGGAATAAAATTTCGCCAGCGTCGAGGCGCTCCCGATCCCGCCGAAGGAGACAATCGGGTGCGCGCGAATTGCAGCGTCATTCATCTTACTGATCACGTGCAGGCCGTACGGTGACGTAAACGCTTTGCGGGCCAAAGTGCCGGGCGTAACAAGATCAGCATAAAAGTCCGAGCCGGACTGGCGGTTTTTCGGCTCGGGTGGCTTTCCGTTTTTTGCGGCGTACATCGTTGCCACGCGCGAATTCTCCGTTTTCGGAAGGCCGATCCAGAAATCGAGATTGAGCGGTCGTGCAAAATTTTCCTGCCAATAATCTGACAGCGTCTTGCCGGCGATTCGGCGCACGAGTTCATCGAGAAGAAATCCAAACGTGCGCGCGTGATAACCGTGAGCAGTCCCTGGTGGCCACAACGGTTTTTGCACCTCCAGTGCTCCGATCACTGCGTCATAATCCAACACATCGACTCGCCGATCCAAAGCGCAAAGTCCCGCCTGATGCGAAAGCAGCTGTGCGAGCGTAATTTTTTCTTTGCCAGCCTGTGCAAACTCGGGCCAGAACTCCGCTACGGGTCGGTCGAGGTTGATTTTGTGTTCCTGCAACGCATGCAAGAGACATGCGCTGCCGATTCCTTTCGTCGCCGACCAGACTAAAACGAGTGTGTCGCTCGTCCATGGATGTTCCCGACGCGCGTCGCGAAATCCGCCGCAAAGGTCTATGATCGGCTTTCCATTTTGCCAAACCGACACCGCAGCACCTAGCTCGCCAAACTTCTCGAAATTCTCTCGGAACAGCGGTTTCAGGCGCTGAAGAAGTGAACTGCTTTGCAGTTGCATTACGGAATCGTAGGACACCGAATTATGGCGTCTGACACAGACGCCCTACAGCAATAGCGCTTCCAGTTCTCCGAGCTGGCGGTCGAACAAACGCAATGTGCTCTCGATGGGCGCGGGTGTTGTCATGTCCACGCCTGCGGCTTTTAATGTCTCGAGCGGGAATTTGGAGCCGCCTGAACGCAAGAACTTCAGGTAAGCCTCGACACTTTCCGGCTGACCGGAAAGCACGCGCTGTGAAAGCGCGACCGCCGCGGAAATTCCTGTCGCATATTTGTAAACGTAAAAGGCGTGGTAGAAATGCGGGATGCGCAGACACTCGAGATCGACCTCGGGATCGAGTACGAAATTTTCGGCGAAATAAGTTTCAAGAAGTTTGTGATATTCGGATTTGAAACTTGCGAGCGTCAACGCATCGCCGCTTTCCTCGACGGCATGAATGATTTTTTCGAATTCAGCAAACATAGTCTGCCGGAAAAGTGTGCTGCGCAGGTCGTCAATTTGCCGGTTGATGATGTAAGCCCGCATCTTCGGGTCGCTCGTTGGCTCGAGCAGATAATGCGTGAGCAATTCTTCGTTAAATGTCGAGGCCACTTCGGCTAGGAAAATCGGGTACTCGTAATCCTGAAACAGCTGTGATTTTTGCGAGAACCAGCTGTGCATGGAGTGACCAGCCTCATGCGCCAACGTGTAAACATCCGCAAAGACGTCCTGTTTGTAATTCATCAGGATGTACGGCGGCCCGCCGTAGCTTCCAGACGAAAACGCGCCGCTTCGCTTGCCCTTACTTTCGTACCTGTCACACCAGTGCTTCGCGCGCAAACCTTTCGCCAGGACGTCGACGTATTCCTTCCCGAGCGGAGCCAGCGCGCGTAAGACCATTTCAACGGCATCATCGAAAGTAAAACGCGTCTCAATTTCTGGAACGAGCGGGACGTACGTGTCGTAATGATGCAGCTCGTGCAAACCAAGAACGCGCCGGCGCAGATCGAAATACCGAAAGAGCGGTTGCAAGTTCGCGCGGACTGAATCAATCAATGCATCATAGACTCCGATCGGCACATCGTCCGGGAAAAGCGCCGCTTCAAGCGCAGTGGAATAATGCCTTGCTCTTGCGTGAAACACATCCGCCTTGACGGAATACACAAGCGACGCTGCAAGTGTGTACTCATGGTCGCGAAATTCTGCGTAGAATTGATGAAAAGCGCGTTTGCGCAGCTCCGGATCGCGCTTGACCAAGAATGAGCTGAACGAACTCTGCGTCAGCGGTCTCTCGCGCCCCGTCTCGTCGACCAGGGCGCCGAACTTCATGTCCACGTCGGTCAACTGTGAAAACGTGTCGTCATAACCGCTGAGCGCAACGTTGCCCAGCGCCAAGATGCGCTCCTCGGCCTCTGAGAGCACATGCGGTTTCATCCGCCGAATTTTCTGCAACTTAATTCGCCAATCCTTCAATCCCGAATCAGCAATGAACCGCGCGAATTTTTCGTCGTCGATCGCCAGGATTTCCGGAACAACAAACGCTGCCGCTTCACCGATTTTGGTTAGCAGGTTCTGAACCTGTCCGATCCGCGCGAGGTATTCGTTGTTCGTACTATCCTCCGCCAGTTGCAACGACGCGTAGTGATGGACGCGCTCCATCTTTAACTCGAGAGATTTTTCAAACTCAAGAACCGCGGCGAGCGTTTGCCCCGACTCACCTACTTTGCCCTTCCACTCCTGAAATTTCGGATAGGTGCGCTGGAGCCAGGCGAAATCCTCCTGCCATTTGCTCACGTCAGCGAAAAGATGAGAGAGGTCCCATTTGTCGGATTCGGGGATGTCAGAGCGCGTTGGAACGTGTTCAGTGTTCATTGGAAATGCGGGTAATCGACAGCAACCAGACCGTGTTGTTGTCAAACGTGTAGTAAAGCACAACCTGCGCGCCCTCAACCAACGCCATTGGTATAGCCCAAACCCGTGGATCTTCGGTTTGCGATCCAATCAATGGATCGCGGGAGATCAGAAATTCGGCGGCTTCGACAAATTGATCGGCTGAGATTGCCTCGGCAATCAGTTCGCGCAATTCCTCTTCAAAGCGTCGTTCGCGAACGACTTGCCTGATGTATTCAGGCATTAGCGCAAGTTAGTGAGAGACCGCGACTTTGTCCGATTTTCGCGCCAGCAGTTCGGCAGCACGGCCGCCCAGCGATTTCCCATGCGCCCGCTCAGCCGCCGTCAGTTTGCGGAAGGAGATGAATTTCATTCCTTTTGGGATTGTGCCGGGCTGGGCCGCCGTGATTACAACGCGAGCGCGTCGCTCACGCTCTTTCACACCTGTAGCTTTTTGCCGGCGTTTCATAGAGGCAAACTAGCACTTCGTGTCCCGCCCGGTCAACGATGGCGATGAACTTCAGAGCGGGTCGGGACAGTGGAAGACATTCAGTAACAAGATGAGTCTGGAAACCAGGAAGCCAAGAAAAGAGTCGGCCAGTCCTGCAAAATTCCCTGAATTCCTGGTTTCCAGATTAATTGTTGAGTTCTCGGATGGCCGGATGCCGTGCGATCAATTTGAGTGCCCGTAGAGTTAATTCCTTGCCGGACGCAATCTTGTGCCATGGTGACGCGCCGGAAGGATGTGGCAACGGAATCATATCGAAGCGGCGTCCCACGCGCTCAACGCGAAATTTTCGACCGATCACTTCTTCCAATTTTGCACAGTCGATGAACTGCACGATGGCCAGTCTGCCAACTGGAATGATAAGACGCGGCCCTAAGATTCGGATCTCGTTTTCCATCCACGAGGAACAGTTGCGAACTTCATCCGGCGCCGGAACGCGATCTGTGCCGCCGGAATTCTTTCCCGGAAAACAGCGGCAGACCGCCGCGAAATAAATTTGGGATCGAACAGCGGCTTCATTCATCGCGCAGAATTCTTCGAACCAGCGAAAAAGCGTTTGGCCAGCGGTATGCGCAAAGAGCTTTCGCAAAACCGGTTCTCTTGGGCCGGGAGCCTGGCCAACAAGCATGATGTCACTCACGATTGCGCCGCCTGAGACCGGCGTTGATTGCATCCGCGGGCAACGGCGGCATTTAAGCAAGGTCGCGACATGCTGCTCAAGGGATTCCTGTCGACTTAGTCTGGTCATACCCAAATCTTAAAAGCGATGCGCCGACGCATCGCACTCGAAAAGCATCTTGCGCGAAACGAGACAAGCCGATGATTCATTTCGCGAAGCTTTGGGGGTACGCACACGTCCTCGTGTCGCTTTTTAGCGCCGGAAGATTGAGAAGATCGAAAAAAGCAAGCTCAGGACAATGCTGAGGATGATGCAGGTAACGATTGGAAAATAAAATGCCGAGTGTTCGCGCTCGATCCGGATATCGCCCGGCAAGCGTCCCAGCCATTTCGGCGCAAACCCGCTCCACATCACGAGTCCCACCAGGGTCGTGATCACGCCGATAACCACGATAAATTTCCCCAGCTCGCGCATGATTCAAAAAGTTGCGCGAACTGCCCCAAGGCACAAGCTTGAGGCTAAATGCCCGTACAGTTCCGAGATTATTATGAGACACTTGGTGTTCCGAAAACCGTCACTGATGACGAGATCCGTAGCGCATTTCGCAAGCTGGCGCGGAAATATCATCCGGATGTTGCCAAGGACAAAAAGGTCGCTGAGGAAAAATTTAAGGAAATCAACGAAGCGTATGAGGTGCTGGGCGATCCCGAGAAACGCAAGAAATACGATCAGCTCGGCGCCGATTGGAATCGACCGGGCGGGTTCCAGCCACCGCCTGACTGGCAACGTGAAGGACAGCAACCCGGCGGCGGATTTTATCAATGGGGCGGCGACGGCGGCGGCGTTCAATTCGAGTTCGACGGAACAGGGTTCAGCGACTTCTTCGAAGCATTTTTCGGCGGTGGCCGCGGCCGCTCTGCTTTCGGTGGATTTGGAGGACGTCCGGCGACGGCGGAGCGTGGCGCAGATGTCGAAGCGGACATCATGGTCACGCTTGAAGAAGCGTTGCACGGATCGACTCGAACAGTTTCTTTGCGCCGGGCTGGGTCAGATAGAGTGGAAAATTACCAGGTCAAGATCCCGCGGGGCGTTCATGAAGGGCAGCGAATCCGTTTGCGCGGTCAGGGGGAAGCCGGTACGCGCGGAGGAAAAAGCGGTGATCTTTTTCTTCGCGTGCGTCTGGCGCGGCACCCGGATTTTGCAGTCGAAGGGAGCGATTTAATTCACGAGGTGAAAATCGAGCCGTGGCGCGCAGTGTTGGGAAGCGAATTGGTCGTGCCCACTCTGGAAGGCAACGTCCGCCTGAAAATTCCGCCAGGCACTCAGGGTGGGCAGCGGTTTCGTTTGCGTGAACGCGGACTGCCTGGCGTCTCGGGTAAGCGCGGCGATCTCTATGTCGTTGTTCAGATCAATGTCCCCAAAAAAATAACCGAACGCGAGAAGGAGATCTGGGGTGAGCTGGCCAAACTGCATGGCGGGTAATTGGTTGAAGCGTTGAAGGATTGGAGGACGGTAGGGCGGGCAGTCCTCTGCACGCCGTGGGTGAAGAGGATTTTGGCGCGCACAGGAGTGACGCGCCCTACCATTTCGTGGCAATTCGTGTAATTCGTGTCTCATGAAAATTTCCCTCGGCTCAGACCACGCCGGCTTTCTCTATAAGGAAAAGGTAAAAGAATTGCTCGGTTCCCTCGGACACGAAGTAAAAGACTTCGGCACGTTCAGTGAAGACCCTGTCGACTATCCGCTTTTCATTCGGCCAGCGGCCGAAGCAGTAGCACGCGGCGAGTGCGAACGAGGTATTGTCTTCGGCGGCTCGGGCAATGGCGAAGCGATGGTGGCGAATAAGGTGCACGGCGTGCGTTGCGCGCTTTGCTGGAATGAAGAGTCGGCCCGCCTCTCGCGTCAACACAATGACGCGAACGTGCTTTCAATGGGTGAGCGCTTGATCCCCGAAGATCTGGCGCTAAACATCGTGCGCATCTGGCTCGAAACCGGCTTCGACGGCGGGCGGCACGCAAGACGCGTGGCAATGTTAAACGCCATGTAGGTAGCGGCGGTTCACCCGAACCGCCTCGGGCGATTGAGGTCAATCGCCCCTATCTCATCAATCGATCCGCGCAAACCGCGAGCAGAAATACCGCGCTCACAAATGCATTGCTTTGAAAAAACGCGCGATTGATTCCGGCGAGATCGAGTTTCTCGATTTTGTGTTCGTAAACCAGCGCCGCTGCAATCAGAGGCATCGACCAGTAATAGAGCGGACCAAGTTGCGCCGCGAGACCAAAGCCGATCAGCGCAGCAAAGGCGACAAGATGTAATAGCTGCGCCAGATGAAGGCTGCGCGTAACTCCAAGCTTTACAACCAGCGAACGAATACCTTCGCGCTGGTCGAACTCGTAATCCTGCGTGGCATAAATCAGATCGAATCCCGCCACCCAGCAAATTACGCCGGCTCCCAAGATGATCGGCGCAGCATCGATGCGGCCCGTCTGCGCAATCCAGGCACCGACCGGAGCAACCGCCAGCGCCAATCCCAAAAAGAAGTGCGTCGCGCTGGTGAACCGTTTCGTGACCGAATAGAAAAAAATGACAAGCAAAGCAACCGGGGCGAGGACGAACGTCAGGCGATTAATTGCCGCTGCGGCCAAAACGAATCCCGCAGAACTCAGAACCAGCAAAAGCGAGGCGGCGAATTTTGAAATCAGCAAATGCCGCGAAGCGGTACGCGGATTCCGTTGATCGAGCGACCAATCGACCAAACGATTAAAAAGCATTGCCCCAGTGCGTGCAAACACCATGCAGACGAGCACTAGCAGCAGAATCCTCAACGACGGCCAGCCATTCGCCGCCACGATCAGCGCGCCGAGCGCAAATGGCAGCGCAAAAATTGTGTGCGAAAAACGGATCAGCCGGAGAAATCGAGACACGGGTCCGCCAAGTCCGATACCTTCAACTCTCGATCTTTCCAATTCACAAATCTGTTCGTGTCTATTCGCGTCCATTCGTGGTTAAGTGCCTGCCATCGGTCTCACGAGTGAGACCATCGGCACTCAGCCCACGCTGCTCAAGCTTGTAAAAGCGCAAAGGCGAAGGTGGATCGGCTTCTCCGAAGACGATGCCAAAAACCACCGCCAAGGACGCAAGATTTCCGCTCCCGCAGCCTCGCGCAACCATAAGTCCTGCGGGCAAAGCCGGATTTGTTTCCTTACGCGTTGAGGACAACGCGTTCCACCTGGTCGCGCAGCTTCTACGGCTTGTTCACGACCACTTGCGGCGCTGGCTTACTCATCTCAATCTGCGCGCTCACTTTCTCGATTCTTGAGTCCTGCTCTTTAAGGTAGACGACCACAGTCTCCATATCCTTATTTAGCTGCGCAATGATCGTTAGCAACATCGCATTCACCGCTTCGTAGCGGACCGTGTAGACCTTCCCCTGGTTGTCGCGAGCCACCAAATCAGGATTTACCTTTTCCACGTCCTCAGCCACGAGGCCAAATTGTGGGATGCCATCGGGGTCAATCTCGTGCCGTGTTGGAGCCGCCGGTTGTTTTGCTAAAGAGCGCCTGAAAACCGTTAGCGGTGTTGTTGAATCCGCTTGTGTTGTTAACGAGCGCTTCAAAACCGTTGGCCGTGTTGTTGTTGCCGGTGGTATTGAAAGCGAGCGCCTCAAAACCGGTGGCCGTATTGAAGTCGCCGGTTGTGTTGCTAAAGAGCGCTCCAGAACCGGGGGCCGTGTTGTCGTTACCGGTTGTGTTGCTATAGAGCGCCTGAAAACCGCTGGCCGTGTTGTCGTTGCCGGTTGTATTGCTATAAAGCGCACCAAGGCCACTGGCCATGTTGTCATCGCCGGTTGTATTGCTGAAGAGCGCTTCAACACCGTTGGCCGTGTTTTGGGTGCCAGTGGTGTTGCTATAGAGCGCTTCAAAACCGGTGGCCGTGTTATTGACGCCTGTTGTGAGGCTGAAAAGCGGGTCAGTCCCTTCGGCGGTGTTGTGGCCCGGATAGCCGCCGTCAGGTGGCGGGAGAACCGCTTGCGCTCTTGGTGAAAGCGCAAAGCAGGTCAGCGCAAGTCCGACGAGGAATAATGAAGTTCCTTTGTTAAGGTGAATCAGTGGATTCATGGATATTTCCTTTCTTTCTCCCGGTGGGTGGACCCTGCGACTGCCAGGTCTGAAAGAGGGGAAGAAAACAGCGAGAGAAGGGCTCTCTTACCCCACCCCAGATTCAGATCTTTCGAACGACAGCGAGTTTTGAAAAAATCTCGTTAGCTTGTCAAGATAACAACGATAAAGGGATCGGTGTCTGACACACACGCCCTAGAAGTCTCCTTACGGACTGCTCGCAACTGCCGAAGCAACTTGGTTCACCTCAACCTGTGCGCTCACCTTCTGAATTTGCGCTGCCTGAACTTTTATCTGCGCTGTGAGACCCTGTACATCTTTCTTGAATTCACTGATCGTCGCTTCCTGCTTTGCAGCATTGGATTTTAGCTGCCTGATTGTTCTCTGTTGTTCCTCGACTTTCCTGTGCTCTTTTAGAAACTCGTTGAGCAACATCACGTTGATCTGCTCGTAGCGGACCGAGTCGGGTTGTCCCGCTGGATTCCGCCCCACCAAATTGGGGTTCACCTCGGCTACCTCCTCAGCTATCAGGCCAAAGGCAAGTCTCTGTCTCGCGTCATACTCCTGATTGTAACGGAAACTCACCGGCCTAAGCGTGTACAGCGTTTCGCTGGCCTTGTCCATCGGCTTGATGTCATGTTTATACCGACGCGAAGATGCGCCAGCCCGCCCGAGTCTGCCACCGCTGGTTATGGTAACCAAATCAGGGTCATTTCCGATTTGTGGTTGGAGAGTCGAGTAGATTTGGCTGATAAAGCACTGGTTGTCCACGTCGGCGCCGGGGTGTCCGATACAAATAACGTCATGAGCCGTCATGACATTACTGCCGGCGTTGAACCCCAAGGCGATATTGCCGCTTCCGGAGATGTTGTTCGCGAGCGCACCAGCACCAATAGCCGTGTTGTTGTTGCCAGTGTCGTTGTCAGATAGGGCGAACGCTCCGCTCGCCGTGTTCTGGATGCCAGTATCGTTGTTAGAGAGGGCGAACGCTCCATTGGCCGTGTTAGAGCGCGGCCTCGCCGGTAGCCGTGTTCCCGTGGCCGCTATCGTTGGCATTGAGCGCGCTTTCACCGACAGCCGTGTTAAAGAAGCCATCCACGTTGGAAAAGAGCGCCGCCCAGCCAACGGCGGTGTTTTGATAGCCATCAGTGTTGCTCGCGAGCGCGATAGCACCGATAGCCGTATTGTGGCTGCCGGTGGTGTTCTCATCGAGGGCGAACGCTCCGTTGGCGGTATTCTCGCGACCTTGGGTGTTGCTAAATAGCGCTTGAAACCCAGTGGCCGTATTGCGATCGGTATCCGCGGTATTGCTAAAAAGGGCGAACGCTCCGACGGCCGTGTTTTGGAAGCCAATCGTATTATTATAGAGCGCAAACGCGCCGATAGCACTGTTGTACCCACCGGCGTCGTTATAGACGAGTGCGTTAGTTCCAACGGCCGTGTTCTGAAAGCCGGTCGTGTTGAGCAACATCGCCGCGGTGCCAAGTGCGGTATTAGAATCCGCCCCGGTACTGGTGAGGGCCAGCGCTCCAGCGCCAAGACCGGTGTTGAAATTGGCGTCGCCGGCTAAAAAGAGCGAATACCAGCCAAATGCTGAGTTTCCTATGCCGCTCCCGAGGAGAGCGAGGGCGTTGCAGCCTTCCGCTGTGGTGAATGCGGGATAGCACCCGTCCGGATTCCCGGGTATCTCCGGGGGTAATGCTGCTCGCATTTGTGGCAAAAATGCAAAGCAGGCAAGCACGGAAGGAATGAGAAGAGGCAGAATCCTGCCCGCAGTGCTACACCTGCCCGCAATGCTAGCGATGCAGGCGGGGCGTTGCAGGCTGGGTATCGTTTTAACTTTGATTGATGATTTCATAAGACGTTTTTGGGTTCTACCGGGTACTCATGTATTTTTCCGGCGCTGTTACACGGTTTTTGAAAAATTTTTAGGCGCCCGCAATCCCATCCACCACGAATGGACACCAATGGACACGAATCCATAAGGCAACAATCTTTAGTCACGGCTGCGAGCCTGTGAGCGGCCCGGGCGATAGCTGAATCGATTGGTGTCTATTCGTGGTTAAGATGGCTGCCTTGGGAAGCCGTTGCTCCTTGCTTGACGCTGACTGTTGCTTCGGGGTATTATGCGGGTTCTCTGGGAAAAGAATGTCGCGACCAAGCCATTCTCCTGCGGAGGATCTAGCCTTGCCGAAGGGTGTTGGGTGTGTGCGATCGGATTTTCCGACGACGCGCTGGAGCCAGGTGCGCGCCGCGGGAGAATCTGTAGCCGAAGGCGACGACGCGTTTGCCGCCCTTTGCAATGACTATTGGGCACCGATCTTTGCATACCTTAGGCGCCTGGGCTTCTCTGAGGCGGATGCGCAGGACCTGACACAAGGTTTCTTTGTCCATCTTCTGGAACATCGCACTGTGCGCCGGGCCGATCCGCATCGCGGCAAATTCCGCTCATTTCTTCTCGGGGCGCTGAAGAATTATCTGGCGAACGAAGCCACGCGCGCCGGCCGACAAAAACGAGGTGGGCAACATGAAATTCTTTCGCTCGATGATCCGAGCCAGGCGATTCCCGAACCTTCCGTAGAGGCGGAGGCCGTTCGATCGTTTGAAGAAAGCTGGGCGAACGAAGTCGTATGCCATTCCCTGGCGCGGCTGCGGGAAAAGTTCCGCGGCGAAAATCGGACGGAATTGTTCGGCGTCCTGGAGCGATTTCTCGGGGAGGCGACTGTAACCGAAGAGGCGGCGCGCTCGCTGGGCTCGAGCATTGGTGCCCTTCGCACCGCAGTCTCCCGGCTGCGGAAACAATTCGGAGAACAGATCCGCCTGGAAATCGCGCGCACGGTTACCGCGCCCGACCTGATTGAAGAGGAATTTCGATATTTGCGCGCCGTGCTTGGGAGAATGTGAACCGGGAGAGGTGAAAAGTGAGAAGTGAGAAGGAGCGGCCGTAGTGTGCGCTGTCCTCAGCGCATCGCATCATGGTGCGGCGCAGCGATCTCCGCTGAGGACAGCGGACGCTACAGCCCATTATGATGTGAACTTGTGACTTCCCATGAGCGAGAGCGCTTTCACCGCGGCAACGCCTGTGTGCCACAGGTGTGGCGCACCGTTGCCCGAAGGAGAATGGGCTGGGACTTGTCCGCGTTGTTTGATCGCGGCCTTTGCCGAGGAAGAGAAGGAGGGCGTCGAGTTCGTTCCCGGGTTTGTCGTACAGGAAGAGATCGCGCACGGCGGCATGGGCATTGTGTATCGGGCAGTGCAACGTCATACGGGTCGCGTCGTTGCGCTGAAGATGATTCTCCCGCATTTGCTCGATTCTCCGCACGTTCGAGCGCGTTTTCGGGCCGAAGTGGAGTCGGCGGCGAAACTGGATCATCCAAATGTGCTGCCCATTTACGAAGCGGGCGAAAATCGCGGTGTGCCGTATCTGGTCATGAAATTCGTCGCCGATGGCACTCTTGCCCAGCGGCGCGCGGAATTTCTCGGCAAACCACGCGCGTGCGCGAGGCTCGTGGCTGCGGCGGCGCGAGGGGTGCAGCACGCTCACGAGCGAGGAATCCTTCACCGCGATCTTAAACCCGCCAACATCTTGCTTGAACAGCGTGGCGAACCGCTGGTGAGCGATTTTGGGTTGGCTAAATGGCTGGAGACCACCGGTGACCTGACACGCTCGCTTGCCGTCTTCGGCACGCCCGGCTACATCGCGCCCGAACAACCGAAAGTATCCGGGGCGAATCTGACTCCGGCGGCCGATTTGTATAGCTTGGGCGCGATCTTGTTCGATCTCTTGATCGGCCGGCCTCCCTTTTTGGGCGAGAATGCGCTCGCAGTGATTCAGGAGGCTTCCGAGAAGCCCGCGCCTAAACTGCGCACTCTGTCGAGCGATTGCGGGATCGACCGAGACTTGGAAACAATCTGCGCAAAATGTTTGGAGCGCGAACCAGACGCGCGTTATCGCTCAGCGGCCGATCTGGCTGAAGACTTGGAACGCTGGCTTGATGGGCGGCCGATTGTGGCGCGGCCTGTTTCCGCGGCGGTACGCGTGCTGCGCTGGTCGCGACGCAATCCAGGGATTGTAGCAATGGCCGCGCTCTTGCTCGCACTGGGAACAAGCCTCGGGATAATGAGTTGGAAAAGCGAACTACTCCATGGGCCAACAACAAATGGAATTGCCGTGCTCCCGTTCGAGAATCTCAGTGACGACAAGCAAAACTCCTTTTTTGCCGATGGCGTGCAGGACGAAATATTGAGCGATCTGGCGAAAATCGCCGATCTGAAAGTGATCAGCCGCACAAGTGTGATGCAGTACAAAGGCGGGATCGCGCGCAATCTGCGCGAGATCGCCCGGCAGCTCGGTGTGGCGCATGTAGTGGAAGGAAGCGTTCAGTGGTCCGGCAATCGCGTGCGGGTGAACACGCAGTTGATCGACGCGCGCACCGACCGGCATCTATGGGGGCAAACTTATGATCGCAACCCCGCCGACGTATTCGCCATTCAGAGCGAGATCGCAAAGACGATTGCGAAGCAGTTGCAGGCAAAACTTTCGCCAGCTGAGAAAAGCGCAATCGAACATCCCCCGACAAGCGATGTCCCCGCGTTCGATCTGTACACGCGCGCCAAGAATCTTCTTCTGGACACGACCCTTGGCAGCGACAATAAAACTAATTTGCTCCACGGGGCCGAGTTGCTGAATCAGGCTGTCGCACGCGATCCATCGTTTTTCGATGCGTATTGCCAACTCGCCTGGGCTCACGACTTCCTTTACTTGCTCGGCCACGATCATACATCCGCGAGACTGGCGTTAGCGGAAGCGGCCATCCAAGCGGCGTTTCGTCTACGTCCCGATGCCGGCGAAGCGCACCTGGCGCGTGGGTGGAATCTTTATTGGGGATACCTCGATTATGAAGACGCTCTGGCTGAGGTAAAAACTGCTGGCCAGACCTTGCCCAATGATCCCCGGCTATTCCAACTGAAGGCTTTCATCGAGCGCCGTCAGGGGCGCTGGGAAGAGGCCATACGAAGCTTCGAGCGTGCCAGCGCGCTCGATCCGCGCAACTTTTTCACGCTCCAGCAGATTGCGCGCAGTTACGAATTTCTCCGGCGCTATGCTGAAGAACAACTGACGCTGGATCGCATACTGGCCATCGATCCCAACAATGCTGTTACCAAAGCAGAGCGCGCGCTCGTGCAATTGAATTGGCAGGCCGATACGCGGCTATTGCATGAAACGATCGATTCAATTCGGGCCACAAATCCTGCCGGAATGCCGGAGATCGCCGATGAGTGGCTCATGTGCGCCCTCGGCGAACGTGACGCTGATGCAGCGAAAAATGCCCTGATCGCATTTGGCGAAAACAGGCCCAACCCGAGTAACGACAGCGTTTCTTTAACTCGTCTATTCCTGGAGGGCGTTATCGCTCGTATGATCAAAGACGATGCCAAAGCGCGGTCAGCGTTCATCGCTGCACGCGCGGAGCAGGAGAAAACCGTCCAAGCCCAACCAGATTACAGCCCGGCATTGTGCGTGCTTGGGTTGATTGACGCTGGCCTTGGACGAAAAGAGGAAGCGCTGCGCGAAGGCCGGCGGGCGGTGGAGCTTCTTCCTGTGGAAAAGGATTCAATCAATGGCCCGGCGATGATCAAGTATTTGGCGATGATCGCTGCCTGGGTTGGCGACAACGATCTTGCCTGCGAACAGCTTGCCACGGCTGTGCGCTTCCCGAACTCACCCAGCTACGGCCAATTGAAGTTGTTGCCGTTTTGGGATCCCTTGCACGGCGATCCGCGCTTCGAACAAATCGTCGCTTCGCTTGCGCCTAAGTAAATTTAACCAGCGATTGCCCGGATAAAACTGATCGGAGATGATGCAAACCTTCGTTGTCTTCTGTTACCCGATCGGCGCGCCCGGCGGTCGCGCCCTACCTCTCCGGATTCACCGGGAAATGTATGTTCTTCAGGTGCTCCGGGACGCGCTTCGTTTGTTCCATTTCAATCTTTTCGGTTGCGGCATTCAGCGCGTCGTAGGCTTCGCGGCTTTTGGGCGTGCGACACATGTAAGCGATGGCGTGCGCAAGCGGGATGCGCGCTTCAGGTAATCCAACAAATTCCACCGCTTGTTGTGTCGCGACCGCGAGCGGTAATGCTTCCGGATCAGCGAGACCGATATCTTCGCTCGCGAAAATAACGATGCGCCGTGCGATGAACCGGAAATCCTCGCCGGCGTGGAGCATTTTCGCGAGCCAATACATGGCGCCTTTTTCATCCGAAGCGCGCATACTTTTGATGAACGCACTTATCGTATCGTAGTGCGCATCCCCTGCACGGTCGTACACGACCGCTTTCTGTTGAATGCTTTCCTCTGCAACAGCGAGCGTGAAGTGAATTGCGTTGTGGCCGTGATCGCTGATCGCGGTGCCGGGGTCATCGACCCCGGCTACAGGAGGCGTCGTCAAGACACCGATCTCCAGTGCGTTTAGACATTTACGCGCGTCGCCGTCGCTGAGCTTTGCAAGATGCCGGCACGCGTTCTTGTCGATCTTCACGTTATGATCTCCGAGGCCGCGCTCTTTATCGGCTAATGCGCGGTCGATCAATTGTTCGAGTTGCTGAACGCTGAGCGGTTCAAGTCGAAAAACCTGCGAGCGCGAAACCAGCGCGCTGTTTACGTAAAAGAACGGATTGTAGGTGGTCGCGCCAATCAGGCGGAGATTTCCAGCTTCTACGTCGGGCAAAAGAATGTCCTGTTGCGCTTTGTTGAAATGGTGGATCTCATCAATAAACAGGATTGTTCTTTGCCCAGATGTGCGGAGGCGATTCGTCGCCGCGGCGATTACGCGGCGCATTTCGGCCACGTTGCTTTCCACGCCGCTGATTCGAATAAATTTGGCGTGTGTGATCTCCGCAATGATCCTGGCCAGCGTGGTCTTTCCGCTTCCTGGCGGTCCGGAGAAGATCACCGACGGCAACCGATCGGCTTCAATGGCGCGGCGCAAAAGTTTGCCAGGCGCAAGAATGTGCTCCTGACCAACGAATTCGTCGAGCGAGCGCGGGCGCATGCGCGTGGCGAGCGGCGCAGCGCTGTCTGCCACCTCAAGCTCCTCCTTTTGCTCGAAAAGATCGTGCACCCAGGAAACTACGGCGCGCCGGTAATAGAGGCAATCATACCGGCGTCACGTATTGAGATTGCACGCCGCGTCCCTTAAGCTCGAACGGGAAGATGCTTGCTTTGTGCGCGGCAGATAGGCCAAAAGCCCATCGATGAAATTACCCAGTGCGCCCCGCCAGCCATTCGTTGGTCTGGCGGTGATGGCTGCACTGGGAATTATCGCGGCGGAAATCCTTCCGCTTCCGTCTATTGCCCTCACTACAACAGCGATTATCCTCGCACTCTGCATTCTCACTGGCATGTGCTGGCCGAGGCTGGTCGCGACATATGCCATTGTCGGAACCGGTTTTTTCCTGCTACACAATTTCGCGACTCAGAATACGCAAGGCCAGCAGCTCGCGGATGAACTTGGCAGCCGGCCACGAGTCGTCACAGCAATCGGCTCGGTAATCACTGAGCCAAAAATCTCATCGAGCGGATTTGCAACGTTTCTGCTCAAGCTCAAGTCAATTGAGTTCGAAGATCGGAAACAATCCACATGTGCGGTTTGGCAGGTCCGTTGGAAAGGCGCGCCTGAATTCGGCGATGAACTGAAGTTTTTTGGAACTGCCGAGCCGATACCGCCACCGCGAAATCCCGGCGAATTCGATATGCGTTCTTACCTTGCGCGCCGCGACGTTCGTCGAATGCTATTCGTTCGCTATCCGGAGGAGGGCGCGCTGATTCGACACGGCGGTGGCAATCCGATTATGCGGGCGGCGCAAAAATCGCGGGCTTGGATGCAAAATGCGCTTTGCCGAGGGCTGGAGGACGCGCCAGACGTTCAAAACTTTCTCAGCGGGATCGTGCTTGGTCTCAGGCACCAGGCGCCGGAGGACATCGAAGAACCATTTCAGCAAACCGGCACTCTTCACCTTTTCGCTGTCGCTGGCTTGCACGTAGGAATTGTCGCCGCGCTATTGTGGATGCTGGCGACGGTCGCGCGGCTTTCGCGTAGATGGGCAGCGGCGTTAATCATTCCGCTGCTCCTCTTCTACGCTGCAGTCACGGGACTCCACGTTTCAAGTGTGCGAGCGGCGGTAATGAGCTCGATCTTACTCGGCGGTTTCTTTTTCGACCGAAAAGCTTTCGTCTTTAACAGTCTCGCTGCCGCGGCATTCTTTCTTCTCTGCTGGGACACAAACGAGCTCTTCTCGACAGGCTTTCAACTCTCCTTTGCAGTGGTGGGCGCCATTATTTTGTTTGCGGATCCTCTCTCCGGATTCTTGCAGCGCTGGAGCGCGCCTGATCCTTTTTTGCCACGCACACTCGTCCGCGGCCCGCAACGGTGGATACACGCAAGCTTTGACTGGCTCTGTCGTGGAAGCAGCGTTTCTCTCGCAGCCTGGGCAGGCTCGCTGCCGCTGGTGCTTTGGTATTTCTACATCGTCACCCCGATTTCATTGGTCGCCAACTTGCTCGTAGTGCCGATTGCCTTCTTCATACTCGCCATCGGACTTCTCTCTGTTGTTTCGACGCCGATGCTGCCGTGGCTGGCTGTGATCTTTAACAATGCCAACTGGTCTTTGGCCCGGCTTGTTTTGGGAATCGTGCAAATTCTCGCGCACGTTCCCGGCGGGCATTTTTACGTAGGCCACCCGCATTGGCCCGAAAAGTTGATTGCCAGGATCACGGTGCTCGATCTCGGCGCGGGAGCTGCCGTTCACTTGCAAAGCGAAGAGCAGAATTGGTTGTTCGACTGCGGTAATGACCGGAGCTATCTACGTGTGGTTCGCGAGTACTTGCATTGGGCAGGCGTGAATCGGCTTTCGGGCTTACTGCTCACGCATGGCGATGCGCTTCATCTCGGTGGAACTGCACAATTGCTGGATGATTTTCCTCGAGTGCGCGTACTCGATAATCCAACGCCGGATCGCTCAACTATTCACCGCCGATTGCAACATCTGTTTCAAGACCGCGGAATCAAACCGGCTGCTCTGGCTGCGGGAGACAGTTTCCGTATTTCGCGCGAGGTCACTGCGCACGTACTGTTCCCTCCGAGTTACTTCAGCTCGCCTATTGCTGATGATCAGGCGTATGTCATCCACGTATTGGTCGGGCCGGCGTCGTCGATCTTGTTCATGTCGGACAGCGGCATTAAAACCGAGCAGGCATTGTTGGCGCGGCATTTGGATCTTCGCAGCGACATCATCGTCAAAGGCCAGCATCATTCCGGACAGTCCGGCTCCGAAGCGTTCCTTGATGCTGCACGCCCACGCCTGATCATTGCGAGTTCGCGTGATTTT
>WNGA01009058.1_pt1 | contig 18757 bp, 16 predicted proteins | sample 5400061 | NCBI WGS metagenome assembly WNGA01 (sample SAMN13153366, study PRJNA577476) | soil metagenome | isolation source: 100 cm soil or saprolite under grassland replicate 2 | place: USA:California | collected 2016-06-15 | reverse complement strand
CTCGGACCGGGGGTTCACGGACCAGCCGAAGGTCGCGAACGGCGCGAGCGACCTCCTGGTCCAGGTCTTCGGTGATGCCGGGCGGCATGCCCGCGCGGCCGTGGGTGTGGCCGAGCTGCCCCTGGGGGGACCGGTGGAGGTCGAGGTGGTCGCCGAGGTCGAGGACTAGGACTCACGGCCACCGATCATGGACTGACGGTCCCTTGTCGGGCCCAGGGGGCCGGGCTACCGTGTGAGGATGAGCCGTCGGTGCGTGCTGTTCCTCCTGCTCTGCACCGCGGCGGCCTCCTGCGGAGTTCCATCGAGGGTCGATGTCGTGCAGACGCCCTCCAGCCCGGCGACCAGAACGTTCCGCTCGCATGGGGTCTCCTTCCACTACCCGGGCAACTGGGTCGCCTTCGATGCGCAGGCCGCCGACCCCCAGCAAGCGCCGACCCAGAAATCGCAGGACATCGTGGGTCTCGACGATCTCAACATCGTGTCGATCACGGCGCAGCTCGCTCCGCAGTCCAACCATGGGTTCTCGGTCTGGGACAGGCGGATCGTGACCCAGTTCTCCGACGCGTTCCTCCAGAACGGGATCGAAGTGAGGAGCGGTCCCGACAGGATCCTACTGGGCGGGGAGAAGGGCCTGCGATGGAAGATCAGACAGCCCAGTGGGATCGGGTACGTCCTGGATAGCACGCTGGTCGTGATGTTTCGAAGGGGTATCGAGTATTACCTGAGGTGCCAGCATACGGCGGCGCGGGCCCCCGAGATGGACCGGGGCTGCGACCAGGTCCTGAGCAGCTTCAAGCTCGGTAAAGCGAAGTCCTGAGGGGTCCTCACCGGGCTCGTAACAGGCGCACGTCTCCGTGCCGGCGAGTGAGGCCACTCGCGTCGAAGAACTCCAGGATGGGCAAAGCGTATTTCCGGCTCGTCCCCAGCGCCTCCCGGAAGCCCGACACGGTCAGCCCCGGAGGAGCGCCGCGGGCCCGGACCAGCTGCTCGGCGCGCGCCAGCATCTTCGGGCCGATGACGATGTCCTGGGAGATCCGGACCAGGCGGCCGTCCGCGCACACCGCCTTGATCAGCTCGGGGCCGTAGCCGGCGGCGACCAGCTCTCGAACGGTGGGGGGCGTGGGGTCCCCGTCTTCGACCGTCGCCACGAGCCGGTCCGCGTCTTCCCGCCCCGTCGTCGAGGCGCGGTGCTCCGCGAGGCGGACGACGGCGCCGTCCCGAACGATGGCGCCGCTCGCTGCCAGGGAGCGCAGGACGGCCTCTGCCAGCCCGGGGTCCGAGAGGACGCGGTGATGCTGACCCAGCAACACCCGCGCCTCAGAGACCTCGAACCCTGGCCGGAGAGGGTGCTCCGCGTGATAAGCCCGGAGCGCAGCGGACAGCTCACCAGCCGCTCCTTGCAGCACCTCCGGCGCCACCAGCCACCCCTCGAGCCTCACCGCGCCGTGCGCAGCCACTTCCTCCGGCGTGACCCCGGCCACCATGGCGATCTCAGGAGCTCGAATCGCCCCCCGGTCGGTGACCGTACGCCAGGCGAGGGTCGCTCGATCGAGCCCGATGCGCGCCCGGAGACGAGCAGCGGCGTCGGGCCCGGGACGGGCCGGGGGATCGGTGTCCAGCACCTCCCCGCCGGCCACGGTTTCCTGCCGGCCGGCTTCACGAAGGACGAAACTGTCGCCGAGGTCGATCACCACCGGCCGGGACAGTGTGATCCGGGCGAAGGCGCGCTCGCCGGACCTCAGTTCACTCGTCCCGTGGAACCGGATCCGGGCGTCGCGTTCGGCCGACCCCGCGTAGAGCTTGTACGCGCCCCGGTTCGTCAGCGGGTGATCGAGGCCCCTGACGGGCCGCACCCAGCCTTCGAGAACCGAAGTGGCTCGCCACTGGCCGGGGAGCCCCAGGATGTCTCCTCGTTCGAGCTCGCTCGTGGGCAGGCCCGCGAGGTTCACGGCCACCCGGCTGACCGGTTGGGCGGCCTGGAGGGATCGCTTGTGCGTCTGCAGCCCGCGGATGCGGGCCCGATGGCCAGACGGGAGAACCTCGGCCTCCTGTCCCACGGCGATGGGACCGCCGGTCAGCGTCCCGGTGACGACGGTACCGGCGCCTTTGATCGTGAACACCCGGTCGACGAACAGGCGGGGGCGGCCGTTCGCCTCGGGGCGCGGCGCGTTTCCGACCATGTGGTCGAGCGCGCCGATCAGGTGCTCCAAACCCTCCCCCGTGGCCGCCGAGCACGCGACGATGGCGGATCCGGCGAGGCGCGTGCCCTCGAGCCTGCCCCGCACCTCCAGGGTCCGTGCCTCGAGGGTGGGGTCGTCCACGAGATCTGGCTTGGTGAGAGCGACCACCGCGCCGTGGGCGCCGAGCACGTCGACGATCTGCAGATGCTCCTCCGATTGGGGCTTCCAACCCTCGTCGGCGGCGACGACGAACAGAACCAGCCGCACCGGTCCCACCCCGGCCAGCATGTTTCGCACGAATCGCTCGTGCCCCGGCACGTCCACGAATCCGATCTCCTGTCCGGACGGGAGCATGGTCCAGGCGAACCCGAGGTCGATGGTGAGGCCCCGTCGCTTCTCCTCGGCCAGGCGGTCGGGGTCCATCCCGGTGAGCCTGAGGATCAAAGCGGACTTGCCGTGGTCGACGTGTCCGGCGGTGGCCACGACCTGAAGAGATCGAGCGGCTTGGGGGCTCGCTGACTCGGAGAGCGCGCTCACGGCGCCGCGCCCGTCAGTCCTGTTGGAGGGCGTACCGCACGGCCCGGGCCAGCCGGTCGTCGTCCGCGGCGGGAACCGTGCGGAGGTCGAACACCAACGCCCCGTCTTCGATCCGGCAGAACACGGGTGGCCGGCCCATGCGGAGCCTGGCCGCGGCAGTGCTGGGGGCGCGAGTCGGCAGCACGACCTGCGCGGAAGGGATGCCGTATCCGGGGAGGGAGCCGCCTCCGGCCACGGCCTCGCTTGGCTGGGCCACCGCTCCTCGAAACATCGAGGCCAGCGCCCTGGCCCGGGCCAGCAGCCGGTTCTGCGGAACCGACAGGAGACTCCACAGCGGAACCTCCGCCCGCCGGTCCGTCGCGTAGAGGCGGAGAACGGCCTCCAGGGCCGCCACCGTCATCTTGTCCACGCGCAGGGCCCGGGCCAGCGGGTGGCGGCGGAGCCGTTCGACCACGCCGTCGCGGCCGACCAGGACGCCCGCCTGAGGACCGCCCAGGAGCTTGTCGCCGGAGAACGCCACGAGGTCGGCCCCTCCGGCCAGCGCCTCGGTTACCGCGGGCTCGTCGGAAGGTACCTCAGGGTAGCGGTCGAGAAGGCCACTGCCCACGTCGTACAGAAGCGGGACGCCGGCGGTTCGGGCCAGCTCGGAGAGCTCGGCCAGGCTGGGGGCGTTGGTGAAGCCAACCACCCGGTAGTTGCTGGGATGGACCTTCAAGATAAGCCCGGTCCTGCGTCCCAAGGCCCGCTGGTAGTCGGCGGCACGGGTGCGATTGGTGGTCCCCACCTCCACCAGCCGAGCTGTGGAGATGGCCATGATCTCGGGCAGCCTGAACTCCCCACCGATCTCGATCAGCTCGCCTCGAGAGACGAGGACGTCCTTGCCGGAAGCGAGAGCCGCAAGTGCGAGGAGGAGCGCTCCCGCGTTGTTGTTGACCACGAGCGCCGATTCCCCGCCGGTCAGGGCCTGGAGCATCGCCTCGGCCCGAGCGGTCCGTCGTCCCCGGCCGCCGGTCTCACGTTCCACCTCCAGGTCGGAGTAGCCCACGGCGGCGCGGGACGCGGCCTCCGCCGCTTGTCGGGGGAGCGGAGCGCGACCGAGGCCCGTGTGCAGGACCACTCCGCTCGCGTTGATCACCTCGGACAGGCCGTAGTAATTGCGAGCAGCCACTCCCAGGGCACGCGCCAGGATGACCGCATCGTCGGGGACGGGGTCGCCGCTTGCGGCCTCGGCCCGGAGGTCGTCGAGGGTCCCGTGGAGCGCCTGCTTCACCAGGGCCCGCCCGAACTTCGTGATCCCCTTCTTCCCGGGGGCGGACCGGAGCAGCGTGTCCACGGACGGCACGTTTCGCCTGACGTCCGACGCCGGTGGGGCCGGCTCCGTCCCGGCCTTGGTGCGTCTCTCGGCCGTCTTGGCCGCGGTCTTGGCGCGGGCGCTCACGATGCCGACCGAACCCATGGGACGAACCGCTGATGCAGGAGTGGATCGCGATACCTGGGCTCCCACTTCTGCATGACGCCGGAGTGCTCCTCTTCGTGCTCCCACGATCGGACCCGTTCGACGTCTTCCCACTCGGAGACCACGAGGTAGACGGTCGGGTCGACCAGGGACGGGCCCATCTCCGCCCACCGGAAGCCTGGCTGGCGTCTCGCCAGCTCGAACATCGCGCGCATGTCCCGTTCGAAGTCCCCTCGGTCCGCTTCTGGCACCAGCGAGAACTTGAGATAGGAGAGGATGGTCATGCGCCGTCGAGGTTAGCAGGCGGGGTGGCCACGAAAAAACCTCTGGTACGCTTCGGCCGATGGACCTCAAGGAACGCGCTGCCTACACGGCCGCGAGCGACGCCTGGATGTTGCGCGGCGGTGGCATCGAGGTCGTCACCGAGGGGCAGCTCCGCACCGAGGAGATGATCCTCAACATCGGCCCGCAGCACCCCTCGACGCACGGGGTGCTCCGGATCGTCCTCGAACTCGACGGCGAGATGATCATCCGCGCGGAGCCGGTCATCGGCTACATGCATCGGGGGGCGGAGAAGCTGTCCGAGTACCGCGACCCCCGCCAGGTGCTCGTCCTGATGAACCGCCACGACTGGCTGTCGGCGTTCAACAACGAGCTCGGCTGGATCATCGCCGTGGAGCGGATGCTGGGCATCGAGGTACCGGAACGGGCCCAGTGGATCCGCACGATGATGGCCGAATGGAACCGGTTGCTGAACCACCTGATGTTCACCGGCTCCTATCCGCTGGAGCTCGGCGCGATGACCCCGATGTTCTACGCCTTCCGAGAGCGCGAGATGATCCAGGACCTCATGGAGTCGGCAACCGGCGCCAGGATGCACCACTCCTATGTTCGGGTGGGCGGCCTGAAGGACGACCTCCCTCGGGGATTCCTGAAGCAGTGCGTCGAGGTCCTGAAGTGGGTCCGCAACAAGCTTCACGATTTCGAGACCCTCATCATGGGGAACGAGATCATCCACGCCCGGACCAGGGGGATCGGGATCCTCCCCGCCGAGGTGGCCACGGCCTTCGGATGCTCTGGACCGATCATCCAGGCCAGCGGCATCCCCATGGATCCGCGCAAGGACGAACCCTACGAGAAGTACCGGGAGGTCGAGTTCGACGTGCCCGTTGCGACCACGGGCGACTGCTACGACCGGCTCTGGGTGCTCGTCCAGCGGATGTGGGAGTCGTGCAAGATCGTGGAGCAGTGCATGGACCGCCTCCCGCCGGGTGCCTACGTCTCCCCCAAGCTGCCCAAGAAGGTCAAGGTCCCCGAGGGCGAGATCTACGTGCGGACGGAGAACCCGCTCGGCCTGATGGGCTATTACGTGGTCGGGGACGGCGGCGACTATCCCTACCGACTGAAGATGCGGACGGCGTCGTTCTCCAACGTGGCCATGATCCCCGCGCTCCTCCCCGGCGCGCTGGTGCCCGACCTCATCGCCATCCTCGGCAGCATCTTCTTCGTCGTCGGAGACGTGGACCGGTAGTGAGTCACCCGTTACTCACGGACCGCGGCGCCTCATCGATCCCGACGCCGAGACACAGCCATGAGAAGTCCCCCAGACCGCCCCGCGCCAGCAACAGGTTGGCTCGGGTTCGGTTCGAATAGATCCGCATGGCGTCGATCCCCCGCCCCCGTTCGATGGCCTCGATCTGGCGAGCCTGGGCGCGGTGATCGAGGTCCCGAAAGCCCAGCGCGAGCAGCGCCTCCCGTTGCGTCACCGGCCCCCACACAGAGAGACCTCGTTGCATCGCGTCCCGAGCGATCGCCGCGAAGTCCACCCCCGCCGTGATGTCGCGCGATCCGGGATCCGCAAGGACGTCCCCCTCCAATCGGTGGTGGCGATAGCCGTGGACCGAGGTCGGTCCCGGGTCGCTCAGCTCGTAATCGGAAATCCACACATAACCGCGGGACAGGACCCGGCGGGCCTGCTCGATGAAGTGAACTGCCGAAGGCCGGGTGAGCCACTCGGAGCCCTCCGTGAGGTCCGGCAGATGATCGGCCAGCTCGGATCGAGAGAGCCTTCCTTCGTGGAGCACGAACCGTTCTCCCTCCAGGCCGACATAGAGCTCGACGACGCCGCCGGCCGTCCGGCGGAGGCGGTGGAACGGGAGGTTGTCGAGCAACTCGTTGGCCACGACGCAACCGACCAAGGGGCCCGAGACGTCTGAGAGGTCCGCGGCCACACTCACGTCCAGGTCCGCCAGCGTCGCTCGAGCGGTGGCGCTTCGGTCGACGGCGCTATACCGCGTGACGCCCCGAAGGGGGTTCGGCAGCGCCCCGAGCACCTGCCGGGCCAGCGTGCCGTCGCCGGCGCCCACTTCGACCACCGAGAACGGGTCCGGGCGCCCGAGGAGATTCCAGAACTCCTCGATTTGCGTGGCGAGGAGGATCCCGAACACCGGTGAGACATGGGGGCTCGTGACGAAGTCGCCGGCCTCGCCCACCACACGCCTGGCATAGAACCCGTCGTCGGGGTCGTACAGGGCCGCTTCCATGAAGTCGTCGAACGTGAGGAGCCCTCCTGCTTCGATCCGAGCTCGGAGGCGGTCGCTCAAGCTGGGGGTCCGGCCGGGGTGGGGGGAGGGGCGCGCCGACATCACGACCGGAAGATTGCCGCCCGGCCCGCCGCCCGACAACTCGCCGCCGGCAGCGACGCTGGCATCATGGTATGCGTGGAACCCTCGGCGGGCCTTCGGGTGCTCCGAGTTCTGGCCCCCAATCCCGGCCCCTTCACGTTGGAAGGGACCAATACGTGGGTAGCCGGCTCGGAAGGCTGCCTCGTCATCGATCCGGGGCCGGAGGACCCGACCCATGAAGACGCGGTCCTTCAGGCGTCGGGCCCAGTGGCGGCCATCCTGCTGACACACCGCCATCTCGACCATGCGTCCGGAGCTGGCGCATTGGCCCGCGTGACGGGCGCACCCATCTACGCTGCCTCGCCCGGCGAGGGCGCACGAGCCGCCGGAGACGGCGACCGCATCGAAGGTGCGGGCGTGACGCTCGAGGTCGTGGCGACGCCCGGGCACAGCCCGGACCACCTCGTGTTCTTCGAGCCCGTCACCGGCGCGTTGTTCACCGGCGACGCCATCCTGGGGAGGGGGACGAGCGTGATCGACCCTCCCGAGGGCGACCTGTCCGATTACCTGCGGTCCCTCGAGCGCATGCGGCGCCTCGGGCCGCGTGTGATCTATCCGGGCCACGGTCCGGTCGTGGAGCGGGCGATGGAGAAGATCCAGGAGTACGTGGACCATCGGAGGCAGCGCGAAGAGGAGGTCCTTCGCGCGTTGCACGGGCATCCGCGTACTCCCCAGGACCTGGTGCCGGAGATCTACGCGGGGTACTCGAAGGAACTGTACCCGGCGGCCTCCCGATCGGTGCTGGCGCATCTCCTCAAGCTGGAACGGGAGGGGCGAGTCGTTCGCTCCGGTCAGGGCGACCAGTTCGCCCTGTCCGAACCGTCGGGCAGCACCACGTAGGAACGCCCCGAGCGGCTGATGGCGCCGGTCCGCTCCAGCGTACGGACCGCCCGGTTCACGCTCTCCCGCGTCGCGCCCAGCATGGCCGCCAGGTCCTCCTGCGTGAGGGGAACCTCGATGCCGGCGCCGGGCCCCGATGACCGACTCCAGTGGCGGGAGAGCGTAACCAGCAGGTCCAGCGTTCGCTCCGGAAGCCGAAGCGACAGTGCCCGCGCCAGCGACCGGTGGAGGTCGCTCACGCGTCTGGCGAGCGACGCGGCCAGCCACGCTGCCAGCTCCGCGTCGCGGCTCGAGGCATCCGCCACGTCGCGCCGGTTCAAGCCGAGGACCCGGCTCGCCATCATGGCCCGGCACTCCGGAAGAAGCGGACCCACACCTCTGTCCCACCCGTTCGCGCCGGTGCGGTCGAGGAGGGCCTGCTCGCCGAACAGGTCTCCTGGCCCCAGGACCCCCAGCACGATTCGATGTCCCGAGGGTCGGGTGACTGCGAGGGAGAGCGCCCCTGCTTCCAGCACGTAGATGGCCGGAGGCGGTTGGCCCTCGGGCAGCAGGACCTGGCCGGCTTCGAGCCTGCGCCGCCGCCCGAGGTTCCCGAGTGACTGCCCGGGCGGACCGCGCGTGCCGCTGTCGAGGGGGAGAGGGACTGGCAATGGATCCATGCCGGACCTCCCTCTCGTGTCCGAGTGTATCGCCCGGCGCTGACACCGGCCGCACCTCCTGCCCATTGCGCGTGACCAGTGGACGAATGGCCGTCGGCTGCTACCCTCGGTGTTTGCACGAGCCGGTTCCGGCGCCCTTGTCCACGACGAGGTGACATGACGGCGTACCGCCCCCACGTGTACTCGCAGGACGGCGAGGGCCCGTCACGCGCGCCGGCGGAATCCGCGAACCACGCGCCGATCATCGGAGCGGTGCGCGAGGACATCCGACAGACGCTTCGTACCGGGTGGATCGATCCGGCCCTCGACGCCGTCGCGGCCCATCCCGTCTTCTTCACCGCAGCGTGGTCCGCCATGCGGCCCAACGTCGGCAAGACCTTCGTCGGCCTCGCCCGGTCGGTCCGAAGCGGAGCGGCCGACTCGGTGAGGTCCTGGCTGCGCCTTCCCGATCTCCGCAAGCAACTGGACGGCGAGGTGTCCCGGGAGGAGCTCGGCCGGATCGAGGACTGCGTCCGTGCTTCCCACCTCGCCATGGCCAAGGCTCAGATCGTGGTCCACGCCTTCCATCTCGCCGTTCGCCAGGAGCGGATCCCGGGAACCGGACGGGAGGAGCCACCGATCCGGCGGGGGGTTCCGGAGTGGCAGCGATGGATGTCTCTTCAGCCGGCGCCCGAAGCCGCTCACCCGGTCCTGGAGGAGGCGGGCAAAGCCTTCGCCCTGCCATCCGCTCCCACTCCGCTCCGGCTCGTCGCGAGATGGCCCACAGCCCTGCGGGCGTCGTGGGCGGAGCTGCAGCGATTGGTACCGACGGATGCCTGGCGGTCGGCGCGAGCGAAGGTGCGACGGACGGTGCTCGCCGGGGTGGGAACCCTTCCTCATCCCGTCGAGCTGCAATGGGCCGCGCTCAGCGCGAAGGGGTTGGGCGAGGACGAGCGGAGGCTTCTGGCCGACGTCCTTGCTGCCCACGACGCGGCCATGCCGGCGCAGACCCTCACCGCAGCGTTCCTGTGGATCGCCTTCGGTGCCCCCGACATCTCGGAGGGATGATCAGCGGCGGTGCGAGCTGCGTTCTTCAAGCCGGACTCGCCCGACCACATCGTCGGGATCGCGAGATGGGATGGAGCCGGAGTGCGCATCGAGACCGCAGACGACGCCGCCGGCGCGGTTCTGAGCCGGATCTTCCGGCCGACCGCGATCTCGATCGACGATCCGGCGCTGCGAACGGCCGGAGCAACCGGTCCGGTCGTTTTGCCGCCCGGGTCCCTGCCCTGGTTCCAGGCGGCGGCGCGGACGCGATCGCCGGCCGAAGGGCTGTCCGTGCGTCTGGCGCCCGAGGGAAGGATGACCATGGGCTGGGACCCCGCCGGTGCCTACCGAACCTTCGGTGAGGTCATCGAACAGAAGGAGGAGTTGGCCGCCGGCCGAGCCGCCAGTCCCTCACTCACCGATTGACTCGCGCGATCCGCCCTCCCGGCCTGTCAGAGGGCGGAAGTAGCATGCAGGCCGTGGGCATCGGAACGGCGCTCGATCCTGACCCGGCCCAGCTGGCCGTCCTCGAGCATGGCCGGGGGCCTCTGCTCGTCATGGGTGCGCCCGGGACCGGAAAGAGCTGGGTCCTGCGCGAGCGGTTCGCCCGGCTGATCGAGGGTGGGGCCGATCCCGAACGGGTCGGACTGGTGGTGCGGTCGAAGCACGCTCGGGTGGCCGCCAGGCGAGCGCTCCTCGATCGGCTGTCCCGGCCGCTTCCAGAGATGAGGGTGATGACCGTCCACGGGCTTGCGTACCACGTGATGTCGGAGCGGTTCGAGTCTCTGGGATATCGGCGGCCTCCCTACGTCCTGGCCGCGCTCGACCACCTGGCCAAGGTTCGCGACCTCCTGGCCGGCGAGGATCCCTCCGACTGGCCGGCGTACGGAAGCATGCTGCGTCTGCAGGGGTTCGCCGACGAGGTGCGTCAGTTCCTGATCCGAGCCCAGGAGGCGCTGGTCGCCCCGGACGATGTCCTGGACCGAGCTCGAGGAGCGGGTCTCTCCGGGTTCCTGGAACTCGCTCGCTTCTACCGCCGGTACCTGGACGTGTTGCACGAGCAGGATCAGGTGGACTTCGCCGGCCTGGTCAACCAAGCGGCGGAAGCCGTAGGACACGGCGAGCAACCGTTCGACCACCTGTTGGTGGACGACTACCAGGACGCTACCTTCGCGGAGGAGCGGTTGGTGATCGGCGCGGCCGGGCGCAGCCTGACGGTTGCAGGCCATCCCGGTTCCCACATCTTTTCGTTCCAGGGAACGACCGACCGGCCGATCGCGAGGTTCAGGGACCTCCTGCGAGTGGCCGCGCACGTCGATCTGGCAACCAGACACCGCTCCCCGACCGGTCCGCAGTACGAGGCGTGGGCGGGGTCGCACGCCTCCGAGGAATACGCCGCCGCCACTCGGGAGCTGCGGCGGATCCACGTCGAAGAACGCGCCCCGTGGAGCGACCTGGCCGTCGTGGTGCGGCGAGACGACGAGCGCATGGGCGGGCTGTTGCGCGCCCTCGACGACGGGGGCGTGCCCCGAACCAGAGCCGAGGGGGGTCTGGCGCTTCTGTCCGAGCCGGCCACGCGCCCGTTCGTGCTCGCCTTCAAATGGCTGGCCCGGCCGGGTGAACGCGACGGCAACGTAGAAGCGATCCTCGCATCAGACCTGGCGCGCTTGTCCCCGGCGTCCGCGCGGGGCTTGATCCGGGCAGCCCGAGCGGCAGGGGAGCCTCCCGCCGGCGCCCTGCGCCGAACCGATGGCCTGACTCCGGACGAGGCCGCCGAGCTCGCGGCCCTCGGGACGTCGCTGGCGAAGGCGGAGGAGGTCGCGGGGCGGTCGGTCCTGGACGCCTTCAAGGTCCTGTGGGAGCAGCTGCCGTACGCGCGCCGCCTGGTCGAAGCGGCCGAGACCTCCGCCCAGGCACGTCGCGACCTCGATGCCGTCCTGGCTTTCTCCCAGGCCGTCAGCCGGCACGGTGGTCGATCGGACGCATCCGTGGGCGCCTTCCTGGAGGTCCTGGAGGGCGGCGCCGAAGCACCGGGCTTGGCGGAATCGCCCGGGTCCGACGACGGCGAGGCGGTCAGGATCCTGACCGCACACGGGTCGGCGGGACTCGAGTTCGACTCCGTCATCGTGGTGGGCGCCACCGAAGGGAACTTCCCCAGCATTGCTCGCCCCGAGCCGATGTTCGATCTGGCCGCGCTGGAGGGGCCCATCTCCCAGTCGGAGCGGAACCGGCTGCGCCTGCAGGATGAGCGCCGGCTGTTCGACGTCGTGGCGTCGCGGGCCCGTCGGCGGGTGTTGTTCACGGCGAGCGACCCGTACGGCGAGGAATCGGTGCTGGCGGCACGGTCGCGGTTCGTCCCGCACTTGGGCGTGAGGTGGTCCGGCCTCCCCGGGGGGCCGGTGGACGAACCGCTGTCGCGGTCCGACGCCGCGGCCTCGTGGCGAAGAGCGCTGGCCGACGCGGATCGCAGTGGCCCGCTGCGGCTCGCTGCACTGTCGGCGCTGCTGGAGCTGGGCGACCGCCCAGGGCGTTGGTGGTTCCAGCGAGATTGGACCGGGACCGACCGTCCCTTGCACGAGACGATCCGTGTGTCCTACTCGAAGCTGTCGACGCTTGAGAATTGCGCGCTGCAGTACGTGCTGTCCGAGGAGCTCGGGCTGGAGGGGCAGGCCGGCTATTACGCCTGGGTGGGGCACCTCGTGCACTCCATCATCGAGGAGTGCGAGAACGGTGGGATCGAGCGGACGGAGGCGGCGCTGGTGCAAGCCGCCGAGGACCGGTGGTCGCCGAAGGAGTTCCCGTCTTTCGCGGTTTCCGAGGCGTTCCGCCGGCTGGTGACCCGGGTGATGCTGCCCGCTTGGCTGGCGGCGTACGGCGAGACGAAGGCGCTGGCCGGGGAGATCGGGTTCGAGTTCGAGTTCGACGGTGCGACGGTGACGGGGAAGATCGACCGGGTGAGCCGCGCGGGGAAGGACGGCTGTCAGATCACCGACTACAAGACCGGGAAGTCTCGCAGCGCCCCGCCGTCGGAGGAGAACCTCCAGCTCGGCATCTACTACCTGGCGATCGCTCGCGCCCCCGAGCTCGCCGCCCTCGGCCCCGTGCGGCAGGTGGAGCTGGCGTTCCTGCGCGAGAAGACCATCGAGGGCACGATGAAGCACGTCCTGCTCGGGATGAACTCGAGTGCACAGAAGGAGTTCGGGGAGAGGATGGCGGGCCGGCTGTCGGGCCTCATCGGGGAGATCCAAGAGCTCTACCGGACCGAGATCTACCGGCCGAGCCCACAGGCGGAGTGCCGCTACTGCGACTTCAAGACCCTGTGCCCCCTGTGGCCGGAGGGACGCGAGCTGTTCCCAAGATCGGTGAAGGTCAAGAGGTGAGGACCAAGGACATGCTCCGAACCGCCGCTGCCTATCCGGAGGAGATCCGCCGGGTGATGGGCGGCGCCGATCCCACCGAGGAGCAATGGCGCGCCATCTCGATGCCGCTCGAACCCTTTGTGGTGGTGGCGGGTGCGGGCTCGGGGAAGACCTCGGTGATCGCTGCCCGGGTCGTGTACCTGGCGCTGGTCGCGATGGGCCGCCTCGATGCCGACCATCCCGGCGTGCTGCCCGGCAACATGCTGTGCCTCACCTTCACCAACAAGGCCACGGAGAACCTCTTCCTGCGGATCCGCCGAGCGCTCTCCGGCCTGGACCTGCCGGAGGGCGAAGAACCCACGATCGCGAACTACCACGGCTTCGCGTCGCAGGTCGTCGAGCGACATGGGCTCGGTGTTCGAGCACGTGAGCGCCGAATGGCAACCCTCCCTGATCGGCAAGATCCTTGAGCTCGCCGACCAGGTGGCCAACCACCGGGTGGACCCCGAACGGATCGTCGAGTTCAACCAGGAACGCCTCGTCGCCCTCGCCGCTCACCGCAGCGACCGCGCCCATGGAGCAGCGCTCGAACGCATCGAGCTGGCCAGAGCCGTCGCTCGGTTCCGCGAGCTGAAGCGAGACCTCGGGGTCATCGACTTCGGAGACCAGATCACGCTCGCCCTGGAGGTCGTCGAACGGTTCCCGCGCGCGGCCGAGGAGTATCGCTCCCGCTATTCGGCGGTGGTGCTGGACGAATACCAGGACACCAATGTGGCCCAGGGAGCGCTGATCCACGGGCTGTTCGGCGACGGCTTCCCGGTGACGGCGGTGGGCGATCCCGATCAGAGCATCTACGGCTGGCGGGGGGCCAGCCTGTTCAACCTCCTCGAGTTCCAGGAGCAGTTCCGCAAGCCCGACGGGACCCCCGCCGGGCGGCTGCCCCTGTATACGAACTTCCGGTCGGGGGCCCGGATCCTGGCCGCGGCCGACCGCATCATCGAGAAGATCCCCGAGGATCAGCGGCCGGACCCGGAGAAGAAGCTCAAGGCCTGGCCCGGGTGCGGTGAGGGCGAGGTGGAGGTCCGGCGTTTCCCCGACGAGTGGACGGAGGCGCGGTGGATCGCCCGCCGGATCCGCGAACTGCACGACGCGGGGGTGGAATCCCTGTGGTCGGAGCTGGCCGTGCTTTGCCGAACCAGCCGGCTGTTCGTTCCGCTCCAGGAAGCGCTGGCCGGAGAGGAGGTGCCGGTCGAGATCGTCGGGCTGGCCGGCCTCCTCCAGCTTCCCGAGGTGGTGGAGGTGCTGGCGCATCCTGCTCGGGCCGAGGTATCGGGTGGGGTTCAAGGACCTGGCCCGAGTGGCGGCGTGGACCCGGGACCAGAACTACCCGCTGCGGAGCGAGGACCGGGACGACGTCCCGCCGTTCCTGTTCGCCGAGGCCCTGGATCACCTCGACCAGGTGACGTACCTGTCGGACGAGGGCCGGGCCCGCTTGGACCAGTTCCGCGCCGAGCTGGCCGAGCTGCGGGCCGAGGCCCGGCGACCCGTCGGCGAGTTCCTGGCGGAGGTCATCCGCCGAACCGGGCTCCTCGCCGAGCTCGAGGCGAGCCTCGACGCCGACCGGGCTCGCGCCACCAAGCGCAACCTCGCCGGGTTCCTCGACGAGGTCCATGCGTTCTCGCCGCTCGAAGGCGATCTGACGCTGCGGGCATTCCTCGACTACGTGGAAACCGTTGAAGCCGGCGACAAGCAGGAGTGGTCGCCGGTTCAGCCTTCCACGGAGAACTCGGTCAAGGTGATGACCATCCACCAGGCGAAAGGCCTCGAGTTCGGGGTGGTGTTCGTGCCGGGCATGGCCAAGGACCTGTTCCCCAACCTGATGGTTCAGCAGAACCCGGCCGAGCGGGGCAAGTCGCTGGACTTCGAGCTGCGGGGCGACGCCCGGATCCTGCCGGCCTTCCGCGGCAACCTCAAACAGTTCTGGATGGCCCTTCGCGACTACGAGGAGATGGAAGAGCGACGGACCTGCTACGTCTCGCTGACCCGGGCCAAGCGAAAGCTGGTCGTGACCGGCGCGCACTGGTACGGCGAGGGCCAGAGGCAGAAGGACCCGAGCGCGTTCTTCGAGGAGCTGTGCGACTGGGCCGAGGAGAGCGGCATGGCTACGTTCGACCGGGCCCGGGGCGCCCCGGAGCAGAATCCATTGGTCGGCTACCGCGAGCGGTTCGTCCGGGACTGGCCCGGCGACGCTCTTCGTGGCGAGCCCGACACGTTGTTTCCGGCGGGATGGCGCCGGGTAGCTGCCGAGGCGGAGCGAGATCCTGAGATCCTGAAGGAACTGGTGGACGGACTGGGAGACGACGAGCGCGCCCGTTACGAGCTGGAGGCCGCCCAGCTCTCCACGCTGGCGACACACCTCGTGGAGCGGGAGGCTGGGGGCCCGCCTCCGCCTGCCGTGCCCGGATCGGTCTCGGTGAGCTCCGTGATCGAGTACGCGCGGTGCCCCAAGCGGTTCTATTGGTCCACCGTGCGGCCCTTGCCGCAGTTCTCCGGTCCGGCGGCTCGGATGGGAACGCAGATCCACGCATGGATCGAGCGGAAGAGCAGCGGCCAGGCCTCGCTGCTGGAGCTGGAGGAGGCGCCGGACCTGACCGCCGAGGAGCTGGCGGGCCAGCCGGGGAAGATCGAGCGTCTCCAGAAGGCCTTCCAAGAGAGCCGGTTCGCCCAGGCCCCGCCCCTGTTCGCGGAGCGCCCGTTCCTGCTGTACCTGGAGGGGTTCGTGGTCGGCGGCCGAGTCGATGCCATCTTCGGCGCGCCGGAAGGGCCGTGGGAGGTCGTGGACTACAAGACCGGCAGGCGGCCGCCGGAAGACGACCCCCTGGCGTGGCTCCAGCTCGACCTGTACGCGCTGGCCTGCATGGAGATCTGGGCCAAGCGGCCGGAGGAGCTCAGCCTGACGTACTTCTACCTGGCCTCCGAGGAAGCGGTCTCGCGACCAGCCGAGGACCCGGCACAGACCCGGGCCCGCGTCGTGGAGGCCCTGCGCGGGATCGAGGCGCGCCAGTTCGCGCCCCGGCCGAGCGAGCAGTGCCGGTGGTGCGATTTCCTCTCGTTCTGCGACGCCGGCCAGAGGTACGTGTCGGGTGACCGGCCCTGATCGCTACCCGGCTGGCTTGATGTTCTGGTTCACGTGGAAGATCTTGTCCGGGTCGTACTTCGCCTTGATCCTTCGCGAGCCGGCCGGGGGTGATGGCCGCCACGCGGTGCTGGCTCAGGCTCCGAATGAACCCACCATCAGTTGGCCGTCCTTGTAGACGGCCTCGATCCGCTCGGAGAGGGTCTTCAGGTCGAACGGGTCTCCCTCCACGACCACGACGTCGGCGCGCTTGCCCGGTTCGATCGAGCCCAGCTCGTCCTGGAGGCCCATCAGCTCGGCCGCCACCGACGTGGTGGCGGTGATGGCTTGAGCCGAGGCCATACCGCCTTCGGCCATGAGCTCCAGCTCGCGGAGGTTCTCGCCGTGGGGCGTCACGCCGCTGTCGGTCCCCATGGCCACCTTGACTCCCGCCGCGACCGCCTTCCGGAAGGACTCGCGGTGGATCTCCACCACCTCTCTGGCCTTGCGCAGGCTCTCCTCCGGGATCTGGGCGCCGCCCTCGGCCGCGGCGATGACTCCCCGTGGAGCGATCAGCGTGGGAACGAGGTAGGTGCCCTTGTCCAACATCAGCGAGATCGCTTCGTCGTCGAGATAGACCCCGTGGTCGATCGAGCGGATGCCCGAGCGGATGGCGTTCTTGATCCCGTCGGCGCCCTGAGCGTGAGCCATGACCCACCGCCCGGCGGCGGTGGCCTCGGCCACCAGCGCTTCCAGCTCGTCCAGCCGGAAGTGGGCGTGGCGGGGATCGTCTCGCGGAGAGAGCACGCCCCCGCTGGTGGCCACCTTGATGACGTCGGCTCCGTCGCGGATCAGCTCCCGAACCTTCCGTCGCATGGCCTCGGGCCCGTCGACGATCGTGTCCGGCGAGCCCGGATAGGGCGGGCCCAACCACCGCACGTGTTCGCCGAACGGCATCCACTCGTCACCGTGGCCTCCCGTCTGCGAGAGCATCCGGATCGAGATCTGCAGGCGAGGGCCGGGGATCAGCCCGTCCGCCACCGCCTGCTTCACGCCGAGGTCGGCGCCGCCCGCGTCCCGGACGGTGGTGATCCCGGCGCGGAGCGTGGCTTCCAGGTTCTTGGCCCCTTCGTAGAACCGGTAGGAGAACGGCGTCTGGATGCCGCGCATGAGGTCGATGTGGCTGAACATGACGTGCGTGTGGCAGTCGAACAGCCCGGGGAGGAGGACCCGGTCCGAGAGATCGACCGACTCGTCGCCGTCCAGGCCGGTTCCCACCTCTGCGATCCGGCCGTCCTCGATCACGACGTCGGCGACTGACAGGGCACCGGAGCGCGGGTCGAACACCCGGGCGCCGGCGAGCAGGGTCCTCATGGCCGTCCTCCTTGTTCGTCGGGGCGCGGCGGGGGCGAGGCCGGCCCGGGTATCCGATACGTGGCCGGGGGGAGCGGGGGAGGTGGCTCGGCCGGACGGGTCCTTCTGCGACGCCCATGGGTTCGGAACAGCCGCGACAGGTCCTCGCGCTCGATGACACCGACCAGTCTCCCGCCGTCCATCACCAACACGGTCTGGGCCTGCCCATCCTGGATCCGGTCAGCCACATCGGTCATCCTTTCCTCCGGACCGGCCATCGCCACGGCATCGGTCCCGACCATGGCGTCTCGCACGGGACGGTCCGGGGCGGTGCCCCTGGCCATTCGAAGCGAGATGAACCCGACCACGTGACCGTCGTCCATCACCGGAAAGGCCTCCCCCTCCCGCCCCGAAAGGAACCGCTCGACGGCCGTCCCGATGGGGAGGTCGGCCGGCAGGGTGGGGGGAGGAGGAGACATCACTTGGCGGGCGGTGGTCGACTCGAGCGCTCGGCGCTGATCGGCCTGGGCCAGGGCCGCGGTCGAGGACGAATACAGCATCCATCCGATCAGGAGCGGCCACACGCCGCCGATATCGCCGGTGATCGCCACGTCGGCGGCCCCCGCGGCCGCGATCAGGCCGGCCACGACCTGTCCGGCCCGTGCGGAAAGCATGGTGGCCCGCGACCTCTTGCCGGTGACGCGCCACAGGATCGCCATGAGCACCCGACCCCCGTCGAGCGGAAGGCCCGGGAGGAGGTTGAACGCACCCATGAACAGGTTGAGCAGGGCGAGGTAGCCGAACATCGCTCGGAGCGCGTGGAGGCCTGCGCTGCCCGTCGCCACGTGCAGGGCCAGGAACAGCGCGCCCAAGCCCCCCGTCACGGCCGGCCCCACCGCGGCGAACAGGAATTCGTCGGCGGGCCGTTCGGCTTCCCTGCTCCCGGTCGTGTAGCCGCCGAACATGAACAGCGTGATCCCTCGGACGGGGATACGTCTGGCTCGGAACGCGGCGGCGTGGCCCAGCTCGTGGGCGAGGATCGAGATCAGGAACAGCGCCGTCGTGGCGAGCGCAAGCCCCAGGGCCGGGGCGGAAGCGAGGGGCGGATCCACCGAGTGGATCCGAAACGCGAAGAGCTGGAGGGTCGCGGTGTTCGAGAAGAAGATCCACAGGTTGTAGGTGATGAGGATGCCCAGTAGGGCCAGGGAGGGTTCCGCGCGGACCTCGACCCCGCCGATGCGACCGATCCTCCATCCACCGCGCATCGCGCCCCTCCTCAGACCGTCAGATCCACGCGCTCGGGATGCGTGTAGACGTTGAACCCTCCGTCGCGGACGAACCCGACCACCGTCAACCCGAGATCGCCGGCGGCCTCGACGGCCAGGCTCGACGGCGCGGACACCGCGCACAGGATGGGGATCCCGGCCATGGCGGCTTTCTGCACGATCTCGAAGCTCACCCGGCCCGACACCATCAGCACGCGGTCCGACAAAGGCAGCTCACCTTGCATGAACGCCCATCCCACCAGCTTGTCGACCGCATTGTGCC
>WNGA01005551.1_pt1 | contig 18758 bp, 13 predicted proteins | sample 5400061 | NCBI WGS metagenome assembly WNGA01 (sample SAMN13153366, study PRJNA577476) | soil metagenome | isolation source: 100 cm soil or saprolite under grassland replicate 2 | place: USA:California | collected 2016-06-15 | reverse complement strand
CTGGCCGCGGGTGTAGGCGTTGTCGAGAATGATTTTCTTCTGTTGCTCGTCGTGGCGCTGGACCATGAGCTTGTAGGCGACCAGTTCGCAGAAACCCTCTACGGTGTCCTTCTCCAGCTTGCGGTCGGCCGGCACATTTTCATGAATCCACGCATGGGTATATTCGTGGGCGCAAACGGCGGCCAGGCGGTTGCGCGGGAGGCCGTTGAGGAGGTGGAGGCGATGCTGGAAATTCTTTCGCCCGACGGACTCAGTGCGCGTCAAGCCAAGGGTGCCCTTGCCGTCGTGTTCGGAAGGGAGGGTCTGCTGGAGCTTCTTGATCTCGGTGCCGCTGACGAGCGCGACGGTGATGTTGCCGTCCGGCAACGGACCGTAGCCGGCGAGGATGTGGGCGATTTCGCGGCGGACTTCCTCGTAAACACGGCGCGCCTCCGTCACGTCGAATACGCCGGCCCGAAAATCGCGGTCGCAGAAGAACCGGCCGTCCTCGAGTTTGCGCGCCGTGTCGAGGACGGGCAGTTTGCAAATGGCACAGCGGTTTGTAAGCTTCGAGCACGGCTCACACTGGGGCTGTTAAAGTTGTAGTAGGTCGCGCCGACCGGCACGCCGCAGGTGACGCAGCGCTTGGGCTGTTGGGCGGAGGCGGTCAAGGTGGCGGCCAGTGCGAGGAGAGTCAGGAGCGTTTTCATGACGTGTTCCTGAGGTACTTATCGGCGGATAGGCGGAAGGGATGAAGGAAACGGGGGAAAGTAATCAGTAATCAGTGTTCAGTATTCAGGCTTCGCCAGCGGACCCGACGCGCACCGCGGGCTGAGAGCGCTGCAGGGGCGCGGCCTTCCAAGGCCGCGAGTTTCTGGATGGCGTCTAACTCCGCGCGGCCTTGGAAGGCCGCGCCCCCGTCGGTGGGTTCGTTACGGCTTTAGAACAATCTTTCCAATTGCCCCCGGCTCCAGCACGGCGATGTGAGCCTTCGCTGCGTCGGCCAGCGCCATCTCGCGGCCGACGACGGGGCGCAGCGTGCCGTTCTCCAGGCCGGCGGCCAACGCGGCGTGGATGCCGGTCAGCTCCGCGGGCGTGGCGTTGAACAACGTCATGGCGCGCACGTCCGCGTCGCGGCTCATCAGGTCGCGCGGCGTAATCTCCACCGTGCCCCGGCTGCCGATGACGATGACGCGCCCGTGCCGGGCCAGCAGAGGAAGGTCTTTGCCGAGGTTCACGTTTGCCAGCATTTCGAGGATGATGTCCACGCCGCGTCCGCCAGTAAGGCTCATTACTTTGTCGAGATAACCCGGCGCGCGATGGTCGACGACGTAGTGCGCGCCGTTGTCGGCCGCGAGTTTTCGACCCGCCTCAGTGCCCGCCGAACCGATGACCGTCAGGCCGGCAGCGCGGGCTATTTGCGTCGCGGCCAGGCCGACCCCGCCGCTGGCGCCGTGGATGAACACGACTTCCCCGGCCAGCGCGCGGGCGCGGTGAAACAACGCCCGATGCGCCGTCGCGTACGGGATGCCGACCGCCGCGCCCTGGGCGAATGAAACCTTTTCTGGCAGCGGATGGACTCCGCCGGCCTCGCACAGCGTAAGCTGGGCGTAGGAACCGGTGAGCGTTTCGGAAATGTAGACACGGTCACCCGGCTTCACGCCCGCCACGCCTTCGCCAACGGCTTCGATGACGCCCGCCCCATCCATACCGGGCGTCCAGGGCATTTTGAGATTAGGATTGGACCCGGATCGGAAATAGGTCTCCACGGGATTTACGCCGATGGCGTGAAGTTTCACGAGCACCTGACCAGCCGCCGGGGTCGGCACAGGCACTTCTTCGAGCCGGAGCACTTCCGGCCCGCCGAATTGATGGACGCGAATGGCTTTCATCGCAGCGACTCCAGAATCTTCTCCGCCGCGGCGCACGGGTTTGGCGCCGCGCAAATCGGCCGGCCGATCACGAGCCAATTCGCGCCGGCGTCGATGGCCTCCCTGGCGCTCAAGGTGCGTTTCTGGTCGCCCGGCGCGTCGCCGGGTCCGCGAATGCCCGGAGTGACCAGTTGGACGAACGCCGGCAAAAAACGGCGCAGCGCGGCAATCTCGATCGGCGAACAGACCAGCCCGCGCAAGCCGGCGCCGGCGGCGAGGGTCGCGAGGCGTTCGACCTGGCCACCGACGTGTGGGGAGAGCCCCACCGCGGCGAGCTCGTTGTCGTCCAGGCTCGTGAGCACCGTCACGCCGAGCACCAATGGCGCGGACCGGCCGAGTTGCCCGGCGGTTTGCTGCGCGGATTGCTCGGCGGCTTTCATCATCGCCGCACCGCCGCTGGCGTGGAGGGTCAGCATCTGCACGCCGAGCCGGGTGGCGCTGGCCACGGCCCCTGCGACGGTATTGGGGATGTCGTGAAATTTCAGGTCGAGGAACACCGCCGCGCCCATGTCACGAATCTGCCGCACGATGTCCGGCCCGGCCGCCGTGAACAGCTCGCTGCCGATCTTGAATGCGCCGGCCACCGGCGCGACCTCTTCGGCCAAAGCGAGTGCCCGGTCCGCGGTGGGCACATCCAGGGCGACGATGATGGGGTTGTTCATCGGCGGGAAGAGTGGAACGGGGGGAGTGAAACGTAAAACGTAAAACGGAAGAAACGCATCGAGAATCGCATTGCCGCGGGGGCGCGATTCGGCTAAAGATCAATTGTGACAAGCCCCTCCGAGAGGTTGCGTCTGAATGGCCGGACTGGTCTGGCCTTGCGGGCGGCGCCCCGGGGCGGGGCCAAGGGCTTCTCGCTCATCGAATTGCTCATCGTCCTGGCCCTGTTGTTGATCATGGCGGTGATAATGCGCGGATCCGGTTCCCGCAGCCGGCAGGAGCGGGACAAGGCCGCCTGCGAAAAAAATCTGCATCAGGTCTACCTCGCGCTCGAGATCTTCGCCAATGACCACGACGGCCTGTTTCCAGTCGTCGCCGGCGCCAAGACCAGCGAAGCGCCGCTGTCGCTGTTGGTGCCCAAGTACACCGTAGCGACCGAATCATTCATTTGTCCGGGCGGCAAGGATTCCGGGCTGCCCGAGGGCGAGCCATTCTCGCGACGCAGGATTAGTTACGCGTACTACATGGGGTTGCGCTCCGTGGACGCGGGCGAACCCCTCATGAGCGACCGGCAGATCAACACTGCGCCCCGAAACAAAGGCGACCTTCTCTTTTCCGCGACCGGCCAGCCACTCGGCAACAATCACCACAAATATGGCGGCAATGTTCTGTTCGTCGGTGGCGACGTCAAGATGAGCCGGCCGAAGGCAGAGTTTTCCCTCAAGCCAGCGCAAAACGTCATCCTGCTCAACCCCAAACCCTGAAGCCTTGTGAAGATTCAGTGCGCGTGCGGCGCAAAATTTTCCTTCGACATCACGCCTGAAATGGCGACGGCCGCCGTGCAATTCGTCTGCCCGACGTGTGGTTTGAACAGCACGTCGCTCGTCAATCATTTGATCCACCAGCACGCCATTGGAGCGTTGCCCAAGCCCGGCGCCCGCGCCACAACGCTGTTGCCGGGGCCTGTCGTGACGGCTCCCGCACAGGCCGCCGTGACGCCTGCCCCACTACCCGCCACGTCCGCGACCAGGGTGCCCGTCGCAAAACTCCTTTCTTCCGCGACCGTTCCGCCGTCTGCCGCCCCCGTGGCCACTGCCATCGCGGTCCCGACGCCGGCTGTGCGCGTGGCGGCCCAGGAACGGACTGCGGCCTCCGTCGCGCCTTCAGTTCAGCCCGCCGGCGAGGTGGCGCAGCTTTGCACGAAACATTTCGGGCAGTTGACGACGAACCGCTGTTTCGTTTGCCAGAAACCCATTTGCCCGCAATGCATGGCGCTCTTCGGCTGGGTCTGCTCCCCGTTGTGCAAGCACAAGGCCGAATCGCAAGGCATCGCCATTCCCGAGTTTGCAGGCCAGAAGTCGGTCGCCGAACGCAAGGAGTGGCGCAAGCTGGCGCGTGCCGCCGGAGCCATCGCTGGGGGCCTTGTGCTCGTGCTGGGAATCTGGTTCTGGTACGCGTGGTTCGGCTCGACACCCAAACCTGCCTTCTCGGCCAAGCTCTCCGAGGTGGCGAATTCCGGACAACTCTACGCGGGACCGCAACGTCAGTTCATCATCCTCCATGGCGGCACGCTGGCGCGCCACGACGCGAAGGCCAAACGCGAAGTCTGGTCCGTCCCGTTAATCGACAAACGCAAGATTGCCGACGAGGCCGCCGTCTCCCAAAAGCTCCTCGTGGCCGCCCGCATGGAAGCCATCAAGCACGGCGCCGACTCCGACGACTTTCGTCTCCCCTTGCTCGAAGAAGTGACCAAGGACATGGTGGAATCGGCCGCCGCCGGGCTCCACTTGCACGTGGCGGGCACCGGCATTTGGGTCCAGTCGCCGGAGAAGCTGGTCCGCTACGACTGGGAAACCGGCAAGCCGGTGAAAGAGATCGCGCTCGACGAGGACGCCCGGGAACTTTCACGCCGTGGAAACGAATTCCTCCTCGTGGCGCAAAGCGAAACCGGCAGTGAAATCATCCGCATTGACCTGGCCAGTGGCGAGACCCGGGCCGAAACGGTGGCGCGCCCCGCGGCGTTGCTCGCCGGCGGCGGCGATCCCGCCGGGCTGGCCCGTCCGGCCAGCAACGGCGTCGGCCGCGCGGGGGCGTCCACAAACTTGCTGGCTCGCGCCGGGGTCTCCTCGAATCTGCTGGCCCGCATTGGGCTTCTGCCCGGCGCCCGGGATTTGGATCCCGCAGTCATTGCCCGCAAAATCGAGAACCTGCCGCTGCCCAACCGCCTGGCGCTTCCCGCCACGCTTGCGGCCGCGGCCAATCAACAGCGCCTTCGCGCCGCGCTGAACGACTTCGATCCGGCTGTGCTCGCCAGCCTGCTGGCCGGCGCGGGGGCTTCGGACGAAGACGACCTGCGTGTCATTCCAACCCGTGATGGTTATTTGCAGTTCGGCTCGAAACTCGTCGAGCACCGCACGGTGACGCGAAAGGTGTTGAAGGATGCACCGGCGAAATCCGCACTCGACGGCCCGGTGAATCAGGCTGCAACCATGGCCATCGCCAACGAAATCCTGAACGATATCACGCGCGATTCCATCGGCGACACCGTCGAGGAGGACGAAAGCCGCTACCAAGCGACGCTGCGCCGACCGGGCGCGCCCGACTGGACTGGCGAAGTCATCGGCCGTCCCGGATTCATTCCGCTGGACACGGTGGACCTGGTGACCAGCCGGAAGGCCGTCCTCGTTCTCGACAAGAACAATAAGAAGCTCTGGCAGACGAAACTGAGTTCGGACATGACCGGCGACGGCTTCGAGGGCGAGGGCGCGTTCGGCGCCGGTCCGGCCGTCGAGCGCGGCGACACGCTGTATCTGTTCGACGGAGCGGTGCTCACGGCCTTCGAGCGTGCGACCGGCAACGCCCGCTGGCGCCTGCCTTCCGTTGGCATTGCCGGCCTGTTCTTCGACGACAAGGGAATGATTTACGTGAATACCTCGACGGCCAGCCCCGACAGTCTCCGCTACTCGAGGCAGATCGATATTTCGCAGAAAACGCATACGCTGGTGCTCAAAGTCGATCCGAAGACGGGCAAGACGCTTTGGCGCACGGAGAACGACGGGCTGATCACCTACCTCTCAGGCAATTACATCTACACGGTCGAGTCCAGCCAGGGCGAAGACGGCGGCGGCATCATGGGCGGGGTCAAGCTCGCCACCGCGATACCGCCGCACATCCGCATCAAGCGGCTCAAACCGTCGAATGGCCGCGTCCAATGGGAACACTACGAGATGCGCGCGCCGCTGGACTATCATTTCGACCAGAACGAAATCCAGATTCTCTTCCGGAAGGAATTGCAAGTGCTGCGGTTCTTCACGCTCTGATTCCGAACAGTTTCAACAGCGCCTCCGCCACAAGGATGCCGACGAAGGTCCCGATAATGTAGCCCCAGATGCCCGCCAAGAGGCCGGGCACGACGAGTTTTGACCAGCCGCGCGAGATCGCCATCGCCGCCGCCGTCGGCGCGCCGCCCAGGGTTGCATTGACGCTGAGGAGAAGTTCTTCGAGATTCTGCTTGAGGAGTTTTCCGGCCGCGAGGGTGAAGCCGAGGTTCGTAAGCGCCATCACCAGGCAGAACAGGAAGAGCACCGGCACGTGCTTCACCACTTGCACCAGGTCCGCGCGCAGTCCGATGACGACGAAAAACAGGTAGAGCAAGTACATGCCGAATTCCTCCGCGCCCTGAATCTTCTCCGTGAAGCGGTGGAACGCGGTGGTGATGCCGACGGACAGGATTGTGATCAGCACGAAGGGATTGGCGATGATCGAGCGGCCGATAGGCGAAGTGATGTGTCGTTTGAGCAGTTCGGTCAACTCGCTGGAAACTGCCGCGACGGCGACGGCGATGGCCAGCGCCCAGGCGATGTCGAGCAGGGAAATTTCCTTGCGCCGCCAGTATTGGGCGGCGAGCGCCGTCACATCCTCACGGTCGCCGGCCAGCGAGTGGGGATGCGGAAACTGGCGGCGGAAGAACCGGCTCCCGGCAATGACCAGCAGCGCGGCAAACATGCCGGCCATGATGAAGTTGTCAGCGACCATGAGCGAACTGGCAAGCTGGGGCGCCACGTCATAGGTCCTCTGGATGGCGACGAAATTCACGCCGCCGCCAATGTAGCTGCCGGTCATGATGCCGGTGACTTCGGGCACGCGCTCGAACGCGCCGCGGAACAGGAACGCCGCGAGGAATGCCCCGAGCACCGTGCCGACGCTGGCAATGTGAAAGCAGAGGAACATGGGGCCGGTCTCGCGCAGGATGCGGAGGATGTTCGCGCGGAAGATCAGCAATGGGATGGCGATGGGCACCAGGTAATCTTCGACCATGCCGTAGGAGGACGCTTCGGTGGGCAGCAGGCGCGTGTTCGACAGCGCCATGCCGAAGAGCAGCGCGACGACCGGTCCGCTCAGCTTCGCCGCCCATCGGTTCGTCTGCTCCAGCCAGATGCTGACCGCCGCGCCCGCGGCGATGCAGCCGAGCAGGAGCCAGACGTCGTTTGGGGGGATGAGGCTCATCAGGAGGCTAACAACTGCGTCTGCAGGCAATGCCGCAGTTACCGACGCTGCAGGTCCCGTAGCGCAGATTTCCGCTCTGCTGTATCGCAGGTTTTCAACCTGCGGACCTCGCGAGAATCCAAGCGGGTTCGATAGGGGGACAGCCCGCCGATTGCAAATCGGCGATACAGCAGAGTGCAACTCTGCGCTACCAGTCCCGGATGTCCGGCCGATTGGCAGGCCATTCTGCGCATCGGTTAGTAAGCCGTTGGAAGTTTAGCAAGAACCGCCATTCACTGCGCGGCGGACGCGGCTTTGCCAGATGGGCCATAGCCTGGAAGGGGCTTGCCATCATTGCCGAGTTTGCCGCACGACCAAAGGAGGCCACGGGCGACCAGGTCGAGGTAGCGTGCGTCGGCGACGGTGGTGGTATTGTGGCCAAGAGTGGTGCTGAAGACGCGGGTTTTTCCGTAATCGTTGGCCCAGGCCACGACGAAGTCATCCGTCCTCTCGGTGCCATCGTTCTTCTTCACGATTTGTTTGCCGCGCGCCAGGGGATGCGCGGTCGGGAAGAGCTTCACGTTGTTGTAAAGTTCCTCTTTGATCGTGGTCCAATCATCGAAGCCACGCGTCGTGGGATGCTCGCGATCGACAAACTGGATGGCAATGGGTTCGTGGGGGCCGTGCGCGGAGGACTGAATCCCGACGAATTTGAACCAGTCATCCGTGCCCGTGCGATAACAGTGCATCGCGCAATGGAGATTCACCGCGGCTACGCCCCTGCTGTGGGCGGCGAGGATGTTCTGCACGTAGGGCATTTCCTTCACATCCGAGGAACATTCGTCGTGGATGACCGCGTCGTAACCCTTGGCCCAGTCGGCATTCTCGTAAATCGTAAAGCGGGCGCGGGTCGAAGTGTCGTTGGTGTGGACCTGGGTCACTTCAACATTGGCGCGGGCTTCAAGGCCGAGTTTGAGCACGTCCTTCTGTTTGGCATACTCGTGGCAGCACCCGCCGGTGATGAGCAGGACACGCAGAGGCTTGGGCTGGGCGGCGGACGCGGTGGTGAGGGCGAACAAGGCGAGGAAGTGTAGGACAAGAATGGCTTTCATGGTCGTGGATTGAGTGCGCGGGGATTGAACGGGGACTGGAACGATTTGGCGAGAGGAAATCATTGCTCGTTAAATCGTTGAATCGTTGAATCGTTAAAAGGGGGAGATCGCGGTCCTCCGCAAGCGATTCAACGATTCAACGATTCAACGATTCACCGGCTGACTGCGCACTTTCTCCTTGTGAATATTTCCCGCTCAGGGCAAGTCATACCGCCATGCCTAAGCCTTATACCCCCTCCGGGACGGCTCCCGCGTTGAGCCGTCGTCACTTCATCAAATACTCGACCGTCACCGCCACGGTGCTGGGCATCGCGCCCGCATTCCTGCGCGGGCAGAATCTTAACGGTCGCATCAACGTCGCCTGTATCGGCGTGGGCGGCAAAGGGGGTGGCGACACGGACAGCGCCTACAGCCTGGGCGGCAATATCGTCGCGCTTTGCGATATCGATGCCAACACGCTCAACGGCAAACATCAGTCATTGGAAACCCGCGCCACGAAGGACAACCGCACCTACGACGCCAAGCTCTACAAAGACTTCCGCAAGATGTTCGACGAGCTGGGCAACTCCATCGATGCCGTGACCGTGTCCACTCCAGATCACGTTCACGGCCTGGCCTCCCTCACGGCCATGAAACTGGGCAAACACGTTTATTGCCAGAAGCCCCTGACCCAGACCGTCTGGGAGGCGCGCGAAATGCGGCGCCTCGCCAACGAGAAAAAGCTCGCCACGCAGATGGGCAACCAGGGCAGCGCCGGCAATGGATTGCGCCGGGCCGTGGAAGTGATCCAGGCCGGCGTGATCGGCCATCCGAAGGAACTGCACGTCTGGAGCAACCGTCCGATCTGGCCGCAAGGCATCGATCGGCCCGCGGGCGAAGATCCGGTTCCAAGCCATATCGACTGGGACCTGTGGCTCGGGCCCGCCGCGTACCGGCCCTACAAGAGCGGGGTGTATCATAACTTTGCGTGGCGCGGATGGTACGACTTTGGGACCGGCGCGCTCGGAGACATGGCCTGCCACACCGTCAACATGCCCTTCCGCGCGCTCAAGCTGGGCTACCCAACGGTCGTCGAGGCCGAAGTCGCCTCGCGTGTTCCTTCCGAAACTTTTCCGCTCACCACGCGCCTGCGCTTCGAGTTTCCCGAACGCGAAGGATTGCCACCCTGCAAATTCTGGTGGTACGACGGCAATCCCAACTCGAAGGACAAGATGTTTGAGAAGACGGGCTTTGTCGCTCCGCTTCGGCCGCCCGCGGACGTGACGAGGGAAATTGTCAGCGCGCGTAAGAACCTTCCGGGCAGCGGCTGCCTCATCGTCGGCGAAATGGGCAAACTCTTTTCGCCGGACGACTACGGCTCCGAGTTCCACATCCTGCTCAACGACGAAAAGGAATACAAAAACGGCAAAGACCACGAAGCCTGCAAGGAAGTGCCCCAGACCATTCCCCGCTCGCCGGGCCACGACAAGGAATGGTTCGAGATGATGAAAGGCGGCCCACCGGCCTACTCGAACTTCGATATCGCCGCCTACCTCACGGAGATCATCCTCCTGGGTTGCGTCGCGTTGCGCGTCGGTGTGGGCCGGAAACTCGACTGGGACGGTCCGAACATGCGGGCGAAAAACACGGGCGATGACGAACAACGGTTCGTCAAACGCCAAAATCGTCCAGGCTGGGCGCTGAGTTGAGCCAGGCCGGGTCTAATACCTTTCGGGATTGGCGGAAGCGTTTCACAAGCCGACCGCATTTCTGATCCCGGAGGGATAACCGAAAATAGCCCGGCGTTTCAACGCCGGGAGTCCATTGAGTCCGTTATGACCCGTTGCGCCGCAGCGTCACCATCTTCAATGGCGGCGTCGATGGGTATTCCACCAGCATGTCGGAAATCTTCATCAGAACCCACGGCGCACGGCTGTCGATCCCGTTTTTGGTGAACACCACGTCGTCTGCGATGTAGACGCACATGTGGACAGGCTTGTCCTTCACGTCCATCAGGCAGATCACGTCCCCAAACTCCCGCCCGCCCTCGGGTGCGTGGTACTCGGTTTGGAGCGCGTGCAACACGTTCTCCGGCTCGAGGAACCGCTCGTCGGGTTGCTCATCGAAAAAGTTCAACGCCGTCCAGAAGCAGTTCCGGCGCGACTTCGCGGGGTCCGATGACGCCGGCGCGTACGTGTAAAGTCGCTGCCGCGCCAGGGGCGGCAGCAGATAATGCACGTTGAGCCCCGCCCCGCCAGGCACCTTGGCCAGCGACTCAAGAATCGGCTTCAACTGGCGCCCGCAACCTGCCTTGGACCAGTAGCGAAGCACTTGTTCGGTGTCCGTTTGACTGTTGACCATCAACCGCATCAGGAAGGTCGGCTCCCGATTCAGCGCCTTGACCAGGCTGCCAAATTCCTCCGTCGTCAAAAGCTGTTGGGCGATCGCCCCGTCGGCAAAGCAAACTGTTCCCTCGTGCCCGTACAACAGCCGTCTCAGGACCTCCCACGTGTTGGTCGTCAGCCCGCAGTCGGCCAGCCGTTCCTCGACCGCGTTCATCGGGAAGCGATACGGGTTATGCTGCGGTGAGTTGACCGGGCTTTCCGCCAGCACCGAGTAAATCTGCCCGCGCCCCAGCCGGCTGAGCCCTGCCACCAGTTCCAAGGGCGGCGTCACGTACAATCCGCCGCGGGCCGGCTCCCAATGTGCCGGATTCATCAGCCACGTCCGTTGCTCGTCCGTCAGATCGCTGGCGCGAAAGAGCCGCTTGAATTGCGCCGCCGTATGTCCGGCAAAGTACCATCGTGGCGCAGGCAACGGCACCCGCACGTCCGGCAACAAATCATCCGGTTCTCCCAACGGTAATCGGACGTACTCGAATCTCCCGGCCGGCGTCTCGCTGGTATGCACATAATTCGTCAACGACAGCGGTCGTGCCGAAGCCTGCGCCGGCTCTTCCTTCGGCTGCCACCATTCTTCCGCCATCGGCCACGCCAGCTGTAGCAGCCAGCAGATCAGTATCCCCAAGGTAAAACAGATCAATCGGTCCCATTCGAATGGAAGGACGCGGTGGCTCGGTGCGGGTTGGCTCATTCGGCGGCGGATGCCTTCAAGGGGTGTCGGCAGAAACAGGGGCGAACCCAAGGGGAGTTGAGCGTGAAACGTGAAACGTGAAACGTGAAACGTGAAACGTGAAACGTGAAACGTGAAACGTGAAACGTGAAACGTAAAACGTAAAACGTAAAAAGACACCGACGCCCAGCGGTACTTACGTTTTACGTTTTACGTTTTACGATCTAACTGCCCCGCCCAGGCCGGCCACCAGCTCCTTCGCCCGCTCGATGACCGTCCGATCCCGCGCCAGGTCCCCGAACCTCAACGCCGGCATGCCACTCTGTTGCTGGCCGAGCAGCTCGCCGGGGCCGCGCAAGCGCAGGTCCGCCTCCGCGATGGCGAAGCCGTCGTTGGTCGACGCCAGCACTTTCAGCCGCTCCTTCGATTCGTCACTCCCCTGCCCCGCCACGAGGATGCACCACGATTCGTGCGCGCCACGGCCGATCCGCCCGCGCAACTGATGCAGTTGCGCCAGGCCGAACTGTTCGGCGTTCTCGACCAACAGCATTGTCGCGTTCGGCACATCGATGCCCACTTCGATGACCGACGTGGCCAGCAACACCTGCACGCGGTTGGCGCGGAAATCGGCCATCACCCGCTCCTTCTCCTCCGGGCGCAGCCGCCCGTGCAACAACCCGACGCGATGCGGAGCAAAAACGCCTTGCAGCCGCTCGAATTCCTTCGAGACCGCTTTGGCGCCTGTCCGCAAGTCGGCTTCCTCGACGCGCGGATAGACCACATACGCCTGCCGTCCCTCGGCGATTTTTTGCTTCATGAATTCGTGCACGCGCGACAATTGCTCCGGGCCGCGCACGAATGTCCGCACCTGCCCGCGCCCCGCCGGCAGTTGATCGATCACTGAAATATCCAGGTCGCCATAGAGCGTCAGCCCGAGCGTGCGCGGGATCGGAGTGGCCGTCATCACGAGCAGATGGGGATAATGGCCCTTGCGCACCAGCGTTTCACGTTGCGCCACGCCGAATCTGTGCTGCTCGTCGATGATGACGAGGCCGAGTCGGTCGAACGTGAATGCGGATTGGATGAGAGCGTGTGTGCCGATGAAAAGAGTCGAGAGCCGAGGGTCGAGGCTCGAGGGCGGACGGTCCTGTGGGCCCTCGACCCTCGTCTCTCGCCCCTCGACCGTCTTTCGGCTTCCCGTTTGGAGTTCGACTTGCACGCCGAGAGGGCGGAACCATTTCGCAAAGTTTGCGTAATGCTGCTCGGCCAGAATCTCGGTGGGCGCCATAAGTGCTACGTTGAAACCGCTCTCGAGCGCCATCAGCGCGCAGCACGCGGCCACGGCCGTCTTGCCCGCGCCCACGTCCCCTTGAAGCAGGCGGCGCATTGGAAAACGCCCGCCGAGGTCCGCTCTCAGTTCGCGCAATACGCGGGTCTGCGCCCCGGTAAGCTGGAAGCCGAGTTGGCGCAGGAATGGACGGATGAGCCGGTTGTCCCCGGCGCAGGGGAACCCGCGGGCGTTGGATTCCAGGTTCCTGCGCCGCCGCTGAATCGCGATTTGCAACTCGATGAACTCATCCAAAGCCAGCCGCTGGCGGGCTTGTTCCGCTTCCGGCATGGATTCGGGAAAGTGCAGCCGTCGCAAGGCCTCGGCGCGCGTCGGAAGTTCCGGCAGGAGGATTTCTGGATGCAATTGTGGAACGTACTCGCCGAAGCGCGCCAGCGTGCGCCACACGAGCCCCCGCAGCCAGCGTTGCGCCAGTCCTTCGGTCAGCCCGTAGACCGGCACGATCCTGTCGAGATGGATCGAACGTTCCACCCGCTCGTCCGGTTCATCGGAGGGGGCGTCGCTGATTTCGGTTTCCGGGTGGTCGATGGTGCGCGGCTTGAGCGAGCGCGGCTTGCCGAAGACCATGACTTCGTCGCCGACCTCGAAGACCCGTTCCATGAATGGCAGGTTCCACCACCGGCAATGCAGCCGCGCGGTGCCGTCGTCTAGGACGATCTCGAACACGGACTTGGTCTTCTTGCGGTAGTAGTTCGTGCCGAGCGCGACGATGCGCCCGCGAGTGGTCGCCGCCTCATGAAGCTTAAGCTGGCGAATCGACAGCAGGGTCCGCCGGTCCTCGTGCCGTCGTGGCGCGTAGCACAACAGGTCGCCGACGGTCAACAGCCCGAGCCTGGCGAATTGGGCCGCCCGCTCCGGGCCGACGCCGGGGAGGCCGCGCAACGGTGTCTCCAAAGGAACTGGGGCGGGTCGGGGCGATGCCATAGGGGCTTTTTAGGAGCGGGAGCGTAAAACGTAAAACGTAAAACGTAAGAGCAGGCGGGTGCGCCCCATGTTTCCAAGCCGTTCTGCGGTTCTTACCTTTCACGTTTTACGTTTTACTCTTCGCCTGCCCCCGCCCATCCTCTCTCCTCATGTCCTCCTATTCGGACGCACCTTTGGATCGGTTGTGGAAGGAATACGCCACGGCGTTCAGCGATTTCGACGACCAGACCCTGGCCCGCTGGCTATGCCAGACCCTCGGGCAAATCGAAGGGCACGCCTGGCGGCTGTCCCACCCGCTGCTCGGCGCCTACCGGCTGGCGGCGCAATTGGCCCACGAACGCCAAATCTGGCTCAAGCGGCTGGCCACGCCCCCGGCCGCCTACACCGAGTCCGAATGCTGCCGGGCGCCCTTGCTCCCGCTGTTCACCCGCGATGTGATTGAAAACGGTCTCATCTGCCAGCATTGCGGCGACAGCGCAGTCACGTGGGAATCGACGCCTGGGGACCTGCAAGTGGCCTCGCGCGATTGGGCCGAACGCTACGCGCCGCTTCACCAGGTCGCTCATTGGAGCGACGCCGAACGCAAGCGGGCCCGCAGTTACGAGGGCAAGCTCGAGGACGCCGCGATCGCCGTCGAAGGTCTGCTGGCCGAAGCAGGAAAAGTGCTCGTGCCGAAATTCCTCGAACACTACGCGGCGATTGTCTGGGAAGATCAGGATGAATGCCTCGAGGTGCGTCCCGAGGACGTCGAGTTGTGAGGGGCGACGGATCAACGGAGGTGAAGCTCAAAACTCCAAGCTCAAGAAAAGCTCCATAGAGAAAGCTCCAATGCTTGTCACGCGCTCGCGGTTGGAGCTTTGCACTTGGATCTTATTTTGAGCTTTGAACTTTGAGCTTTAAATTTTGATTCATGCATTGCACGGCCATGTTACACAAATTCAGAAAGCCTCTCCAGTGGCTCATCGCCGTCCTGGGGGTGCTGCTCGGGCTGGCGGTGACCGGGCTTCTCTTTCGCGATTCCATCCTCAAGCTGGCAGCGCGGAAGACTCTCCAGGCCTGCACGGGCATGCGCGTGGAGATTGCCAAGTTCAAGACCGGCCTGCACACGCCGGCCATTGAGATGCAGGGCTTCAAACTCCACAACTATCCCGAGTTCGGCGACTCGGTGCTGCTCGACGTTCCGGACCTGCTCGTCGAGTTCGACTCGGAACTCGCGGCCCAGGGCAAGCTGCGCTTCAAGCAGCTTCGGGTGAATCTTGCCGAGTTGAACGTCATCCGCGACGCCGCCGGCCGGTGGAACATCGAGAAGGTCGAGAAGGAAATGACCGAGCGCAACGCCGCGCGCACGAACCGCAACGAAAGGAGGCTCGAATTCGCCGGCATTGAAGATATGAGGCTCACCATCGGACGCATCAACTACACGGACATGCAAAAGCCCTCCAGGAGCCGCCAGATCAACGTGAACGTCCGCGACGAACTCGTGCAGGGCATCAAGACGGACGAGGACCTCCAGGATTGGATCGGCAATTTCATCTTCAAGGTCATCCTTCAGGAAGCCGCCGCGCCCGCCGCCAGGCGCAAACACAAGCCCGTCGCGACACTCAAGGAAGCGCTGGAGAAGTAGCCGCCGCTCTTGAAGCGATGCGGCAAGACGCCCGGCGAGACGGCTCACCTTGACCGCTCTCTGGGCGCGGCCATCTGCTTCCTTGCGCACGCTGGAATTTCAATTCATTTAACCGCAAAGAACGCAGAGAGCGCAGAGAGAAGACAGCCCAAGAATCTTTGCGCTCTCTGCGTTCTCTGCGGTTGACTCTCCGTCCACGCAAACTTGCGGATTTCAAATTTGTAGGAGCCGAAGTTGATGAGCAGACCGTGCTCCAGGCGGGCGGACTTGAGGTAACCCAGGATTTGGGCCTCGTGTTCGCCGGCCAGGGATTTGGCAGTCTTCAGTTCCACAATGAATTCGCCTTCCACCAGCAAATCGGCCAGGTAGTCGCCGATGAGCGTGCCATCCTCGTCATACACCTTGATGGGGTGCTGCTGCTTGACATCCAGCCCAGCCTTGCGCAGCCGATGCGCCAGGGCGTTTTCGTACACCTTCTCCAGATGCCCGTGCCCGTGATAAACGTGGATGTCGTAAGATGTTTGCCGAACCTGATCGCACAGTGCTTTGATGTCTTTCATAACGATTCAACTGTTGTTTCGCATTTATTTAACCGCAGCGAACGCAGAGAGCACAGAGAAAACAGACTTCTCAATTCTTTGAGTTCTTTGCGTTCTCTGCGGTTAATACCTCGTCTTCATCCCGCTGGTTCCGATTCCAGGAGTTCTCCGAGCCGTGGCACGCGACCCTGATGAGGATGCCGTCTTGGGATGCGCCCTTGCTGGCGCAGCAAACTTCGCCAACGCGGGCGATCTCGATCTGCTCACGCTCGGAACTTTTCAAGACATCCAGATCGTGCGGGCCGCCGAATTCCTGAGACGCTGGGAAAGTGGAGAACTACGCGGGTAGCCCACGCGATGATCGCCGGGCAGGCTCAACTGGAAGGCGTCAATTGAGATGGTTGATGCAGCGAGCCGCTGGCGTTCGTCCCTCGCTCCGATTCGCCCATCCTGGCCACTCCGCTCCCCGGCTGCACTCTTCATGGCTGACTGGGGGCCAGAACGACCCGGAAACCGTAGAATCTGATGCCCTCGAGGTCCGGGTAGTAGCCGCCGCGGGAAGCCGACCGGCAGCTGAGCGCGATGCTGCCCAAATAGCCGCCGCGGATCACGCGCTGCGAGCCACTAGGAAGTCCCTGCGGATCGGTGACACTCCCTCCAGGCAATCTCGCCAACCAATCCGAGCACCACTCCGACACGTTGCCGTGCATGTCATAAAGGCCCCACGCATTCGACGCATAACTGCCTACCGTCGTCGTCCGCCCAAGATACGTGCCGGAAGGATTGTAACAACCCCAAGGAAAAGCGTCACCAAGGCACGGCGGATACTCGCGACTCCCTTGAAAGTTCGCCATCCCAGAGCGCAACGCCGGCCCGTAATGAAACGCCGTCGTCGTTCTCGCCCGGCACGCATACTCCCACTCCGCCTCCGTTGGCAACCGATACACATACCCAGCCGGCAGCCGCCCCGCATTCCGTTCCCGCGTGGTCAGCGCCGCGCAATAAGCCACCGCATCATTCCAACTCACCTGCTCCACCGGACGGTTCAGGTCGATGCCGTAGTCCCTGTTTCGATAGCAACCACAGCTCGGATCCCAGAGACCGTCCTGGCGAACGCCATTGAAGTAACTCGGATTGTTCCCCATCACCGCCAGAAATTCGCCTTGGGTCACCTCGTACCGCCCCATCCAGAAGCCCCGGCTGATCGTCACTCGCGTCTGCGGGCCTTCCGCAGAAGACCGTGCCGGCTCGCTGTCCGGACTGCCCATGGTGAAGGTCCCGCAAGGTATCCACACCATGTTACCAAAGGCTTGCGCCGGCGTGCCCACCGGCGTGGTGAAGTTCTCGTGCCACAGCGGCTTGACTGAGCGCACGTTGAACACTTCCCACGAGGGCAGATTACCCCAGTCCTCGTCCCACCCGCGCACGTCGAGCGCCAGCGTGCCGTTCATCCCGCGATAGAGCGCCACGTCCACTCCCACCTGCCCAGGTTGCACGCAGGCATTGCCCTCGACTTCCAAGTAGGGCCGCACGTTCACCGTGGGCCCTATGAGGCTTTCGAGGTAAACCGTGAGCCGCGGCTCGACGTAGCCCCGAATGCGGCCCGAACCGCCACCCTGCCAAGCCACCGGGTAGGCCACGGCGCGGGTAGTCTCGCGGGAGTAGGGCGTCCATTGCCCGTTGCGCAGCCGCGCGCCAAGGACCAGGTCCGCCGTGGACTCGAACCCCGCCGTGAGGCTGGCCTGCGCGGTCACTTCGCCCTCGGCGCCGATGTAGAATTCCCAGACCGCCTCCGCCCAGATCGGGATAGGAATGGGTGTGGGAATGAAGCCCAGCAGGCGGAACTGGCGCAGCGGACGTCCGATGCGCTGCTCGCCCGAGAAAGTCCAGGTGTTCTGCCAACTGGCTTGCAGCGTCAGGTCGAACGCAAGGCTGGCGCTAACGTCCAGGTCGAACGTGCGCAGACTAAAGACTTCGGCAGAAATAGAAAAGTCCGGGTCAAAGAACAGGCGGCCGGAAACGGTCTGGATGGTGAGGTTGTTCGCGTTGTAGAGCGTTTTGCCGCCGAGGTTGATGGTGATTCCATCGGTATCCGACGCCGGTTGGAAACCCTCCGGGTCAGGAACAAACTCCTCGGCCACAAACCGCACCGAGCCTTGCAAGAGAATGTCCGCCAGCGCCGCCTGCGTGGTAGTGAGGCTGACGGTGTGTGCGCCGGGATTGTCCATGACCGAAAGCACGGTGCGTTTGTACGGGAAGTTGGCATCGGTGCTGACCAGGATGTGGCCGTTGGTGAGGCCCGACGAAGCGCCGGTGTAGCTGAAGACGTAGGTGTCGCCATTGGTAGAAGCCAGCGTGAGCGGCGAGGAGGGGCTGATGAGAACGACGTTGCTGGCGAGGATGGGCGTCAGTTCCAACTTGAATGGCCAGGTGTTGGTGGCGCGATGGCCCAGCGTGTCGGAGAAGGCGAGCGTCGCGATAACGGTCTGACCGTTGGTGCCGAGGAATTGATTGGTGGCCGGCGTGTAGGTGAGCGTGCCGTTGGTGTAGGCCAGGCGCGGGTCGGCGAGCGTCGCGGGCGGGTTCGTCCCCACGGCCAGGACGAGGGAGGCGGGGTCGATGGCCGTTTCATCGCGCAGCCAGGCTTTGAGCGAACTCTGGCGAGCGACCGCAGTAGCATTAGAGCCCGGATTGAGACGCCAGATTTGCGGTAGGTCGGTATCGAGCTTGACGACCTTGTAGAAGCGGGCCGGCTGGTTGTTGGTGTCGCGGAAGCGGACCATGTTGTTTGAAGAATAGATCGGGCTGGGATTGAGCGGCAGCCAGGGCTGTTGCCCGAGCGCGGTCGTCGTCAGCACGTTGTAAAGCTTCGTCGGAATGGATTCCCAGGTGAGGACGATGTTGTTGGACGGGTTCGCAGCTTCGTAGCCGATGGAAACGTTGAGGGGTGCTTGCTGGGCGTCGCAGGGCAGAACCAGCAGAAGCGAGGCGAGGGGGAGGGAATTCGACGGCTTCACGGAGGGGTTGATAACACAAATGCGGTCTGAGCGGAAGCGTTGATTGCCAACGACGCGGACGTCAGGACGGAGATTCCGACCGACCCGG
>WNGA01005247.1_pt1 | contig 18760 bp, 20 predicted proteins | sample 5400061 | NCBI WGS metagenome assembly WNGA01 (sample SAMN13153366, study PRJNA577476) | soil metagenome | isolation source: 100 cm soil or saprolite under grassland replicate 2 | place: USA:California | collected 2016-06-15 | reverse complement strand
GCAAGGCCACGATGCCAAAGCCCAGCCCAACCGCCACCGCAAACCCGACCGCCAGCGCGCCCGCGCTAAAGCTCGGCGCGGCGGTGAATTGCCCGCTTAGGTTCACTGCCAACGTGATCGCTTGCTCCACCAACGTCCACCTGCACTTGGGCCTAGCCAGTAGCCCAGGATGGTGAGAAAATCAATAGAACGCAAGCGTTCGGCTCCACCTCAGTGACGAACCCGCTGCTCTTCGAGGTCCAGTTCGCGCTCAATGGTCCGCAGCACATCATCCGCGATCCGCCCCTGGTCACGCAGCTGAATCACCGCCGCCCGTTCGGCAGCGATGACCGCACGCCGGAGCCGGTCCTGTGCCGGTGTGGGATCCTCGTCAAGCGCGCTGCCGTCGATCGGGCGCGTAACCTGCCGCAGCCTATCCTCATAGTGCCCCTGCAGGTCCGCCAGGAACGGTTCGGACACACCGTCGTCGGTGGCCTGAGCGTCGAGCCGGTCTAAGGCGGCGCGGATCGCCACCTGGCGCGCAAACTGTAACTCCTCTCCCGGCGCCGAGTCGGCCCGCAGGCCCAACAGCCGAATCAAAGGAACCAAGCCCACGCCTTGCACCACCAGCGTGGCCACAATGACGCAGAAGGTCAAAAAAATGATTCGGTCGCGTTCGGGAAACACTGCCGCCGTGGCGATCGTGAAGGGTAGGGCGAACGCCGCCGCTAACGACAGGCCCCCGCGCAACCCGGCCCACGCGATCAGCAGCACATTGCGCCAGCCAGGGTATGGGTCGACCTGACGCAGCCGTGCGCTCAACACGCGTGGCAGGTAGGTCGCGGGAAAGACCCACGCCACCCGCGTCAGGATCACTGTCAGACAGATGACCAGTGCATCGCCGAGCATCAGCGGCAACGGCCGCCCAACAATCGCGGTGATGATTCGGTTCATTTGTAGCCCGATCAGCACGAACAGCAGGCCATTGAGCAAAAAGACGAGCGTCTCCCACACGGCATTGGCCTGGAGGCGGGTCGTGGACGAGAAAAAGCGGGCCGACTGCCGGCTGAGATACAACCCGGCGGCCAGCACCGCCAGCACACCTGACACATGCACGGCTTCGGCGCATAGATATACCACAAATGGCGTCAACAACGTGATGGTGATCTCGATCGGCGCATCGTCCAGCACGCGATGGAGCCGCGCGATCGGCCAACTGGCCGCGAGACCGAGGAGTAAGCCACCGCCGCCGACCACGACGAACTGCAGACCCGCGGCCCCGAGGGAAAACATGCCGCTGACGACCGCGGCGACGGCAAAGCGGTAGATTACCAGGCCGGTCGCATCGTTGACCATGCTCTCGCCCTCGAGCACCGTCACGAGCCGCCGTGCCAGCCCCACGCGTTGGGCGGTCGCGCTCGCCGCGACCGCATCGGTTGGCGAGACAATCGCGCCTAAGACAAACGCCACACCCCACGGCAGCCCAACCAGGGCATGGGCCACGACTGCAACCAGGGTAGTCGTCACCAATACCAACCCAATCGCGAGCAACAAAATCGGCCGCAGATTGGCATGAAATTCGCGCCAGGAGGTCTGCCAGGCCGAGGCGTAGATCAGCGGTGGCAGAAACACGAACAAGACGAGGTCGGGCGCCAGATCAATCGTCGGCAACCCAGGAAGAAAGCTCAGGAGCAGGCCGCCCACCACTAGCACAATCGGGGATGGCAACGCGATGCGCGTCGCGAGCGCGGAGAGCACGACCACGACAACGAGCAGACTGACGACGAGGCCGATGGTTGTGGTCATGACTGTCGGTGAACCTTTCCGTATCGCACAGCACAGCGGCGCGTCTTGTATAGGGAAACACACGCCGACCAGACTTCCCGGCTCACCACGACAGCTATATTCGTGCCGTCGTGCTATTCTAGCATATATGGCGAAAAGCTCGGAATAACAGGCGGGCAGCATTGATGCAGCGGCGCTGCATCACTGGGACTGCTCGCCGACGAGGCGGAAACCTTTCGATCCCGCCTCCCAATGGATCCCGATTGGACCGCCATAGCTGGCGCCGCCGGCCCCAACGCTATGGCCAGGGATGCTGTGGCCGCGCTGCGCACCGCGATCTCCAGGTCGTGCTGGCGGGCGAAGGCGACTGCAGCTGCCACATCCTGGCTGGTCCGGCAGCGCGCGATCAGGGCCGGACGGCGGTCGTGGCGCAGGTTGACGAGCCGGCGGGCCGTGTCGTAGCCGGCGGTCGCGGGTGTCAGCAGCTGGCCTTGCATGCGGCGCTGGAGCGTGGAGATGGCGATCGGGTCGATGGCAGACTCGCTGCGCAATGTCTCGGTTGTCATGGGTGTGCTCCGCTTTATTAGCTCTTGAAGAGACTGTGAGCATAGCGCAAAAGCCGAGAACACAGAATCCACAGCGCTGCTACACCACTCGCACACTTCCGCCACATCGCCGGTTTGGGCATACCAGTACAGCTCCGCATCCCTGTGCAGCAGGCGATCCGTGCGCCCTTCCGCTTCCTTTGCGTGATACCGTGCTACAATACGGTGCAACGATCACGGGTGCGGTGTCGATAGCTCCGGTTGCCATTTGGATTGAAGCCGAGGTCTGGGCGCCACAGGACTGGCATGCCCACGCTGCGCATTCGGATGTCATTGGAATGCTGAGCCATTGAGATCGCTGTTTCCTTTGTGTGCCGATCGAGCGATTGCCGTGACCGACGAATGACCTATCGGACGGAGACGTCCTTTTTCGTTCATTCTGTGTCGACGCATCTGCAAGGAATACCGCCATGAGCAGCGCCCGCGCCCTGGCCCCGACCCTCATCGGTCGGCAGGCGCAGCTCCGCGAGCTGGACGAGCACCTCGAGCAGGCACGCGCCAGCGCAGGCCGCCTCGTCTTCGTCGTCGGCGATGCGGGGGTTGGCAAGACCCGCCTGCTGCGCGAGTTCGCCGGCCGGGCGCGGGCGGTCGCCGGGGTGACGGTACTGGAGGGCGCCTGCTACGACGAGCAGCCGGCCCCGCCCTATGGCCCATTCGTCGACGCGTTTCAGGCGCTTGTGCGCCAGCGCGGTCCTGATGCTGTCGCCCAAGCCGCCGGCGCGTGGACCGCCAGTCTTGTGCCGCTGCTGCCCGAGCTAGGGTCGCTGCCTTCCGCACCTCATCCCACGGACGACCCGCAGAGCGAAAAGCGCCGGCTGTTCGAGGCGATTGTCCGTGTCTTACGAGCCATCGCGCAGCGCGGATTGGTCCTGATCCTCGAAGACCTGCACTGGTCGGACCAGAGCAGCCAGGAGTTGCTGGCCTACCTGGCGCGGGCGGTCGAGCGCGACTCGATCTTGATCCTCGCCAGCTATCGCGGCGACGAGCTGCACCGCCGCCACCCGCTGACCCACCTGGTCGCCCAGCTCACCCGCGAGCGACGCTACCACGAGGTGCGCCTGGCGGCCCTGTCGCGCGAGGAACTGGCGAGCATGCTTGAAGCCACGCTCGAACGCGCGCTGCCCCGTGCGCTGGTGGACGCGCTCTACGACCGCACCGAGGGCAACCCATTCTTTGTCGAGGAGATTCTCAAGGCGCTGATCGAGAATGCCCGGCTCGATGCGCTGACCGCGGCTGCGCGGCGTGGGCATCACAGCGCACAACTCGACATCCCGCTCTCGCTCAAGGAGAGCATCCTCAGTCGCACTGCCGACCTCGATGCGACGACCGCCGAGGCGCTGCACTACGCGGCGGTGATCGGCCGGCGTTTCGACTTCGACCTGCTGCACAAGCTCACGGGGCTGGCCGAAGCCGACCTGTTGCGCTCGGTCGGATTTCTTATCGAACGGCAACTGGTGGTCGAGGAGCGGGGCGCGGAGGATCGCTACATTTTCCGCCACGCGCTGACCCGCGAAGCGATCTACGACGACATGATCGGGCGCGATCGGCGGATGAAGCATCGCGCTGTGCTGCAAGCGTTGGACGAACTCTACTCGGATGACCGCGACGCCGTCGTCGACCAGCTCGCCTACCACAGCCTGCAAGCCAAGGAACTCGCGCAGGCGGCGCGCTACGCCCGACTGGCCGGTGACAAAGCCATACGGATGCACGCCTATCGCGAGGCGCTGGCCCACTACGAGATGGCGCTTGAGCTGCTCGAGACCGATGACGCGCGCGAGAAGGCGATCCTGTTTGAGAAACTGGCGGACGCCGTGTGGCCACTCCCTGACGTAGAAACCTGGCTACGGTATGCGCGTGAGGCTCAGCGGCTCTACGCACAGGTCGGCGATCGGCGCAAGGTGGCAGTTGTGGACTATTGGCTGGGGGTGCGCGCCTGGGCCGATACTGACCTTGAATCGGCGTTCGCCCACACTCATGCCGCTGTCGACTCGCTCGAAGCCGAGTCACCTGGCCCCGAGCTAGCGGCTGCGTATGCCATGCTGTCGCGGCTATATATACTGACGGACCAGCCGCGAGAGAGCATCGCCTGGGGCGAGCGGGCGCTGCGCCTGGCCGAATCGCTTGGCGACGAGGACACGCAGTCGAACGCATTGAACAGTATCGGTCAGTCGCTGGTCATGCTCGGCGATGCACAACGCGGCATCGCCTACCTGGAGCGCAGTCTGGCGGTCGCCAAGCGTTCCGGGTACGCGGGAGGGTTCGCGATCGGTCGGGCCTACATCAACCTCGGATTCTGCCTAGTCGTCTTGGGCGAGTTCAGGCGCGCCGCCGACGTACTGCGTGAGAGTGTCGCTGCCCGCGCCGCAGCCGGCTTGCTTTCCACGTTCGAACTGCCCCCACTAGGAGAAGTTGAACTGATGCTGGGCGACTGGTCCCAAGTGGAGGGGACGCTCGATGCGGCGTTTGTGGCCGGTGAAATGGGGGTGCCCATGGCGCGCGCCCAGGCAGCGTGGGTTAGGTGCGAGCTGCTGCTGCGGCAGGGCCGGCTGGAAGAGGCGCGTCGCTTGGAGAGCTACCTGGCTGAATGCGAGCGGACGCGTGAGTTCTGGACCTTCGGTGGACTACTGGTATCGTTGGCGCGCGTCTACCACGCGCTGGGCGACTCCACGCGGGCGATCGAGTGGGCCAACCGCTGCATCACCGCTTGGCGGAACACGAGTTCTCTGAGCACCGCCGACACGGTTCTTGCCCGCTGCGTCGAGGTCTACCTCGCGACTGCGCACGACGCGCAGGCCCGCGAGTTGCTCGACGCCCTGGCGACGATCGCCGGCCGCACCGACAGCCCGCGCGCGCTCGCGCACTGCGCAAGCGCGCGCGGGCTGTTCGCGGCGCACGAAGGGCGTCACGCCGAGGCCGCCGAACAGTTCCGGCAGGCCGCCGCGCGCTGGCAGGCGATGGAAGCACCCTTCGAGGAGGCCGTCGCGCGGCGGCGGCTAGCCGAAAACCTGCTGCTGGCCGGCGATGTGGCGGCTCGTGAGGATGCCCGGCGCGAGCTTGCTACCGCACGCGCTATCTTCGAGCGGCTGGGTGCACCGCTGGAGCTGGCCGCCGCCGACGCGCTCGCTGAGCAATATGGCCTGGCGCCCCAGCCGGCCCGAACAGCTGGTGCGCGCAAGGGCGAACTGACTCCCCGCGAGCGCCAGGTGATTGCGCTAGTCGCCCAGGGGCACAGCAACCGCCAGATCGCCGAGGCACTCACCATCTCCGAGAAGACCGCCGAGATCCACGTCGGCAACATCCTCGGCAAGCTCGGCCTCACCTCACGCGCCCAGGCCGCCGTCTATGCGGTTGAGCATGGCCTGGTGGCTGCGGCGCGCGGCACGCCATCCGCCTGATACCTAGTCCAGCCCCTCGTACCCCTAGTTCCCCAATTAGGGGTTCCACGCACCACAAGATAGAGGCTTCCCCTGATGGCCGATCGCGGCTGCTGGCGTATGATGGCGGCAGTTGAACGGCATACCGCAGCCATCGTGCAGGAGGGAGCCATGCAAACCAATCCTATCAGCACCGAAATGTCGGCCAGGGTCCACTTCGACGACCTGGCGCGCGAGGTCGAGCAGGAGCGAGCGGCGCGCCGCGTTCTGAAAAGCGCCAGGAGCGATCAGCAAGATCAGGTCGTTTCGGCCCGCCCCTTGATCTGGCTCCGCCGCTTGGCGGCCCTGCTGAGTGATGCCAGGGTATAAGCATTTTCTCGGCTGAGGCATACAATTGTATTGTTGGTCGTGCTGCTACTCTAGCCCACGCGCGCGGCCACCAATGCTGCCCCCCACATCACTGGCACATTGCTCCCACAGTCGTCGGAGCAGGGGCCGTCCTGCTATGATGCCCATACGAAGATCACTCGATCGGCTTTCAGGAGCGGGGCATAGCAGCGATGTCGTTCGGCGAGTATCTGCGCCACTATCGCGAGCGCGCTGGCATGACGCAGGAAGAGCTTGCGGCACAGGCGGGCGTCACAGCAAAGGCTATCAGCGCGCTCGAGCGCGCCCAGCGCCGCTCACCATACCCCCAGACGGTGCGGGCGCTCGCCGATGCGCTCGGCCTGAGCCAGGAGGAGCGCGCCGAGCTGCTGCAGGCTCGCCTCGCTCCAAAGCCGGCGGCTGTGGCAGCCGCGCCGCCGCTCGCCCCACCTTCCAGCGCCCCAGGCGATCCGCTGCCTGCGCCGAAGCTGCCAGCCTACCTCACGCCGTTCATCGGGCGCGAGCAGGAGCAAGCAAGGCTCGCGCGCCTGATCGCGGCGCCCGACTGCCGGCTGATCACGCTGCTAGGGATTGGCGGGATCGGCAAGACTCGCCTGGCGGTAGAGGTTGCCAACACTGTCACCAGTTTGTCGACGGGGTCACGTTCGTGCCGCTCGGACCAACCAGCGAGCCGCAGGCGGTTGTCCCGGCGATCCTTGGCGCTTAGAACTCCTCTGCCTCGTCTACGGGTCGCAGAAGCGGCGCCAAGCCTTGTTCGCGGCTGCCGGAACCTCTCGGCTGAATCATCAGCGCTGCACTTGTCGCCCCGGCCACGGCCAGGCTGGCGGCGACGAGCACGACCAGCCGGAAGCCCGCGACAAAGGATTCGGCAATCGCCTGCTGCACTGCCGCACGCGTCTCGCCGCTGACCTCGGTGGGCACCTCGGCCGCGGCGAGGCGGTTACGCTGCGCTGATAACGCCTGCCGGGTCTGGGGTGTGAGGTTCAGGGTGTCGAGCCGGCGCTCGAGGTTGCTGCCGAAGGCGCCAATCAGAACGATGCCGAAGAGGGCGATCGCTAGCAGCCCGGCCACGCGTGAGACGGCATTATTGATGCCTGAGGCCGTTCCGCTGTGGCTGCTGCTGACCGCGCCCATCACCGCAGTCGTCAGGGGCGCTACACTTACAGCCATGCCGAGGCCCTGAACGACCATCGCCGGAAAGAAGGTCGTCCAGTAATCGCCGCCAATGCCCGGCAGCGCGTAGAGAGCGAAACCGGCGGCGGCGATCAGCGGCCCTATCACCAGCGGACGCTTCGCGCCGTAGCGCTGGACCAGACCGCCGGACCAGCGCGAGAGCATGAACATCAGCACGATCAACGGCAAGAAGGCGGCACCTGCAGCCGTAGGCGAATAGCCCTGGACTTGAATCAAATTGAATGGAACGAAGAACATCGTCCCGCCCAGCGCCGCGTAGAGTAGAAACGTCAGGAGGTTGGCGCCGCTGAACGTGCTGGAGCGGAAAAGACTGAGTGGCACCATCGGCGCAGGGCTGCGGGCCTCGACGACGACGAACGCTGCCAGAGCCAAGCTGCCAGCTATCAGCGCGCCGAGCGCCAGCGGCTCGGCGAGACCACGACCCCCGGCCTCGATGAGCCCGTAGACCACGGCGCCGAGGCCGAGTGTGACCAGCAGCGCGCCCCACCAGTCCAGTGGTCCGGTGGCGCCTTCGGTACGGCTTTCCGGCACACGGCTGAAGAGGATCAGCAGCACGATCGCTGCGAGCGGCACGTTAAGAAAAAAGACGGCGCGCCAGGAGACCTGCTCGATAAGATAGCCTCCCAGGACCGGCCCGAGCGCGGTGGTGATCGCCGAGAAGCCGGACCAGGTCCCGATCGCGCGTCCGCGCTCGGCCTCGGGAAACGAGGCGCTGATGATCGCCAGACTGCCCGGGACGAGCATCGCGGCGCCGATACCTTGGACGGCCCGTGCCGCGATCAGGGTACGGGGGCCGGGCGCGACGCCACACGCGATCGATGCCAGCGCGAAGATCACAATCCCCGCGCCGAAGATGCGGCGCCGGCCCCAGCGATCGCCAAGCGAGCCGCCGACAAGCAGCAGGGCAGCCAGCAGCAGTGTATATGCCTCGACAACCCACTGCACGTCCGCGGCCGTCGCCTTCAGGTCACGCTGGAGCTCGGGCAGCGCGACATTGACGACCGTGCCGTCGATGAAGGCCATGCTGGTTCCGAGGATCGTTGCGGCGAGGACCCAGCGGCCTGTGTGCCGGTCGCACGGCGCATCCGCCGGCCCGGATTGAATCACACCTTCGTCACAGGGCGGCCGGTAGGCGGCAGTCATGACGTAGTCTCCTCGAAAAAAGTAGTCAGTAGCTGATGTCATCCATCATGCAACGCTCCTGACTCTCGGGCGGCTGGAGCTGGGCGCTCGAGCGCCGCCCGATCCCACCCCGCCAGATTCGCCGCCGCTTCGTAGCTGCTCTGCAGGAACGCGAGCAGGCAGGCGTCCGGATCCGCTGCCTGACGGACGTCGTCGTAGCGCAGCAGGAACTCGCCCAGTTCGTTGCTGTACCATGCCGATGCCGGACGAATCGTGGCACCCGCGAGGCCTGTCGGCGCCGGCGCCGCGTAGGCGTAAAACGCCGGCTCCTGGACCGGACCACTCCCCGGCCAGAAGCCGCAACTGATCACTTCGTGCGAATACGCCTCGCGCGTGATGCGGTCGGCACCTGGCCGCGGCGGGGCTGGGCGTCCTGAAAAGCGGGTGACCGCCAGATCGAAGCTGCCCCAGAAGAAGTGAACCGGGCTGCACTTGCCGATGAATGGTGCTCGGAACTGCTTGAACACGCGGTCGACCTGCACGAGGATGCGCCAAAAAGTGTGGGCATACACAGCGTCATAGGAAGTGTGGATCTCATCCTCGTCGCACGGAACTGGGTTGGGCACTTCCTGCGGGAGCGGGTTGATCGTGACTTCGAGATTCAGCGAACGGAGCGCGCTCATGAACTCGCGGTAGAAGTCCGCGACCGACCGTGGGAACAGCCCGAGCGCCTTGCTGGTCCCGTCACTGGTGTGAATGAGCAGGTTGTGGTCGACGAAGTCGAAGCTGACCTCGAAGGTGCGCCGGCCATAGGGAATAGGCGAGGTGCTCAGGCCGCGAGAGGTGAGGTAGAGTGTGGATGACCACCAGTGATTGACCGGCGGGCTGAGCACCAGCCGCACCTTGCCGACGATCTGCGTCCACATGTGGAGCGTGGTATAGGTGTCCTGCCAGGCAGCAAGTGGTAGGGCCGGCCAGATATCCGGAAGCGCGCTGTCGTTTGCTGTCTGCTGTGCATTCATGTAGTCCCCCTTGTCTGTTCGTGTCCCACGCTCCTCTGTCGGCGCGAGCATAACCTGATCTATAGAATACCACAGCCAGTCCTCACCTGGCTGGAAGGACTGCGCGAGCGGGTGACCTGTGGTTGTGTGCTCCTCAGTCTCGTTGCTATCGTTATTTTGGTCGCATTCAGGATCGTATCGAGCGAGAACCCCGACCATTTGGTGTCGAACTTCGACCACTTGGTCACACAATGGATGTCGACGTAGATGTCCCCCTTCCTACACTACTACAGGTATCTCACGAACGGTGATGCCGCAAAGAACACTGTCGTGCGCTCGCGCTCCTTCTCAAGCACGCACCAGTGGCGTCTCGACCAGGTGTTCGGCCAGGAACCAGACCTGCTGCTCGTGGGTGCGCAGGACGTCGCCCATCAGCAGGTCGTTGCTGCCGCCGTCGCCGTTCTGCGCGGTCTGCACGATCGCCGCCCGCACTGCGGTGATGATTGCCTCGTGCGCGGAGAGCAGCCGGGATAGCATCGCCGGCACCTCCTCGACGCCATTCGGCGGACGATCGATCGTGGTCAGCTCGGCCACATGCCGCGGGTCGGCGATCGCCACCCCGCCGAGCAGCTGGACTCGCTCCGCCAGCATGTCGACCAGCGCCAGTTGCTCGTCGGCGTGCTTGTCCAGCAGCAGATGCAGCTGGTAAAATGTCGGGCCGCGCATCTGCCAGTGGTGCTTCTTGTACAGGCTGTAGAGAATCAGGGTGTCGGCCAGGATCTGGTTGAGCAGCTGGCAGCTCTGCAGGCGCGCGTCATGGCTCAGCGCGATCGGCAGCAGCCGGAGTGTGCCGAACTCCTGGATGACCTGGCCATGCTGGTACAGGTGTGGTTGGCTGCCAGGCACATGCTGTACATCGGCTTTGCCGTGTTGTAAGATCATAGCGGTTTCCTCCTTTTGTCTCTGCTGGAATAGGCGATGGGAACGGGCGGAGCCGAGCTGTAGCTACGACACCGCACCGGATCCCTGAAGCATGCGGCGTCGCAAGAGCGGCGCTCTCTCCGGCCTCAAAAGCTCCCTCTGGACATCGTCACTGTCGTTTATATGTTTCCCTCCTTAATCACCTTTATATGTGTTCAGCAGTGTATGTCGCGTTTGTTGCACCTCTGCCGTTGCATGATGAACTAACGATACAGCAGTGTGACACAGTTGTCACTGTGCCTCGGTACGCACTTAGATGGTGCATTGGTGTGCTTTCGTAGGCATGTCGGGCGCCCGCCGAGCCCGATGTGCGGGTCCGCGCCGAGTCAGCCCCACCCAACCAGGAGCCAGGCGGTTTGCGTCCCTGTGGCATCGGCGTCGGTCGCTCACGCCGACCGAGCCGCGTCGGCATCTCGCATGTGAGCGGCGTGCTGGCCCCTGTCGGCAGGCGCAGCGCTCACAGTATTTGCGCCACTGGCCACGGGGCGGCTGCTCGACCTCCACGCCGCAGATCTGGCATGCATCTGTCGTCACTCGGGGCGGGCGCTGCTGGGCAGCTCACCGACAGGCATCAGAGCAGACTGGCGGCGCCAGCACAAATGAGGGACACCGAGGAAGACGCGCTGCGCGACGCCGCGCACGATGCCTTCATGGCCTTGTGGTGTAGCCTGGAAAGCGACCAGGCGATATTCTGGGCGGCATATCTGGCGGCTCAGGATCGCTATGACGTTTATGTGCAGGGGCGGTCGTAACAACGCCCCTGCTGAAGCTAGGGGCGCTTGTCGTTGGCGCCCTAGGGCTTTTCCTTAGCGGTGATTTCCTTCGCTGTGCCGATGTTCCCCGGCGGCTCCTGCGCTATGCTCGCGCGGTGCCGCTGTGGCACATCTGGACACAGAAATAGGCGACCTATGGTCGCTTTCGCCGAAAGGAACATACCATCCTATGTACACTATCCTCTCCAAACGACTCGCGTCCTGGATCACCCGCATTGGGCTACTGGCCCTGGTGGTGAGCCTCGGACTCCTGGGAGGCCCGGCCAAGCCAGCCGCCGCTGCGGCAATCACGGTTACCGTCAAGCCGGCCGGTAGCGGGCTGGAGTTCTCAGCCTCCTATCCCTATGCGGTGACCTGGGACGTCTGGCTCAGTACCGCCAGCATCGAGGTGAGCCCCTACCCGCCGCACTTTGCAACCGGTGGAACACTGGCGCCGCGGGTCAAACACTTCGCCACCAGCAGTGCGGTGACAAGTATTGGGCCGGCCTTCTACAGTCTGTTGCCCAGCACCACCTACAACTACATCGTCCGTGCCGGCGACTCGTACGTGACCGGCTCAGCCAAGACGCTGCAGAGCAGAGTGACCGTCACCTTCACCCAAATCGAGGTGATCGGCGACAGCGACGATTTCGGCAAGGGCGAGCTGACCTTCTTCTTCCGTAACCCGACCAACGGCCTGTTTGATCGGCAGTTCGGCGAGGTTTCCGTCAGCAGCGGCACGTTCCTGCAGCTGCCCACGGAACGGGCCGCGATCATCTACAGGGTCTTCAACAAGGTAGGCAATCTGACTCTGATGGTGGAAGGGGTCGACAACGACATCGACATCGATGCCTGTCGGAGTAACCAGCCACCGGATGGGACCAGCGGCTCGGACCACTGCTTTGACTGGGCAACGGCGCAGACCGCGATTTATATCCCGCAGTTCGCCGGGCTGAGCCAGAATTTCACCTCGAAGGTCGTGCAGTTCGAGACCACAGCGTATCGGCTGAAGTTTAGGGTCTTTGCTACTGTCACCGCGGAATACGGCGAGCTATTCGCACTCTAGCGGGTGCATGGCCGCACGGCTAGCCAAACGACGAAGCCCCCTAGCCGTTCTAGGGGGCTTCTGGTGCCTAAGCGCTGCTGCTGCCCCAAAAGAAAGCGCCCGGTCGTTCATTTATTATACTGATAAGTGAATGAAACAACACATCAGTGCAGGAGGATACCATGGACCCAAATATCATCCGCCTTGCGGAGATTATCCACAACGAGCGCGTCGCAGCGGCGGCTCAAGCACGGCAGTGGGCGCAGCACACCGTGTCGTTTCGCCTACGCGATCGGCTGCGCCTTGCGTTGAGCAAACGCTTGATTACGTGGGGTGAGCAGCTATCAGCCCCGACCGTGCCGATGAAGGCGCGTGTGTGATGTATTTGTCGCTTTGCACTACGAGACCTCGAGCGCCCCGCTGATTGAGAGGATCGCGGGGCGCCCTCGTGTCACGAAATTGCAAGGCCTACGCCGCATTTAGTGACACCTTTTGCCTGGGGTTCGGCTCGCAGCGCCTCAGCGCGCGTCTGGCGACACTGAACGGCTCGGCCGGTATCGCAGTATGGTCGCGAGCGCAGCGAGGCGCACAGCTCTGGCGCGCCGAAGGCGGTCGGGCTGCATGCGCGTGTTGGGCGCACGCTGGCACAGGCTTTGAAGTTGCTGCTTCCGGTCCCTTTTCTTACAGATACTCTTCACGCAGCGAGCGGTTGTGATGCAGTTCATGTCCGGCAATAATCCATGCCAATGCCCGCACACTTATCACATTGCCGCTCGCAGTACCACAACGCTGCCAGGCGGCTGTGTCGAGGTTCGCAAAGAAGGAGATACTCGCTGCGCGCACATAGTCGAATTCTGCCAACAGATCGCTCAGCGTACGTGCGTTGGCATCCATGATCGCCACCCACGGATTCGGCTCCATACCAGGGAGTGCAGATTGTTCGCCACGTGCGAACCACAATGCGCGAAACGAGAACAAACGCTCAGTATCGCTCAGATGCGCTACCACCTGCTTGATGCTCCACTCGTTCGGCGCAGGATGAGTGGAGGCGTTCGCATCGGTCGTATTCTTCAACAGGGCATGGATGTCAGCGTGTTGTGTTTGTAGGGTGTGAACGATGTCGCCATCCGGAACAAGCCGGATATAGCTCAAGTAGTACGGGCTACATTCATCCGCAGTGGGACGGGAGAAAAGGGACTTCATAGATCTGACTCCTGCACTATCTGGTATGAACTGAGTATAGCGCGTACGTTCTTCATTATCAAGAAATATTCTATGTATTGGCACCTTGACCATTGAGCCACGACAAGGCCCACGTACTGCTAGAGTGCGTCGGGCTAGCAGGTGGAGCAATTTCGCCGGCAAACCGGTTGGATTAGATGCGTGTGCCGGGCTGCGACTCACGGGAATGGTTCTCACTAGTCATTCCCTAGGCTTTCTCTCCCTGTCCCACTGTTTGTCGGGTGACCTCGCACACATCTGTATCGATTTCTACGGGACTTTCTTCAAGCCCCAAGCCGCCATCTAAATCAGACCCGATGCCGATCTGGTTCCACTTCCTCAGGAGTGTGGTAAATCGCCGAGCGAGGTTCGAAATCTGCGCCAACGTCCGCAGCTAAGAACCCGGCGGTCACGGTTACACAGGCCACGGCAATACCACCTCGCTGCAGATCCGGGAGAGACACGGTGGCTTGTCTGGTGATGCGTTTCTCCACTATTCTGATTGCGGCTGCACTCAAGGTGAGGTCATGCCTAACCTTCAAAATCGGCCCGATCTTGAGGCCGCAAAGCGGCGTCAGCTCGTGCCCTTGTTGGGCCGCTAGCACGAAAAGCGATCAAAGGATATGCTCGCTAGGAACTGTTCTCAGCGTGCTGGCTGACTGGCATCGTCTGCGACGGAAGCGTGTGCATCCAGCGCTCAATCGCCTGCCCAATCTCATCAGGAGAGTCCTCCTGGGGAGTATGCAGCCCTCGAACGATAACCTCGCTTTGCGCGGGCCAAGTGCGGCAGAACTCTTGCTGACTCGGTTGTAACAAGCCTGGATCGGCCTTTATGTACAATTTGGGAACCTCACTGTGAGAAAGCCACGCTCCGTAGGCTGTGACGATCTCAGTCACATCGGCTGGCTCTCCATCAACCGGAAGCTGACGTGCCCAGGAGAGCATCGGGCGACGCGTTTCGCCCGGCTCGGCAAACGGATGACGATAGTTATTCATCTCTTCCTCCGTCAAACTGCGCAGAATCGTCCTGGGCAGGTTGAACTCGATGAACGAGTTTTGTTCCAGCACCATCTGTTCGCCTGCCCCAGACCGTAACGCCTGGAAGGTCTTGCGCGCTACTTCCGAGTACTCGCTCCAGGTATATGGCTTGACAATCGCTTCCATATAGGCAATGCCTTTGACTGCGTCCGGATGACGATACGACCAGTCGAAGCCCAGAGCCGATCCCCAGTCATGCACCACAAAGGTGACACGTTCACGTACGCCAAGCGCTTCGAGCAGTGCATCCAGGTAGCGGCGATGCTCGACGAAGGTATAGGAGCCGGGGCCGCTATCGGGCAGCTTGTGCGAATCGCCCATGCCGATCAGATCAGGTGCAATGCAGCGGCCAAGCTGCTGCACATGCGGAATAATATTGCGCCAGATGTAGGAGGAGGTGGGATTGCCATGCAGGAAGACAATCGGATCACCCTGGCCCTCGTCGACATATGCCATCTCCAATCCTAGAACCCGTTGACGCTTCTTTTGATACGGAAACGTTGCGCTGATCATTGTGTTCTCACCTTTCGCTAACCTTGGATATGAAGCAGGAGAATCTCAGCCCATTGTAGTGGTAGAGCCGGTGCAGGACGCCCACCCAAGGATCGAGATAAGCCTGATCAATGGTACAGGCATGGAGCAACAAGCTGAGAAGCGCAAGAGGAAGCGGCCCAATATCCTGCCCGTTAGCTGCGCCGCAGTGATAGGTTGGGATGGCATTCCAGACCAAACCAGATTCCAAAATGCGCGCGATCTTGCGGCCGCGCAGCGGCGTCGGGTGCATGGGCTTGTTGGGCCGCAACTGCGGGTATGGCTTTGTAGAGCCAAATATAAAGCTTATTATCTATCTGTATAGTTCACGGTGAAGAATACGCTTCCCCAAGTCAGCGAGAGTTTGAGCGAGGTGCTGGCGGTGCTGCTGATGGCAGCCAAGTTCGGCGTACCGGTCTGCCCGCATGCTGGCGGTGTCGGCCTGTGCGAGTATGTTCAGCATCTGTCGATCTTTGATTACATCTGCGTCGGCGCATCGCTCGATCAGAGTATCCTGGAGTATGTGGATCACCTGCACGAGCATTTCTTTGATCTGGTGCGGATCGAGAATGGCCGCTACATGCCGCCGGAGCAGCCAGGCTACAGCATTACCATGAAGCCCGAGTCGCTTGACGCCTACGAATTCCCGAGCGGGCCTCTATTCTCGTAACAACAGCGCGAGCGCTTACGCATCCCACGGATTTTCACCTCGCAGTGACATGGCGGTTGCAACGTTGCAACCGCCATGTTCGCAGTGTTGCGGCATTGCATCAAACTTGATCTGCTATCGCGTTCACGCCCATACCACGCTGCCTCTATAATTAAGGCTGAACAAACACAAGGTTGTAGAGAGAAGATTACGCAATGTGGAATCGTCTGCGCAGCTGGCTGAACGACCTCTCCTTGAGCGACCCAATCGAGCGCCGGCAGGGACCACTGCTACAAGTTATCCTGCTTGGCCTGTCCATCCTCTCTATCCTGGCCCTAGCGCTCACGCTTGCAACAAACGACACGACCGGCCAAGCCAAATTGCTAAATATCAGCAGTTTGATAGTAGAGGTGATACTCTACCCGATCTGCCTGGTGCTGCTTCGGCGTGGGCGATTTACGTACGCGGTAGCGATCGCTATCGCCGGGCTGCTGATCTCCAACACGATCCTCTTGATCCCAAAAGGGCTGAATAGCAACTGGATCAACATGTTCGTATTTGCCTATCCGATCACCTTCGCGGGATTGCTTGCAGGTCGCCGTGTACTTTGGCTGACGACCGGATTATTGATTATATGCTTGTTCGGTATTGGTTTCTTGGGGCAAGTGGTGCCGACGCTGGTGGGTTACGACGCGCCCGGAGCGATGTTCTCAGCTTCGATAGTAGTTATCTTTACTCTGATCATCGGTTTTCTCGGCCTGGCGTTTGATCGCTTCGGCAGTGCCTTGCGCGATGCGCTTAACACCTCGCTCCAGCGCGAGCACGAACTGGAATATATGCGCGAATCGCAGGAGCTGATTATCACTGAGCGAACCGCTGCGTTGCAGCATGCGCTTCGGGATGTCGAGCAGCGCGAGTCGCATCTCACACAGACCCTTACTGAGCTGCGCGCGAGCCAGCAGGTGGTTCAGGAGCTCAGCGCCCCCGTCATTCCTGTCCTGGCGGGCGTGCTGGTGGCCCCGTTGGTTGGCGCGCTGGATGGCGCGCGCGCGTCCATGCTAACCGGCAATCTGCTTAGCGCAGTCGAGCAGCAACATACCCGCTATGTGATCTTCGACATCACCGGCGTGCCGATCGTTGATACCCACGTGGCCCAGGTGCTCATCCAAACCACCAGCGCCCTACGCTTGCTTGGTGCCTCAGTGCTGCTGGTCGGCATCCATCCCGAGGTTGCACAGACGATGGTTGCGCTCAACATCGACCTTGGCGCAGTAGTAACGTATGCCGATTTGCGCGAGGCGATCGAGTCGCTGCTGCCGCATAATGGCTGGCGACGCTCATCTAGCCTCGATAAACCGGTGCGTACGCGCTAAACCCGTAACTATTCACCATCCCTAACATTGGACGCGGACGAACACGCCGCCCGCAGCCTGGGTGCCAGATCATTGGCCGAACGATCGTCTCCGTCACGCGGCTGGATTGGCAGCGCATGGCCGAGACGCCGGCGGTCGCCCAATTTCTGGAGCTGTTGCAAGGCCCTCAGGTGCTCGCCGCTGGCCGCGGCACCAAGTGGATTGTGCTGACGCTCGATAGCGGCTGGACACTGGCGCTTCATCTGCGTATGTCTGGCTCAGTCACCGTCCACGCGCCCGATGCCCAGCCCGATGTCTACACCCACCTGGTGTTGTTGCCCGACGACGGCCGGCAGGTGTTTTTTCACGATACCCGCAAGTTCGGCCGCGCGCCTTGCTCGACAGCGTGGGCTTGGCCGCGCTCGAAAGCGCCCATGGCGTCGAGCCGCTCTCCCATGCGTTCACGCCCGCGCTGCTGAGCGAGCTGCTGATCCGGCGGCGCGCGCCTCAAGCCGCTGCTACTCGATCAAAAAGTGATCGCCGGCATCGGCAACATCTACCCCGATGCGGCGCTCTGGAACCCCCAGCTGCACCCGCTGCGCTCCAGCGACAGCCTGGACGACGACGAAATCGCGCGGCTACACTCGGGTATTCGCCTGGCACTGCTGCAAGGCCTAGAGCACGGCGGCAGCACCCTGCGCGACTACCGTGACGGCTATGGCGAGCCAGGCAGCAACCAGGAACATTTCAATGTCTACGACCGCCAGGGCCAGCCCTGCCCGCGCTGCGACACGCCGATCGAGAAGACTGTCGTCGGCCAGCGCGGCAGCATCTGTGCCCGTTCTGCCAGCGGCTCACGCCAGTGCAGGCCGAACGCGGCGAATAGCACCACTGGTTAATAAGCCAAGACTATCTTGGACCAGTTCTTGGATTACATACGCCTGCAGTTTCAGTTTGGTCATGACGGTGGCGTTCACATTCGGACCACGCCGACTGAACACCAGATCGAACGTCACGTCTGGCAACACTGCGACATCGGTCGGAACGGCAACATTCCCAAGCAGCAGCGTTGCATTGGCGATGCCCAAACTCGCGACCCGCTGCCAGGCGGTCGCCAGCAAGTCGGCATCTTGGTCAAAGCCCCAAATGGTAGCGACATGTGGCGCCAGCCGGCACAGCGTAAAGCCCGCGCCGCAGCCGAGATCTAACATGTGTCGATCCGGTTGGGCAAAGATGTCGAGGAGCCGATCAACCTCGTCGGCGGGGCTATCGCCATGCGTCTCAATCAAGATGGGATCGACATCGGTGGCATAACGAGCGAACGATCCATAGCGCGCTGCCAAGGCTCGGTCTACTGCAGCAAGCGTGTTCATGCATCCTCCGTTCCTGCGCGCATGGTGAAAAGCGACATACGGATCATATAGTGCGCTGCATTGAAATCTAAACTGGCTCGCCCAGCTCCATCGGGTCCAGCCCTTGCCGAAGCCGTCGTTCCGGCCACTACTTTAGCAATTAATGCAGCGCGCTATAGTTACGGGCTTTCAAAGCTCCGTTCACGTGGGCGGCCCCTGCCCCCTGGGCTCACCCCACTCCGCCTCAAATCCCTCTCGGTCGTCTATGCTCTCGTCCCCGGCCGCTGGGCGGCTGAGGACGTGTTCAGTGCCACGGCGGCGCGAATGAGCGCCTTCAACGCCTTTTCATCAATCTTGTCGCCCTCATGGAAATCGATGGCACGCCTGGTGTT
>WNGA01005245.1_pt1 | contig 18768 bp, 17 predicted proteins | sample 5400061 | NCBI WGS metagenome assembly WNGA01 (sample SAMN13153366, study PRJNA577476) | soil metagenome | isolation source: 100 cm soil or saprolite under grassland replicate 2 | place: USA:California | collected 2016-06-15 | reverse complement strand
CTGGTATTCCTAGGGGTCGCCCTCCCGCAGATTTCGGCTGCCGGGATCGCCTTCGCCTATCTCCTGCATACCTTCGGCGTGCATCTCTATCCGCACCAGGAAGAAGAACAGGTCATGGCGCTGACCGGGTCGATCCTTTTTGTTCTGGTGGCGCTGGTCGTGCTGGCGGCCATGGAGCGTCGCGGGCGGAGTATGGTCGAGGGCCGGGTGGGGGCAACCTACGCGGCCGCTGCCGCCGCGAGCATCCTGTTTGTCGCTGCGAACCCCTATGGGGAATCCACGTTGCTGTCCTTGTTGCGAGGTGAAGTGCTGGGTGTGTCGCTTTCCCAATTCTGGGGCACCATCGCAGTATTCGGTGGCATCGCGGCGTGCGTACTTGTCTTGCAGAAGGAATTCACGTTCGTCTCCTTCGACCGGGAGATGGCGATGACCTTGGGTAAGAATGTCATGGCTTGGGATCTATGCCTGTATCTCATCATCGGCCTCGCTATCGCCTTCGGCGTGATGACCGTGGGCCCGCTGCTGGTATTCGGGTTCCTGGTGGTGCCGCCCTTGGCCGCCCGGCAGATCACGCGCGGGATGTGGCCGTTCTCGATCGTGGCCTCACTGATCGGCGGAGCCACGGCGCTGATCGGCTTCTATCTGTCGCTCCGATGGGATCTGCCGTTAGGGCCGACCGACGTGGCAGTCGCCTGCGTCATCCTCGCGCTCGTCGTCGCCGCGCAAACTTGCAGAAGCTGGGTGCGGAAGGTCTAAGAAAATCGCTACGAAGAGCGAGTCCTGTCGCTGACCACCCCCATCGGCTTCAGCCTTTCGGCCTCCAGGCGATGGTGGGCCCCCGGCTCAGCGCCACCCGCTTGTTCCTTGTGCTACCTTCGCGGGAAAAGAAAGGAGTCTAACTGCATCTTGGTCAGGTAAAAAATCCTCTTGAACTTTACAGTAGCTGGAAGGTTTATCCTGGTTACAGACTGGAGGTTTGTGTGGACGGTGACACACTGACAATCCGAGAGTTGGCGAAGAAGACCGGTGTGTCCTCCAAAGCTCTGCGTTATTGGGAGAGCCGTGGACTCTTGCCAAAGCCGGGACGCACGCACACCAGCTACAGGGTATATCCTGTCAGTGTGGTCCGGAAGGTCCAATTCATCAGGAAAGCCAAAAGCATCGGGTTTACTTTGTCGGAGATACTGTCAATCTTTGAGATCACCATGCAAAGGGGAACACCCTGCGAGGCGGTGGATGCGTGGGCCAGTCGGAAATTAGAAGCCCTGGATCATCAGATCGCTCTCTTGACTCGGCTCCGGAGCCAACTCCAGCGGCACCGGCGCCGCTGGCGAGGTCGACTCCCTTGCCCACCGTTGCAACCAAACGAGATCTGTTGCCTGATCGAGGAACTACCCTCTCCTACTTCTGAGCCAGAAGGGAGGTGATCCGGATGCGTCTGATTCTGGCTGTACTGCCTGTGTCGGTCGTGGCCGTGCTGTTAAAAGCGTGGCCTGTCTTGGCGAGCACGCGTGCAGAGTGTACTTCATGTCCGTTCTGTCCATGACAGCATGATAGAGGTGTAAAATTATTCCAGGACAAGGAGGTGAGTCACAATGTGTGTTTGGGAACAGTATCTTGGTTTCTGCCCCTTTGAGTTAACGGCCCGTCTCTGGGGATGGTTCACGGGATAAAGTGCGGCTCACGGATAAAGGGGCCGCTGAGATAATCCATCTCACCGCCCCTTTTACCCCGCTATTTCCCGATCCTTGACAGGTGCGATCGCCTGGGCCTAGCATGTGATATGGGACGACTAGCTGTCATCGGTTTGCTCGTCCTGGCGGTGATCTGCATGGTCCCGCTTATGGGACCGGGTCATGCAGCCACAGGCCACCTCCACCATGATGCCTCCGCATCCTGCGCTACGTGCATGGGCAGCACCTCACTTCTCGTCTTCGTATTTTCGTTGGTCTTACTGGGGCTTTTAGCTTTGCTCGTGCCGGCCATGCGCGTACTTGTCCTGCCTGCTGATCGGTTTCACCCTCCCTACGTTGTTTGACCTCCTTCAGTTTTAGCAACCGTCTCTAAAATTCGGTTGAGAGGACACTAGGACGCGCCCTCGTGTTCCTCTAGGAGGTCTGGTTATGAAACCGCGACCACTACTCTTGGTATCGTTCAGTTTGATTCTTGTACTGACAACAGGAGTTCTCAGCGCTCTGGCCCAGTGGGTCACCCGTGATGAACGCTGGCCGACTCGCGGACCGTGGCTGTGGGCAGTATACCGTGAGTTGCCGCAGTTTTATCGCGAGTTAAACGGGATCGACTTTGGGCATGCTTATCTGGCCGAAACGCTGCTCCAGACTCAGGACCCACAGGAGGTGGAGCGGGCACGTCTCGAGGTGCTCGACTTTATCTTTAGTTCGCCGCCTGTCCCGCCGGATGAGGAAATGATCGCGCCTACGCTGACCCGGATGATTTGGGAAGCGTATAAGGCCTTCAATTGGGCGCACACCTTCCATCGTAGCGTCTACGATCTCTATGCCAGCGATCGTGTGGCGGACAAAGATAGCGCTTTACGGCAGATTTTTGCCGACTACATTTCAAAACCGGAAGCCATCACTTCGCATCCCCTAGATCTTCACGACAAGCTATGGAGTTTTCCGGAATCCAAGGCCTTCCGAACGAAGTTTCGAACATTTAACACACAGATTTGGGCCTACCACTGGCTGCAGGCCGCGACTTATGATGTGCAACTTCTTGGCAATGCGTCCAAGCAGCGAGAGTTGATGCCAAGGCTCATTGAGTTCTATCACGGCTATCTGAGAAAACCGCCGGTGGAGTGGCAATTCATGCCGATGATGGGTGAGGGAGCTCCGAAATTTGCTGCCCGTTTTCCTGAGATTGCCGTAGTCTTCGACAACCTCCACATGTTGCACGACAATATTGATGACATCCTGAGCCGACCGGACCTCTATCCCACACGTGAAGCCAAGCGAACCGCCATTCTGAAGATTCTGCCGATTTACCTGCATCAGAATCATGCCCCAGAAGACCGCTATGCCGACTACCATGCGCCGGCGGCGGCCGAGCACGCCGGCATGGATATGCATGGTGGCAAGGGCATGAAGGATATGGGGCTGAGACCGCCAACCGCCGAGCAAGTCATGACCCACGCGGCACCCCAACGAGAAGGGACGCCCAAGGTTCCGGCAGCCAAGCCGGAGACTGAACACCGTGGTCACTAAGGAGGTTCGCCATGCGCCGAGTCGTTATGACGTTATGTCTGGCGCTGCTGGCGGGCCTCTCCGCCAGCGCGTATGCGATTGATCATGACAATCTGGATGAAGGGCGGCCCCTTCGGCTCGAAGATGCTTATCCAATTGCCAGTGGTGAATGGGCGGTTGAAATGGGCGCGGGCCTCAGTGCGCAACGCAAGAGTCGAACGCGAGGATTCTTTCCGTTCGAGGTTCTCTATGGATTGGTTCCCAATCTTCAGGTGAGCATTGGCACGACCCTCTTCACTGATCCCAGGCAGATCGAAGGACAGACGAAGTCCGGCGACATGCAGCTCAGCGGACTCTATAACTTCAATCAAGAGACGCTGAGCCTTCCTGCTTTAGGCTTGAGGGTGACGGTGAATGCGCCGACAGGGACAGCCTCTTCAGGGGTTGATGTGCGCGTGAAAGGTCTTGTGACGAAGTCTTTTGATCGTCTCAGCGTACATGTGAATCCAGCCTATGAGATGTTCTCAGGGACCAGTCCTCTCGATCGGGACGGCCGCTTTGAACTGGCGTTGGGAGCCAGTTATCCCTTGCGGGCTCCGAAAAATACGCTCACGACGGTCTTAGGAGATGTCTTTACTGAGCAAACACCTCGGCGGGGTGATCCTCAGATTGTTGGCATCGAGGCGGGCGTTCGCCAACAGTGGACGCCATGGACGGTACTAGACGCAGGGCTCGGTACGGAGTTGGCCGGACCGACGAATCGTTCGTCAGTTTTCTTGACCGTCGGATTCTCAATCGGGTTCTAGATCGAAGAGTGAAGAGGAGGAGTAAATTGTCGTGATCGTGTTAACATAACAGACTAGCTGTAAGAAGTCGGGGAGTTTCAAACATGGCTCATTTACGTCGTCCGCTCGCTGTTGCTTTTGGTCTTAACACCGCTGTCTTGGCTGTCGAGACGGTCGGGGGCGTCGAATCCAATAGCCTGAGCCTGATAACTGATGCGGTTCATAACCTCTCTGATGAACTGGCCCTTGGATTCCTGCTCTTGGCCTACACGCTGCGGGCCGGTCTCTCCAGCCACTTCCTCCGATCGGCTAATGTCTTTAATTCTGTTGGTCTGTTGGTCATCAGCGGGGTCCTTGTGTGGCAGGCGATCGAGCGCCTGATCCATCCTCAACCAGTCCTCGGACTTGTTCCCATAGTTGCGGGTTTGTTCGCCGCGGCCGGCAATTGGGGGGTCGCCCGCGCCCTTCGAGAGGCGAGCAAAGAAGACGTCGCGATTCGTTTGGCTTACGTCCATAACCTGGGAGACGTCCTTGTATCTTTAGCGCCGGTCGTAGCGGGTCTGGGCGTGGTGCTGCTCGGCACCTCACTGTTCGATCCGTCGGTGGCGATTATCATTGCCGCCGTCATTGTCGTAACCACGGTGCAAGCCATCAAGGGCTCGCATAAAGAACTCTTATGGCCGGAGAATGTCGTGTGTGGTCATAGCGAGAGATGACCACGTGCATGGAGAGAGCCGTTACTTGCCTGCGACGACGAATTCGAGGAAATACTGTTTCGGCAGGAAGGTGTGCTCTTTGGAGAGGGTGTAGCCGGCGTCGGACATTTCCTTGACGACGGTGTCGCGCGGGACAAGATGATCTTTTGAGAAGCCAAGATTGCCTGATCGTTCGTCGTGGTAGAAATCGATGATGGCCACGCGTCCCTTCGGTTTCAGCGATGCCTTGACCCGCGTGAAGTAGTCGGCGCGCTTCTCCAGATGGTGATAGGCGTTGCAGAGGAAGATGAGGTCCACGCTGTTGCGTGGGAGGAGGGGGTCGTTCTCTTTCGCCACGACGAACTTCGCGTTGTACGGCGTGTGGAGGTGCTCGATCATCTCTTCGTTGTACTTCAGCATGCCCGGCTCGATGTCCACCGCATAGACCATCCCTTTGTCCTGCACGGCCCAGACGAACTTCCGCGTGAAGTAGCCGGACCCGGCGCCGATGTCGGCGATCGTCATATAGTCGGTGATATTGAGCGCCTTGGTGACCTCGTCGGGCTTCTGCTCCTTGTCCCGCTCCGGCCGCTCGAGGATCTCGATGTATTCTTTGAGGTCGGCAGGGCCGCGGTGCTGCTCCTTGTGCTGCGCCCAGGCGGGGAAGACGACCAGGAGGGCGAGCAATAAGAAGATCGTAGGGGAGGGCTTTACGCCCTCCCGCTTCGAACGGGCGGGGATCAACCCCGCCCTACATCAATAATATCTGCCATGATTCCTCTTAATGCCAGTCGTCATTAGGGTCCCTCGGGACACTGGTGGCGAACATGATGGCCAGCGCCGGCTTGTCGGTCTTGTTCGCGGCGGCATGGTAGGTTTCGGTCGGAACTAGGAGCATCTTGTTGCCGGGCCGGAGGACAACGATCTCGCGCTTGTGAGTGCGGACATCTTCGAGCGTCAGCTCGAGTTCGCCTTCACGCATCCAGACCGCGACCTGGTGCACCTTGTGGTAGTGCATGCCGGCTGTCGCGCCGGGTTGGATCTGGTTTGAATAGACGTGGGTGATGGGCGCGCCGAGCGCCGCTTCGATCGCCTTCAGGTCAAAGACCTCCTGCCGCCGACCAGGCTTCTTGGGGTCCACGTCAATCTTGTATTCCAGCCAGCGCGCCACGCTCATGTCAGGGTTTCTCCGTCGTGAAGGCTTTCCGGCTGTCTCCTAGCACGCCGGAGAGGAGCGAGGTCAGCTCCAACGGGAGCACGAACTTGGTTGCCGGGCTGTTGCCGAGCGTCTTGAGCGCGTCCAGGTATTGCAAGCTCATGGTCTTCGCATCCACGCCTTTGGCCACCTCGAAGATTTTGGACAGTGCCAGGGAGAAGCCCTCTGCTCTGAGAATCGCGGCCTGCCGCTCGCCTTCCGCGTTCAGGATGCGGGCCTGGCGATCACCCTCCGCTTTCAGGATGGCCGCCTGCTTCTCGCCGTCGGCGACCGTAATGGCTGCGGCCTTGGTCCCTTCCGCTTCCGTGACCGTCGCCCGGCGGCTCCGTTCGGCCGACATCTGGCGGCCCATCGCGTCCAAGATGTCCTTGGGCGGTGTGATCTCGCGGATCTCCACGGTGGTGATCTTCACGCCCCAGCGCGTCGTCACCTGATCCATCTTGGTTTGGAGGACGTGGTTGATCTCCTCCCGTTTCGCCAGCACATCATCCAACGCGATGTCCCCGACGACCGCGCGGAGGGTGGTGACCGCGATGCCTTCTGCCGCGGCGTCGAAATCCTGAACCTGGACGAAACTGGCGATCGGGTCCACGACCTTCGAATAGATCAGAAAGTCCACGGAGATGGACGCGTTGTCCTTCGTGATGCAGGTCTGGTGAGGGATCTCGGTGTACTTCTCCCGGAGGTCCACGCGCATGGCCTTGTCGACGAGCGGGATCAAAATCACAATGCCGGGCCCTTTCGGTCGTTCAAGCACCTTGCCCAACCGGAGGACCACGAGCCGTTGGTATTCGGGAACGACCTTGAGGGTCATGAAGACCAGAATGACTACGATAACCGCCGCGATCATGAATCCCATTGGCATAGGCATGGGCGCCTCCTTATTTGATCTTCGAGCCCGGCGGGACGTCGTCCATTGTCGTGAGCAGAGCCGTCACCTCTTCCTCGCCGGCGGCCAGGACCATCCCCTGCGACTCGACGCCCATGAGCTTGGCCGGCTTCATGTTCGCCACGATCACGACACGCTTGCCCACCAGGTCTTCCGGCACGTACTTCGTGCCGATGCCGGCTACGACCTGGCGCCGCTCGGTTCCGATATCGACTTGTAGTCTGAGGAGTTTGGTTGACTTGGGCACCCGCTCGGCGGCGGTGACAAGGCCGACGCGCAACGAGACTTTTCTGAACTCGTCGATCGTGATCTGATCCGTCGGTGAAGGAGCCGGCTGCTGGTCTTGCGTCACGCGGGCATCTCCTTGTGTCTTGGTCGTCTCGATTCTCGGAAACAGCGGGCTTCCTTTGGCGATCTCCGTGCCGGGGAGCACGCCGCCCCAGGTAATCTCAGCGGACAGCAACGGTTTCGAAAAGTTCAACACCAGCCCGAGCTGCCGCTTCATCTCCTCGGCTGCCTGCGGCATGAAGGGATAGAGGGCGAGACAGAGGAATCGCAACGTCTCGGCCGCGTTGTAGAGCACGGTATTGAGCCGCGGCTTGTCTTCAGGCTTCTTGGCTAGGGTCCAGGGCGCGCTCTTGTCGATGTATTGATTGCCAAGCTGGACCAGGCTCCAGATGGCTTCCAGCGCCCTGTTGAACTCCAGGCTGCCGAGATGAATATCGAATGTCCTCAGCATTTCCTGAGCAGTCTGTTGTAGCAGGTTATCTAGTTCGGTATCTGTTGTGGCCAAAGGTTCAGGCACGACGCCCTTGGCGAACCGCTCGATCATGGTCAGGCTGCGGTTCAGGAGGTTGCCCAAATCGTTCGCCAGATCCGTGTTGATCCGGCCGATCAAGGCCTCTCGGGAAAAGTCGCCGTCTTGCCCGAAGGGAACCTCGCGCAGGAGGAAGTAGCGGAACGCATCCGCGCCGAATTCATCCACGATGGCGTGGGGGTCCACCACGTTCCCCCGGCTCTTGGACATCTTCTCGCCGCTCACCGTCCACCAGCCGTGGGCGAAGATGGTCTTTGGCAGCGGAATCTTCAGGGCCATCAGGATCGTGGACCAGTACACGGCGTGCGTGGTCAGGATGTCCTTGCCGACGAGGTGGATGTTAGCCGGCCAGTACCGTTCGAACGACGGCGAAGGGCGCAGGTACTCCAGCGCCGAGACGTAGTTCACCAGCGCGTCGAACCACACGTAGGTGACGTAGTTGGAATCAAACGGGAGATCGATCCCCCAGGAAAGGCGTGATTTGGGACGGGAGATGGAGAGGTCCTCCAGAGGCTTCTGGAGAAACCCGAGCACCTCGTTGCTGCGCGACCGTGGGCGGATGTAGTCGGGGTTGGTCTCGATGTATTTGACCAGCCGGTCCTGGTACTGGCCCATCTTGAAGAAGTAGTTGCTCTCGCTGAGCTGCTCGACCGGTCGCTTGCAGTCCGGACACAGGCCATTCACGACATCCTTCTCCGTCCAGAAACGCTCGTCGAAGGTGCAGTACCAGCCGGTGTAGTCGGCGCGATAAATCAACTCCTTGTCGTAGAGGGCCTTGAGCGTCTTCTGGACGTAAGCCTTGTGCTTGAGGTCGGTCGTGCGGATGAAGGCGTCGTTGGAGATGTTCAGCCGCTTCCAGAGGGTCTGGAACTGCGGCGCCAGGCGATCGCAGTAGGCCTTGGGGTCCATCGCCGCCTTCTGCGCGGCCTGCTGGACCTTTTGTCCGTGCTCGTCGAGACCCGTCAGGAAGAAGACGTCGTAGCCCTTTAATCTGTGGTAGCGCGCCAGCACGTCGGCGGCAATGGTCGTGTAGGCATGCCCGATGTGCGGCACGTCGTTGACATAGTAGATGGGGGTCGTGATGTAGAACGTCTTGGACATTCGAATCGGGGTCAGGCGGCTTTGGGCTGAAGCGCTGCCTGGAGTCGCAAAAGCAGGCCCTCCAGCAGCAGTTGCTTGTTGAGGTTACGGTCCAAGCCTCGCGTCATGGACTCCACATAGGCAGCGAGGTCCACCATCGTTGCAACCGGCAGGCGAGAAGCCAGTGCCTCCAACTCTGCCTGGCAATCGGCGTTCACCAGACGAGCACGGTCGCCGCTGACCTTCACAAGAACCAGGTCGCGGAACCAGGTGGCCAGCCATCTGAACGCCGCCTCCGCCTGGTCGGATTTCGCGACCGCCTCGCACGCTGCCAGGAGCGCGCCGACGCTCTCCACCGATTCAGGGCTCACGAGCCGGAGGAACTCGGCCCGTTCGGCGCGGAGGGCTTCCGGATCGGCCTCCAGGGCTAGCCCGAGCCTGCCTCCCGAAATGACGGCGAGGAAGTGGGTGTCCTGCTCCGGAAGCCTCCGTTGTTGCCGAACTGCGGCCTCCACCTGGTCCTGGCCCAGCGGCGCGAACCGGATCTCCTGGCAGCGCGACCGGATCGTCGGCAGCAGGGCCTCAGGCCGGGAGGAGACGAGGATGATCAGGCTGTCGGGTGGCGGCTCCTCGATCGTCTTGAGCAGGGCGTTTGCTGCTTCCCGCCGCAGCAAGTCGGCGTTGTCCAGGATCACGATCTTGCGCTGCCCGACCAGGGGCCGGTAGATGAAGCGCGACTCGATCTCACGCGTTTGATCGGTTTCGCCCTTGCCGCTGGTTGCCGTCAGCATTGTCACGTCGGGGTGCGCGCCGGTCTCGATCTGATGGCAGGACCGGCACACGCCACAGGCGTCCGGTGGATCCGGCGTCGGGATAGCCTCGCAGTTCACAGCCTGCGCCAGCACGCGGGCCGTCAGCCGCTTGCCGATCTGCTCCTCGCCGTGGAACAGCAGCGCATGGGCCAGTCGCTGGCTCCGCAACGCGGCTTGGAGGAACCGCTTCGGCCGCTCGTGGCCGATGATCGTGTCAAACGGCATGGGGTTCGACCCGGGTCAAGCCGGACCGCCGCGCCCGCAGCCGGGGCTGCACGATCTGGTCGATCGCGCGCGCCACGACGTCTTCGGAGGCGGTGCCGTCTACCACGCGTACGCGGCGCGGGTTCTGTCTGGCGATGCGGAGATAGCCCCGGCGCACGGCTTCGTGGAACGAGGCCTGTTCCCGGTCGAGGCGGTCAAGGCCGCCGACCCGGCGCTTGCGAGCCAGGCCGACCGCCACCGGGACGTCCAGAAGGATGGCGAGGTCCGGTGAAAGACCGGCGGTAGCGAAACGGTTCAAGCGGGCGACGACGGCGGGGCCAAGCCCGCGCCCGTAGCCTTGATAGGCCGTGGTCGCGTCGGCAAAGCGGTCGCAGAGCACCACGGCGCCCTTCTCCAGCGCCGGGCGGATGGTCTCGGCCACGTGCTGGGCGCGGCTGGCCAGGTAGAGCAAGAGCTCGCAGCGGGCCTCCATGCCGCGGTTCTTGAGGTCCAAAAGGATAGTCCGGATCTGCTCGCTGATGGGCGCGCCGCCGGGCTCGCGCGTCTCGACGACCTGGTAGCCGAGTGCCCGGAGGCGCCGGGCGAGTCTGTGGAGCTGAGAGGTCTTGCCGCAGCCTTCGATCCCTTCGAAGCTCAGGAAAAACCCTCGATTGAGACCACCACGCGGCACCGTTGATTCCCCTTCGCTCCGAGCGCGCCGGACGACGCGATGAATCATAGTCCAACTTGTTGAGAAATAGCAATCTATCGCTTGCACGTCCGAGTAAAACTCTGTATCATGGCAAGATTGTATAATCCTGCACGAATGCCATGCTGAAAGTCTCGCTGAAACGCTACTTTATCACCGGTCTCCTGGTCATCGTGCCGATCTGGGGGACGGTGCTGGTCCTCAAGACCCTGTTCATTACTCTCGACGGCCTTCTAGGTGATTTCCTTGAGAAGTATTTCCCGCAGCGCTACATTCCGGGTCAAGGCATCCTGTTACTGGTCGCCGTGATCTTATTCGGGGGGCTGCTGGCCACGAACTTCATTGGCCGGCGGATCGTGGCCTTCTGGGAGGGCATCTTGCAGCGGGTGCCGCTGGTCCGCGGGATCTACACCACCATCAAGTCGATGATGGATGTCCTGTCCTTCCAGGACCAGAACAAGGGCGCCGCCAAATACAGCCGGGTCGTGATGATCGAGTTCCCGCGCAAGGGCCAGTACGCGCTGGCCCTGGTGACCGGGATCACGCCGGGAGAGGTGCAGGATATCAGCACGGACCGGGTGGTCAACGTGTACGTGCCGACCTCGCCGAATCCGACCTCCGGCTACTTGCTCTTTGTCCCGGAGAGCGAGTTGATTCCCGTGAACATGAGCGTGGATGAGGCGATGAAGATGATGTTTTCCGGCGGGATGTACACCCCCCGCGTGCCGGAGGCGGTCGGGGCAGGCACTGGCAGGAAAAGATGAGCCGGCTCGCCGCCATCATCCTCGCTGCGGGTCAAGGCATCCGCATGCGGTCCAAGCTGGCCAAGGTGCTCCATCCGGCGTGCGGGCGGCCGATGGTGCTCTACGCAGTGGACCTGGCGGAGACGCTCGCCAAGGGCCATGTCGCGGTGGTCGTTGGATATCAGGCCGAGCGCGTGAAGGACCTCTTGACAGACCGCAAGGTGACGCTCGTGGAGCAGGCGCGCCGGCTCGGGACCGGCCATGCCGTTGTGCAGGCCCAGGCGGCGTTTCAGGGCCGCGGCGGGAACGAGTGGAGCGGCCGGCGGTTCGTGATCCTGAGCGGGGACACCCCGCTGTTGACGGAGGCGACGGTCCGGGCGCTATTGGCGACGCACGAGCGTGAGCGCGCGACGGTGACCCTCTTGACGGCGCACCTAGACCAGCCCACCGGCTACGGGCGGATCGTGCGGGGGCGCGACGGAACGGTCTGGCGGATCATTGAAGACAAGGACGCCACGCCGGCCGAGCGGCGGTTGACCGAAGTCAATGCGGGCACCTACGTGGTCGAAGGCGAGTTCCTGTTCCCGGCGCTGGCTGGGCTCAAATCCTCCAACGCGCAGAAGGAATACTACCTTACGGACATCGTCGAGGCGGCGATCCGGCAGGGGAGAAAAGTGGCGGCGTACATCGCCCGGGATTCGATCGAGGCGCTCGGGGTCAACACGCGGGCCGAACTGTCCGCGGCCGAGCGGATCCTGCGCGACCGCGTGCGGGGGAAATTGATGGAGGCCGGCGCGACGTTCCTGGAGCCGGAGACGTGCTTCGTCGACCATGAGGTCCGGATCGGTCGCGACACCGTCATTCACCCGCACACCACGCTGGAGGGCCGGACGGTCATCGGCGAAGACTGCGTGATCCGCTCGCACAGCCGGCTCGTCGAGAGCGTGCTCGGCGACGGCGTCACGGTGTTGGACAGCTGCGTGATCGAAGGGAGCCGGCTGGAGGCGGAGTGCACGGTCGGCCCGTTCGCGCACTTGCGGCCGGGGACGGTCATCAAGCGCGGGGCCAAGGTGGGGAATTTCGTGGAGCTGAAGAAGACGGAGCTGGGCCCGGGCGCCAAGGCCAACCACCTCAGCTACCTCGGAGACACGCAGATCGGCAGCCGCGTCAACGTCGGGGCGGGCACCATCACGTGCAACTATGACGGGCACAACAAGCACCGGACGGTGATCGGCGACGACGTCTTCGTCGGCAGCGACGTGTCCCTGGTGGCGCCGGTCACGGTCGGGCGCGGGGCCGTGATCGGGGCGGGCTCGGTCGTGACGGAGGACGTGCCGGCGGACGCGCTGGCGCTCGGGCGGGCCCGACAGGTGGTCAAGCCGGGGTGGGCCAAGGGCATGCGGGAGAAGATGCGAAAGGACAAGCGCTGAGGACACGGTCATGTGCGGCATCATCGGGTACATCGGGAGCCGGGAAGCCGTGCCGCTACTGCTCGACGGGCTGAAGCGCCTCGAATACCGAGGCTACGATTCGGCCGGCCTGGCCGTGCTCCGTGACGCGAAGATCGACCTCCGCCGCAGTGTGGGCAAACTGACCAACCTTGAGAAGGCCGTGAACGGCGCGGGACTGCATGGGACCGTCGGGATCGGCCATACCCGCTGGGCGACGCACGGCAAGCCGTCGGAGCAGAATGCCCATCCGCACCGGTCGGGCTCGCTGGTGCTGGTCCACAATGGCATCATCGAGAACTACGCGGCGTTGAAGGCGCGCCTGCATCAGGAAGGCTACCGGTTCGAGTCCGAGACCGACACCGAAGTGATGGCCCACTTGGTTGCGCGTAATCTGAAAGACGGCCGCGGCCTGGAGGGGGCGGTGCGCGCCGCGATCAAGGAGGTCCGCGGCAGCTATGCGATCGCCGTCCTGTGCGAAGGGGAGCCGCAGACCATCATCGCCGCGCGCTCGGGCTGCCCGCTCGTGGTGGGCATGAGCGAGCACGGGGCGTTCGCGGCGTCGGACGTGACCGCGATCCTCGCCCACACGCGCGACGTGGTCTTCCTGGAGGACGACGAACTGGCGGTGCTCTCGACAAACGCCCTGGTCGTCAAGGACGCGAAGGGCAAGCCGGTGACGCGCGCGGCGACCCAGATCGCGTGGGACGCAGCCGCGGCGGAAAAAGGCGGCTACCCGCACTTCATGCTGAAGGAGATCCACGAACAGCCGCAGGCGATCCTGGACACGATGCGAGGCCGCTACACCTTCGAACGCGGGGAGGCGGACCTGCCCGACATCGGATTGACGCCGGCCCAGTTCGCCGATGTGCAACGCATCTGGATCGTCGCCTGCGGGACCTCCTGGCATGCCGCGCTGGTGGGGAAGTACCTGATCGAGGAAATGGTGCGGGCGCCGGTCCAGGTGGACATCGGCTCGGAGTTCCGCTACCGCAACCCGTTGATCGGGCCTAGCGATCTGCTGATCGCGATCTCCCAGTCAGGGGAGACCGCCGACACCCTGGCGGCCGCCCGCGAGGCCAAGCGGCAGGGCGCCCGCATGGTGTCCATCTGCAACGTGGTGGGCAGCACCCTCGCCCGCGAGTCGGACGGCGTGCTGTACACGCACGCAGGCCCCGAAATCGGGGTGGCCTCGACGAAGGCCTTCACGGCCCAGCTCACGGCGCTCTATCTGCTGGCTCTGCATCTGGGGCGGGTGCGTGGCACCGTGTCGGTGGAAGAGGGACGTGCCTGGCTGGACCGGTTCGTCATGCTGCCGACACACGTCCAGCATCTCCTGGGCCGCGAGGCGGAACTGATCGCGATCGCCAAGCGCTACCACACGAAACGCAATTTCCTGTACCTGGGCCGAGGCATCAACTACCCCATCGCGCTGGAAGGCGCGCTGAAGCTCAAGGAGATCTCCTACATCCACGCCGAGGGGTACGCGGCGGGAGAGATGAAGCACGGGCCCATCGCGCTGATTGACAAAGACATGCCGGTCGTGGTGCTGGCGCCGCGCGATCGCCTGTACGAGAAGACGGTGAGCAACCTGATGGAAGTGAAGGCCCGCGGGGCGCCGGTCATCGCCTTTGTCACGGCGGGCGAGCGTGAGCTCGGCAGGGCGGCCGACGCGGTGTTCACCGTGCCGGACGTGCACCCGCTGCTCTCGCCGATTCTCTTCGCGGTGCCGTTGCAACTGCTGGCGTACCACATTGCGGTGCTGCGGGGAACCGACGTGGATCAGCCGCGGAATCTCGCCAAAAGTGTTACGGTAGAGTAACAGGATGCAGGGTGTCATTGCGAGGAGCGCAGCGACGAAGCAATCTCTGAACCGAGTGGGAGGGGGTAAACCCCTCCCCTACGTAGGGGCGGGGTTCATCCCCGCCCGATGTGTTGACAGGGGCCGAGATTGCTTCGCTTCGCTCGCAATGACAGGAGTTGATTAGGGGCTGAGACTTATGGAGATCAGGAAGGAACAGGTCGAGCACGTGGCCAAGCTGGCGCGGCTGGAAGTCAGCGAGGACGAGAAGGCGATGTTCGCCCGCCAGCTCAGTGCGATCCTGACGTACATGGATCAGCTCAAGGAAGTGGACACAGAGGGAGTGGAGCCAACCGCGACCGTTCTGCCGACCGAGAACGTGTTTCGCGAGGACGCAGTGAAGCCTTCGCTCACACAGGAGAGGGCATTGGCCAACGCGCCGGACCAGGCTGACGGCTTCTTCCGCGTGCCCAAGATATTGGAGGATCGTTAACCCCCCACCCGTCCCTCCCCCTCAAGGGGGGAGGGCGAGGGTGGGGGAGGAGCTACACGATGTTCAGACAGATGCTACGATCGAAGATCCACCGGGCGACGGTCACCGACGCCTGTCTGGAGTACGAGGGCAGCCTGACCGTCGACGAAGCGCTGCTGGAAGCGGCCGGCATCCTCCCCTACGAGGCCGTCGTAATCTCCAATCTCAACAACGGGGAGCGGGTCACGACCTACGTGATCCCCGGCGAGCGGGGGAGCGGCACGATCTCGCTGAACGGCCCGACGGCCCGCAAGGGCGCGGTGGGCGACAAGATTATCATCTTCTGCTACGAGTTCTATAACGAGGATGAGATCAAGCGGCACGAGCCCCGCATCATCAAGGTGGACGAGAAGAACCGGATGGTGTCTTAGATGAACTTACGCAGGCTGACGCTCTTCGAGCTCAAGGACAAATTCCTGAAGGGCGAAGTCTCGGCCGTCGAGATCGTGAAGGCCTATTTCCAGCGTCTCATGCTGGCCGAGTCCAAGGTCAAGGCGTACATTACGACGGCGAAGAAGGACGCGTTGGTGAAGGAAGCTAACGAGCTGGACTACAGTCTCAGCAAGTGGCGGAAGACTATGCCGCTCATGGCCATGCCGATCGCGGTCAAGGACAACATCTGCACCGAAGGTGTCAAGACTACCTGCGGCTCGCGCATGCTGGAGAATTTCGTGCCGCCGTACGATGCCACGGTGGTGGCCCGCATGAGAGAGCACGGATACTACCTGATCGGCAAGACTAACATGGACGAGTTCGCGATGGGCTCTTCGACGGAGAACTCAGCCTTCGGGCCGACGCGGAACCCCTGGAACCTGGCCTATATCCCCGGCGGGTCCAGCGGGGGCTCGGCCGCGGCCGTGGCCGCCGAGCTGTGCGTGGCGGCGCTGGGATCGGATACGGGCGGCTCGATCCGGCAGCCCGCCGCCTGCTGCGGCGTGGTGGGCCTCAAACCCACCTACGGCCGGGTGTCGCGCTACGGCTTGGTGGCCTTCGCCTCGTCGCTCGATCAGATCGGGCCGATCACGAAGGACGTGCGGGACGCGGCCGTGATGATGCAGATGATCGCCGGCCATGATCCGCTGGATTCCACGTCGGCCGACGTGCCGGTGCCCGACTACACGAAGGCGCTGAAGGAGAACCTGCGCGGGATGAAGGTCGGCGTGCCGCTGGAGTTCTTTGCCGAAGGCCTCGACCCGGAGGTAGAGCTCGCGGTGCGGACGGCGATCATCCAGATGCAGGCGCTCAAAGCCGAGATCAAGGAGATCTCGCTCCCGATGACGAAGTACGCCATCGCGACATACTACCTGATCGCCACGGCGGAGGCATCCTCGAACCTCGCCCGGTACGATGGCGTCAAGTATGGGTACCGCGCGCCGAAGGAGAAGGGCCTGCTGGAGATGTACATGAAGACCCGGCAGGAGGGCTTCGGGGCGGAGGTGAAGCGGCGCATCATGCTGGGGACCTACGCGCTGTCGGCTGGCTACTACGACGCGTACTACGGGAAGGCGCAGGCCGTGCGGACACTGATCAAGCGGGACTTCGACGAGGCCTTCAAGGAGGTGGACGTGATCGTCACGCCCACGATGCCGACGCCGGCCTTCAAGCTTGGCGAGAAGATACAGGACCCCTTGCAGATGTACTTGTCGGACATCTACACGATTTCGGTGAACCTGGCGGGGGTGCCGGCCATCTCGCTTCCGTGCGGCCTGAGCAGCGGGAAGCTGCCTATCGGCCTGCAGATCATCGGCCGGCCGTTCGAGGAGGAGAAGGTGCTCCGCGCCGCGTATGCCTTCGAGCAGGCGACGGAGTGGCATTTGAAGCGGCCTGGGCTATAAGAGGTTAATCGTTAAACGGTGTCACCCCCACCCATCCCTCCCCCCTCGAGGGGGAGGGTCAGGGTGGGGGGCGAATAACGATTAACGTATAACGAATAACGAGGCGACTGGAGGGAGCATGATCATTGAGATCGCGTTGGGGATTGTAGCGGTGGCGGCGGTCGTGCTGGTGGCGTTTCTTGTGCCGGTGCTGATCCGGCTCCGCAAGACGGCCGAGGAGTCGGAGCGCATGCTTCGGCGGATGAACGAGGACCTGCCGGTCCTGTTGAAGGAGGCGACGCAGGCGGCCAACAACTTGAATCAGATTGTGACCGAGGTGCGGGTAGGCGCGTCCTGCGCGCGCGTGCTCGGCGAGGCGATGGGCGAGATCGGGGAGACGATCAACCACGTTCATGGAGCCGTTCGGGGAGGCGCCGGTAGCTTGCTGACAAACCTCAGCAGTCTGCTGGCCGGCTTTCGGGCAGCTTATGGAGTATTCAAGCAGCAATCATCATCATCTCATCATCAAGGAGGTTCGTCCAATGGCGACTGAAGACAATGGCTTTTCCGCAGGTGCAGTAGCATTCGCTTTCTTAGCCGGGGCTATTATCGGTACTGGCGCAGCCTTGCTGTTAGCGCCTCAGACTGGAGCAGAGACGCGGAGGCTGCTCAAAGACTATGCAGAGAAAGCCGAAGGAGAGATCCGCGAAAGAGTACCGGAAGCCAAGGCTATGCTGGACTCGGCCATCGCGAAGGGCAAAGAGTTTGCCGGCGAGAAGAAAGCCGTGCTTTCGGCGGCGATTGAAGCCGGCCGCGAGGCTATGAGGAAGCAGCGGGCTTCTTAACCATTGATGGCCTACGAAGTCGTCATCGGGCTGGAGGCGCACGCGCAGCTGCTGACTGCGTCCAAGATGTTCTGCGGCTGCAGCACGGCGTTCGGCGCGACGCCGAACACTCAGACGTGCCCGGTGTGCCTGGGGATGCCGGGGGTCCTGCCGGTCATCAACCGGAAGGCGGTCGAGTTCGCCATCCGGACGGGGCTGGCGCTGAATTGCACGATCGCGCCGATGAACCGGTTCGCCCGCAAGAACTACTTCTACCCGGACCTGCCGAAGGGCTACCAGATCTCCCAGTACGAGCTGCCGATCTGTCAGGACGGCTGGGTGGAGATCGGGGAGAACGGGACGGCCAAGCGCATCCGCATCCGGCGGGCTCACCTGGAGGAGGACGCGGGCAAGAACCTGCACACCGGCATTGCGGGCGCGTCCCACGTGGACCTGAACCGGGCCGGGACCCCGCTGCTGGAGATTGTGACCGAGCCGGACATGCGGTCGCCGGACGAGGCCGTCGCATATCTGAAGACGCTGCGCGACATCCTGGTATACCTGGGGGTCTGCGACGGCAACATGGAGGAGGGGAGTCTCCGGTGCGAGCCGAACCTCTCGCTCCGGCCGGTCGGCTCGAAGGAACTTGGGACCAAAGTCGAGCTGAAGAACATCAATTCCTTCAAGTTCGCGAAGGCCGCGATGGAGTACGAGATCAAGCGGCAGACGAAGGTTCTGGACGAGGGCGGCAAGGTCGTGCAGGAGACGCGCCTCTGGGACCCGGAGAAGGGCGAGACTGCGGTGATGCGGAGCAAGGAAGAGGCGCATGACTACCGCTACTTCCCAGACCCGGACCTCGTGCCGCTCCGGATGTCGACCGAGAGGGTCGAAGAGGCGCGGAAGACCCTGCCGGAGTTGTCCACTACGATGCAGAAACGATTTATAGAGGAATATGGCCTTCCGGCTGACGATGCAGTCGTTTTAACGTCTCACAAGCCATTGGCGGTCTACTTCCAGGCGGCAACAGCTACTACGGTGTTTCCTACAAAGGAGATTGGAAAAGAGACCAGTAACTGGTTGAGGGTCGAATTACTGGGCTTGTTGAACAAAGGCAAACCTTCGGAGAAAGGCGGAACAGAGTCAATTCCCATCGAGCGCAGTCCTGTGCCACCGAGGAGTTTGCAAGAATTGGTCGA
>WNGA01005799.1_pt1 | contig 18769 bp, 19 predicted proteins | sample 5400061 | NCBI WGS metagenome assembly WNGA01 (sample SAMN13153366, study PRJNA577476) | soil metagenome | isolation source: 100 cm soil or saprolite under grassland replicate 2 | place: USA:California | collected 2016-06-15 | reverse complement strand
CATTCTGGTTATCAGCCAGGGGAGCACCGCGTCTTCACTCGCGATCGCGGGTGACAACATCTTTCGGTTTTGCCCTAACGATACGCGCGAAGCGGAGGCCATCGTGGCGTTGATGTGGCACGACGGAATCCGCGCGATCGTTCCCCTTTGGCGCAATGACGCTGGCAACAACGGTTTGCACGATTCCGTTCAGGCAGCTTTCGAGTTGCAGGGCGGCACTGTCGAATCCGGTTATCAATACGCGTCAACAACTAATGACTTCTCCGTGGCTACCGCCTCGGTGGCGTCACAGATTGAAAATCTGCTCGAAGGCGGGACAGACCCTTCCACGATTGGCGTGTATCTGGCTGCGTTCGATGAGGTCGTGGGCGTCTTTCATAGCGCACAAGGAAACACTACACTCTCAAACACCGCATGGTACGGCAGCGATGGCGTCGCCCTTTCCGCCGTTTTGCCTGCCGATTCGGCAGCCGCTGCCTTTGCAGTCAACGTCGGCTATCCCAATCCAATCTTTGGACTCGATGACGCGCTGCAAAATGAGTGGCAGCCGATCGCCGATGCGATCGAAGCGCGCACGGGCATCACGCCCGATGCGTTTGCGCTTTCTGCTTACGACGCCCTCTTTGTGGTGCAGCGCGCACTGGAAGATGTGGGCGACTTGAGAAATTTCCCCAGTTTCAAAGCGGCATTTGTTGATGAAGCCAACACCTACGAGGGCGTGACTGGCTCGACAGCGCTCGATGCCGCCGGAGACCGACTGAACAGTGATTTCGATTTTTGGTCGGTGCGACCCCAGGGTGGCGGCTACGGCTGGGTGCGCATCGGAACTTATATTGACGGCGTGCTCACGCTATTCTGAGCACCCAATCTATTTACACGTTCCAGCTTGCGGTGGTTGTAGAGGCGCTTGCGGCAGCGAGCGCCTCGGTGTTTGACACAACGCCCCACAGATATTGAGCCAGAGGATGAGTAATGACCTAATGCAAAGCAAACGTGGGCTTCAGCTTGATCGGGTTGTTTTTTGCGCTGAGGCCAACAAACTCGGCATAACCGTGATTTCGTTCGACACAATCTATTCGTTGCCTCCGGAAAAAATCATGGAGCGTTCCGACCCCGACCTTGAATCCGTGTACCAGGCCATTGGTCGTGTGCCAACTATCGCTGGGGTTATTACACAAATCCCAAATACATGCGCGAATTGCGCAAACGCGCCTCCAACATTTTTCTCTCCGATTACAAGGCTCATCCTGACCGTTACGTAGCGGGAGAGCTGCCGAGGCTATCGTTTGCGGACGCTGAGTTTGATCTGACTCTCGTGTCTTATTTTCTTTTCGCGTACCAGGATCGGCTAGGATACGAATTCCACCGAGATTCCATCTTTGAAATCATACGTGTGACCCGAGGCGAAGCACGCATTTATCCGACAGTGACGTTCGAAGCTCAAGCGAGCGAGTATGTGCCAATGCTGCGATCCGATCCCGCGCTCCAACACTTTGCATTCACAGAAGTAAAAACCGATCTTGAATTTCTGGTAAATTCCAACTCGTTCCTACGCGTGAGGCACAACTGAATCGTTATGCGATTGGAAATCACGATTCGCGGAACAATTCCGCTTGCGCGCCCGCGGGTGGTTTAAGTCCGAGCTTGCGATAGGCGTTCGCGGTGGCTACCCGGCCTTGCGGCGTGCGCTTGATGTAACCTTCCATGATCAGATACGGCTCGTTTACTTCTTCGATTGTTCCTGCTTCTTCGCCGATTGCGACTGCGAGCGAATTCAATCCGACGGGACCGCCGTTAAACTTGTGAATCAAGGTTTCAATGATGCGCTTGTCCCATTGATCGAAGCCATCGCGGTCGATCTCCAGCATCGCAAGAGCGCGGTCGGCCAAGTCTGCGTTGATTTTCCCTTCGGCTTTTACCTGCACATAATCGCGGACCCATCGCAAAAGATTGTTTGCCGTGCGGGGCGTGCCGCGTGAGCGCGCGGCGATTTCAGCCGCACCCGCGGCATCAATTTCCACGCCGAGTAAACCCGCGCTGCGGATGATAATTTTCTGCATTTGGTCGGCATTGTAGTAATCGAGCCGCGCGGTCATACCGAAACGTGACCGAAGCGGCGCGCTTACCATCCCAGCGCGCGTGGTCGCGCCAATCAATGTGAACTTTGGCAAATTAAGGCGCAGACTTCGCGCTTGCGGCCCCTGGTCGATGATGATGTCGAGCCGGTAATCTTCCATCGCGGGATAAAGATATTCTTCGATGGCAGGTTGCAGGCGGTGAATCTCGTCGATGAAAAGCACGTCGCCTTTTTCCAGGCTGGTCAAGAGACCGGCGAGTTCACCAGCCTTCTCAATCACTGGACCACTGGTGTTTTTGATGTTCACATTCATCGCGTTCGCGATGATGTAAGCCAAGGTCGTCTTGCCGAGACCGGAGGGGCCACTCAACAGAATGTGTTCCAGAACGTCGCCTCGTCTCTTGGCCGCTTCCACCATCAGTTCCAGGCGCTCGCGCACCTTTACCTGACCGTTGAATTCGCTGAAGGCCGGCGGTCGCAGCGAAATTTCAAACGCCACATCGGGTTCAGGCGGTTTCATTGGGATATTGGTAATTCTGTAGGGGAAGCTGTCAGCTTCCCAATAACAAACCACGGGAGGCTAGCAGCGTCTCCAACAGTTTGCGCGGCATCGGTCATCAATCATTCCAAATTTTTCGTGAGGACCAGCTCTGTGCCGCGGCGTTTGTGTACGTAATCGACTTCGTCAAAGGCATTGCGAATGAGGTACAGACCGAGCCCACCCGGCTTGATCATATCATAGGAGCGCCCCTTCATTTCGTTGGGAAGGACCTGCTCACCATAATCGCGCAGCCGCATGCGCACGCATTTGCGCAGTCCCTCCATTCGCAAAGAGATCAGTTGATCATCACGCAAACGATAAGCATAGCGGATAATGTTCGTGCATGCTTCATCCACACCGAGCACTATCAGCAGCCGCTCTTTTTCGGAGAACGGATAGCCGTTGAGAAAATCGCGCACGCAGTCACGCAGTAAAGCGAGATTCGCGGTATGACTGCTGAATTCGACTTGTCTCCTCTTCATCACTACTCGCAAAAAGGTGAGCAGATTTTTGACCCTCGTTCAACCCCGAACGCTTTCGGGGCAAGCACAGAGCGCGTAGGACATATAGGTCGAATTTGTATCACACGTCGCATGTGTTGCGTCCACGTGAAAACCTAATGGACACTTCGCCAAACCACTGTTCAATTTTGTCGTATGTGGCGAGTGTGTGTTGCGCTTTTATTTTTGTCTACGTCTGTCTGGGCCGAGGAGAACGCCACCGCCTATGAGGCGTTGCGCGCCGTGGGCACGGAACTCGGTCGCGGCGCTCTGAATCACATCGTGTCGATCACAGGTGTGAAAGGCAACCCGCAGCCCGAGAAATGGAAAATTGTTTTGGAAGACCCCGAGGGTCGCGGCGTGCGCGAACTGCAGGTTGCTGAAGGAAAGATCGATTCCGGCGGGAGCCCGGATCGCTCGACAACCGGTTCTACCGAAGGCGCAACGATTAACGTTTCGCAGTTGAACCTGGATTCCAGCGGCGCGTTTGCAGTGGCCAGCCATACAGCGGAAACCTCGCATACGCGTTTTGCGACAGCGGATTACACATTGCGGACGGATGAGAGGGGTGAACCGATCTGGATTGTTACTCTGTTGAATAGGTCATCGCACCCAGTGGGCACGCTATACATCGGTGCAACTCGCGGCACCGTGAAGAGAACCGAAGGAATGTTTGCTGGCGCTACCATGGAGGATGTCGAGAACGATTACGACCAGGGAAAAGGAACCGGCGTCATCAGCGACGTCGAAAGACGGATCAAGCATGCTTTTCATCGAACACAGGAGGAAGCGCGAGGGATGTTCCAGAGAGTGAAGCGCTCGTTTTCCGATTTCATTAACCGGGAGCAGCAACATTAAGTGAACGGCGCGTCCAATTCATGGCCGGCTCTGCCTTTTGCAGAGTGGAAAGATACCGCCATCACTCTGCACATGTGGACGCAGATTGTCGGCAAGATTCGTCTCACTCTGACTCCATGGACGAACCATTCCTGGCATGTCACGCTGTACGTCACCTCTCGTGGACTGACGACTTCACCGATCCCGCACGGTGTTTGCACGTTCGAGATCCAGTTTGACTTCATCGATCACCAACTGCTCGTCGATAAAAGCGATGGCGCCCGGCGAAAACTCGAATTGAAACCACAGTCAGTTGCCGAATTTTACCGGACGTTGATGAGGACTCTCAAGGATCTCGATCTGCCAGTCACCATCAACACAACGCCTAACGAGATTGAAAATCCTATCCCGCTGGATCGAGATGAAGAGCATCATTTTTATGATCGAGAATACGCGAACCGATTCTGGCGCGTTCTCGTGCAAAGCGATCGTGTGTTTAAGGAATTCCGCTCGCGTTTTTGTGGAAAGTGCAGTCCGGTGCATTTTTTCTGGGGCAGCTTTGATCTCGCCGTAACGCGTTTCTCCGGCCGGCCCGCGCCGCCGCATCCTGGTGGGGTCCCGCATCTGCCGGACGCGATTACGCGTGAGGCTTACTCGCAGGAAGTAAGCAGCCTCGGTTTCTGGCCTGGTAACGCGGCGATGCCGACACCTGTTTTCTACTCGTACGCATATCCAGAACCACCGGGATTCGCAGGAGCGAAGGTTCAGCCACGGGAGGTTTATTATGAGTCCAAGCTGCGCGAGTACATCTTGCCATACGACGCGGTGCGCACCGCTGAAAAGCCGGATGAAGTACTGCTTGATTTCGCGCAGAGCGCCTACGACGCCGCGTCAAAGCTCGGGAAATGGGACCGCGATGCGCTGGAGGAAAAGAAACCAGCCTTGCATTCGCCTCGGCAACATTCGTAATTAGCGAGATGAACCCCGGTTGCGCAGCCGAACAACACGCCTGGCGTGAAGTGAAAGATGGATGGCGCCCGCTGTACGGCGATGTGGACAAAATTGGAGTAGCAATCGAATGGCACGACTTTCGCACCGATCACTCCTTTAATTGGGGGCGCACTTTTCATCGGCAGAGCTTGGAGTTTTGTTTGAACCTCAGCGGGCACGGCGCCGTAGGCGAGGACGGCGGCTCGCGGAGCGATTACCTGCCAGGCAACTCCGGCTACTACGCCATCGCCGATGAACCGCTGCCGGCGTCGCGCCGTGCACATGATCATCATCAATTCGTCACGCTCGAATTCTCGCGGGAACATTTGCAAAAGGAATTCGTGCGGAACGAGGCCGATCTTGAGCCGGAGATTCGTCGCATTGTGTTTGGAGACAAAGGGGAGAACGTGGTCGCTCCTGCGCGTCCGATGACGATCCAGCAACGCAGCGTGGTTGCGAGTTTGGCGGAACCTCCGGTCGCGAAAGCAGCACAAATCCTTTGGTACCAGAGCAAGGCGCTGGAGCTCATGGCGCATTTTCTCTTTGCGCCGAAGGATCCGGAATTTTTCTGTATGCGGCAAAAACGCGTCGCCCGTGAGCGGGTGGAGCGAACGAAGGAACTGCTCGCGCGCGATCTGGCTAATCCTCCGACGCTGGAAGTGATCGGCCAAGAGGTGGGCTGCAGTCCGTTTTATCTAAGCAGGATTTTTTCCCGCGAAGTTGGTCTGACCATTCCGCAATATTTGCGTAACCTGCGCATGGAACGCGCGGCCGAATTATTGCGGACGGGGCGCTACAATGTCACTGAAGCAGCTACAGAAGTCGGTTACTCAAGTCTGAGCCACTTCAGCAAAGCCTTTTGCGAGACCATCGGTTGCTGCCCAGTGCTTTATCCGGCAGCGAAAAATGTGATTCTGGATCGCTGACGTGTGTGGCGGCGCTTGTGCCAAGCGCCAATTTGAAAAGACTCGGCGGCTGACCCAGCCGCCGCTATAACTTCGTGGATACCATTTCCGCTTTAGCTAAATGAAAATCACCCGCGCACTAATTTCCGTTTCCGACAAAACTGGCGTGGCTGCGTTCGCGCGCACGCTCGAGCGGCAGGGCGTAGATATCATTTCCACAGGGGGAACTGCGGATCTCCTGAGCAAAGAAAAAATTCCGGTGCGCGAGATTTCCAAATTCACCGCTTTTCCCGAGGTTCTTGACGGTCGGGTCAAGACTTTGCATCCGCGGGTGCACGGCGGTCTTCTCTACAAGCGTGGTAACGCGAAGCACGAAGCCGAAGCGCGCGAATGCGGCTTTGAGCCGATCGACCTGGTGGTGGTCAATCTTTATCCTTTCGAAGCCACCATTGCGAAACCAGACGTCACACTGGGTGAAGCAATCGAAAACATCGATATCGGGGGACCATCGATGATTCGCAGCGCAGCGAAAAACTACGAATCAGTGACCGTAGTTGTCGATCCCGCAGATTACGACGCCGTGCTCGAAAGCATGCGCGATAACAAAGGAGAAACGACACTAAAATTACGCGAGCGGCTCGCTATTAAAGCATTTGCCAGGACGGCGGAATATGATCGCGCGATCAGCAGTTTCCTGAACAAAGAGCAGACAACTGACGCTTCGTTTTCACTGACGCTTCCATTGGCGATGCGATTGCGCTACGGGGAAAATCCGCACCAGACCGGCGCGCTCTACGGCGATTTCGACAAATATTTCGAAAAACTTCATGGGAAGGAACTCTCGTTTAACAACATTCTGGACATCAGCGCGGCGACAAACTTGATTGGCGAATTCGAAGAGCCAACCGTCGCGATCTTGAAGCATACGAACCCATGCGGAGTGGGTTCGGACGACAATCTTCGCAAGGCATGGGACAAGGCGTTTGCTACGGATAAACAAGCGCCCTTCGGCGGAATCATCATTTGCAACCGACCCCTTGATGAGCCATTGGCGCGGGCGATCAGTGAAATTTTCAGTGAAGTAATTATCGCACCTGATTTCCAGCCCGAGGCGCGTGCCATCCTCCAGAAGAAAAAGAACCTGCGCTTGATTCGATTATTGACCCCGCCAGCACAAGCAAGACCTGCGTTTGATGTGCGCTCAGTCTGTGGCGGATTGCTGGTTCAGGACGCAGAGGTGGCGGAGGAAATAAGGCAAAACGTCGTGACAATGAGGCGACCGACAAAAACAGAACTGAAAACAATGTTGTTCGGGTGGCGGGTGGTCAAACACGTGAAATCGAATGCGATTGTTTACGCCAAGGCAGACCGGACACTTGGCGTAGGCGCCGGCCAAATGTCACGTATCGACGCGTCGCGTATTGCGATTTGGAAAGCGAAAGAAGCCGGGCTTTCGCTCAAAGGCAGCGCGGTCGCCAGCGATGCTTTTTTTCCGTTCCCCGATGGTTTGATCGCCGCGGCAGAAGCAGGCTCGACGTGTGCGATTCAACCCGGCGGTTCAGTTCGTGACGAAGAAGTGATCGCAGCCGCTAACGAGCGCAACATGGCGATGATATTCACTGGCGTTCGCCACTTTCGCCATTAAGAATCCGCGCCGTGGGACAGATGTCTCGATCGGTTGAGCCGCCACGCGTTTTAAACATCGAAGATTTGCGGCGCGCGGCGAAGCGGCGACTCCCGCGCGTCGTGTTCGACTACATCGATGGCGGCGCTGAGGACGAATGGACGTTGCGCGCGAACTCTCGCGCATTTGAGGCGGTGACATTTCGTCCGCGTTGTGCCGTGGCGGTGCCGTCGTGCGATCTGCGAACCGTTGTGCTTGGTGCATCTCTCCCTATGCCTCTGATTCTTGCACCCGTAGGTAGCAGCCGGCTCATCCATCCACGCGGAGAAGAAGCTGCCGCGCGCGCCGCGAGTGCGGGTGGAATTCTTTATGTGCTTTCAACGTTTTCTGGCAGCCTTCTGGAAGATGTCGCTGCTGCATCGAGCGTACCGCTGTGGCCGGCATGCGCGAGCGCGATTTTCGAAATGGCGTCAAGGAACTTCTGGGCGGCAAAATGCGATCGATGCTGCCGTTTGTGAGCCAGTTGCTCGTAAAACCTCGCTGGCTCGCCGGCTTTTTCGCGGATGGCGGACTGATGAAATTCCCAAACATCGTCGTTCCGGGCAAGGGGCCGATGTTGTACGCCGATGTTACTGCCGCTCTCGAGCAGTCCGTTGTGACTTGGGAGGATCTCGAGTGGATTCGCGAGGCGTGGACCGGACCCATCGTGATAAAAGGCATTCACACAGCAGACGACGCCCGCCGCGCAGTTGACGAAGGAGCGGATGCGCTGGTCGTTTCCAATCACGGTGGCAGACAGCTCGACCGTGTGGCGCCGTCTCTTCAGATGTTGCCTGAAGTTGTGGCAGCCGTCGGCGATCGCGTCGAAGTCCTGTTCGATGGTGGCATTCGCCGCGGCAGCGACATCATCAAAGCGCTGTGTTTAGGGGCTCGAGCCGTGCTGGTCGGACGCGCGTACGCCTACGGACTCGGCGCCGCAGGTGAGGCAGGAGTTGCGCGAGCAATCGAGATTTTGCGCGCCGATCTCGTCCGCACGCTGAAATTGCTTGGCTGCGCGTCAGTCGGGGAACTGGCTCGATCGTACGTCGATGTCCCGCGAGACTGGCTCGCAAAATGACCCGCCTCCGTGCGAGGCTACGGCGGGCAGGCGAATGACGAATGTCGAAGGAATCACAAATGATGCTGTAGCGTCCGCTGTCCTCAGCCGATAACGCTTTCACACCGAGTGAGCTGGGGGCAAGCGTGCGCCACAGCAATTCTGTCTTCTGCATTGTTTCGTGATTCGTCGTTAGCGTTTCGTCATTTGATGCAGCGTTTTCACGCGCCTGATCGCGACGAGAGTCGCCACAGCCATATGGAAAGAATGACGGCGACGATCAGCGCGACCCAGCTTAGGCCCATCGGAATGGTGTGGGTCCCAACCGTGACTTCGGCGTGATTAATTAGCCGCAGCAGATGACCGATGGCAAAAATACCAAAGATAACGCTGGCAACGCGTAATCCAGTTGCTGGTGAGTTCATGTTTCGATTCTTGTGTTTGCGCGTCGGTTTGTCAGTAAAAATTGGCGCACTCTATAGCGCACTTCTGCGGAAAGATGCCGCCTGCAGCACGATACCGACGATCGCGAGCCCGATGAACACGATCGTTGATCCTGATGGCGGAAGAACAATCGCATTTTGGATCAAGTGTGCGCCAATGAGTGAGGAGACAACGATGAGAGCCCAGTCAAACAAAGTGAGCAGGAGAATTGCGCCGATCACTCCGCCGACCACAAAAATGACCGTAGAGTACTGGACATAATGAACAAAAAATGCAGCGGCGATTGCACCGGCGAGTTTGCCGCCCGCTAAAAAGCCGAAGACGGCAATCGCAACTTTCTGCAGGAATAGCGCGAGCAACGCTCCAATTAAGCCAAGAACGATGGCGACGGTAAGTTGCAGGAGCGGGGATGGCTCATTAACCAGATGCGGGGCCAGTTCGACGCCCGCCACGAATCCCACAGCTGCCACGCACAGCCAGAAGAGTTTTCGCCCGAACAACAAAATCACAATACCGATCAGCGCGCCGACAAGCGGAACAGTGAACTGCATCGAATGAATTTGAGTGGCCATGGTTATAGAGGCGTTTGTACCAAACGCCTTTCTATTTGATTTCGGTGCTTGACACAAGCACCGCTACACCCTCTCTAGTTTTGATGTAAGCTGAGCGCGGCTCCGCGTGAAAAATGCGAGAGTGAATTCCGTGACCGCGACTGTTGTGAAAACCGCTTCCTTGAAACAGACGCTCTGCATTCCTCGCTTGGGAATCAACCGTCAGAAGAGCAGCACGGCCGCACAATTCCGCGAAAAGAAAATCAGTGAACTACGTGAACAAAACCTCCGAGTTCAAAGTCCACCGGAACTCGGAGTAAGGTTAGAGTTCCAGGATGAGCCCTCCATTGCAGAAGCGCTTTCGCGGCCAACTCATTCAAAATTACGTGGCCGGTGCTCTTAAGAACCTTTACTTCCGTTACAAGGCCCATTTTCTGATCAAAACTTAACCGGAAAAGACCTCGACCGCGCACGTGTTGACGCACCACACCAACCGGATACTTAGGGTACGGCGCTTACAATAAAATGCTTTTGAACTTTTCAGGTATCCCGCCTTCCCGCATTTCGCCTGAGACCGTGCCAGACCACAGGAGCATGAGTTGGGGCAAGATGAGTGCCGCTAACTTAAAAAGCTTCGCACAAAATTGTCTGGGGTTTTATGGATTGCTGAAAGTACATCGGGCTGGTGGGATTTGAACCCACGGCCTCCTGGTCCCGAACCAGGCGCTCTACCAAGCTGAGCCACAGCCCGAAACAAAAATCAGCCTCGCATCTGAAGGAACGCGCCTCTTACTTCGCGTATTTCGTCGGAGATGGCAAGAAGTTCCAATTCGAAGGCCTGATCTGGGTGATGCCTGCCCTTGAACCTTTAGATCGCGTCAGTAAAATTGGCCCCCGTGCTTTCCTACGGCGATTCTGTTCTGAACAAATCTGCGCACGTAGATCACATCCTCAAATTAATGCACAAACTCATGGAGTACTGCAGTCAAGAGATTCGCCATCGACTCGAATCTTGTGCCAGAAGCTCGAACATCCTCTTGAAGCTTCGAGATGGCTAGTACACGAGCAAGCCACTTTACACAGGTGCCGACCACTTCAGGATGAACGCCATGAGCAGTAATTGCCCTACCTCAAAGCCATGCGGCAGGTCTTCACGTCGTTCACTGGTTACAAGAGTCGGGCCGTTTCCGTACTGGAGCGCGGTCGCAGTTATTTTAGTGTGGACAGCTTGCGTCGGATCGAGCGCTAGCCGGGATTCTCTCAGGGCCGGCGAGAGATAGACCGTGTATCCGGATCATAACAACGTTGCGCTCACCGCGGCATCGCCGCCCAGCGCTTTCTGGGCCGCAATGACGATCTTGCTGGCATCTCTTTTTCCGGCATGGTCCATTTTCGGCGCCGACTTGCCGAAGCCCGACATTGTAGTCGCTGCTGATGGCTCTGGCGATTTCAAGACGATTCAGGCAGCGGTCCAATCCATTCCGGCCACCAACCGCGACCGCATCGTCGTGTTTATCAAGGACGGCACGTATGACGAAAAAATCCGCGTGGACGCATCCTTCGTTACGTTGCGCGGGCAGAGTCGCAAGGGGACGCGCATTCAGTTTTCGCAGTTACAAGACGATTTTAAGCGCGTCCCCGACAGCATTGGCTGGGCGGTCATTAACCTGAAGCAGGCCAACGATTTTGTTCTGGAAAATCTCACGGCCGAAAACACGGCGAGCAACATGATGGCGCACGCTTTCACGGTTTGCGGCACTGGCGATCGCACCGTAATCATGGATTGCGATGTTTTGAGCCACGGCGGGGACACGGTGTCGCTGGGCCGGGGCGGACGAGGCTTTTATTATCACGCCCGTTGCAATTTCAGCGGCTCAGTGGATTTCGTATGTCCGCGTGGTTGGTGTTATGTGCGCGATTGCGATTTTTACGCACACAAAAAGACCGCCGCCGTCTGGCATCAGGGCACGCTCGACTCAGACATGAAATTCGTGATGCGCAACTGCCGCTTCGACGGTGCGACCAAGTTCGACCTCGGACGGCATCACGTGGACGCGCAGTTTTATTTTCTCGACTGCAAATTTTCCGAGAAAATGAGGGACAGGCTGATTCGCCGCGTGATGTACCCGCTGAACGGCGGCCCGTCCACTGAGGCGGACATCCGGCGAAACGCCGATTTAGACAACCGAAATATCTGGGGCGAGCGCTCGTATTTCTACAATTGTCACCGAAACGGCGGCGACTTCGCTTGGTTCGCCAACAATCTTTCGTCAGCGCCCGGTTCGCCAAAGCCAGAGCAAATCACTGCGGCGTGGACGTTCAATGGCAAATGGAATCCGGAAAACGGGCCCGGCCCAGTGATTCAGCAATTGCGGGTGAAAGGCAGGCAAATCGCGCTGGTCTTCAGCGAGCCGGTCACGGTGAAGGGAAAACCGCAATTGAAAATGTGTGGCAGCGGCGTAGCGAATTATGTGTCCGGCAGCGGTGGGGACACGCTGTTGTTTGAGCTGGCGTCGAATTCGGGTCATGAAGTTTGCGCCGTGGATTTGAACGGCGGCGCGATCGTCGCGTGCGAAGCGTCCGCCATGTTGCGGGCGGCGGACCTTTCACTGCACGCGGCGCAGGAGTTCAGGACGGAGTTATGAGAGCCGTTTCGGGGTCGCCACTGGCCGATCATCTATCTCGATTGAAGCGATGCGGCACGTCTTCAAATCGTTCACTGGTTAAAAAAGTCGGACAGGCGAATCTGGCTACAGGGCCCACTCCTCGTCGTCAAAAAAATCGCGCGGCAAACGGCGATTTTTATGCATCAAAGTGTCCGGCCTACCGGCTGGGGAAATCTCGTTCGCTTACCGATGAGTATAAGCTGGGCGTGACTTCCCTCAGCGTGGAGTCCTATCACAAGGTTTGGACGGTCTACCGCCCGCCGTGAGTTTTATGAAGCGGAGGGAGCTGCTCAGGCGGGGTGCGCCGATTGTGCAACAGCCGGCTTATGTCCGTAGGCTACTCGGTGTCCTGGCGGCAACATGCCTGCCGTTGCCTTTGATAGCGGTCGCCTTAAGCGCGGTCGTCTTTATGCACGAAGAGCATCGGAGACTTTTGGGGTGGTTGGTGGCATTGGTCTTGTTCGTGTATTCATGTAATGCGTCGAATTGGTATTCGTCGTCTAACCATGGCCGAACTACACCGTTCTGTGGGAGCATTCGCGAGGAAAGAGTTAGATCTTCGCGCGTTTGTTCGAGCGAATCAGAGCGCTTTGTGGAGGATCGGTTACTTTGTTGTTGCGGTATTTCTGTTTGTCTCCGCCACATGGAAGCGCTTTTCATTGCCACAGAATCCGTTGGCCGACCCCGATTTCGGGTATCTCGGGCCAGCTCTGATGAAGTTGAGCGGCGGGGCTTTTGCCCACATTCAAGGTGTAAACTTCCTCTATCCGGGGATGATCTACCTGATCTTACGGACTTGCTTGGATTTTCGGGCAATCTCAGTGATCCAACATTTACTCGGCTTGATCGCGGGTGGTCTATTTCTCGCTACCTGGAGCAGACTCGCTGATTTTTTTCCGAAACCTCGGCTGAACCGTGTCGCGCACGAAGCGATAGGACTTTTTGGCGCTGGCACCTACTTGCTTTCAAACGGTCCCATCTTTTTTGAAATGCAAATCCGGCCCGATGCCGTCTGCATGTTTTTCGAAATCTTAATCTTTTGGCTGATAGTTCAGTTCTTTTATTACCGGGCAATTTCATCGGACGCGTGCAAGGTGGTTGTTTATGGGATTGCAGTCGCGATAAACGCTTTCCTTCTTGCATCGTTGAAACCAAGTTTCACGCTCATGGCGCTCTTTGCAGTTGCACCTGTAATCTGGTTGATACTCAATGCTACAGGCAATCTCGCCGGGAAGGTCGTGTTTTTTAGTATAGCCGCGCCCATCATCGTCGCACTGACGCTTACGGAGCATTATCTCAGGCGGAACGATCAAAACGTTAAGATGTTTCTTCCAGAAACCCTCTTTGTGGTCCATGCGAAGATTATTCATGCGCAAATGGCAGCAGATCTAAAAAATGGCGAGACAGACATTTACTCCCCCGCATGGTTGCGAGTTGCCTGCAATGATCTGGAGTCGGAAGTTCAACGCACGCATAATCTCTATCCCGAGGTGTTCCCCGTTCTCGGATTTCAGCCCGACTACCTAAAAGTTGGTGCTGATTCGCTTCTCCATCGATGGCGGCGTCAACTTGGTGAGCGGCGCTTCTTGACATTTTTGAAGTACTGGTACTGGCACAGCGTCGCGCGCCGCCCATTTGCTTTTATCGACAAAATCGCCGGCCAACTCGGGGTCTTTTACTCGACGAATTGTCCAGCATTCAGCGCGCGGAAGGCATGGCCCTTGTCGTCGTGGTCTTATGCCAGGAGCCTTTCGGCGCTGTGTAAGCCTCGATCATTGCAGCTGCTTGCTAAGATGCCGGCCGGCTCAGCCTTCGTGGAACAGACCCGAGTACTTCGTTTCAGCGACATCGTCGTCCACCAAAACAAAGGAGTTCAAATCTGTCATTTTTGCTTTGCTCGAACCTATCTCGCAATTTTGCTCATCAGTGTTCCGCTTGCAGGTTGGTTCATCTTCAAACGAAGCAGCTCAGAAGAGTCAAAGTGGCCAGCATTTTTGGTTATTTTTTTTTACTCCGCCAATTTCGGGAACGTCTTTGGTATTTCGGTCGTTCACACGATGGAAGTTTGGCGCTACTCCACCGTTCTTTTTATTGCGGCGCTGTTTGCGCAGCTTTGGGCGATCCGATGGTTGATCGAAACCGCTTCAATGAAGCTTCGTTAAGTCGAATCACGAGCTGCTATTCGCCGTTCTCAGCGCGAGGTGCCCAACTAGGGTTGAATCGGCATGAGCGGATTTTTGCTTGTCGCCCGGATAGCGACCGACGTGTCGATTTGATGCGGACAATAACGTGCGCCGCGACCTGGATTGCTATGGCGACCTGCTGGCTCATCGGTGCTGGCTCGTGATCGACGATTACTTCGGCCCTGCGAAAGCGGCGCCCCTCCGCGCGCAGGTCGATGCGCTCGTAAATGAGGGTCGGCTCTTTCCATTTGGATTTTACGGATGGGGTACCTGGGTCGGCCAGTGGCAGCGCGAATAATTTTGAAATTGCGCCGCTGGAAAGCAGTCCACCGATCACGCGGTGATCGAAAATAGTATGGTGTTCCGACGAAATCCGTTGACAACGAGGCGCTTCACTTGGAAAGTCAACACTCATTTTTACCATGCTCGCCCCGCAACTTATCCCGTCCGCCCTTACACGCAGCGTGCCGGTCATTCTTCAATTCCCGACGGAAGCATCCCGCCCCGTTCGATCCTTGCGCAATATGACGACTCAACTTCTCCAAGAAGCAACTCAGGTGATTCCCAATCAGCAACTTCTCATTAATGTTGTCTCCAAGCGCGTGCGTCAGCTTGGTTTGGGACATCGACCGTTGGTGGAGACGACGCCGCGAATGTCGCTTACTGATATTGCGCTTAAGGAAATTATTGCTGGCAAGCTAGCTTACGAGTCGCTCGAGAGTTCTTCGGACGGCGCTTAGTCCCTGGCGTAATTTCAGCACGGCAACTCGTGTTTTGTGAGCCGGACGTGTACAATATGGCGGTCGAATCGATCACCAATCGTAAGGCGCGTCGCGATTATCGCATTCTTGATCGCTACGAAGCGGGGATCGAACTGAAAGGGAGCGAGGTGAAATCGATCCGCGCCGGTAAGGCAAATATTAGCGATGCGTTCGCGCGAATCGAGAACGGCGAAGCCTTCCTGTACAACGCTGACATTCAACCCTACGAACGCGCCAGCCACGAAATCCCGACTGCAAAACGTATCCGAAAGTTGTTATTGCATCGGCAGGAGATCGATAAGCTTTATGGCGAATCACAGGTGAAAGGCCGCGCGCTTGTCGTTCTCAAGCTCTACTGGAAAAATGGCAAACTAAAAGCTGAGCTTGGGGTGGGGCAGGGCAAAGTCGCCGGTGATAAGCGGGCCGATTTGAAGAGGCGCGCTGTCGATCGCGAGACGGCGCGTGAAGTCGCGCGATTTAACCGAAAATACGGTTGATCGGAGAGCAGAGGCTGTCAGTCTCTCTGTCACGGCCGCTTGCTGCGAAGCTTTCGTATTTCATTGTAAACCCCCGAGATGAATTTTCGTTTTGTGTTCATAGCAGTCGCCTTCCTACTTGTGGCCTGGCTAATCGTTCGGTTCATTCGTACTGCACGCTATCCCCTTCGCGAAAAAGTTGTTCTGATCACCGGTGGGTCGCGCGGCCTTGGACTTGTGCTCGCGCGTCATATCTGCGCGCGAGGCGGCAACGTTGCTCTTATTGCGCGCGATCCTGAGGAACTGGCGCGCGCAAAGGCTGATCTTTCTCCACGCGGTGGCAAGGTCCTGACTGTTGAATGCGATCTGCTCGATACTGGAAAAGTTCAGTCCGCTGTTCGGCACATAATCGATTGCTTTGGCAAGATCGATATCCTGATCAATAACGCCGGTATCATCGAAGTCGGCCCACTTGAGCATATGACGACGGAGGATTTCGAGCGTGCCATGCGCCTGCATTTTTGGGCGCCTTTGGAATTGATTTCGCAAATTGTACCGGAAATGCGCATCTGGGGTGGGGGACGCATCGTCAATATTTCTTCCATTGGTGGCAAGATTGCCGTGCCGCATATGGCGTCCTACAGCGCAAGCAAATTTGCGCTAACCGGTTTGTCCGACGCGCTTCGGGCCGAGTTGACGCATGATAACATACACGTGACGACCGTGGCGCCAGGAATGATGCGCACTGGCTCGCATGTGAATGCAAAATTTAAAGGCAAGCATGACAACGAGTTTGCCTGGTTCGCTGCTTCCGCCGGCGCGCCGCTCCTTTCGATAAACGCTGATCGCGCTGCGAGAAAAATTCTCGCGGCGTGCTGTCGCGGTCAGCCATCACTCACACTCACCTTTGCTGCGCGCGCGGCTATTGTTGGGAATGCGCTTGCGCCAAATCTCACCGGCTACCTGATGAAATTTGTAAATAGGTTTCTTCCCGGAGTTGCCGGTGAGGAAGGCAACAAATCGCGAGCCGGCTCGCAACTCAGTCGGTTAACACCGCAATGGCTGACAAGGCTCGCCGACCGCGCGACAAAGAAAAACAACGAAGTCAGAAGCAAGCTGTAGCGATCGCTCTTATTCCCGTTCGGATTGAATTGGGAGTTGGACGTTGGGCGTTGAGCGTTGGACGTTTTCAGCCACATGCCCAAACGTCTCTTCGTTGCAATCGATCTGCCGGACTCAGCGCGCCAGTTGCTTGCAGAGCTTGATCCGCACATTCGCGGCGTGCGCTGGGTGGACCCGGATCAGATGCACCTGACGCTCGGCTTCTTCGATGATGTTCCAGACGATGTCGATTCTGCGCTGCACGAAAAACTCAGCGCGATCGACTTTGGCGCATTCTTTCTGCCTGTTCGGGGTGTCGGAACGTTTTCTACAAAAGGCGCACCGAAAATTATCTGGATCGGCGTCGGCAAGGCGCACCCGCATCTGTTTCAAATCCACAAACGCGTGCAGGAAGCCGCGCTTGCTGCCGGGCTGGAGCCGGAGCTGCGCCCCTGGCATCCGCACATCACTATTGCGCGCTGCCGCGATGTCGCGCCGCGATCGCTCCGAAATTTCTTAAAGGCGAATGCCAATTTCGATGTAGGAATAATCCGCGTGGAAGCTTTCCATCTTTATTCCAGTAAACTGACTCCCGCCGGGCCTATTCACACGCGTGAGATGAGCGTGCGTTGCCGCGAATGATTCTGCTGTAGCCGCTTCGCTGTGCGAAGCGCGAGGCTGTTGTCTTTGCCCCACTAGCAGCGCGTCTCACAGAGACGCGGCTACAGGTTCACAATCCTTTGCTCGAGAGCGGCGCGGCGACGTGCTCAAGCGAGCGTCGTTCGGCCGGGACCCCAATCCATGCTTCAATCACCGCGCCAAAAATCATCAATGCCGCAGCCACCAAATATCCGACGAACAATGCCGTGATCGATCCGGTGCCGATGATCCATGCGAAGAGCACGGGCGCACCGACGCCGCCAGCCAGAGTTCCAACAGCGTAAAAAATTGCGATTGCCACCGCGCGGATTTCCAGCGGAAAAATTTCGCTCACGGTTAGGTACGCCGAGCTCGCCGCCGCCGACGCGATGAAAAAAATAATTGTCCAGGCAATAGTCTGCGTTTGTGCTGTGAGCACGCCCGCGTGAAAAAGCCAGCCGGTCAGCGCGAGTAAAATCCCTGCGAGCCCGTAGGTAAGAGTAATCATTTGTTTCCGCCCGATTGTGTCGAACAGATGTCCGAGCAGCAATGGCCCGAGCACATTCCCCAACGCGAATGGCAAGAGATAACCGCCCACATTTTGCTCGGGGACGCTGTAAAATCGCATCAGCACGAGCGCGTACGTGAAGAAGATTGCGTTGTAAAAAAAAGCCTGAGTGGACATCAGCACAAAACCCAGAAATGAACGCCGGCGATGTTCGTGCACGATCGCGTCCCAAATTTCCTGCCACAGCGTATGCGTGCGAGTACGAATGCGCGTGGGTAGCGCTTCGCTGTAGCCGGCATCGGTGATGCTGGCCGTATTCGCTCTCCGAATTTTTTCTTCCACTTCAGTTACAATTTGTTCCGCTTCGGAATTACGCCCGTGAATCATTAACCAGCGCGGACTTTCCGGAATCCAGCGGCGAAAGAAAATTACAATGAGCCCCAGCGTCGCCCCGATTCCAAACGCGCATCGCCACCCCAGCCAGACCGGCACATGGCGCGGATCGAGCAGCACAAGCGTGGCGGCTGCGGCAACGGCCGCGCCGATCCAATATGAGCCGTTGATGATTAGATCGACTCGGCCACGCACGCGCGCGGGAATCAGTTCGTCAATTGCGGAATTGATTGCAGCGTATTCACCGCCAATGCCCGCACCTGTGATTGCGCGAAAGAACGCGTAGCTCCAGAAGTTCCAGGAAAAAGCGGACAGTGCCGTTCCGATCAGATAAACCGCAACTGTGATGAAGAACAATTTCTTGCGTCCAAACCGATCGGTTCCATAACCGAAAAGCAGCGCGCCGAGCACTGCGCCCGCGAGGTAACAGGTCGCGCTCGCGCCGACGCGAGCAGGCGTTAATCCGAGCGTTTCGGG
>WNGA01013493.1_pt1 | contig 18773 bp, 16 predicted proteins | sample 5400061 | NCBI WGS metagenome assembly WNGA01 (sample SAMN13153366, study PRJNA577476) | soil metagenome | isolation source: 100 cm soil or saprolite under grassland replicate 2 | place: USA:California | collected 2016-06-15 | reverse complement strand
CCGGGGCTGGGACGGCCGGCACCACGGGCACGGCGATTCCGGGCACGGGCACGCCGGGCGTGACGCCCCCGCCCGCAATGCCCACGCAGCGGGGCACGGGCGTCGTCGCCGATCCCAACGCCGCGGGGCCCATGCCGCTGCGGCGCCTCAACCGGCTCGAGTACAACAACACTGTCCGCGATCTCCTGGGCGTGCAGACACGGCCCGCCGACGCGTTCCCGCTCGACGTCGACGCGGGCTTCGCGTACCGCCGCGCCGGCCTCGTCGCGACGCTCGATGCGACGCGCCTCTCCGAGGCGGCCGAGCAGCTCGCTGCCACCGCCAACGTCACGACGCTCGCGACCTGCGGCGCGGGCGCGGCCGCCGAGGACGCGTGCGCCAAGGCCTTCATTGCGTCCTTCGGCGCGCGCGCATTCCGCCGCCCCGTGCTCGCCGACGAGACGACGCGCTTGTTCGCCGTCTACACGGCGGGGCGCGCGACGCTCAAGCTCGATTATCCGGGCGCCGTGCGGCTGCTCATCGAGGCGATGCTGCAAGCGCCCGCCTTCCTCTATCACTGGGAGCTGGGGCCGAGCGCGCCCACCTTCGAGGGCAAGGTCATTCGCCTCGGCGGCTACGAGCTGGCCTCGCGGCTGTCGTACTTCGTGTGGGGCTCGATGCCCGACCAGGCGCTGTTCGACGCCGCCAAGGCCGGCCAGCTTGCCACGCCGGCCACCGTCGACGCGCAGGCGCGCCGCCTGCTGGCCGACCCGAAGGCCCGCCCCATGGTGGGCGCGTTCGTCGAGCAGTGGCTGGGCCTGGCCGACGTCGCGACGGTCCCCAAGTCCGCCATGGTCTATCCCGAGTTCAACGACGATCTCAAGGCCGCCATGTCCGCCGAGACAGCGGCCTTCGTCTCGAACGTCGTCTTCGACGGCGACGGGCTGCTCTCTACGCTGCTTACCGGGAGGTTTGGCTTCCCGAGCAAGCCGCTCGCGCCGCTCTACGGCGTCGCCACGCAAAGCTCCGTGCCCGTGCGGACGGACCTCCCCGCCGCGCAGCGTGCGGGGTTGCTCACGCAGGCGGCCTTTTTGGCCGTCTCGGGCAACCCCGACGGCTCCAACCCCGTGAAGCGCGGCAAGCGGGTGCTCACGCAATTGCTGTGCGGCACGCTGCCGCCGCCGCCGGCGGTCGTCCCGCCCCCCAAACCGGCGTCGGCGGGCGGCACGACGCGCCAACGCTTCGCCGAGCACGACATGCAGGCCTGCGCGGTCGGCTGCCACGGCGTCATGGATCCGCTCGGCTTCGCCTTCGAGCACTACGACGGCATTGGCAAGTACCGGACGACGGACAACGGCCAGCCCGTCGACTCGACGGGCAGCGTGACGCTGGGCGGGACGACGCACGCCTTCGCCGACGCCGTCGAGCTCGCGGGCGTGCTCGCCGCGAGCCAGGAGGCCCGCAACTGCTTCGTGACGCAGGTGGCGCGCTTCGCGTTCGCGCGCGGCGAGACCGACGCCGACCAGGCCTCGCTCGACCGCGCCGCGACGACGTTCGCGATGGCGAGCGGCGGCGTGCGCGAGCTGCTCGTCAGCATCGCGACCTCGCGCTCGTTCCTTTACCGCAGCCCCGCAGCCGGAGAGATGTGATGATATTGAACACGTCGAAGACGAGCGGGCGATTTTCGCGCCGCGGTTTTCTCAAGAGTGTGGGCGCGAGCGCGGCGCTCGTTCCGCTGCTGCACGCCGAGCGCGCGCCCGGGGCGACGGCCAATGGCTTCCCCAAGCGCTTCGTGTCTGTCGTCTTCACGAACGGCATCGTCGCGGCCGATTTTTATCCGGCGGGCGCCGACCTGACCTTCGGCACGACGCTCAAGCCGCTCGAGCCGTTCAAGTCGAAGATGGTCATGCCCGTCGGGCTCGACTACTCGGTCGTGCTCAACCAGCCCGTCGATCGCGTCTACGACGGCCACTTCACTTACCCGTCGCTGCTCACGGGCACGGCCGAGGCGAAGGTCGAGGGCAAGAACGGCATGGGTCCGTCGCTCGACAAGACGCTGTCCGACGCCATCGCGAAGCAGACGACGCTCGCGGCGCCGCTCGTCAACATCGGCGTCAAGTCGGAGAACGAGGGCACGCCGTCGAGCTGGCGCGCCGCGGGCCAGAAGAACACGAACGAGATCGATCCCACGAAACTCTTCGCGCGCCTGTTCGCGAGCTCGGCGCTGCCGCCCGCGCAAGTCGACACGTTGCGCCTGCGCCGGCAGAGCGTACTCGACTACGTCGGGAAGGACCTGACCGCCTTCAGCCTGCGCCTGGGCACGGAGGACAAGTTCAAGATCCAGGCGCACCTCGACTCGATCCGCACGCTCGAGCAGCAGCTTGCGATGCCCGTGGGCATGCCGATGGTGGCGTGCGCCAAGCCCGCGGCGCCGGCCGCGGGCAAGCTCGACACGCCCACGCTCGCCAAGTCGATGTTCGATCTCGCGGCCGTCGCGCTCAAGTGCGACCTGACGCGCGTCGTGACCTTCGACCTGTTCACCGACACGGGCGGCTCGGGGAACACGTTCCCGTGGCTGGGAATCAACAAGGACTATCACACCATCGCGCACGACGGCGCCGCCTCGGCCAGCCAGAAGGTGCTCATCGACGCTTGGATCATGTCCAACGTCGCCAACCTCGTCGGCCAGCTCGACGCGACGATGGAGGGTGCGGGCACGGCGCTCGACAACAGCGTCGTCATGGTGGCGAGCGACATGAACGAGGGCGCGCTGCACTACGTGGGCAAGATCCCGTTCCTCTTGATCGGCGGCGCCGGCGGCTATCTCAAGACCGGCGGCCGCGTCGTGCGCTACTCGAAGGTCGCGCACAACAAGCTGCTCGCGACCGTGGCCAACGCCATGGACCTGCCCGTCACGGGCTACGGCGACAAGGCCTACCCGGGCACGCTGCCCGAGCTCGTCGCGTAGCGCGCAGGGACGCGCGCCTCACCGACCTCGAGATCCGCTTACACCCACCTCGAGCAGCAGTACGAGTGGGAGGACGGCCGCGTCGAGATCCAGTGCGCGGGTCGGACGCTCCCCTTTTCGATCTGGGACAAGTCGAGGCGCGACGGAAATCCGCCTAGCGGCCGGCCGGCCGGTCCCTTGCGCCGCCTTACAGCGTGGTGCCGACGCCCAGCATCAGCAACGGGCCGAGCTCGATTCGGGTCGGCTCGCCCGCGGCGCGCGGCGGCGCCTGCAGCATGAGGCCCGCGATGCCTCCGTGCGCCACGATGTCGAAGGCCCCAAGCGAGTAGGCGAGCAGCGGCCCGGCGGCGAAGTCCATCAGCGGCTGCTCCAGGCTCTCGAACTTCCGATCGGTCGACCACAGTCGAATGCGCGCCCGGCCGTCCACGCCGACGTGGACCCGCTCGCTGACATTGAAGACCCCTCCGAGCGACGTCACGCCGAGGCCGTCGTCAGCCTCGGGATCTTGCCCGTAGCCGAAGCTGGCCTGGGACGACAGACGCCCGACGGTCTTGCCCAAGGAGACGGTGGCGGTGACGATCCCGTCGCCTCTGATGGACTGCGGCTGATAGAGGACGGCCACGCCCAGGTCGAGCGGCGCGGCGTCCTGCCGCAGGATCCCCAGCCTGGCGCCCAGGATCGCGGTGGGGCGGCCCCACAGATCGGACGAGCGCCCGCCCACGTGCAGCGCCAGGAAGGATGTGATCCTCCCGTCGACGACGGCTTCGCCCACCGGCGCGCGCGAGCCACCGTCATAGCCGCCCCAGAAATGCGCCGTCACCTGCTGGTCGGCCACCCGCGGTGACAGCGCGAACGGCATCAGGCCGTATGCGCGCGCCGCGCGCCGGGCCTCGAGCTCGCCGGCTTCGTCCGCGGGCACGACGTCCGCGGTGTTTTCGCCGACTGGGTTCGAGACCGCGGCGGGCGGTTTGGAAGTCGCCCCTGCTCGTGGCGCCACGAGCAGGGCCAAGGCCGCGGCGGTCACGCACAATCCGTGCCTGCTCATGTGACCCCCCCTCAAGGCACGTTCGACTGGCAACTGAGCGTGGTAACGACGCTGGGCGGGCTCATGGCCGTGCGGTTGAAGTCGAACTCGTCGAGCAGGTCGCCCAGGATTGGCTTGTCCTCGCGCACGTGCCCGAGGCCGTCGATCGGCCGCCCGTCCCAGGACGGGGTGAATCCCACGCGCTGGCCGCCGACGAACAGATCCTCCATCAGCTTGAGGTACGCGTCGAAGCTCAGGGTCTGATGGTCCACCCCGCCTTCCATCCCGATCCAGGGGCTGATCGTCAGCCCAGGCACCCGGCTGCCGTACATCAAGAGACCGTTGAAATCTGTGTCGACCGGAGGCCTGACGTGATCATAGAAGCCGCCCCAATCGTCCCAGGCCAGGTACACCACGCTGGCCTGCCACAGAGCCGAGTTTTTCATGATCTGCTGGACGAGCATCGTCGTGTAGGCCTGCCCGCGCCGGAGGTCGCCGCCCTGAGGGTGCTCGCTTACGGCGAGGCCCGGAGCGATCCACACCACGGTGGGGAGCGGGTCGTTCGCCGTACCTACATTCGCCGAAGTCACCTGGGAAGCGAGCGTCAGGAAGCCCGAGCTGAAGTCCGAGATCGTCGTAACGTGTTTGTTGTCGCTGAGCTGTCCGCTGTCAATCACGGTCTGGAAATGCGGCAGCGGGTTCCAGTAATCGTTGATGGGATCGTTCGTAGTGAAGCAGTTCGAGATGATCTGAGCCGCCGTGCCACTGCACGACGCGCAGTTGTGGTTGTAGCTCTCCCCTTTGTAGTAGGCCCAGGTCACGGCGGGACTGTGGGCGCGGAACAGCGTCGTCACGTCCTGCCAGCCGTACGGTTGGTCAACCGCGAGGTTGTAGCCGTCATAGTTTTCGTGGCCCGTGCAACCGGAAGCGCAGTTGGCGGTCCAACCAGAGACCAGAAAGTTGTGCGTGATCTTGCTGTAGGAGGGGACGGGCGCGAACATCTTGTCTTGCAGCACGAAGCTCGCCGCCATGGTCCAGTAGTTGTTGAGAACGGTCTGATCGAAGTGGCCGACGGTCCGTCTGAAAGCGATCGACGCGTCCGGATCCATCGGGTCGCACCCGGTCGAGGCCAGGAAGTCCCTGATGTAGAGCGGCTCGGTGGCGCCGCACGTGTGCTGGTTCGATCCGCACTTGGCGGCGCAGGTCCGGTCTTGAACCGCCGGGGTGGGCTGCGGGCAGCCGAACGAGATCTTGGAGTTGGTCATCACGTGCGGCAGGTCCCCCCTGAAGCTCCCGCTTAAGCTCGCGTCCGCCGACGTCAGGAGCCCGGGGTTGAACGGGGTGGAGATGTTGCAACCGGCGGGCGCGAGCCGATCGCCGGTTCCGTTGGGGGCCTTGTCGACGCCGTCCGAGCTGACGCCGTCCACGACGACGGTGGCGCCGTTCACGTCGCGAGCCCCCGGCGGTGAGGGGTAGCCGCCGAAGTAGTTATCGAACGACCGGTTCTCCTGCATGATGACGATCACGTGCTTGATCTTCTGCTTGGCCAGGGCAAGCTGGCGGACGCGATCCTGCGACGGCACGGTCCCGTACTTCAGCGTCGTCGATTGCCAGAGGGTGATGTTTGCGTTGTCGGCCAGCGTGGTGTTCGTCTTGTAAGACCAATCGTCGGTCTGAAGAAAATTGGAGACCGGGTTCGACGCGAGGCTGAACGTGGGGTTGACGCCCCCACCGATGTCGTAAGGCGAGCCGCTCGACACCAGCCTGCTTTGAGTGATCTTGATCTCGACCATGAAGTTGGCGTTCAAGCCGTTGGACCCGGTGTACGTGCGCGAAAGCCGCGTCAGCGTGACGGTCGTGCCGGTGGGCGCCGTCATGTTCGACCAGTTGATTGGCAGGCGCCCGATGTAGAAGTAGTACCTGATCGTCCACCCGTTGATGTCGATGGCCGTCGTGCTGTCCGACCGAATGCGGATGATCGGGGCTATGTGTTGTGCATCGGCCCCGGATTGGACCTTGGACTGCACGTACAGCGCCGCCTCGGCTGAATGCGCCGCGGCCGTCACCAGCGGAACGGAAAGTAGTGTCGCCCAAAGAAACCGTCTCATGTTTGCCCCCTTCTGCTCCGACCAACGGCGTGATCCACCACGAGCGAAGTCGCGCGGAAGGCTTTCTTCGTCGCGCGTCCTGGTTGCGCGAACGTACCGGGAGTTTCGTGCGACAGCTACGCAGCCGAGGGTTCAATTTGGGTTCATGACCGGCGTGTCTGAATCTTTAGGGCTCCTCACGGGCAGCTCGAGCGATTTGCGTGCGACGTTGACAATGGAGCTTTGCGAGAATGCAGTGCACGTGGTTCTTTACGGTCGCGAGGCTGATGCCGCAGGCATTCGCGATCTCCTTGTTGGAGTACCCACCCGCGACCAGGCGGCTGACTTCCCACTGTCGCCGCGTCAGCGTCAAATCGGCTCCCGGAGTGGGCGGCTCGCGCAGATTCGCCGCCAACCTCGCCGTCGGTCGCTTGACGGACCGCAAAGCGATGTGAACCTCCTCGACCGACGAAGTTGCGCCGACGAACATCGCGCCGCGGCTCTCCAGCTGACGACGACAGCCGCCCGCCGTCCCGACGAGCAGGACTCCGCAATCAACTCGATGAGCGGCCAGCGCTTGCGCCAGCGCATGAGAAGGCGAGTCGACGATCAAGACGTCGGGCTTCACTTCCTCGGTGAGCGCGAGGGCTGTGTGGAGATCCCCAACGGCGCGCGCGATCACGATGTCGCGGTACTCGCCTAACGCACGCGCCAGCGCCTCGCGATGGAACAGCACTTCGCTGACCAAAATGGCACTGGTCGGGACGTCCTGAACCGGAGAATCCGGAGATACGAGAACGCGCGTCACGTCGTTTGTCGATGACATCCCAAAAGAAAGAATGCCCATCGGCCTCCGATTGGCGATGCAATCGATTGCACTCCTCGGGCGCAGAGAGTTGTCCGCACGATTCGCGGAAGACGCCGTCATACGAACGCGTGAACCGAAGGATTCGCGCGCCGCAGGTCATGAATCCAAATTGAATCCTCAGGATCGTGTCAGTCGCGCATCGCCTTGGATACTGTTCGCGCAACGTTCGTAGATGGAACAACATGAGTGATGCGAGCAATGGAGTCCCACGAAGGGACTTCGTCAGCGCCGTAACGACTGGCGGGATCGTTCTCGCCTCCGCCACGGCCGCGTGGGCAGCCGGCAAGAAGGGGAAGGGCGGACCGGCGCTGTCGAGAATCCAGGTCTGCGGCGTGTGTGGACACGTCGAGTTCACAACGCCCCCGGAGTTCTGCCCCGTCTGTCACGCAGAGGAGAGGTTCGAAGGTAACGACGCGATCTTCTCGGACGCCATGGCCAAGGTCAAAGATGGCGGCGCCAAACACATCCCCACCATCCGCGTTCAGCAGAAACCCACCTTCGTTTCCGACGTTCCGTGCAAGGAAGTCCTCGTGCGTGTCGGCGAGACGATGCACGAGAGCGACCAGGCCAATCACATTCACTTCATCGATTTCTACCTAGACGGACGGTTCTTCACCCGCTTCTTCGCCTCGCCTCACATGCAGCCGGCCGTGGTGCTGTTCGTGAAGTCGACGGCGGCGAGAATTCGAGCCGTGTCCTACTGCAGCAAGCACGGATTCTGGCAAGCCGACGCTTCGTTGTAGCTCGCAACGCTGACGACCGATCGAGGCTTCACGGCGCGCCGCTACTCGCCGTACGCCTCGTACGACGACTCCAAGCTCGCGAACGTGCTCTTCACCCGCGGCTTGGCAAAGCGGCTCACGCCCGGGCAGTTGGCTATTCGATTCACCCGGGCTTCGTCGGCACGAACCTGGCTCGCAGCACTGCTCGGCAAGGTGTTCATGTTCTTCCTCAAGCTGTTCTCCAAGACCCCGGCGCAAGGTGCGGCGACCAGCGTGTTCGCGGCCACCGCGCCCGAGCTCGCCGGACAATCGGGCACGCACCTGGCCGACTGCGCGGTCACCAGCACCTCGCGCGAAGGACAGGACGCAGAGCGAGCCGAGCGCCAGTGGACCGTGAGTGCCGAGTTCGTCGCCGCCGCCTGACCAACATTCCTCGAACCCTGGGGTCGAAGCACCGTCGCGGGTCCCGTTCACGCAAAAGACAGGATCGGGACCGGCCCGTTGATCACGCGTCGCGACGACGCCGTCAGCTGATCGCGCCGCATCTGGCGCGATGCCGTCGATTTTTGTCGACGAAGAGCTGGACCCGAGCCCTCTCACGTGAAAGTTCGGAAACAGTTTCAGCCTCGCGTCCCACCCCCGGGAGACGTTCTAATGACCCGTTCCTCGCTTGTTCCCATGCACGGGCGCCGCCGGCACGAGCGGCGAGGCGGGTACGATCGGTGCCGCCGGCACCACCGGCACCGCAGGCTCGGTCGGCGAGGCCGGCCATGGTGGAACAAGCGGCGGCGTGGCCGGCACCACCGGCGCCGCCGGTCGTGGCGGCACCACGGGCACCGCCGGTCGTGGCGGCACCACAGGCACCGCAGGCCGCGGCGGCACCACCGGCACCGCCGGTCGTGGCGGCACCACCGGCACCGCAGACCGCGGCGGCACCACGGGTACCGCCGGTGGCGGCGCGACCGGAACAGGCGGCGCGCTCGCGTCGTTCAGTTTCTTCGTGACCAGCGTGACCGCGATGCGCGAGTTGTCCGGTAACCAGGATGGCTTCGGCGGCGATCTCCGCTACGGCGAGACCGGCGACGGCGCCGGCCTCCGCGGCGCGGACAAGATTTGTGCGGCGGCGGCGGATCGGGCTTGGCCGGGAACGGGTTCGAAGGCGTGGCGGGCCTTTCTCAGCACGACAACCGGAGGGGCCAGCAACGGACCCGTCCACGCGCGCGATCGCGTGGGGACCGGACCGTGGTACGACGCGCTCGGCCGCCTCGTGGCGTCCAATCTGTCGCAGTTGCTCATGGATCGCCCCGGTGATGCCGACGCAACGATCAAGAACGATCTGCCCAACGAATACGGAATTCCCAACCATACCGACGGGGCGCCCGGTTGCACGAACAACTGTCCTGATAACCACGACATCCTGACCGGCACGGGCACTAATGGAATGCTGTACATGAACAGTCAGACCACCACATGCAATGACTGGACGAGCGCGGCGACTGCGGGGAGCCCCCGGTGCGGCCATTCCTGGCCACGCAGCCAGAGCGGCACGAACTGGATGTCGTCGCTCCCCGAACTGGGCTGCGCGCCGGCGATCAACCTCAGCGAAACCGGCAGCGGCTCCACCCGCGGCGTGGGCTCGGGCGGAGGATACGGAGGAATCTATTGCTTCGTGACCAACGCGCCCTGAGCCGCCGGCCGGGCTGAGCGACACGCTCGCAGGTCGGCGACGATGTTTCCGTCCGCCAACACGACCGCGCATTCACCGAGCCTCGCCGCGGGCCAAGGCCTTGTCCGATAGCCGCTCTGCAGCGCTCGCCCCCGTCGTGCTTGTGCATCGAGGGGCACTGCCGGCGACACGCGAGGAAGGACCTGCGCCTGGCAGGGTACTTCAGCTTGTCCACCGTCAGTAGGCCGCCGCGCGTTTTTACGAGCGCCTTGGGTTCGCCCGCTTGAGCGACACGTTCCCCTGCCGCATGGTCCTCGATCTGGCGCCGTTCGTCGGCGCGTGAAAGCCGCCGGGGTGTGCATACGCGGATGAGTGACCTCAATCAGTCCTGAAATCGGTTGCGGCAATCGATCGGATGCTGCTGTACTCGTCGTCGTGCCGTTCTTCGACGAAGAGTCCCTGCTCGAAAAACTGCGCCGAATCGAGGCGCTGCACGGCGGGGCGACGACCGAAGGCGAGCGTGATGCTGCCGCTAGCGCCATCCGCCGGATCCGGGAGCGGTTACGCTCGCTCGAAACAGAGGATCCGCCCGTTGAATTCCGGTTCGGCATTTCCGATCCGTGGTCTCGACGCCTGTTCTTGGCGATGGCCCGCCGCTACGGCCTGCGCCCGTACCGGTATCCGCGCCAGCGCCACACCACCGTGATGCTCCGCGTGTCGCGCCGTTTCGTTGACGAAACGCTGTGGCCGGAGTACCGCGAGCTCAGCGGAACGCTCAACGTCGCGCTCGCGGATGCGACCGAGAGGGCCGTCTCCCGAATCCATGATGATCGCGAGGAGGCAGAGGTCCGTCCGGAGCCCGCCCAACTGCCAGCTCCGATCGATCGAGAGGCGAGCTGACTACGCGGCTACGCCGCCCGCAGCCGCTCGACGTCCAGCGTCCTATAGGCGGGCACTTTCGGCCTTGGGTCCGAGTGCTCCTTCAAAGCTTTCCCTGCGGTCGCGAACAGCGGTCCGGCCTGGTCCCAGGTCCAAACGTTGCGGCGCACCCGCACGTCACCAACATCAGCCTCAACGTATCCGCGCCGCCCCCCTAATTCGCCCTAACCGGTTAGTGGGCGCTCCGGCAATTCCTGGCCCTCATCTCCTGAGCCCTACCGGGCCCTGCCGGGGCACCTCCTATGACAGCAAGGATACCTTGGCGGCGCCGTAGCTACGGCGCTGCGACTTCGACCGCGAGCGGCCCGAGATTGGCCGCGGCGCGCGCCGTGCACTTCGCGAGGCCCGTGCACGAGACGACGCGTCCGGGGATGGGCTGGTCGGTGCTGTTCAGCATCATCTCGAGTCGCAACGTGAAATGACCTGGGTGTTCTGGGGCGGGCACCTCGGCATGACCGGGGTCGACCCTGGCTGGTGTCTTGGTCTCGCCCGTGTAGCCCGAGCCGTCACTGTCCAGGTACTCGAACATTGCGTTGTACGGGTACCCGAAAGCACGCAACGCCGTCGGAACCTCGACCAACAGGACACCGTCAGGACCCACCTTGCCGCCCGCTGGTTCGGTGATGGTTGCGGCGAGGCCGGGGAACATGTCGGCGACGACCATCTGGGCGGTCTCGGAGCCGTGGTGGACGTCGATCGTTAACGTGCGCGACGCCGAGAGCTCGTCGGAGAAGGCGCCGCAGTCGCCATCATGCAGCGGGACGCCATCCAGCGTGTACGTCGTGGCCTTGGTGGTCTGCGAGAAACAAATGGCCGAACGGGGAACCCACAGTTCGGTGTCCAAGCGGTACCAGCCGGAACCGTCAATCTTCAGCTCCGAACGGACCAGCACTGGTTCGTCGGCGCAGCCGCCGCCTGCTGCCGCGAGGACGATGAAGCACACGAACACCCGCCGCACGATACCTGCAGTATGCCGTGCACAGGCACGCTCGAGCGCTCGGGCCGTGGAAATCCGCTTGGTGGAGGAGCCTTGACTCGGAGAAGACCACGGTCGCAGTGACGGCGCGCCGCGCGTGCGGCGGCGGCGAGCGCGCCGGGCTAGGCCTCGGCCAGAAGCTTCGATCAGCGCAGGGCTTGGCGGCGGTCCTTCTTGCGCCTCATGTGCCTGCGATCGCCAAAGTGCCGGCCCGGATCCCAAAACCGTGTGGGTTCGTAACGATGACGCCCGCGCACGCGCTCGATGCGCGAGACGTGCCCGCCGACGTCCCGCGAGCGATTCGCTGAACAAACAGTTCAACAAATGCCGACGCCGGCATCGACGGTGACCGGGTTGTCGCCCGGAGATCCATGCACGCATGTTGTCGGAAGCGTCCGAGGAGTACCCTGGCGGCACCGTGAGTAGGACGATCGTGGCGCTCGTGGTGATGCTTGCGGCGTCGGCGCCCGGCCTGGCGCAGCCACAAAACTTTCGGACCGAGCCCGACGGCCAGGTCATTCCCCTGCCCGGCCGGAAGCTCGATCCGGACTGCTACGCGCGGCCGGTCGCGCAGTTCAGCACATGGATCGGGCTTGGCCTCGGTGCCGCTCACGACAAGGGACGCACGCTCCCCAGCGCGGACCTGCGCGCGGGCGGGGGCGTCACCGGTCCGCTCACCCACGTCGGCGTCCTACGCGCCGGACCCTTCATCGAGCTCCGCGCGTCTCCCCAGCTCGGTTTCGCGATGGGCTTTGCGGAGCTGGAGCTGTCGATCGGCGAGCTGCCGCGCCGCCTGCTCCAAGAGCGATACGGAAGGACGATGGAAGGCGTGCTCGCGCTTCGCGGCGGTATCGGGTGGTCCCCCCGCGGCGCGCTCGCGACCGCGACGATCACCTATGGCACACGCGCAACCGGCGAGACCGTGGAAGGCTACAACTACTACGGGCACTGCCGCGGCCCGGCCGAGGACGTGATCGACGGACGGCCGGTCGGTCGCGGCATCGGACGCTGCGACTACGCCTGGGGAATCCGGGCCTTCGTCTCGGCGACCGCCGATCGCGCGCGCGACTGGCAGCTCGTCGGCGGGATCGAGCTCGAACCTTTCTCGTTCGGGAGGTTCTTGAACCCGCCCCGCCCCCTTTGACCCCGAAGGGGGCGAGGTCGCCAGGTCAGTTGCAGGACGTCACGGTGCTCGGCGCCGGTTCAATCAGCCCCGGCCTCTCGTTCTGATCGTCTCCGAAGCGGAGGCGGCTACGGCGTGTTGACGTGGATCATGACGGTGTCGTGGACCGTCGAAATGTCGCCCGTCGGAGCGACCAGCGCCGTTCCGAGGACCGAACCGTCAATGTCGGCCGCCGCGAAGGTACGGTGGCCGTGGATGTGGATCGTTACCCCGGGACCGCCATCGATCACGGTGTCGCCGGACGTGCGTTCCACGTCTCCCGCGTCCCAATCCACGCTGACGACCCCGTCAGCCGGGAAGACGCCAACCTGGTTGCTCACCGCGATGTCGCCGATGACGACGTCCACCGAGGCCTTCTTCTTGTTGATCTTCAGCGCGCCGTTCGGCAGCGCTCCCGAGATGATAGAGAAACCGGACGGTCCCGAGATGATCACGGCGATGCTGTCGCGGGGTTGCCCGTTGCGTTTCTCGCGCGTCACGAACACCGACGTCGTCGTCTGCGTCGCCTCGTCGGTCGAGTTCGCGCCGGCGAACAGGTTGTTCGACGAGAGGTGCGTAACCTCAGCCGCGCGTGCCACCGCCAGCGGCGCAATCAGGGAGACAGCCAGAACCAAACCAGCGATCTGCTTGTGCATCGAGAACTCTCCTTATTAGAAGGCAAGCCAGCTTACCCGCAAAGCTCAGGCGAACACTAGGACCATCCCTTTCCACCCTCACAAATTGCGCGCAGCGCATCATCGATACTCTTCAGATCAGGTTCTGTTGCCTCGATGCGAACAAGCTGAGCCAACCGCAGCGGCTGGGGATCCCCACTCGGGGTGGTTGGTGGCATTCGCGTTGATCGGCGTGCTGGGATGCGATCCGGTGTCGCGACTGAACGGGGTGATGCGAACGCCCGCACAGCCCGTGGTGGGCGCGCGCGTGAAGCTCATCTGCCCGTGGGGCGTCTTCAAGCCCGAGATGCGCGTCGTCGGATCGCCGAGCCCGGCGATCACCGATGCGCGAGGGGAGTTCGAGGTTAAGCTCGCGGGCTTCGAACCGATCGACGAAGCTTGCGTGGTGCGTGTCGAACGTGACGGTCAGCCGGCTCTCGAAGCCGCCCTCTCGTCGCTGCCCCACTCGAGCGGTCCGGAGCCGAGAACCGTCCATGCGCGACTCGTGGTCGAAAGGTAGGCTGCTCCGGAGGGCCGGTCTTCGTTCTCGAGCAACTGGCGGTGACTCTTTCGCCGCGGCCCCGCAGCTTCCGCGAAGGCAGTGGTCAGCGGAGCCACGCACCCGCGCCGCATGTCTGGGCGCAGGTCCCGAGAGGATGGTCGCAATCGGCTCCGATCCTGCCACCGCCGGCACATTCACAGTAGCCGGACCAGCCGGATTCGATGCGCACGTTGCAACCCTTGTCGTTCCCTGGCTCGCGGGGTCCCGTCGCCGAGCACCCGCCTGTTTGCCGCCAGCCGACGCAAGCCGCACTGGGGCGTCGAGCTGGAGGAGGCGGCGGCGCCTCAAACCGGAGCGCCTGACGACAGATGTTGCGGCAATTGTTGCGAGGATGGCCGCAATCGGCACCCACCAGCCCACCGACGCATTCGCAGAAACCCGACGAGCCCGAGTCGATGTCGGCGTCGCAAGCCTTGTCGTTATCCGGCTCGCGCGGCCCCTTCGCTGAGCAGGCGCCCGTCTGTCGCCAGCCCAGGCAAGCCGCACCGGGGGCGGGCGGTGGCTCGGACGACCAGCCCGCCTGACGACAAACATTGCGGCAATTGTTGCGAGGATGGCCGCAATCAGCACCCACCACGCCACCGACGCATTCACAGAAACCGGACCAGCCCGCCTCGATATCGGCGTCGCAAGCCTTGTCATTACCCGGCTCGCGAGGTCCCGTCGCCGAGCAGGCGCCCGTCTGTTGCCAGCCCACGCACTCGGCACCCGGCGGTGGAGCGGGCGGCAAGCCGTAGGCACCGGTGGCCTGCGCCTGCGCGGGGCCTTGGGGCGGCGGTGCCGCCGGTGCCGTGACCACGCAAGCCCCGTGCAACATCAGGGCGGCTATTGAAAGTACGAAATGGCGGGCGTTGCTCATCGGAGACTCCAATGAAGGCATGAGAAAGCGCCGGGGCGGTCTTTGGCGCTCAGAGTTGTACGACGGGGGACGGATTACGCCAAGCCCTCGTCGCAACACGCAGTCGCATCGGCGCTCGGTCACCGGGGGCCACGGTCAGCTATCCGACGCCCGCCACGTTCGTGTTCCCGCAGCGCTTGACGACCACGTTGTGAGCCTGGGCCCAAAACGCCTTTCCTGCCACGCGGACCGTCACGGCGCCGGAAAGCGCTGGTCAATCTCCGTCAACGTCTGGGCCGTGTCGTTGACCACGCGCTGGGAGATCATCGGCTGCGTCCCCAGGTAGCCGAGCGCGCGAAGCGTGGTCGGCGTCTGTGCCGATTTGCCGCCCGCGATCGAGAGATCGTACGTCGACGTGTAGCGCCCCGGGAGCGTCAGCGGGTCCGTCACCGTGGCGGTTACGCGCGCGTCCAGCACGACGGTCGAGACGTGACACGCGACGCACGCCACCGTCTCGGCGGTGTGGCTCAAGGGATTGTCGACGGCCGTGAGCGCCGCGAGGTACCCTCGCTTGGTCGCCTCGTCGGCGGCGTTGAACAGGTACTGCCTGCTCGCTCCCAGCAGGCCCGGCGGCGTGTCGGTCGGCGGGAAGGGGTCGTAGCTCACCGTGCCGCCGCTGAGCGGCACTTGCTGCGAGATCGCGGTCGAGCCGACGATCGGGATCGCGACGAACGCATCCCCCTTCTTCTCCACGCCGCGAAATTCCCAGGTGATCTGCTCAAAATTCTGATTCAGCGCATTCATCGTGAGACGAAGCAGACGGGTTTCGCCGCCGTATCGCTTCACGAACGCGCGCAGCTTCGCCGCGTAGGCCGTAGGATCGGCCGCGCCGAGCGCGGGGCTGACCCGGAGGGCGCCGCTCTGGGAAGCGGCGGCACGGGCGAGATCGCGCAGCGCCGCGACGGCGCCCGCAATCTCGTCGTTGCGGATCGCGTAGAACGCGTGGAAGCCGACGTCCTCGGCGCCCGATCCGTCGGTTGCGAGCTGGAACACGAGGCGCATCCGCCCGTCCTCGTCCTGCGGGCAGGCGCCGGGCAGATGACGGTCGCAAAGATCGAAACGCACCGCGACCAGATGAAGGCGGTCGTACTTCTCGATGACGTTGTGGGGCGCGACCGAGGTGAAGATGGACCCCCCGCTCGGGCCCTTCACCAAGGGATCGTAGAGAGCGCGCGGGACGAACACAGTCCCGTCGTCCGCCAGATCGGTGCCGCGGAGAAGCACCGGCTTCGCGATCGACGGCGGGGGCGGAGCCAGGATCGTCACGTCGTTCATGTCGAGCGGATAGAACGGAATCGCGCCGCCGTTTCCGCCCGAGCCGCCTCCCGCGCCGTTCGCTCCGGCGGCGCCCGAGCCGGCGATGCCGCCCGTCCCAGCGTCCCCCGTCGTGCCTGCTTCACCCGTCGTGCCGGCGCCGCCGGTCGTTCCGGCTCCACCCGTCGTGCCGGCGCCCGCCTGCGCGCCGGCCGCGCCCACCGCTCCAGCCGTTCCCGCGCCGCCACCGCGACCGCCTCCTCCCGCCCCGCCGGTCGCTGCTTTCGAACCGCAACCGACAGCGACGGCGAGCAGCCCGGCGAGAGCTGCCCCGACGGGACACGGGCGGGTTTGCAGAGGGTTACGCATGAACCTCGAAGCGGGCGGCCATTCCCAAGATCGGAACAGTGATCGGAACAATGATCGGAACAATCATAGGGTCATTCCCGGTCCCGCCGGAAGGTGACCAAAGGCCCCGCGAAAATTCGCCGGCCCCCGCTACGGCTCGACGTAGCGCCACAACCCCGTGGCCCACATCGAGCCCACGAACACGCTGTGGGTGCCGTCGGACGTCACGGCGACGCTGTTCGGTCCCCACACGAGGTCCGCGGGCAGCGTCGATGACTTCGTCCAGCCGCCCGTGTCGCCCGGCTGCGGCGCGGTCTGGTACTGCGGGCCGCCCTCGTCGAGGCCGCAGCTCGCGCACGCCCAGCCCCACATGCCGTAGACCATCTTCGACGTCCCCCACACGACGGAGACGTTGCCGTCGGTGACGCGGGTCCAGTTCGCGCCGAGGTCGGTGCTGCGGTAGATGCCGTTGCCCATCGGCGCGCCGCCGCCGCCGATGAACAGCGTCTTCCCGGTCTGGTAAAGCTGCGAGCAGCCGTGCGCGTGGTTCAGGCCCTCGATGCCCTTGGGCTTCGTCCACGTCGCGCCGCCGTCGCTGGTCATGATGGCCGAGCCGCCGTTTTGCGCGATGGCGAACCAGGTCTTGCGCGTCGTCGCCGGGTTGCCGGTCTCGACGAAGAACGGGAACCACGATACGCCGCCCGTGGGCCAGCCCGCGCCCGACGTGAACTTCCAGGTCTCACCGCCGTCGGTCGACTCGGCCATCTTGTCGGCCTCGTGGAAGCCGGTGATGAGGTGCGTGGCGTCGTGCGGATCGACGACGATCGAGTAGAAGCTCGAGTCGTACTTCTCGGGCAGCGTGCCCGTGAGCGTGAACGTCAGCCCGCCGTCCGTCGACTTGAAAACCTTGTCGTCGCCGTTGACGTTCGCCATCCACAGCGTCGCGGGCGTCGTGCCGCCGACGGCCAGCACGTGCCCGAGCGGGAGGTAGGGCGGGTTGGGCATGCTGTCGAGCCGGGACCACTTCAAGCCGTAGTCGGTCGACTTCCAGATCGAGCCGTAGCCGCCAACGTAGACATCGCTCGGGCGCGCCGGATCGACGCGGATGTTCCCGACGCCGAAGCCGCTCGAGCCCGTGAACAACGACGCGGGCATGTCGGGCGACGTCACGTTCTCCCACACGCCGGGCGTGCCCATCGCGGGTGGGAGCGCGACCTCGGGGCCGGCGTCGATCGTGCCCGCACGGCCCGCCACACCCGTGCCACCGTCGGGTGTTTGCGCCTTGCTGCCGCAGCCCACGACGAGCGCGACAGCGATCGAGCAAGAAAAGCAGAGCCTGTTCATGGGCTCCTCAGCAGCAAGAAGGACGCCACGCCGCGCCTGCCTCAGGGTCGCTGATCGCGCGGTCTTGGTCACGCTTCCGGGCCATTGTTGCGCAACTCCGTTGCGCAACCGAGGATTGAGTTATGGTGCGCCCGGAGGAAATGAAAACCATGAAACTGATCAAGATCGCCGCGCTCTCTGTCGGGTCGTTGTTGTGTACGTCGGTCGCTGTCGCTCAAGACAAGGCTGACAAGGCGGCCAAGCCCGCGAAGGCCGAGCCCGCTCCGGCTCCTGCCGCGGCCGCGCCCGCGGCAGCACCGCCGTCGGGCCCGCCGAAGCCCGCTCCCGAGCTGGACGCCACCTACAAGGCTTACGCGGGCAGCTGGAAGTGCGACACGACGTTCGCCCCCAACGCCATGGCCCCGGGCTCGCCCGAGCTGAAGGTCAAGACGACCATCAAGTTCGCGAAGGCCCTGGACGGCTTTTGGTACCGCGGTGACTACGAGGCCAAGAAGACGAAGGACTTCCCCGGCATGAAGGGGATCATCTTCCTGGGGCACGACGGCAAGCAGTTGCTGCTCAGCAACGTCGACGCGATGGGCGGCATGAGCTCGGGCACCGGCATGGTTTCGGGCGACACGCTCACCTTCGTCGAGGACGGCCAGATGATGGGAGCCAAGGTGAAGATGCGCGAGACCATGCAGACGAAGGGCAAGGAGATCTCGCACAAGTTCGAGGTCGACATGGGCAAAGGCTTCCAGCAGATGGGAGAGGACGTCTGCAAGAAGTAGCCGCCAAGGAGCGGCGGCCGCCAGCGCGTCGACGTGACTGGCGGCGCCCTCGGCGTGACGTTCCCGCGCGCGCTCGGCCGGCGCGGGAAAGGCCGAACTTGTCGGGCTAACGGCAACGGTCGGGGCGCACCAACCAGGGCGAGTAGCCCTTGACCTCTCGTGCGCAGAGGGCGAGCCGCTGCAGCGCGGTCCGGCGTTCCTTGGCCTGGACGTCGAATCGGCAGGCGTGCAGCCGATCGTAGGCCAGCAGGGCGTGGGGCACGAGACGCGCCGCCTCGCTGCCGCCGATCTCGATCATCGCGTGAACGATCCCGACGACGAGCGCGTCCTCGACGCCGAAACGGGGCGGCGTTCGGCAGAGGCGCGGGAGGGCGGCCACGAGCGGCCCCGCCATGTCCGCCACCGCCTCACGGGCGGGCCTGCCAATGCTGCCCAGGCCATGCACGGCGGCCAGGCGCCGCGGCCCACCCACGGCGATCAGGCGGCGGAGCTCCGGGACCGCGGGCGCCGCGGCCTCGCCAAAGTCGCCCAG
>WNGA01017577.1_pt1 | contig 18775 bp, 21 predicted proteins | sample 5400061 | NCBI WGS metagenome assembly WNGA01 (sample SAMN13153366, study PRJNA577476) | soil metagenome | isolation source: 100 cm soil or saprolite under grassland replicate 2 | place: USA:California | collected 2016-06-15 | reverse complement strand
TCCGGTAGCGACGCGAGCGCGTCGAGATCGAGGTCCGAGCGCGCGAGCCCGACCACGTACTCGGCCTTGCGACGCGAGTAGCCGAGGGCGACGAGCTCGTCCTCGCCCGCGGCGGCCAGCCGCTCCCGCCCCGGAAAGGCCCATGCTTCTCGGGCCTGCACCCCGAAGCGCTCGATCAGGCGGTTGCGGATCGCGACGGCGGAGAACATCGAGACCTGCTGCGCCGTGATCGCGCCCACGAGCATCTCGAACGGCTCCGGCGTCAGCGAGGGACGGAAGCCGGCGAGCGGCGGCACGGTGGTGAGGAGCACCTCGTCCTCGGCCGCCCAGGCGTAGAAGGCGTCGAGGTCGAACGCGAGCCCGAGCAGCGCGCGTACGACCGGCTCGGTCTGCGCGTCGAGCGGCTCGACGTCGACGCCTCCCGGCGTGGCCTCGAGGCGCACCTCCCGGCCGCCGACGACGCGGTGCAGCCCGCCCTCGTGCCAGGCGTTCGCGCGGTCGATGCCGAAGGCGCGAAAGCGCTCCGTGGTGAGCGCGAAGTCGAACGGTCCGGGCACGGCGAGGGCGGCCATGGGCCCGGACCGTAGACGCCGGCGTCGCCCAGTCAGGCTTTGAGCCAGTCCTGCAGCTTCTGAGCCAGCTTCTCCACCCCCGCGTCGAGCTTGTGGAGGACAGCGACCTTCCGGTCCGCGTTCCGGCACCTCGGATCGGTGCTCGACGCGGTGCACGTGGACTGGATGGTCTGGATCAGCTGCTGGAGCCTTCCGTCGAGCCTCTGCAGCCGCTGCTCGAGCCTCTGCGCGAACTGGACGCATTCGGCGGGAGCCGTGCTCGCACCGGTGCCGCAGCGCTGGGCGAAGCGAACCTCGACGCGGTGGAGCCGCAAGCGCAGCAGCTCGAGCCGGCTGCGCAGGCCGCCGGCCTGCTGTTGGGACTGGGCGGCGGGGGTCGTGCCGCTCGCGGGAACGCCGTTGTCGCCGAGCGCCACCGGGACGGCGGCGAGCGCGAGCAGGACGATCGCGAGCGGGAAGAATTTCTTCATCGAAGCTGTCGGGCGCACGATGCTCCTCTCAGGTAAGCGCCGGCTCTGGCGAACGTAATCCCTTCGTAAAGCGCGCTCAGATCGTCGCTTCGGGAAGCCTCGAGCGCATGGTCCGGCTGAGCGCCCGCAGCTTGTTGACGGCGTCGAGCGCTGCGACCTTATACGACTCCGCGAGCGTCGGGTAGTTGAAGACGGCCCCGACGAGGTAGTCGACGGTGCCGTCGAGCGCCATCACCGTCTGCCCGATGTGCACGAGCTCTGCGGCACCGCTGCCGAACGCGTGGACGCCGAGCAGCCGCAGGCTCTCCGGGTCGACGAGCAGCTTCAGCAGGCCGTGCGTCTCGCCGAGGATCTGTCCGCGCGCGAGCTCCGAGTAGCGGGAGATGCCGACCTCGTAAGGGATCGACGCCGCCGTCAGCTCCTCCTCGGTCTTGCCGACGAAGCTGAGCTCGGGGACGGTGTAGATGCCGATCGGCAGGAGCTCCTCGAAGGAGGTCGTCTCGACTCCGAACGCGTCGCTTGCCGCGAGGCGGCCCTGCTCCATCGAGGTCGCTGCGAGCGAGGGGAAGCCAATCAGGTCACCGACGGCGTAGATGTGCTCCACGGCCGTGCGGTAGCGCTCGTCGACCGCGATCCGCCCGCGCTCGTCGGCCTCGAGACCCGCGTTCTCGAGGCCGAGCTCCGCGGTGGCGCCCTGGCGCCCGGCCGAGTAGAGAACGACCTCGGCGAGGATGCGCTTGCCGCTCTCGAGGTGCGTCACCGTCCCGTCCTCGTAGAGCTCGACCGCCGTCACCGTCTCGCCGAGACGGAAGGTGAGGCCGAGCTCGCGGAGGTGGTACTGGAGGGCCTCGACGATCTGCCCGTCGCAGAAGTCGAGCAGCCGCTCGCGCTTCTCCACGATCGTCACCTTGGCGCCGAGCGCCGCGAAGATCGCCGCGTACTCGATCCCCACCACTCCGGCGCCCACGACCACGAGCGAGGCGGGGATCCGGTCGAGGTGCAGGATTCCGTCCGAGTCGATGATCCTGCAGTCGTCGAACTCCACGCTCGACGGCCGCGCCGGGCACGAGCCGGTCGCGATCACGATCTTCTCGCCGGACAGGTGCTGCTCGCCCCCGCGGAGGCCGGCCACCCGGAGCGTGTGCGGGTCGGCGAAGCTCGCCGTCCCGAAGACGAGCGAGACCCGGTTGCGGGAGAGCTGGTCGCGCACGACGTCCGTCTCGCGCTCGATCACGCGCTGCGTCCGCCAGAGCAGGTCGTCGATCGTCAGATCCTCCTTGACGCGGTAGCTCTGGCCGTACAGCGAGCGCTGGGACATCCCGGTGAGGTAGAGGGCCGCCTCGCGGAGCGTCTTCGACGGGATCGTGCCCGTGTTCATACAGACGCCGCCCAGCCGGTCGCCGCGCTCGACCACCGCGACGCGCCGGCCGAGCTTCGCGGCCTGGACCGCCGCCTTCTGGCCGGCCGGTCCCGATCCGATTACCAGGAGGTCGTGGTCGTGCATGCCGATCCTTCCGGACGAAGGCTCGGATTATGCAGGCCGAGGTGGGTCGCCGTGCGGTCTGCACGGCGACCCACCTCTTGTCGCTTCCCTACGGCGTCGGGTCGGGGTACGAACCGCCGAAGATGTCGCTGTTCCTGAACGTGGGCAGGCAGTCCTGCTGCGGAGCCGGCCGGCTCGGGTCGGTCGAGTCGCTCGTCGCGGTCCCGTCGACGAGCATCTGCCGGTAGATGTCCTCCTTCGGGCAGTCCGCCGCGTTTCTCGCGTCGTTCCAGACGGCGACCGCGAAGTCGTTCGTGGCGAACGCGTAGTCGTAGTCGCCGAGGAACTCGTCGGTGAGCGCGTTCGCGCTGGAGCCGCGTGCATCGCCCGTCGGAGCACGGTTGAGGTCGCTCCACGCGCCGACCACGCCGGTGGTCCGGTTGACCTCGGCGTGCCGGACGACCCCCTGGAACAGCCGCGGGTTCGCCGTGGTCGACTGCCACGCCTGGAGGAAGCTCATGTACGTCAGGTAGGCGTCGCCGCCGTCGGGCGAGATCGCGATCGCCGGGAAGTCCGGCCGGTCGCTCGCCGGCGACGCAACGCCGCCCGAGGTCCAGGTCGTCCCCTGGTCACGCGACCACAGCACCTTGACCTGCTCGTTCGCGCCCGGGCTCGTGTCGGAGGGAGTCGGCCCGTTCGACCAGGCGAGCAGGATCTCGTCGGTCGCACCCGCGCCCGTGGGAGCGCCGTTCGCGATGTCGACGGTCGGAAACGACCCGTCGCGCGCCCCCGCGACGCCGTCGAACGTCAGGTCGCCGCTCTCGGGATCCCGGATCCCTGTCTCGTCGATGTGCGTGATCAGGGCAGGCCGGTCGAAATGCCGGCCGCCGTCGAACGAGCGGGCCATGAAGATGGCGAGCGTCTGCGTCTTCGAGTCGGAGCCGTCCCAGAAGACGTAGACCGTCCCCTTGCTGTCGGTGTTGACGGGGGAAGCCGCCGATCTCCTGGCTGCGGAAGGCCGCGTCGCAAACGTAGACGTTGCCGAAGAACGGGCTCGTCTGGGCTGCGTCGTCGACGGCGATCATCTCGTGGTCGGAGAAGAGCGCCGAGTTCTGCTTCGAGACGATCACCGGCGCCTTCCAGGCGCTGTTGACGCCGGACTTCGCGGCCGCGTAGTTCTGGCTGTCGAGCCGCGACACGGCGACCGCCTCGAAGCCCTTGAACGCCTGCTCGGAGCGCTCGGCCGAGAAGTTCGCCGTGATGTTCGCGTAGTAGAGGCGCCAGCCGTTGTCCCACGAGAACTTCCCGTCGGCGCCGCGCTGCGGACCGAAGCCGACGGCGGGATCGCCGTCCGAGACGAGGCCGTTCTCGACGTAGTTGGGCAGGGTCCCGATCGGTCCGGTGTGCGGGTCGCAGTTGTCCGCGGCCAGCGTCGACGTCCCCACCAGGCCGAGACAGTCTCTCGCCGTCCAGCCCTGGTAGATCGGCTGGTGCCAGCTCGAGCCGCTGTCGTCGGAGAAGTAGATCCCGGAGACGCCGACGCCCGTCGTGAATGGGCAGGTCGTGTCGGCGCGGTTGTTGCAGGCCTCCATGTCGATTTCCTCGTTGACGCCTGCAGCCGCGATCGTGGGCGCGATCGGGTTGACCGCGACGGCGGGCTCGTTCTGCTTGTTCTGCGAGAACGGCGACGGGAGGCTCCCGTTCGTCACGAGCGTGTCGCCGCCGGGCGCCGTGGCCCCCGCGATCCCGACGAGCGCGAGGGACGTCGTTGCCAGCGCGCAGAGCGCTAGGACCTTTCGCATGTCTCCCCCTCCTGGGCCGAACGTCAGTGACGGGATGCTAGAGGTGCGAGGTGAGACCCGCGCCGGTGGCGTCGTCCACGGCCTCGGCCGCGGCCGCGCCGTCCTGGGCGTTCTCGTACCAGGAGTAGGCGTAGCGGCCGTCGTCGAGCGCCTTCGCGAGCTTCGACAGCTTCAGCGGGTGGAACGTGTCGCACATCACGGCCAGCTCGGTGGTCTCGTGCATGCCGATCGAGCGCTCGGCGAGGCCGGGCTGCGGGCCGTGCGGCAGGCCCGAGGGGTGCAGCGTGATCGAGCCGACCTCGACGCCCTTGCGCGAGCCGAAGTTGCCCGAGACGTAATAGATCATCTCCTCCGACTGCAGGTTCGAGTGGTGGTAGGGGATCGGCACCGCCAGCGGGTCGAAGTCGAGCTTGCGCGGGCAGAACGAGCAGATCACGAAGTTCTGGCCCTGGAAGGTCTGGTGCGAGGGCGGCGGCTGGTGGATCCGCCCCGTGATCGGCTCGAAGTCGTGAATCGAGAACGTCCACGGATACAGGTAGCCGTCCCAGCCGACGACGTCGAACGGGTGGTAGTCGACCAGGTAGGTCTGGTATCCGCCGCGGACGCGTACCTTGACCGGGAACTCGCCGCGCTCGCGCACCGTCCGCAGCTCCGCCGGCGGATGGATGTCGCGATGGTAGTACGGCGCGCCCTCCAGCAGCTGCCCGTACTGGTTGCGGTAGCGGCGCGGGATCTCGATCAACCCCGGCGTCTCGAACACGAGATAGCGCTGCTCGCCCTCGGGCGCGAAGCGATACGTCGTGCCGCGCGGCACGACCACGTAGTCGCCCTCCTTGTAGGGCACCTCCCCGAACGTCGTCTCCAGCGTCCCCGACCCCTCGTGGACGAAGATCACCTCGTCGCCCTCGCCGTTGCGGAAGAAGTAGTCCGCGTGCTCGGCGGGGCGGCAGAGCGAGACCTCGACGTCGGCGTTCCACATCAACACGCGGCGGCCGCTCACCTCGTCGCCCTCCGGCTCGACGTCGAACGTCTTGAAATGCCGGTGCGCGTGCGCGTCGGGCACCCACTCCGCACGCTCGATCGGCTCGAACTCGCCCAGCTCCTTCACCCGGCAGGGCGAGTGCAGGTGGTACAGGATCGACTCGTTGCCCGTGAACCCCTCGAGCCCCATCACCTCCTCGGTGAGCAGCGTCCCGTCCTCCCGGAACTGGATGTGCCGCTTGCGCGGAACGTCCCCGAGGCGCTGGTAGAAGGGCACGGCAGAAGGATAGACCGCCGTCTTACGCGCCGTAACGGCGGACCCACTCGGCAAGGAATGGTTCGGCTATCCGGTACGCGCCGGGCCGTTCACGAGCCACGAGCTCGTCGTCGACCAGGGCGTCGAGCGCCCGCTGGACGCTCGACGGGGCGGGCAGTGCGTGCCGACGGCGGTATTCCTCGCTCGTCGCCGAAACGGGCGGATCGGCGGCGAGCGCCTGGAGCACGAGGCGCTGCGCGCGGGACGCGCCGTCCCAGACATGGGTGAAGTACGCGTTCTCCGACCGGAGCACGCGCGAGAGCGCGGCCCCGAGCCCGCCGCTCGTCGCAGTCTCGCCGGGCGGCGTCTCCTCCCACAACGCGTAGCAGAGCTCCTGCGTGCCGTAGGGGTGACCGCGCGTGACCGCGAGGACGGCGTCGACGACGGCGAGCGGCGCTTGCTTGCCGGTCGACGCGAAGCGCTCCGCGACGAACGTCGCGAAGGCGTCGGCCGGGATCGGCCCGAGCTCCATGTGCTTCGCGCTGCGCCAGAACGGCTCGTTTGCGTCGTCGAACAGCTCCTGCATCAGGCTTCGCTTGCTGCCGAGGTACACGTGCGAGACGTCGGGCTGCGCCTGGAAGACTGCACGCATCAACGCCGGCAGGCTCGGGTCGAGCCCGATCACCTGCTGGAACTCGTCGAAGACGAGCGCGACCCTGCGCTTGCGCTCGGCCGCCAGCTCGGCCGGCAGCTCGAGCAGCCGCTCGAGGGTCGCGTTCACGTCCTCCTTCGCGTGGCCGGCGGCGAAGCTGAATCCGAGCGAGCCGTCGTTAGGATCCACGGTCAGCACGGGCCGGATCCTGAGACCGCCGAAGACGCGCTGCGCGCGCTCGCGCGCGCGGAACATGGGCGTCGCCACCTGCTCGTACAGCGCCTGCGCCAGCTTCGCCGCCAGCTGCTCCTTCGTCACGGTGCGCATCAGATCGACCTGAGCCACGAGAACGTCGCCGCTCCGCACGAGCTCCTGCGACGCGCGCCAGACGAGCGAGCTCTTGCCGAACCGGCGCGGGGCGAAGACGACGACGTTCTGGCCGTTGCGAACGTCGGCCTCGAGCTCGCGAAGCTCGGCCTCGCGGTCGGTGAAGCCCTCGTCGAGCGCCAGATCGCCGAAGTTGAACGGGTTCATGCTCCTATACGCGAGTTTGCGTATCGCACTATAGCGCATCGATCAATACGCAGATATGCGAATCGCACCTTTGCGTATCAGTCGAGCGCGAGCTCTGCGAGCCGCCGCCCGATCGCCGGCGCGAACTTGAAGCCGTGGCCCGAGCAGGGCGAGCCGACGACCACGCGGCCGCGCCGCTCGAGCACGAACGACTCGTCGGCGGTCGAGGTGTAGAGGCAGGTCTCCGCCCCGACCGGCGCGGGGTCGGCGTCCGGCAGCCGGGCCGCAACCCAGGCGACGATCCGCTCCACGAGCGCGGGGTCGGGCTCGCCGTCCGTGGCCGGGTGGACCTCGGGGCCGGCGTGGTGCGCGCCGACCTTCAGCCCGTGCTCCGGATCGTGGAGGGAGTACATGCTGTGGCCGCCGGTCGCCTCGTTCAGCTCGACGATCGAGGCCTGCGGGTGGTCGAGCCGGAAGTACGCCACCGTCTCGCGCGTGACGCGCACCGGCACGTCCGGCACGAGACCTCGCACCCACGCTCCCGCGGTCACCACGACCACGTCGGCGTCGAGCTCGTCGAGGGAGGCGACCCGGACGCCGGTGCGCACGTGCGCGCCGCGCGCGCGCGCGACGTCGAGTAACGCATGCCGAGCGAGGTCGGCGCGCACGATGCCGGCGTCGGGCTGGAAGAGGGCCGTCCACCCCTCCGGCACCGCCGCTCCGAGCTCGCGGGCGGCAGCCGGCTCGAGGAGCCGGTACTCGACTCCGCACGCGTCGAGCGCGCCGGCCGACGACAGGTGCGGCGACGAGGTCATCTCGACGAGCCCGTAGAGGCCGAGCAGCTCCCGGCCGGACTGTGCCTCGAGCTCGCGCCAGCCCGTCATCGCCTCCTCGCCGAGCCGCACCCACTCGAGCTCCGGATACGCGAGACGCACGATTCGCGAGCGGCCGTGACTCGAGCCGCGCGGGTGGTCGAGCTCGAACTGCTCGTAGAGCGTCACGTCTGCGCCACGGTCCGTGAGCGCCCACGCTGCCGCGCAGCCCATCACCCCGGCGCCGACGACCGCCACCCGCGTCACGCGCTTATCCTCTCGCACGTGCCGAAGACGCCGAAGGACATGCGTGCCGCGATGGTGCGCAACCTGTCGGACGAGACGGGGCGCACGCTCGAGGAGTGGACCGACCTCGTCCGGGCGGACGCGCCCACAGGCTCGCGCAAGGAGCGGATCGCGTGGCTCCAGCGTGAGCATAACCTCGGGCATGGGCGAGCGTCGCTGGTCGTCGACTGGGTCGACCGGCCCGAGGTCTTCGAGGAGCGCGAGCCCGGCGACCTCGTCGAGGGAATGCTCGTCGGCAAGGAGCCGATCCGGCCGATCCTGGTGCGGCTCACGTCGGTGATCGAGGAGCTCGGCCCCGACGTGGCCACCGAGCCGCGGCGCACGTACGTCGCGTTCTCGCGCGGGCGGCAGTTCGCCCTCCTCCAGCCGTCGACGGCGACGCGGCTCGACCTCGGGCTCGTGCTGCCGGAGGCCGCCGAGACCGACCGCCTGCGCCCCGCCGGCTCGTTCGGGTCGGGCCGCACCACCCACCGCGTCTCGCTCGCGCACGAGGACGAGGTCGACGGCGAGCTCACCGGCTGGCTGCGCGCCGCCTACGAGGCGGCGGCCACGTAGTTCCGCAGGGTCCCGATCCCGTCGACCTCGAGCTCCACGACGTCGCCCGCGCGGTGGGGCCCGTCGCGCACGCCGCCGGCGGCGATGACGTCCCCGGGAAGCAGGCGGGTGTTGCGCGCGGCGTGCCCGACGAGCGCGCTCCAGTCCTCCCGAGACGCGACCTCGTCGGGCGTCACGAGGATCGGGCCGAGCGAGATCGCGAAGTCCCTCGCCTTGGCGCCGGCCAGCTCGGGCGCGAGCCAGTCGTTCATCAGCGTGAAGCCGCCGATCGCCCCGTGCGCTCCGATCATCGCGGCGAGCCGCAACTCCGATTCCAGCCACTCCGCACCAGCGGGCAGCGCGACCTCCGCCTCGGGGCTGTGGATCGAGGCAGCGTTCACGAACTCGAAGTCGCCGTCACTCGAGAAGATCCGCACCGACGGCGGATGCAGCACCGGCGCTCGCAGCTCCACGTCGCCGAGCGGGTACTCGTCGTGCTCGCGCGCCGCGCCGCCGCCGGTGAAGAACGCCTGCAGCGTCTGCGCGGCGAGCTGGATCACACGATCGCCCTCGATTCGCCCAGGCCAGCCCCGCTCCAGCTCGCGGTCCCTGGGCGAGAACATGCACAGCCTCACTGTGTCGCTTCCGTGGGGGTCGGCCCCGGGTGGGTCGGCTCCGTATGGACGACGACGTCGCTGATCTCCGGCCGCTCGCGCCGGATCAGCTCCTCGATCCGGCTCGCCTCGGCATGTGCGTCGGCGAGCGGAGTGCCGGGCCGCAGGCGCAGCGTCAGGTAGGCGACGAGCCCCTCGTCGGTATGCAGGAACCGGAGCGCCTGCGGGTCGGCGCCCGTCACATCCCGCACGATCCGCGCGACGGTGTCCGCGTCGTCGGCGACCTCGGCCGCTGGCAGTCGCGTTCCCTCAGCTTCCCGGGTCAGTGGCTCGAGGTGGGTCTGCACGGACGAGACCTCGGGCACGGCTTCGCGGATCGCACGCTCGACCTGCTCGGCGATCGCGTGCGCCTCGTCGAGCGAGAGCTCGCCCGGGAGCTTCAGGTGGAGCGAGAGCTCGGTGCCCGCGCCGACGGAGAGGACGCTGACGTTGTGGACCTCGCGCACGCGCGGCACGCCGAGGGCCGCCGCGTGGGCACGCTCGCGGACCGCCGCCCGGTCGCCGAGCGGCTCGACGTGGACGACGACGTCGGCCTCCGGAAGCGCAGTCTGCACGGCGCGTTCGACCGCGTCGGCTGCCGCATGGCCCTGCCCGACCGCGGCGTCGAAGGAAACGCCGATCACGACGTCCGCGAAGTGGCGCCCCGCCGCCTGGCGCATACGCAGCCGCCGCAGCTCCACCGGGGGCCGGACGCCCGCGATCGCCCGGCGCGCGGCCGCCGCCGCGTCGGCCGGCGCCCGGTCCATCAGGACGTCGACGTTGCCGCGCATCAGCCTGAGCGCCGCGACGAGGACGAGCGCGGCGACGAAGAGCGCAGCGACCGAGTCGGCGTTCTGGTACCCCGCGCGGACGAAGAGAAGCGCAACGAGCACCGAGACGGAGCCGGCGAGGTCGCTGGCGAAATGCAGCGCGTTCGACGACAGCGCCGCGCTCGTGTAGCGCCGTGCCGCGCGCCTGGAAGCGGCCGTGCGGGCGGCGTCTACCGCGATCACGACTCCGAGCACGACGAGCGCGTACCACTCGGCGTGCACGTGTGGATGGGTGCTGCCCGCCAGCCGCGCGATCGCACGCCAGACGATCGCGAGGCTCGCCAGCACGAGGATCGTCGCCTCGCCGAGCGCCGCCAGATGCTCGGCCTTGCCGTGCCCGTACTGGTGCCCCCGGTCGGCCGGGCGCCCGGCGACGCCGACGGCGAAGAAGGTCAGCAGCGCGGCGACGAGGTCGGTCCCCGAGTGCACGGCCTCGGAGAGCAGGCCGAGGCTGCCCGTCGCGATGCCCGTGCCGAGCTTGAGGCCTATCAGGGCGGTCGCCGCGAACACGGAGAAGAGCGCTGTCCGACGCTGCGGAGTCACGCGCGAAAGCGTACGCCGACGTCAGAGAACGCGTTCGAGCGGCCAGATCAGCACGTCCAGCCTGCGCGAGAAATGGCAGATCGGCAGGCCGTCGAGCGCGAGCGGGGAGATCGTCGTCAGCTCGATCTCGGCCTCGGCCGCCTGCAGCGGCCACGGCGCATGGTGGATCTCGGCGCGGTGCAGCGCGCCGCGTCCGTCCGTCGTGTAGAGGCAGTACCGCTCGACGAGGAAGGACTCGAGCGAGTCCGGCTCGGCACGGGAGATCTCGCCGTCCGGCCGGTAGCGGGCGCTGAAGACATGGCCGCGCTCCTCGAGCCGCGTGCATTCGTAGTCGATCCACTCGCCGCGATACGCCGCCGAGATGCGAGCGTGGAAGTAGGGCAGCTTGTAGCCGCGACGCGCAGCCTCGACCGCCAGCCTGCTCGATGCATCGAGGCTGAAGAACCAGATGCCGGGCTTCTCGTCGGCGGCCCGCACGCACGTGCGGACGTTCACCTCGAGGAACGAGGAGAGGCCGGGCAGCGGCAGCAGCCCCCGCGCGCGCAGGCCGGTGAGCCGGAACGCGGTGATCCCGAGCCAGGCGCTGCCGTCGTGCAGCTCGACCTCGAGCTCGGGCGGCACGCGCGCGCGCACCGCCTCGAGCGGGACGCGCCAGTGGGCGAACAGGAGGTCCTCCCAGGTCTGTCCCATCGTCCAGCCGCGCGACGGGACGGGCCACGGCCGGTGCGCGAGCTGCTCGAGCGAGCGCGCCTGCCGCGCGACGGCATCGAGCGCGGACATGCTCACGTCGTGCCGGAATGTGGAGCGGATTACACCTAGACGGCGCTAAAGGTTGCCGCGCAGGGCCTGCTCGCGCTCGATCGCCTCGAACAGCGCCTTGAAGTTGCCGTCGCCGAAGCCGCGCGCTCCGTGGCGCTCGATCACCTCGAAGAAGACCGTCGGCCGGTCCTGGGCCGTCTTCGTGAAGATCTGGAGCAGATAGCCGTCGTCGTCGCGGTCGGCGAGGATCTTGTGCCTGCGCAGGTCGGCGTAGTCCTCGTCGATCTCGCCGACGCGCTCCGGCACGTCCTCGTAGTAGGCGTCCGGCGTCTCGAGGAAGAGCACGCCGCGCTCCTTCAGCGCCTCGACGGCCGGCACGATGCTCGTCGTCGCGAGCGCGATGTGCTGCGCGCCGGGGCCGCCGTAGAACTCGAGGTACTCCTCGATCTGGCTCTTGCGCTTGCCTTCGGCCGGCTCGTTGATCGGGAACTTGATCTTCCCCTCGCCGTCGGCCATCACCTTCGACATGAGCGCCGAGTACTCGGTCGAGATGTCCTCGTCGGAGAAGTGGATCATCTCCGTCATCCCGAAGACTCGCTCGTAGAACTCGACCCAGTGGTTCATGCGGCCGAGCTCGACGTTGCCGACGACGTGGTCGATGTTCGTCAGCCCGACGCCGAGGGTCGGCTGCCCGTTCGTTGCCACCGAACGGTAGCCCGGCTTGAACGGCCCGGCGTAGTCGCCCCGGTTGACGAAGGTGTGGATCGTGTCGCCGTACGTCGCGATCGCCGACAGCTCGATCGCGCCGTACTCGTCCTCGACGCGGAAGGGCTCGGTCACGCCGCGCGCGCCGCGCTGCACCGCCTGCCGGTCTCTGGGCCCAGGTACGCCGTGCGGGTGAAGCCGAGCGCGTGCTCGTAGAAGTACGCGGCCTGCTTCGCGTTGCCGACCCAGAGCTCGACGTAGTCCCACCCGAGCAGCGGCATGAAGTCGTCGGCCACGGCGCGGATTCTATGCCCCACTGCGACGTCACTCCCGTCCCACCGCCTCGCGGAGATCGGCCTCGGTCACGTGTGCCCGCCCGGCGGCAGCCTCGGGTTGCGGACGCCGCCAGAGGCGCTCGAGCGCGATCCCGGCGAAGATCAGCACGCCGCCGGCGATCTCCAGCGGATGCAGCGTCTCCGAGAGCAGCACGAGCGCGAAGAACACCGAGAAGAACGGCTGCAGGTTCCCGAAGAGCGACGCGCGCGACGGCCCGACCCGGTCGATCGCGGTAAACCAGAGGATGTTCGTCAGGAACAACGGCCCGACGACGGCGTAGGCGAAACCGAGCCAGACGGTCCAGCCGAAGGAGAAGTGCTCCCGCTCGAGCTGCGGGATGCTGACGAGCGCCAGGGGCACCCAGCCGATCGCCAGCACGAGCGCGCTGATCCGGAAGGGCGAGTAACGCCGCATCAGCGGCGCGATCGCCGTCGTGTAGCACCCCCACGTGAACGCCAGCGCGATCGCGATCAGCGTGCCCGCCAGACTCGAGCCGACGCCGCCCGAGGCGAGCGTGATCAGCGCGACGCCGACGAACGTGATCGCGGCGCCGACCCAGAACGGCCAGGGCAGCCGCTCGAGCCCGAGCGCGAGCGCGATCAGGCCGATGAACACGGGGGTCGAGCCGAGCAGCAGCGCGACAGTCGACGCGTGCGTGAGATCGACGGCGAGGACGAAGCAGACCTGGTTGGCGAAGATCATCAGCGCCGCGACGAGCACGAGCCAGACGTCGCGCCGCTCGATCCGGAACGAGCGCTCGCGGTGGTAGGTGTAGAGCCAGAAGAGCGCGATCGCGGCGAAATAGCGGATCGTCCCGTAGGCGAGCGGCCGCCAGCCGTGCTGGAACATGTACTTCGTGACGCTGATGTTGAGCGCCCAGAGCAGCACCGTCCCGAACAACATGGCGTCCACGGGCGAGGCACGGCGCACATGCTCGAGGCTACCGTCCGTTAGGGTTTCGCCCGATGGCCGAGCCGACCCACACGGACGTCGAGGCGCTCGTCGGCCCCGCGACGCCGCACTTCGCCTACCAGCTGCGTGCGCGCCTGCGCGAGCTCGTGCTCGACCTCGGCGAGGACCATCCTGTCCGCCGCTACGCCGAGGAGAAGATGGAGCTGCTCGACCGTCTCGGCTACGCGTCGTCGAAGGCTCTCGACGGCGCACGGGAGCCCCGCTCCCGGCCGGGGTGGTCGGAGCTGCCGAGCTCCGCGCCGGCGGACGCGCCGCTGCCGCATCGGCGATGAGCCTCGACGGCTCGTCGGTCCTCGTGACCGGCGGCACGCGGGGGATCGGGCTGGCCATTGCCCGCCGGCTCGTGCGCGACGGCGCGGGCCGGGCCGTGCTCGGCTACATGCGCAACGACGAGGCGGCGGAGCGCGCCGCCGCCGAGCTGCGTGCCGCGGGCGCGGAGCCGATGCTCGTGCGCGGAAACGTCGCCTCGCAGCGCGTCGTGGAGCAGCTCGCCGCAGCAGGGCCCTACCGCGTGGTGGTGCACAACGCCGCGACCGGCGTCGTGCGGCCGGCCCTCGACACCGAGGACAAGCACTGGGACTGGACGCTGAACGCGAACGCTCGCGCGCTGCTCGCGCTCGCCCGCGCGACCGCACCAGCGATGGCCGACGGCTCGTCGATCGTCGCGATCTCGAGCCTCGGCTCGCAACGGGTGCTCGAGAACTATGTCCTGATCGGGACGTCGAAGGCGGCGCTGGAGTCGGTCGTCCGCTACCTCGCGGTCGAGCTCGCGCCGCGCGGGATCAGGGTCAACGCGGTCTCCGCGGGAGTGGTCGACACTGCGGCGCTCGAGCACTTCCCGAACAGGGACGAGATGCTGCGCTCGGTCGAGCGGACGCCCGCACGACGGCTCGTCGAGCCTGACGACGTGGCTGCGGCCGTCTCCTTCCTCTGCTCCGGCGACGCGGCGATGGTACGCGGCCACACATTGATCGTCGACGGCGGCTTCTCGCTTCCCGCGTGATGGAGCCCACCGAATCCAACCGCCGTGCCTGGAACGAGCTCCACCGGCGCGGCGCGAGCGCCCGGGTCGGCCTGCCTGCGATCGTCCGGCAGACGCTCGGCGACCTGACGCGCAAGCGCGTGCTGCACCTGCACTGCCGGAGCGGCGAGGGCGCGGCCGAGCTCGCCGAGCTGGGGGCGGTGGTGACGGCTATCGACGCGTCGGCGGAGGCGCTCGAGGCGGCCCGCGGCCGGTGGCCGTCGATCCTGTGGGTGCAGGGCGAGGTGCAGGCGTTGCCGACCGAGCTGCGGCGGCGGCGGTACGACCTCGTCTTCAGTCCGGAGGGCACGCTCGCGCGACTCGCCGATCTCGACGCCTGGGCGCGGGGCATCGCCGCAGCGCTGGCCGCGCGCGGCGAGCTGTTGCTGTACGAGGAGCATCCCGTCGCGGAGTGCGTCGACGGCCTGCTCCGCTGGCACCACGACTACTTCGACGAGTCGGTGTACGAGGAGCGTCTCTGGCGGCTCGGACGGGTCGTGACCGCGATCGCGCGTGCCGGGCTGAGAATCGAGGCGCTCGAGGAGTACCCGGGCGACACGGCATGGCGGCGCCACGACCGCCGCGTGCCGGGCTCGTACCTGCTGTACGCCCGCCGGCAGGCGTAAATTCGGCCCGCACGGGGAAAGCCCCTTCGATGGGCATTCCTCTCAGCCTGTTCCTGATCGCGGGCGGCGCGATCGTGGCGTTCGCGGTCACGGACAACGCAAACGGGGTCGATCTCTACGCGGTCGGCTGGATCCTGATGGGCGCCGGCGCGGTCCTGCTCGTGCTCTCGCTCATCATGTGGGACAGCTGGGCCGGCGGCGGCTTCTGGCACCGGGCCGGCCCGCCGCCGCGACGCCCGCCGCCGCCGCCGTACTAGGCGAGCCGCGCGAACGCCTCGTCGAGCTCCTCGTCGGAGATCGTCAGCGGCGGCGTCGCCTGGACCAGCGAGCCGTCGAGCCCCGCCGGGACGACGAGCACGCCCCGCGCGAGCGCCTCTCCGGCGTCCCCGCTCCGCGCGCGCAGCAGCCCCCGCCCGTGCCAGCCCTCCCGCTCGAAGCGCTCGCCGGCCGCGACGACGCGGTCGAGCAGACGCGGCACCTCGTCGAGGACGACGAGCGCGGCCGCACAGGCGAGCGGGTTGCCGGCGTGCGTGTGCGTGTACACGTCTTCCGGGCCGAGCCGCCAGACCTCCTCGAGCCCGTCGCGATAGAAGAGCGCCGCTGAGAGCGGCAGGCCGCCGCCGAGGGCCTTGCCGGCGCAGAGCACGTCGGCGACGTGCTCGCCCGGCCACAGCTCGCCGGTGCGGCCGACGCCGGCGTAGATCGAGTCGACGATCAGCAGCGCGCCGCTCTCGTCGCAGCGGCGCCGCAGCGTCTCCAGGAAGCCGTCCGGAGGCACGCGCGAGCCGGCGCGGCCCTGCACGGGCTCGACGATCACGCACGCGGCGTCCGCCGGCAGGGGGCCGGGGTCCTCGCCGAACGCGCGCCGGTGCACCGGGCCGGGCAGCCATGCCGCGAACGGCTCGCGGAACCGCTCGAACCCCGTCGCAGCGAGCGCCAGCAGCCCCGTGCCGTGATACGCGCCGTCGAACGCCACGATGCCCGGCCGGCCGGTTGCGAGCAACGCGGTCCGCAGCGCGATCTCGACCGCGTCCTCACCGGTCACGCCCAGCTTCGCCGGCCGGGGAAGCGCCTCGCGCAGGCGCACCGTCACCTCGGCGTCGGCGAGGTCCCCCAGCGCATGCACGACCGGCTGGTCGCGCCACGCCTCGAGGATGCGCGGATTGCGGTGTCCGAGCGCGGCGACGCCGAAGCCGCCCGTCAGGTCGAGCAGCTCGCGGCCGTCGGCGAGCGTGACGCGGCAGCCCTCGGCCCGCGTCCAGATCACGCGCGGCCGAGCGCGCGCCCGACGGTCGCGCGCGCGATCGTCCCCGCCATCGCGGGATTCTCCTGGAGGCGGCGCAGCGAATACCGGTACCAGTGCTCGCCGTACGGCACGTAGACACGCAGGCGGTGTCCTGCCTGCACGAGCCCGCTCGCCCGCTGCTCCCGTACGCCGAGGAGCATCTGGAACTCGTACCGGTCGCGCGCGAGGCCACGCTCCTCGATGCGGCGCAGGGTCTCGCCGAGCAGCCATTCGTCGTGCGTGGCGACGCCGACGTAGGCCTGCGCGTCGAGCAGGGCGTCGAGGCAGCAGACGAAGTTGGCGCGAACCTTCTCGTAGTCGACGAACGCGATCGACGGCGGCTCGATGTAGATGCCCTTGCAGAGGCGTACGTTCGGCCGCAGGTCGGCGAGCGACCGCACGTCGTCGAGCGTCCGGCGCAGGTACGCCTGGAGCACGACGCCGACGTTGTCGTGTCCCGCCTCGCGCAGCTCGCGGTACAGGCGCAGGGTCTCGTGCGTCGTGCCGGAGTCCTCCATGTCGATGCGGACGAAGTTCCCGTACGTCGCGGCGTGGCGGACGACGTCCTCGAGGTTCTCGCGGCAGAGGTCGTAGGAAAGGTCGAGCCCGAGTGCGGTGAGCTTGACGCTGACGTTCGCGTCGAGCCGTTCGTGCTCGATCTCCGCGAACACGTCGCGGTACGCCTGCGCGATCGCCCTCGCCGTTTCCTCGCGCGTGATCTCCTCGCCGAGGACGTCGATCGTCGCCAGCTTGTCTTCGCCGTTGAGCCGCCTGGCAACCGCGACCGCGTCGGCGAGGGTCGGTCCCGCGATGTAGCGGGCCGAGAAGATCCGCACGACCGGCTTCGGCACTGCGGGAAGCAGGCGGACGATGGCTCGGTCGAGCAGCGTCACGGGCGGCGCGATTCTACGCGGGTCGCGCGGCGGCTACTGACCTTCGCGCATGAAGCCCTGGCGCGCCGCGCTCACGAGCGCGACCGCCTCGGGGAACAGGACGCGCATCGCATCGCGGAGCGCGACCGCCTGCTCGTCGACGCCGCCCTGAACCTGAACCTGGGCGAGGGCTGCGGAGGTGAGCTCGACCGCCGTGTTGAGCGTGAGCGTCGCGAACTGCTCGCGTTGCGCCTCCTGCACGTGCTCCGCCTGCTGCTCCGCGAACTCGCGCAGGCTTCGCATCAGGTCCTCGGGGTCGCCCCCGAACGGGATTCCGAATCCGCCTTCCATGGGAGCCCACTCTATTGAAGCGGCCCCTTGTACCGTCGCTCGACGTCGGTGGCGAGCCCCTCGACCGCCGCCGCCGACTGCTGCAGGGCGATCGCGAACGGCGAGCGGAGGTCGTCGCCGAGCGCGCGCTCGAGGCGGCGTGACGCCGCCCCGAGCTCGTCGAGATAGGCGCTGGTCGCCAGTCGCGGCTCCTGCTGAAGCGCCTGCTCGAGCGCGACCGCCGCCTCCTCGGCCTCCTCGACGCCCTCGGGCGCCTCGGTCTCGCGGAGCTCGGCGAGCCGGGCGCGCAGCGCGCGCAGGTCGCCGCCGCCGGCCGTCTCCTCGGCGACCTCGCACAGCGCCGCGAGGGAGGCGGCCTCGCGTACGAGCCGCCGGCTCGCGACCGGCCGTGCCTCCTCGTCGAGCGCGAGCCACGACTGACCGTCACCCGACCCGTACGCGCACAGGTAGACCCGGCCCGCCTCCAGGGGCTCGGCGGCGACGATGCCGGTAATGGTCTCCCCCGGCGCGGCGTATGCGGCCGCCTCCGCGGCGATCCGCTCGAGGTCGTCGCTCAGCGCCACGGCGCCAGAATAGACTCGCCCCGGAATAGACTCGCTCGATTGGCCGAGCTCTCCGCGAGGACGCAGCACGCGCGCGAACTGTTCGCGCCGCTGGCGCCGAGCTACGACCGCTACGCGCGGCTGCTCTCGTTCGGCCGTGACCCCCGCTGGCGCGCGTTCCTCGTGTCGCGCGTGCCGGCTGAGGCGGCGCGCGTGCTCGACGTCGCGACCGGCACGGGCGCCGTCGCGATCGAGCTCGCCCGCGGCGCAGGCGGGCGGACGGTCGTCGGCGTCGACCAGAGCCCCGAGATGCTGGCCGCCGGCCGCGCTCGTGTCGAGCGTGCCGGGCTCGCCGACCGGGTCGAGCTGCGCGAGGCGCGCGCCGAGGCGCTGCCCTTCGTCGACGCCGAGTTCGACGCGCTCACCTTCACCTACCTGCTCCGCTATGTCGACGATCCAGCCGCGACGCTGCGCGAGCTCACCCGCGTCGTGCGGCCCGGCGGCACGGTGGCGATGCTCGAGTTCGGGTTGCCGCGAGGCGTCTGGCGACCGCTGTGGGAGCTGTACGTGCGCGTCGGTCTGCCGCTCGCCGGGGCGGCCGTGTCGCCCGGCTGGCGCGACGTGGGGCGGTTCCTCGGCCCGAGTATCCGCGGCTTCTACGAGCGCCTGCCCGTGCCGTTGCTGCTCGAGCGGTGGCGCGCCGCCGGCGTCGCCGACGTGCGTGTCCGGCGCCTCAGCCTCGGCGGAGGGCTCGTGGTCTGGGGGACACGCACATGAACAGTGACGCCAATGCGCGGCCCGCGTTTTATGCGCTGAGGCCGGGTGGCTGGCGCGATTACGTGACGCTGGTGCACCCGCCGTACACGCTCTGGCATCTCTCGTACGTCGCGCTCGGCGTC
>WNGA01005238.1_pt1 | contig 18784 bp, 15 predicted proteins | sample 5400061 | NCBI WGS metagenome assembly WNGA01 (sample SAMN13153366, study PRJNA577476) | soil metagenome | isolation source: 100 cm soil or saprolite under grassland replicate 2 | place: USA:California | collected 2016-06-15 | reverse complement strand
ACCGAACCGCTCCCGCAGGGTCCGCAGCACCTCGGGCCGGAGCGTGGCGACGTCCGGGATCCCGCTGTTGCCCGTCCCCACCGGCACCGGTTCGTCGACGTCGACGAACAGCACCGTCCGTGCGACCGTGAGGTCGAAGCCGAGCTCCCCCGCCCGCGCCACCAGGAACTCCGGATCCACCACGTCGGGATCGAAGGACCCCACCTCGCGGACCAGTTCCTCCAGCGCTCGCTCGCGCAGCAGCCGCGAACGAAGTTCCACCGACTCCTGCAGCAGGATCTCGGTCTGCCGGCGGACCACCAGGCCGAACCGCCGTACCTGTCGTGGCGAGCCGGTGATGCCGACGGTGCCGACCGCCTCGCCGTCGATGACGATCGGCAGCGTCATCCCGGGCTTCACCCCGCGCAGTCGCTGCGCCTCCGCGGCCGAGTGCCAGGCCGCCTGCTGCGACGCCAGGACCTCGACGGAGGCCTCGTGGAAGCTGCCCAGCCGGCTCGTGTCGCCGGAGCCTATGACGATGCCGCGGTCGTCGGTGATCAGCACGTTGTACCCGATCACGTCCGAGGTGTCGCGGGCGATCTGCTGTGCGAGCGAGGCCGAGAGCATGGCCGTCTCCTCTCCGTGCGCTGTACGAAGCGTACGACCTGAGGTCCGAATCGGCACGACATCTCAGATCAGTCATCCAGTGACTCGGCAGCAATTGTCTCCGTAGCCTTGAACGGGTCAGAGGGATCCGAGCACCGCCCCCGACATTCCTCCGGCAGCCGGACACTCCGTCACGGAAGGCCCCACCATGTCGAACTCTCGCCTCCCTCGCCGGAGGACCACCCGCCTGCTCGGTGCCGTCGCGGCCGGCCTGCTGGCGTTGACCGCCTGCGGCGGGAACGACAAAGCCCCGGTCTCCGACGCCGCGGCCGCGCTCGGCACCATCGAGCCCGGCGTGCTCAAGGTCGCCATCGAGCCGTACGCGCCGTACACCTCGATGGTCGGCGACAAGATGGTCGGCCTCGACGCCGACGTCCTCAACGCCGTGGCCGGCAAGCTCGGCCTCAAGGTCAAGCCCGAGGTCACGGACTTCGCAGGCATGCTCGCGAACGTGCAGTCCCGCCGCGTCGACATCACGATCGGCGGTGTCGCGTGGACCGCCGAACGCCAGAAGCAGGGCCTGTTCACCGATCCGCCGTACTACTCGCCGCCCGCGATGGCGGTGCGCGCCGGGGAGAAGTACACAACGGTCAGCGACCTCGAGGGCAAGAACCTCGGCACGGTCGAGGGCTATGTCTGGGTCAAGTCGATCCAGGCGGTGCCCGGGGCCAAGCTGCACGCCTACCCCGACGGCAACGGCGTCTTCGACGACCTGGGCGCCGGCCGGATCAACGTCGGCTTCCTGGATCCGCTGCTGATCATCGCCGCGCAGAAGGAACGGCCGGGGCTGAAGATCGAGACCCAGTACCTCACCCCGCCGTCCGACACGGAGCTCAAGGCACACCCGGCGTACCAGTACTTCCGCCCGTACATGGTGAGCTTCTACCTGCCCAAGCAGGCGACGGCGCTGGAGAAGGCGGTCTCGGAGCAGATCCGCGCGATGTACGCGAGTGGTGAGATGACCAAGCTGATCGAGAAGTACGGCGGCGTCCCCGACCAGTTCCTCAAGCCGGCTCCGGACATGGCCGCCACCCGGCGGGGCGTCGACCGGCCCGCCGACTGGCAACCGCCGTCCATCTGAGCACCGAGGAGGAGATCCCATGCTCGTCCCGCAGTTGTTCGAGGTGCCGTGGTCGGACTACGCGCCCACTCTTCTCGACGGGCTCGAACGGACCGTCGCGTACACGCTCGCGAGCTTCACCGGAGCCGCGACCCTCGGCCTCGTGCTCGCCCTGCTCCGGCTGAGCGGGCTCCGCGTCCTGCGACTGCCGGCCGCGCTGTACACCGAGATCTTCAAGAACGTCCCGCTGCTCGCGATCATCTTCGTCACCTACTTCGGGCTGGCGTCGGTGGGCGTACGGCTCGGAGTGTTCACGGCCGGTTGCGTGAGCCTGATCGTGTTCTACGCGGCGTACCTGTCGGAGATCTTCCGGTCGGCGATCGCCGGCGTGCACGGCGGCCAGCAGGAGGCGGCCGAGGCGCTCGGGCTGGGCCGCATCAGCACCTTCACCCATGTGGTGTTCCCGCAGGCCCTGCGTTCGGCGCTGCCGGGCACCAACACGATGCTGGTCGACCTGCTGAAGTCAACGTCGCTGCTGGTCACCATCTCGGCGGCCGAGCTGATGTCCGAGGGCCGGATCATCACGTCGGCCACGTTCCGCGCGCTCGAGGTGTACCTCGTGATCGCGGCCATCTACTTCGCGCTGTGCTACCCGCTCTCCCAGGGCCTGCTCTGGCTGGAGCGCAAGATCCGGGCCGGGGTGCCGTTGTCACCGCGACGCCGACGACGCCTGAGGGCCGCCCGGGTCCTGCTGGCGGAGAGAGGAGCGACGACATGACCGAGCCGGCGCCGAGCCCCACCGACCAGATCATCCCCGAGCTCGCCGTGGCCGCGGCCCAGCCCGAGGTCGTCGTACGGATCGAGCACCTCAGCAAGTCGTTCGACGGCCGGCTGGTCCTCGACGACGTCCACCTGACCGTCCACCACAAGAAGATCGTCGCGATCATCGGTCAGAGCGGCGGCGGGAAGACGACCCTGCTGCGCTGTGTGAACCTGCTCGAGCGACCCGACCAGGGCACGATGGAGATCGCCGGCGAGACCATCTTCTCCGGCGATCAGGTCCGGTGCCGGGACCTGGCGAAGCTCAGGCAGTCCGTCGGCATGGTGTTCCAGCGTTTCAACCTGTTCCCGCACCTGACGGCCGTGGAGAACGTGATGCTCGCCCAGCTCCGCACCGGGACCGGCGAGCAGGAGGCACTGGACCGGGCGGTCCGGCTGCTCCGCCGGGTCGGCCTCGCCCACCGCGGCACGGCGTATCCCGAGCAGATGTCCGGCGGCGAGCAGCAGCGGGTGGCGATCGCCCGGGCGCTGGCCCTCAAGCCGTCAGTCCTGCTGTTCGACGAGCCCACGTCGTCCCTGGACCCCGAGTCCACCGGCGAGGTGCTGCAAGTCATGCGCGAGCTGGCCGAGGACGGGATGACGATGATCCTGGTGACCCACGAGCTGCCGTTCGCCCGTGACGTCGCGGACTGGGTGGCCTTCGTCGACGGCGGCCGGATCATCGAGGAGGGCCGGCCGGCCGAGGTCATGAACACGCCGCGGGAGCTGCGGACCAGGGCCTTCCTGACCTCGTTCGCCGCCGGGCGCTAGGACCGGCATGCATGTCATCGTCGTCGGCGGCGGCGTCATCGGCCTGTGGTCGGCACTGGAGCTCGCCCGGGCCGGGGCCGCCGTCACCGTGCTGGACGCCGGTCCGCAAGGTGGCTTCGCCTCCCCGGCAGCCGCCGGCTGGGTGGTCCCGGCGCTGTCCGCACCGCTGTCCGGGCCCGGTGTCCTGACCAACTCGGCCCGCAAGGTGCTGCACGGTGACGCGCCGTTCAGCGTCCGTCCGCAGCTGACCGCGACGCTGCTGCGCTGGCTGGTGCGGTTCGTCCGCAGCGGAACGGCCCGGCGGTACGACGCCGGCCTGCGCGCGGTGCTCGACCTCGGCGCCGGGTGCGTGGACGACTTCGTCAAGCTGCAGTCCGCCGGTGTCGACCTCGAGCTGCGGCGGTCCGGCCTGCTGATGGCGGCAGTCACCGCCGGGGGTGTCGACGAGGTCACGCAGCTCGCCGAGGTCACCGCGGCGGCGGGTTACCAGGGCGGCTACGAGATCCTCGACGGCGCCGCGGCGCGGGCCCGCGAACCAGCGCTCGGTCCGAGGGTGACCGGCGCGGTACACGCCACCGACGAGGTGCAGGTCCGGCCCGAGCAGGTCCTGCGCGCCCTGCGCGAGCAGCTCATCGGGGCCGGCGGGAGGTTGGTGTGCGCGACGGTCAGCCGGATCGGTCCCGGCCGGCCGGGCTGGCGGGTCGAGACCGGCGCCGGAACCTTCGACGCCGAACGCCTGCTGGTCGCGGCCGGCGCCTGGTCGACCGAGCTGCTGTCACCGCTCGGCGTACGGCTGCCGATGCTCGCCGCGACCGGTTACAGCATCACCACTCCCGGCACCGGACTGGCGCCCCGGCTCGCGGTGAAGCTGGTGGAGCCGAGCATCGCGGTCACGCCGTTCGCCGACGGCGTCCGGATCGCCGCGCGGCTCGACCTCGGCCGGCCCGGCGGCCCGATCCCGGAGCGCCGGTTCGGCGCCGTCCTCGCCCGCACGGCGGCGTACTTCGCCGACTGGCGTCCCGGCGTCTCGTCGGCGACCTACGCCGGGATGCGCCCGGCCACCCCGGACAGCCTGCCGCTGATCGGCCCGGTCCCCGGCCACGACGACCTGTACGTCGCCACCGGCCACGGCATGCTCGGGCTGACGCTCGGACCCGGCACCGCCCGGTACGTCGTACCCCTCGTGCTGAACCGCACCCGGCCCGCCGAGCTCGCCCCCTTCGCCCTCGAGCGCTACCTCCGCGCGAGCACCCCACCGCCCCGGATCACCCAGTCCGCCTGACCTCGCGGCGGGGCATCATGCGCCGGACTCGACTTCGAAACGGAGCACTGGGGCTGCGAGCCGCGTGGTGGTCACCCTGCATCGCGACGACTCGATCTCCGTTCAGGACAACGGCCGCGGAACGCAGGTGCGGTATGACGAGGCAGGTAGGCCAACCGTCAAGCCGGTCATGAGCACGAAAGACCTGCGCTTCTTCGACGTCGAAGGAGCTCCCATCCTTCCGGACGGTCACGCTCGCTCTGGAATCTCGGTCGTCGCCGCGCTGAGTGAATGGATCACGCACACGAACCGGCGCGAGGGCGGAGCCTGGACACAGCGGTACGAGCGGGGTCTCCCCGTGGGCCCGCTCACCGAGGCTCACGGCGGCGCGTCGACAGGCACGATCGTGCGATTCAGACCGGATCCCACTGTGTTCGGAACCGAGCGCGCGTCGGTGCCGTCGCTCAACGCGGCCTGCGCTCCGTTCGCGGCAACCGTCGACCTCGAGATCGTCGACGAAACCGCCAACTAAACCTGAACCAGCCGCAGCAGCCAGGCAAGGCAGGATGGGCGCGTGCCCGATCTCATGCCACCGGCGGTTCCTGCCGGCAGTCTGCGAAGCCTGCCACAACCGACGCTGCGGGTCGACGAACTCACCTTGCGTCCGTGGCACGGGACGGACGTCGACGCCGTGGTCGACGCGTACCGCGATCCCGACATCCAGCGGTGGCACGTGCGGTCGATGTCGTACGACGAAGCTCGCGCCTGGATCGCATCATGGCCGGACAGATGGCGGGCGGAGACCGGCGCCAGGTGGGCCATCGCCGACGAGCAGGCCCTCGTCGGTCGGGACGGGCTTGGAGCGATCAGTCTCGGCGAAGGCGCCGCGGCGATCGCCTACTGGACGCTGCCGGCCGCACGCGGGCGCAACATCGCCGCGAGAGCGGTGCGAACGGTGTCGGCATGGATGTTCAGCTCCGTCGGTCTCCACCGGATCGAGTTGAACCACTCGACCCTGAACACGGCCTCCTGCCGCATCGCCGCGAAGGCCGGCTTCGGCTACGAGGGAACCAAACGCGAGCAGGGCCTGCACCACGACGGCTGGCACGACATGCACCTGCACGCCCGGCTGGCCTCCGACGCAGACGACGTGACGGGCCGCGCGAGGTGAGCGGGGCGAAGCCGTGCACGCCGGGAGCGGCCCCGCAGGGTGTTGTTCACCATGTCGGCCGCGGCGTCTACGGTGTGGACATTCATAGATCGGGAGGATCGCCCGGCGAGAAGTCGGGCGCTCCGGAAAGAGGTGACGCGTGGGCTCGTGGCCGGCCGGAATCGGTGCCATCACATTGTTCGTCGAGGATCTCGACGCGACCAAGAGCTTCTACCAGGAGGTCTTCGGCCTGCCGGTGACGTACGAGGACGACGCGTCGGCCGTGTTCCGGTTCGAGAACACGATGATCAACCTGCTGAAGACCTCGGCCGCCCCCGAGCTCATCGAGCCCGCGGTCGTCGCCTCGCCTGATGCGGGTAGCCGTATGCAGTTCACCATCGAGGTGGATGACGTGGACGCCACCTGCAAGTTGCTCGCCGAGCGCGGGGTGACCTTGCTGAACGGCCCGATGGACCGGCCATGGGGAATTCGGACGGCCAGCTTCCAGGATCCCGCCGGTCACATCTGGGAAATCGCGCACTGATGGACAGCCAGACCGCTCTCGGCTACCTGAATTCCCAGCGTCATCACGTTCTCGGAATTCTCGACGGTCTCGATGACGAGGCGTTACGGAAACCGGTTCTGCCGTCGGGCTGGAGTTGCCTCGGGCTCGTCCGCCAGCTTGGTGGCCGGGCGACCAGTTCGGTGACTGGCGGATGGACGACCTGCACGAGATCATCCTGCACGTGATGGTCGAGACCGCCTGCCACGCGGGCCACCTCGACGCCGTACGTGAACTCCTCGACGGCCGGCAGTGGCGGGTTTTGACCGACTAGATCGGCACCGCAATCGCCCAGGCGGCGTACTCGCTCGCGCACCGGGCCGCCGCCGAATTGGTTGCCGACGGCACCTACACCGCCATGGACGGTGCGCTCGACTTCGGGTGGATCAAGTTCACCCGCTGACGAGCGTGCCAACTTTTCCGGCAGCCGGCGCGTCTCACGCGTGACACCTGTCGCCGGCGAAGAGACGGAGCGCATGTCGAACACCGAGCACCCGGTTCGTCGTAGCCCGGCTCGCGCGCGGCACACCGGCGGGCCGCCGCGCCGGGCGCGGAGCACGGCGGGTGCGCTGTGGATGACGCTGGTCGGCACGGTCGTTCCGGGCGCCGGCTACCTGCTGGCGGGACGGCGGCGGCTCGGCGCGTTGGTGATGACCGTGGTGGCGGCACTCGCCGGCGCCGCCGTCACGGTCGCGGTGACCCGGCGCGACGAGGTGCTGCGGCTGGCGCTGGACCCTCAGCGGCTGCTGGTCGCCGCCGTCGTCCTCGGCGCCGCCGGGATGGCGTGGATCGTGGTGATCGTGTCCACGCACCGGATGCTGCGGCCGGCGACCGGTGGACCGGCCGGGCGTGTGGCCGGGTCGATGTTCGTGGGCGTGCTGTGCTTCGCGGTCGCGGCGCCGATGGCGTTCGCGGCGCGGACGGCACTCACGCAGCGTTCGCTGATCGAGAGCATCTTCGGGACCGAGACGAAGAGCGCGACCCGGCCGCAGGTGGACAAGGCGAATCCGTGGGCGAGCAAGCCGCGGGTGAACATCCTGCTGCTCGGAGCCGACGACGGCGCCGGGCGCGACGGCGTCCGCACCGACTCCGTGATCGTCGCCAGCATCGACACCCGGACCGGCGCCACGGCGCTGATCTCGATGCCGCGCAAGCTGATGTTCATGCCGTTCCCCGAGGACTCGCCGCTGCACGCGAAGTATCCGAACGGGTTCGGCAAGGAGAACCTGACGATGGAGCAGCGGCTCGAGTGGATGCTCGACGCCATGTACCAGAACATCCCGCGGGACAACCCGGACATCTTCCCGCAGTCGGACAACCGGGGCGCGGACGTGCTGAAGGTGTCGGTCGGCGAGGCGACCGGGCTCGACATCGACTACTACGTGCAGGTGAACCTCGCGGGGTTCAGCGCCCTGGTCAACGCGCTCGGCGGCATCACCGTGAACATCAACTATCCGATCCCGGTCGGTGGCAGCGACGACGCGGGCGTGCCGCCGTCGCGGTACCTGCAGCCGGGACCGAACCAGCACCTGAACGGCCACGACGCGCTCTGGTACGCGCGTGGCCGCTACAAGGTGCCGAACCCGGACGACGCCCGGCAGGCCCGGCAGCGCTGCGCGATCCGGGCGATCGCCGACGAGGCGGACCCGGCCACGATGGTCACCAAGTACCAGGCGCTCGCGGCCACGAGCCGGAACCTGGTCCGCACCGACATCCCGCGCGACCTGCTCCCCGCGTTCGCCGAGCTCGGCTTGAAGGTCAAGTCAGCGAAGGTGGTCCAGGTGCCGCTGGACGGGCACGCGTTGCGATTCGCCTACCCGCACCCGGACTACGAGGGCCTCCGCAAGGTCATCGCCCAGGCCCTCGATCCCGCGGCGCGGCCGACGACGACGCCGCGACCGACGACTGAGAGCACCCCGTCGCGGCCGGCGCACACCGACGACCTGAAGGACGCCTGCCGCTACGACCCGCGCTGACGCTGAGAGGTCCTTCGACATCCGCGGCCGGTCCGGCCGGCCGGCCGACATCCGCGGCCGGTCCGGCCGGCCGGCGCCCATCGCCCGGTGACCGGCTCAGACCCGCCTGGTCAGGTTGAGCAGGTACTCCTTCCGGTTCAGCGGGTTGTGGTCGGTGCGCGGCCGCCGCGGCACCTGCCCGCGCACCGGCCGGTAACCGGCGAACGGGCACTCCAGCACACCCTCGCCACGGGTCAGCCCCGGCAGCAGCTGCTGCAGCTCGTGCACGCTCGCCGCCGGAATCTCCCCGTCCACCAGGTACGACGAACCGCGCGCGGCGGGTTGCCGCGGCACGGCGCCGAGCCGGGTCAGCACCGGCCACACCGCGTTCAACGTGTCGACCGGGATCTCCAGCCGCAGCCGGTGCATGGGTTCGTACACCGTCGTCCCGGCGGCGCTCAGCGCTGTCATCAGCACCAGCGGTGTGAGGTTGCGGAAGTCGCCCGCGGTGCTCGAGATCGCCGCGTTGAACCCCTGTCCCCGCGCGCTCTGCCGCGGCCAGTACCCCGACCGCACGAACGTCACCGTGCAGTCGGTGACCCGCCACCCGTGGATCCCCTGCGCCAGCGCGGTGTGCACGGTCTCCTCGACGGCCTTCTGGAACGCGACCGGCAGCGACCCGGGCTCGATCCCCAGCACGTAGCGGACACCGGACCCGGCCGGCGCCGGAGCGACCCGCAGCCCGACGGTCGCGAGGAACGGGTTGCCGTCCATCGCGATCACCTCGGCGGCGGTCGCGGATCCGTCCGGCCGCTCGATGCAGATCGTGGTCGACCTGCGGAACTCCACGTCGAGCCCGAACTCGTCGGACAGGGTCTGCTGGATGACCTCCTTCTGCACCTCGCCGTACAGCGACAGCGACAGCTCCTGCCGTACGTCGTCCTGGCGCAGGTTGATCAGTGGATCCTGCTCGGCCAGCTGCGCCAGCGCGGTGTGCAGCGCACCCTTGTCCCTGGCCCGGCGCGGCACCACCACAGTTTCCAATGTGGGCGGCGCGAAGTGGTGGTGATCCGCCGTCGCCGCCGGCCCGCCGAGGGTGTCGCCGATCTGGATGTCCGGAAGACCCCACAGCTTGCCGATCTGCCCGGCCGCGACCTGCGGGCGGGGCACGACGGCACCGCGGTCGAACACGCTGATCGCGGTCACCTTCCGGTCGCTGCGCCGGTCGAACCGGACCACCTCGCGGGTGCGCAGCGTGCCGCGGAACATCCGCACGTACGCGACCTTCTCTCCCGCCGTGCCGCGCTCCACCTTGAACACCACACCCGCCGGGTCCGCCGCCGGGTCGCCACTGGTTGCCGGCAGCAACTCGGTGAGGGCGCCGATCAGCGGGCCGACACCGGCGCCGGTGATCGCCGACCCGAAGAACACCGGGTGCAGCCGGCCGCTGCGTGCGTGCCGCGCCAAGGTATTCCGCAGCCGCCGGTACGGCACGCCGGTCTGCTCGACGTACGCCGTCAGGATCGCGTCGTCGTGCTCCGCCAGGGACTCGGTCAGGCGTTGCGCGGACGCCGCGCCGTCGTCGTACGGGACGAACTCCGCCGCGCGCGTGCCCAGGCCGCGGGTCGTGCCCATCGGCACGTTCCACGGCGTGAGCTTCGCCGCGATCTCGTCCAGCACGCGCTGGTACGACGCGCCGGCGCGGTCGATCTTGTTCACGAAGATCAGCGTCGGGATCCGCAGCCGCTGCAGGGTGCGCATCAGTACCCGCGTCTGCGCCTGCACGCCTTCGACGGCTGAGATCACCAGCACCGCGCCGTCCAGCGCGTGCAGCGCCCGCTCCACCTCGGCGATGAAGTCCGGGTGGCCGGGCGTGTCGATCAGGTTGACGGTGACGTCGTCCACGACGAACGACACCACCGCGGACTTGATCGTGATCCCGCGCTGCCGTTCGAGCGCGAGCGAGTCGGTCTGGGTACTGCCGTCATCGACGCTGCCGATCTCGTCGATGACACCGGCGGCGTACAGCAGCCGCTCGGTGAGGCTGGTCTTACCGGCGTCTACGTGCGCCAGGATTCCCAAGTTCAGTGTGCGCATTCAGCGTCATGCCCTCTGGATAGGTAGCGATTCCCCTGGTCCGGAACACGAACGCTCGGCGCATTACCTCTCCTTGGTCAGTCGGCTGATATCTCCTCAAGCACATCAAACCCGCGCGATCCTCACAACCGATTTATCCGTACGCCGACGGCGCGGGCGCCTACGCAGAACTGCGCACACACCGGCCTCGGCGATCTGCGTGGTTCTTGGGACGCGATGACACCGGCCCGCTGGCTAGCGTCGGTACTCGAAGGCACACCCCAGGAGGTGACCGCCATGAGTAGCCACGACGATGGCGCCCGAGGCACGCTGCTGGCCGCGACCCCGGTCGTCGAACGACGGATGGACCTGGCCGGAATCTCGACCGCGGTGCTGATCGGAGGCTCCGGTCCGCAGATCGTCCTCCTGCACGGGCCGGGAGAGTTCGCCCTCACCTGGCTCCGGGTGATCCCGGAACTCGTGAAGACCCATCAGGTGATCGTTCCCGACCTGCCGGGTCATGGAGCTTCCGGGATCGGCGAAGCGCCACTCGACGCGGACCGAGTACTCGCCTGGCTGGGCGAGCTGATCGAGCAGACCTGCCCTTCGCCGCCCTATCTGGCGGGCCACCTGCTCGGCGGTGCCATCGGTGCGCGCTTCGCCATCGCACACCGCGATCGGCTTCTCGGGCTCGTCCTGGTGGACACGTTCGGCCTCCGCCGTCTCCGGCCGTCACCGATGTTCACACTCACGCTGATCAACTTCGTCGCGAGACCCACGGATGGGAGTCGCGATCGCTTCTTCCGGCAGTGCTTCGTCGACATGAACGGGTTGCGGGAGCAGCTCGGATCACTCTGGCCGCCGCTGATGGCGGGTGCCCTCGAGGGCGCTAACTCACCGCTGCAGAAGCAGGCACTGCGAAGCATGCTGCCGGAGTTCGGATGGCGCCCAATCGATGACGGCGGGCTTGCCAGGATCTCGGTGCCGACGAGTCTCATCTGGGGACGCCAGGACCGCCAGACCCCGCTGTCGGTGGCTGAGCGGGCGAGCTCTCGCTTCGGATGGCCGCTGCACGTCATCGAGGACGCGGCGGACGATCCCGCCTTCGAGCAACCCGAGGCTGTGCTGAAGGCGCTCGCTGTCGCCCTGACCATGGATCGTTGAGTGGGCACCTGACCGCCCGCGCGCGGAACGGCGGGCGGTCAGGTGCCGGATCTCAAACGGTGATGATGGCCGGGTCGCTGACACCCGGCGCGCCGGTCTCCACGTGACCCGCGAAGCGGCGCAGGTAGCCGCTGTCCTCGGCCGAGACCACCGACACGTCGTACCAGCGGCTGGTCGCCGACAGGTCCACCGTGTAGGTCAGCGTCGAGCCGGGCTGAACGGTGAGCGTCTGCGTCTGGCCGCCGTACGCGTTGCTGACGGTCAGGTGGCGGACCACCGAGCCGGCCGGGTTCGTCGCGGTGAGCACCAGGTTGCCGGTGCCGCCGTCGTGCCGTGCGGTCACCTCGGCGGCGGCCTTCTTGCCCGGACCGCGGAAGCCGCGCAGGAACCCGTTGGGGCCGTGCACCGTGAGGTCGTAGACACCCTTCGAGAAGCGCGTGTTCCAGGTGCCGGAGATCTGCTTGCCGGCCTCGGCGGTGTACGTCCACGGGCCGTCGTTGCGGTTCGTGGTCGTGACGTAGAAGTTCGCGCCGGCCACCGCGCCCGCGCCGAACGTCAGGGTGATCTTGCCGGTCGACGGCACCACCGCGCCGTCCACCTGCGGCACGTACGGCAGCGGCCGGGTGGGGCGCGCGCCGGACTCCTGCTTCGGCATCGCCGGGTTCGCCGGCGGCGTCGGCACGTAGTCCGGGTGCCGGTTGTTGTCCGGCGGCTGGTAGCTGCTGGTGTCGGGCAGCGTGGCCGGCGTGGTGTTGGAGGCGCTGAAGTCGAACGCCGACGTGAGGTCACCGCAGATCGCGCGCCGCCACGGCGAGATGTTCGGCTCCTGCACGCCGAACCGGCTCTCCATGAACCGGATGATCGAGGTGTGGTCGAGCACCTCCGAGCAGGTGTAGCCGCCGGTGCTCCACGGTGACACGACCAGCATCGGAACGCGCTGGCCCAGGCCGTACGGACCGGCGACGTAGCCGCCGCCACCGGCGAAGATCTCCGTCGACACATCCGTCGTCGAAGCGCCCTGCGCGGCCGACGACGGCGGGTACGCCGGCACCATGTGGTCGAAGAACCCGTCGTTCTCGTCGTACGTGACGAACAGCGCGGTCTTGCCCCACACCGCGGGGTCGGAGGTGAGCGCGTTCAGGATCTGAGAGATGTACCAGGCGCCGTAGTTCGCCGGGAAGTTCGGGTGTTCGGTGAACGCCTCGGGCGCGGCGATCCAGGAGATCTGCGGCAGCCGGCCGTTCTGCACGTCGGACTTCAGCACGTCGAAGAGCGTCCCGCCGGCCTTGACGTTCGTGCCGGTGCGCGCCTTCTCGTACAGCGCGTCGCCCGGCTTGGCGTTGCGGTAGTTCATGAAGTAGAGCAGCGAGTTGTCGCCGTAGTTGCCGCGGTAGGCGTCGTTGATCCAGCCCCACGACCCGGCCGCGTCCAGCCCGTCGCCGATGTCCTGGTAGATCTTCCAGGAGACCCCGGCCTGTTCGAGCCGCTCCGGGTAGGTCCGCCAGTTGTAGCCGGCCTCCTGGTTGCCCAGCACCGGCCCGCCGCCGGCGCCGTCGTTGCCGGTGTAGCCGGTCCACATGTAGTACCGGTTCGGGTCGGTCGCGCCGATGAACGAGCAGTGGTACGCGTCGCAGATCGTGAACGCGTCGGCCAGCGCGTAGTGGAACGGGATGTCCTGGCGGTTCAGGTACGCCATCGTGGTTGGCGTCTTGGCCGGGATCCACTGGTCGTACTTGCCGTCGTTCCAGGCCTTGTGGCCGCCGTTCCAGTCGTGGTTCAGGTCCTGCAGGAACTGCAGGCCGAGGTTGTCGGCGGTCGGGTGGAACGGCAGCACATCCTGGTGGCCGTCCGACTGGTACCAGACCGGCTTGCCGCTGGGCAGCGTCACCGGTCGCGGGTCGCCGAAACCGCGGACCCCGCTCAGCGAACCGAAGTAGTGGTCGAACGACCGGTTCTCCTGCATGAGGACGACGATGTGCTCGACGTCGGTGATCGATCCCGTGGTGCTCACAGCGGGAAGGGCGGCAGCACGCTCGATGCTCTCGTTGAGCATCGCGAACGCCGCCGTCCCTCCCGCGAGCTGAAGGAAGCGGCGCCGGTTGACCTGGGGCATGGAGGTGACCTTTCGGACGTAGACAGAACCTCGCTGCCAACACAGCAAACCGCAGCGGCGCCGCGACGGCGACTGCGTAAAGCGTGTCGGAACGAGATCCAAACGATCGTCTACGAACAGTCCCGCTGTCTCAGTCCTGGAGTCCCAGTCCTGGAGTCCCAGTCCTGGAGTCTCAGTCCTGGGAGCGGCGCCGGAACGCGACCAGGGCCAGCGGGGCGAAGATCGCGGTGAAGATCACCGACCAGGCGATCGACGCGACCACCGGGTGGTGCATCGGCCACTGCGCGTCCGGCAGCGGACCGGGGCCGTTGCCCCACAGGTCGCGCAGCGCGGCGGTGAGGGCGGACACCGGGTTCCACTCGGCGATGAACCGAAGCCAGGACGGCATGTTCTGTGGCGGCGCGAAGGTGTTCGCCACGAACGTCAGCGGGAACATCACGGTGAACATGAACCCCTGCACGGCCTCGACCGACCGCATCAGCGAGCCGACCCAGATCCCGAGCCAGATCATCGAGAACCCGAACAGCAGGATCAGCAGGTACGCGAGCGCCGCGTTCAGCACACCCTCGCGGATCCGCCAGCCGACGACCAGGCCGGTCAGGCCCATCACCACGATGCCGATGCTGGAGTGGATCAGGCTGGAGATGCTGCGCCCGATCAGCACCGACGACCGCGAGATCGGCAGTGACTTGAACCGGTCGACGATGCCCTTCTCCAGGTCGCTGGTCAGGCCGATCGCCACCACCGCGGACGAGAAGATGATGGTCTGCGCCATGATCCCCGGCAGCAGGAACTCCTTGTAGTTCGACCCGGCCACCTGGATCGACCCGCCGAACACGTACGCGAACAGCAGCACGAACATCACCGGCTGGATGGTGACGTCCATCAGCATCTCGGGCATCCGCCGGATGTGCAGCAGGTTCCGCCAGACGATCGTGAGCGACTGCTGCACGACGTTGCGCGGCTGGACCGACACCCTGGTCTCGACGAGCGCGGCCATCACACGGTCTCCTTCTGCGCTGATTCTTTCTGGGCTGATTCCTCCTGGGCTGATTCTTCGACTTCGACTTCGGCGCGGTGGCCGGTGAGGTGCAGGAACACGTCGTCCAGGCTCGGCCGCTGCAGGCCGAGGTCGTCGACGGCGACGCCGCTGTCGGCGAACAGCGAGGCGATCCGGGTGATGTCCTCAAGCCCGCTCGCCGGCGAGGTGAGGCGGCGGCTGGACTCCTCGACGTGCACCTCGGGGGCGCACTGGCGCAGCAGCGTCTCGGCCTTCGCCAGGTCGCCCGCGTCGGTGACGGTGACGACGACGCTGGCCCGGCCGGCCTCGTCCTTCAGCTGGGTCGGCGTGCCGGAGGCGATCACCTTGCCCTTGTCGACGACGACGATCCTGTCGGCAAGCTGGTCGGCCTCCTCCAGGTACTGCGTGGTGAGCAGCAGTGTGGTGCCGTCCCGGACCAGGCCGCGCAGCACGTCCCACAGGTCCGCGCGGCTGCGCGGGTCGAGCCCGGTGGTCGGCTCGTCGAGGAACAGCACCGGCGGCGACGCCACCAGGCTGACCGCGAGGTCGAGCCGGCGTCGCATGCCGCCCGAGTACGTCTTCGCGATCCGGTCCGCGGCGTCGGTGAGCAGGAACCTCTCCAGCAACTCGTCGCCGACCTTCCTGATGTGCTTCGTCGGCAGCCCGTAGAGCCGGCCGATCAGGCGGATGTTCTCCCGCGCGGTGAGCAGCTCGTCGACGGTCGCGGCCTGGCCAGTCAGGCCCATGCTGCGCCGCACCGCCTCCGGCTCCTTGAGCACGTCGTGACCGTTCACCCGGCCGGTCCCGCTGGTCGGGGTGCTCAGGGTGGTGAGCATCCGCACGGTCGTGGTCTTGCCGGCGCCGTTCGGCCCGAGCAGACCGAGCACGGTGCCCTGCGGGACGCCGAAGCTCACCCCGTCGACGGCCTTCGTCTTCCCGAAATGTTTGACCAGGTCGATCGCCTCGACGGCGAATTCTTGGGACATGGTCCCCACCCTAGGAACGGGCACCGACAGAATGCGACCGAGTTTCCCCCGACCCGTCCCTGATATCCGACCCGTCCCTGATATCCGAGCCATCCCGTACGACGCCCAGCGCGGCGCGTCCGAACAGCACCGGGCGCATCCCGGCGCCTTCGTCGTACACGAAACGGACCAGGTCGGCCGCCTCGATCAGGCAGGTTCCGAGGTCCAGCCGGCGCCGCTCCGCGACCCAGTCGACGAGTCCGCGCGGATCCGTGACCGCCGGTGAAGTGCAGCAGGTTGGCGTACCAGATGTCGCGGCGGAAGCCGGCCTCCAGCCAGCCGTCCTCCCCCAGCTCGTCGCGCAGGTCGTCCATCAGCCGCCACGCGGCGTCGTCCAGCGGCTCGGCGGCGGCCATCACGGTTCCCGCGGTGAGGGTCAGGCCGGTGACGCGGAGCGCGACCGGGGAGCACCGCCGGGCGACGGAGGCGAGCGCCGCGGCGCAGCGTCGTACGAAGGGGTCCTCGGGACGGACGTCGGCGCGGTAGTACTCCAGCGCGCGGACGGTGAAGTGGGACAGGCCGGCCGCGCCGGTGCGGAAGTGGCCGGGGCCGGCGTACTGCTCGGCCTCGGTGGTGACGGCGTCGAGGCGCGCGCCCATCGCCGGCGGCGGGGTGAGCATCACGCTGACCGGCCAGCGACCGCCGTCGGTGGGCGGTGTGTCCCGCCGATGCTCCCCGGCGAGCACCAGCGGGACGGCTTCGCGGAACAGCCGGTCGAACGTCACCTGCCGGTCGGGGTGCCGGCGGATCTCCCCTCCCATCCGGCAGGCGCGCGCGACCGGACCGTGTCCGGCCGGGGCGGCGTACCGGTTGCCTGTCACGCCAGGGTCGCCACTCTAACCGCATGCAAGCGCGTTGTAGCGCGAGATCGGAGGCGGGTTCGGCTGTGCGCCGAACCCGCCTGCCGTGTCGGTCAGCCGGTCGTCACCGCGACCACGTCGGTGTTGCCGAACGTCGCCGGGCAATCAGTCGGCGGGTAGGGCGACGGAAGGTCCCGCGCGCCCGCGGCGAGCGACGACGCGCGATATGCCTGCACCGCCGGGCACACCGCCGCATTCGAGGCGTCGATGTACAGCCCTACGCCGTAGGTCGCCGTCGCGGCGGCGTACACGTAGTCACCGATGCGCTCCTGGTAGATGTCGTGACCCGGATACGACGCCCGGATGTCACCCATCGGCCCGACGTACAGCGGACTCCACGAGCCCGCGCCCGACGCCGGAACGGTGGCGGTCAGGAACACGCCGTGGTACGGCCGTGGCGAGGTCATGTCGGCTCCGCGCCACGGTGAGGTCACCGCCTCGTACACGATGTACGCTCTGCCGCCTGCCGGCGAGATGGCCGGTGCGGCGTAGATCGGCCGGTCACCGGGCGGCGAGACCGGAGCAGGTGTGCTCCACTGGCCGTTCCGGTTCAACGCGACCATGACCCTCTCGGCGTTGAGCGTGCCGTCGACCCACGCGTCGACGATCACGTTGGTCGCGTCCGCACCCGTGGGAGCGCCGTTCGCGATGTCCACGCTGGGCGCCGCCGACAGGTCGGTGCGCGCGCCGGCGTACCCGTCCATCACGCAGCGGCCGTAGATCGGGTCCACGAAGTAGCACGGGTCCGTGGTCCGCCACAGCGTGGTCATCTTCGACCAGGACACGCCGCCGTCGGTCGAGGTCCACATGACGTGGTAACTGTGCGTCGGCAGCCCCACCAGCAGCGGGTTCTCGAACATCTGGCCGAAGAGGTACACGACGCCGTCACTGGTGGTGCGGATCGTGCAACCGCTGATGCCCCACAGCGTCGGACCACGTCCCTCCGTGCCCGCGCGGGTGACCTGTTTCGTGGCCCACGTCGATCCGCCGTCACGCGAGACCGACACCTCGAGCGGCGCCGGGAAGTTCCCCGGCAGGTGCTGGCCCACGCTTCGGAACTGCGGCGCGCAGACGTAGACGCGGCCGAAGTACCGCGACGATGCGGCGTTGTCCGCCCAGATCTGCTCCTTGTCCTCGAATGCCGTCTGGCTGCTCCGGGTGTTGATGATCACCGGCGGCTTCCAGCTGCTCTTCAGCTGGACGCTAGCCGGGGTCGGGTCGTCCAGGCGCGACACCGCCAGCGCCTCGAAGCCCCGGAACGTCCGGTTCGGGAATCCCTGCCCGATCGCCGACGTGAGGTTCGCGTAGTAGACGCGCGAGCCGTTCGCCCACGAGAAGCCGTTCGGGCCCGGCTTCGGTCCGATCGACACGGCCGGGTCGCCGTCGCTGATCAGCCCGTTCTCGTAGTACCAGGGCAGAGTCCGGATCGGGCCGAACTCGCCCGGGCAGGTCGAGACCGGCGGGCAGTTGCGCCCGGTCCACCCGGTGTACGTCGGCTGGGTCCAGGTGAGACCGGAGTCGAACGAGAAGTAGACCCCGGAAAGTCCGGCACCGGTGGCGAAGGCGTCGCACCGGCCGTTGACGGCCATGAGATCTTTCGGGCAGATCGGCTGGTCGACGTAGTCGTTGGAGCCCGCGATGAGCACGTTCGGGTGGTTGGCGTCGACGGCCACGGCGGGTTCGTTCTGGTGGTTGGGCGGCGTGATCGTCGCCGGTGAGCCCACGCTGACCAACGACGCGGAGACAGTCTGGGCCGAGGCGGGCAGCATCGGCAGCAGTGCGACGACCGTGCCGAGCGTGGCGAGAAGTACCGTGGTGCGTTTCATCGAGCGGCCCTCCAGTCCGCGCCGGCCGGGCCATCGCGTGCCGAAGCGAGGCCGGCAACTGATGTGAGAAACGTCCCTGCCGAGCACGCTACGCCCGGCGCTGATACCGCGGAAGGTCCACGAGCGCGGCCTTCCGCCACGATCCGGCGCCATCCGTGTGCTCGGTCGTCCACCGGTCACCGTCGGCGTACAGCTCGATCGGCTCGCCGCCGGGCAGGGCGACGCCGCGTACCCCGATCACGACGTGGCGTCGGCGGGCGCGATCGTCGTCCGGACCGGGGTGCCGATCTCGACCGTCCGGCTCACCGTGCAGAGCCGGTCGTGCGACCGCTGCACGGCGCGCGGCAGCGCCTCCCGGGCGGCGTCGCCGTCCGAGCCCTCGGGGAAGCCGATGTCGAACGTCACCTCCAGGTGCTCGAGGTGGTTGCCGTGCTCGGCGTCACGGATCTTGTCGCCGGTCACCGTGACGCTGAACC
>WNGA01010422.1_pt1 | contig 18788 bp, 17 predicted proteins | sample 5400061 | NCBI WGS metagenome assembly WNGA01 (sample SAMN13153366, study PRJNA577476) | soil metagenome | isolation source: 100 cm soil or saprolite under grassland replicate 2 | place: USA:California | collected 2016-06-15 | reverse complement strand
ACGCACTCCTCTCTATCGCCCCCGGCGGAATCCGGGAACGGCTGAAATGAAGGCGCCGACGTCACGTTAGTTAGGCAATTGCGTCATAGTGAAAAAATTATTGCACGGCGAATTTTGGCGGGCAAGCTTTGTTATCAGCTTAACTCCCCTTTTTAGGGACAATGGCATTAAGTCAAGAGGATGATGCGGGGGAACACAAAAAGCGCAAAGGAAGGAACACAAAAAGCGCAAAGAAAACCATTGATAGGTTTGTGCTTTTTGTGTTCCTTCCTTTGCGCTTTTTGAACTATTTCGATGATCACAAGACTTTCGTCTTCCGACTCCCCGGCGATGCCCCACGTGAAGACCAGTCGCCGGGGCCGGTCAATTTCCCGATACTTCCCGACGTGATCGATCTCCTGGCCTTGACGGCGCACGAGGAAAGAGAACGACCCTCCCACTCGCGCGTCGGCGACAATGCGCAAGACTTCCTCTTCGCGAAGAGCGGGGCCGAACATCCATTTGCCGATCAGTTCTGGATCGAGCCATGCGTCGAAGACGCGCTCCGGCGACGCGTCGAAATGGCGGGTGACGCTGACTTTGACATTCGGCGTCGGTCTTCCATATTCGCTCATCTCCTCGTTCTCTTTGTGTCGTTCATTCGATTTAGCGCTCATCGAGATCGTCCTTTCTTTTTAGAGCTTTTCCCGGCAGGAATCTTCCTGCGGTCTTCGGCGCGCGCCTTCTCGTCTTGCTCCTTCTCGGCTTGCAAGATGGCGGAGAGCGCGTCCAGTCGAGCGGTCCAGACGGCGCGCTGGGCCTCGATCCAGGACGCGGCCTCATCGAGCGGTTCCCGATTGAGTGACAGGAAATGTTCCCGCCCCACACATCGGCGGCGCACGAGATGGGCGCGTTCGAGTATGCGGATGTGCTTCGAAACAGCATTGAGGGACATCGTAAAAGGCTGCGCGAGTTCGGTGACGCGCGCCTCTCCCTTCGAAAGGCGCTCCAGGATCGCCCGCCTCGTCGGGTCGGCCAGCGCCATCAATGTCCGGTCTAAATTGGGCTGCGTTGTCAGAGTCATCACATTCAACCTCTGGGTTGAATATTATGCATGAGGAAGCGGCGCGTCAAGACAAAAATTCAACCTTGCAGTTGAATGTTATCTGAACGAATGGCGGGTCAATTTTGCCTTTTGAATTTTCGCCGTGCTATGCTGCGCCCTCATTTTCCGCAGGCCCTATTTACAAAGAATGAAAATCGCCCCTGGGTACGCATCGCTTCCAGCGCGCAGTCGCGGGTGGAAGACCCATTGAAAGCCCGCGGCGCGCTTGGGGCCGGATGCGCACGATTGCAAAAAATAATTATTCGACGCAAGCGCGGCGAATTCGGAGACGTATGATCCCGATCAATACGTCTTTCCCCGCGACTGCGCGCTGGAAGCGATGCGTACCCAGGGATTTTCGGAGGAGAAAACTTGAGCGTCCTGGTTGATAAAAGCACTCGGCTGCTGGTCCAAGGCATCACCGGCAAGGAAGGGACTTTTCACGCGCTGCAGATGCGCGATTACGGCACGAACATCGTCGGCGGCGTCACGCCTGGCAAAGGCGGGACGACTCACGAAGGCTTCGCGGTGTTCAACACCGTGGCCGACGCCGTGCGCGAAACTGAAGCGAACGCTTCGGTCATTTACGTTCCGCCCCCGTTCGCGGCGGACGCGATTATGGAGGCGGCGGACGCGGGCGTGTCGCTGATCGTCTGCATCACTGAAGGCATCCCGGCGATCGACATGGTCAAGGCTTTTCACTACGTCCGGTCTCGCGGCGTGCGACTGGTCGGGCCGAACTGCCCAGGCGTCATCTCTCCCGGCAAATGCAAAGTCGGCATCATGCCCGCGCGCATTCACAAGGAAGGCCGCGTCGGCGTGGTCTCGCGCAGCGGGACGTTGACTTACGAAGCCGTGGGGCAATTGACCGCGCTCGGCATCGGCCAATCGACCTGCATCGGCATCGGCGGCGATCCGGTCATCGGCACGACGCAGCGCGACGCCGTCGAACTGTTCAATAACGATCCCGACACCGACGCCATCGTAATGATCGGCGAGATCGGCGGCTCGGCCGAAGAAGAGGCCGCCGAATACGTCAAGCAACACGTCAAGAAGCCCGTGGTCGGCTTCATATGCGGCCAGACCGCGCCTCCAGGACGTCGCATGGGCCACGCCGGCGCGATCATCGCCGGCGGCAAAGGGACCGCCGCCGAGAAGATGGCCGCGATGACGGCGGCGGGCATTCACGTCGTAAAAAGCCCGGCCGACATCGGCGCGAAAGTGAAAGAAGTTTTGAAGTGAGTGAGCGCGCGGTCGACAATTTTATGGTGTGATCGCTTTCCGTATGCCAAATCGCATATCTCATATGCGATTTGGCATACGGATGTCACCTCCGTGGCGCCGGAGAGGGCGCCTGCGTCGGAGTAGGAGTTGGCGTCTGCCTTTTTACAGTCAGTTGATTATCGACCTTCTCGACGCCTTTGACCTTTTCGACAATGGCCTCCACCGCGATCCGATCTTTATCCTTCAACGCTTCGCCCTTCAAAGTCACCACGCCCCGGTCAACGCTGACCGTGACGTCTCCGTAACCGGCGGCGGCGAGTCGCGCCTTGATCTCACCCAACAAGAACGCGTCTTCCGCCTCTTTTTTCACCCCTTTCCCGACGTCACTGACCGCTTTCTCCGCCTCCCGCTTCATCTCCTGACCGGATGGAATCCCGGTTCCGGCCACGGCCGGATTGACTATGACCTGGTTGCTGACGCTCCTGACGCCTTCGACTTTACGGGCAACCTCTTCCGCCGCGTCCTTCTCTTCTTGAGTAGGCGCCTCACCTCTAAGCGTGACATCACCGTTTAAAGTATCCACATCGATGCGGCTGGGGCTGATGCGCCCGTCAGCCGTCATTCGGGCTTTGATCCTGGCCGTTAACATCGCGTCATCCACCTGCCTCTCCGTGCAGGCGGCGATCATGATTGAGAAAATGATCATCAAGAGCGCTACAACGCGCGCAAAATAACCTTTCATAACGCCCTTCCGAGGAGAAGGATCAACAAGGGGGAAACCGCAGTGGATTGAGCTAGCAAAGAGCGGGCCTTAGCCGACGCTAAATTAAGTTGGCTCCAATTACGGAACCGATCGCTTAACCGCCTGTGCTACAATCCGCGCCTAATATGACCACGCAAGAGATCGAAAAATATCTCGAGGCTTTGAACGATGAATTGGACCGCATGGGCGTAAAAGGGGAGATTTGTCTATACGGCGGCGCGGTGATGTGTCTGGTTTATCAAGCGCGTCCTAGTACGAAGGACGTTGACGCGGTCTTTCAACCTTCGGCTCAAATGCGCCAAGCGGCGGAACGCGTGGCTCAGGCTTATGGTCTGCGGTCGGATTGGCTGAATGACGCGGTCAAAGGCTTTGTTGTTGAGCATCCACAACGAGCGCTTTTCAACTTCCCCGCCCTGAAAGTCTACGCGCCGGAACCGGATTATTTATTGGCTATGAAGACGCTGGCGTCGCGTGTGGAGAGTACGGATAAGCAGGACATCATTTTCCTGATCGATTTGCTCGGCCTGAAAACGGCGGACGAAGTGTTTGCGATTTTGGAGAAATACTATCCGCGCCGGCAGATCAAACCCGCTACGCAGTTTTTTGTGGAAGAATTGTTCGAGCAAATCGATCAGTCGAAATGAAGATTTATGGTTACACTCAAGCAAGTCAAACGGAAGATCAAAGACGACCCGATGAACTGGTCGGTAGCTTGACGACGAACGGTTCGACGCGCTGCTGGCCGCGACCGCCGAGCAATTGTGCTATGAGCTTAAGATCAAACCGCCGGAGTGGATTCTGGCCGTGCCCGCTCCGCGCGACCCGTGGTTTGTTTCCGGGATGGAGAGTCTCAAGGCCATTGCGCTCGTGGAAAGCCCATTGCCGTTCCGCCTTCGCAAAATCTTCGTGTTGGAAAATTTTCTCTCCCGCGTTTGAACGGCGGATACCTCGGTCGGCGCTGTGTTGCGAGTATTGGTCGAGCGCACGTTGCTGGCGTGAGGCTGATAGCCTTACAATCGGCGCGGCGATGCTCGCCACAGAGTTCCAGCGAAAGGCGGCTGGCAAAATGGAGAACACAACGTTCGAACACGCGAAAGAGGTTGTGCAGGCGCTGTTGCCGGAAGACAACCAGCGGCTGCGCCAGTGGCTGTTCGAAGAAGAACGGCGACAGAACAGCTGCGCCGCGAGTAGCGCGCCTCAATCAATGCCTGACTTTGAACGCGAGCAGCGTTGGCTGAGTGAGCGCCAGCGCGAATACGTTGGGCAATGGGTGGCGTTGGATGGCGACCGATTGCTCAGCCACGGCGAGGATTTGAACCGGGTCTTCGACGAAGCTCGGGCTCAGGGTGTCAATGCGCCTTTTACTGCCTTCATTGAAGACCCGAATCAGCCGTGGATGGGAGGCTGGTGAGATGGCCGACACATTGCAATGCGGACAACTCAAAGAGGAGGGTAAGCGAAATGGATAATGTGTCATTTGAGCAAGTTTTGGAAGTCGTAAAGGCATTGCCAATGATGGACAAGCGGCGCTTGCAGCATTGGCTGATAGAGGATGCGCGCGCGCAGTCTTATGCCGGAGACAATGGCGAAACTAAGCCGGCTTACCCGCGTGAACGCGAGATGCGCTGGTTTGCTGACGAACAAAACCGCGCAAAGTATGGCGGACAATGGGTGGCGTTGGACGGCGATCAGTTGCTGAGTCACGGTGAAGACTTGCGACAGATCTATGCGGAAGCCAAAGCCAAAGGTGTGAAATCGCCTTTTACCGGTTATGTCGATCCGCTCGATGCGCTGCCGTTTGGAGGATGGTGAAGATGGAGACACTATCGTTTGGCGCCAGCTACAATTATGACATCCGGCAGTTGGGAATCACGGTTCCAGTCTCCCTGAGCTATGGCGTGGCGCGAGTGGAGTTGCACGCCAAAGTGGACAGTGGCGCGAGCGCCTGCATCTTTGCGCGCGGACATGGTGAATTGCTAAATCAAGCCACGCAAGATTGGTACAGTACCAATCTTGCGTGGCTTGATTTAGGTCTGACGATTGAAAACGGAGCGCCTGAATACTTCAGCACAGCGACGGGACGCTTCAAAGCTTATAGGCATTCTGTCACCCTGTCGGTGTTAAGGTATGACTTTGATTGTGTGGTCTATTTTGCCGAAAGCCAGAGCTACAATCGCGATGTGTTAGGCCGCCAAGGCTGGATCGATCGTATCAGGCTCGGATTGGTAGACTACGATGGCAAGCTTTACCTGAGCGATTACAATGACCCTGCATCTTGAGAGATCATCATTTATTCTTCTTCCTGTTTTTCAGGCGCCTCAGCTTCCGCTTCAGGTGAGAGGGGCGTTATTTTATTGATCTGATCCTCACGCAATCGCTGTCGCTCCAGAATTTCCGGTTTAACCTTCTCCAGCTCCTTAGGCAACCTTGTCCGTTCATCAATCCAAGCCGATTCAATTTGTTCACGTGTCAAGCCAATTACCTCTTCCAAATTAGCGCCATTGAGTCGCGCCCCAGTGATGTCCGCGCTGTCGAGCCTCGCGCGGGTGAAATTCACGCTGTCGAAATTCGCAGAGAGGAGGTTTGCGTCGGAGAGGTTCGCAGAGACGAGGCTTGCGCCGGAGAGGTTCGCAGAGACGAGGCTTGCGAGATGGAGGTTTGCATTGTTTAGGTTCGTGCAGGAAAGGTTTGCATGCCAAAGGTACGAGCGACTGAGATCCGCGCCAGAGAGGTTTGCAGAGTCAAGGCGCACGGCGATGAGCGAAGAAAGGTAGAGGTTCGTATCAGCGAGATGTGCGCCGTTAAGAATCGCTCTACTCGGGAACTCACGCCACGGGCTGCCAAATGCGCTATTTATGCGCGCAAAGCAATGCCTGAAAGTTGGATTGACGCGGATTGACTTGATGCCCTCACCACCGGGAGCAAACAGCACAAGCTCGATTTGATCGCGCTTTGCAAGTCGCTGTGACTTCCGCGTTCTGTCTGATTTTACGTACTCAAACCGCTTCGGCTCGATCCGTTCCAAGCCTTCATTCACCGCGATATAAAAGTGGACCATCGCGCAGATCTGACAGAGCGCATCGCCCAGATGCGCGTCCATGCTCGTCGGGCTTTCCAGCGGCAGCGCCTCATTCTCTTCCGCGGTCAATGGAGCCGCCCATCGAATCAATTCCTCTGCGAACGGCGGTTCGATGATCGATTTCTTCCAGCGATCGGTTTTGACCTGCGGGCGCAAATGCGCGCAATCGCACCACCATTCCCAAAGATCGGCCAATCCATCGCGCACGTATTTCCATCGCTCAATGCTCAAAGCCTGCGCCGGTAGCCCGCTGAGTTGATTGCCCTCCGGCGATGCATTCAGGGCGGCGCGCGAAATCTCCCATTCAATCAAATGTTGTAAATGATCCCAGACATTTGGCGCGACCCATTGAGGCGCGAGCAGATAAGCCAGCACGCGCGAGAAGTCATAACGCAAACGATCTTCCTCGCGGGAAAAGTCGCGCCAATAATCGCGCGGCGGCAGCCGTTTCGCTTCTCTCTCGGTCAGTCTGCGGCCGTATTCCTTCAGCGTTTCTACGATGCGTTCGGCAAAGAGGTATTCGCGGAACGATTTATGGGCGAACTCGCAGCCCTGTTCGGGCTGGCCGCCTTTGAAATAGAAGCTGATCATCAATCTGGTCAGCGGATGATCTTCTGCGGTCTGAGTCTCCCGTTCTTCCGTTTCATTTTGCAGCGCGCGGCGCCTCCACTCTTCGCGCGAGATGTGTTCGACGCCGAGTATGGACATCGCCGCCGCTGTGCGGCGCAACCTCTCGCGCAGCGCCTGGCCGACTTCGCGCCACTGGCGCTCCACTTCGTCTCCACGGTCGCGCACGTCGAAGGCCGCCTTGCCCGCCTTTTCGCAGGTCAGATCGGTCAGACTGCGGTAGAGCAGCGTCGGATTTTCGACCATCTCGTTGATGACGGCCTGCTGCTTTTCCAGCGGGCCGCCGCTTCTGACCGTCTGCGCCATCACGCGAATTGTCAGGTAGGCGAGCAGCGGCAGGCCGAGCACTTCAAGACTGTTGGACTTGGGCGCGCGGCCAGGCTCCTTGATTTTCCCGTCCTCATCATATTTGGGCAGTGAGGTGTTGAAAGTCTCTTCGTATTTGCTGAACGCCTTGTCAAGCGTGCGTCGATGGGGAACGCGCCATTCATCTGGATTTTCGACCGCGACATAAGGCGGGACCGATCCGAGCGCGTCATCCAAACGCTCGACGAACTCGCGTAACTGCTGCGGGCGTATCGGGCGCATCGTCAACACGGGCGTGTCGTCGTTGAGGAATTTGCTTTCGACGACGTCAGGCGAAGGGCGTCCGGTAACTACCACGCGCACGCGAGGCGCGCGCTGCGGATCGAGAAAGACGCGCCGAACCTCGCGCAACATCTCGCCCACTTTTTCGCGGAAGGGCCTGCTGTCCGACAGATCGAGCTCATCCCAGCCGTCGAGGATCAACACGTAGCGGCACAGACTGTGATCGCCGCCGTATGGCGTTCTAAAAATCTCGCCGCCGAGCAGCAAATCTTTCGGTCGCGCGACGGGCAGGTCGGCCAGGCGGTCTTCGTCCGCCAATTCGACGGCCTCGTTGAGCGCGTCGATCAGCGAGGACGAGAGCCTCAACCGTTTGAGACGAATGCGCAGTGGGCGCCAACCTTTCGCCCAGAGCTCGGCGCACAGCCGCAGCGTGAATGACGACTTGCCCGCGCCGGCCAGGCCCTGAATCACGATCGGCTCTTTGAAGTTTCGGTCGGTGATGTAGCCCATCACCGTGTCGAGCAGGTTATGCCGCCCGCCATGATTTTCAGAGAACGGGTCGCAGCGTTCCGCCGGGCGCGCTAACTCTTCGCCGCGACGCGCGTCGCGCGGGCCGCGAATTTCGCCCCACGCCAGCTTGCCGCATTCGGTCGAGACATATATGTGCTGGAGCGCGTAAGGCTCGCGTTTGAAGAGCGGTTCGGAGAGGTATTGGTCGCGCTGGTATTTGGCGTGGATTTGCAGCGCGGCGAGCGCGGCCTGCCTTCCGCTGTCCATCCCCATCCATTCTTTGAACGGCGCGAATTTGGGCGCGGTCTTCTTGTCAGAAAGCAGCAGGTCGAGCTTTCTGATGAATCGCTCGTGCGCGATGTTGAAGACTTGGATCCGCTGCTCTTCGCCGAGGCCGGCGGCCTGCGTCAATTCGCCAAGGATGTCGTCGGCGCGCCTCACGAACGCGTGTTGCAACGCCGTGTCGCGCGAGAAAGAACTTAAATCCGCCTCTTCAGCGGGCGGTAGGCCGCGAATGCGCTCGGCCACGCGGTCGTCGATTTTCATTGCGTCCTGGTAACCGACGGCCGACGTCCAGACCTGTTCGACCGCTTCTCGCGCAGCGTCCTGATAGGCCAACGTGCAGGCGACCGCGCCCAGTTCGTAAGGATGCGTCTGCTCCAGCCATTTCTCTGCCAGCTTCACGGCGACGCCGACGATGGGAGTCGCGGCGCCGGCGGCCTCGGCCACGTCTTTGAGCCATGGCGCGGACTCGACGAGCGACTTCGCCAGGTCTTTGCCTTCTTTGAGATATTTTGCGGCTTTGCCCAGGTATTCGGAGACGGTCTTTACCGGGCCGAGCATTTTGCGGATGTTCTCTTGTTCGTTCTTGCTGAGAAAGATGTCGCGGTTCGGGTAGCTCACAAGGCGCCTCCTGGCTGCGATGAGCGAACGGGGCGTTTTATTTCATGAAATGTTGCGCGGGCGACGATTGGTCGACTGCCGAGTTAAATGAAGCGTGTGCAAATTAAAGCTGAATACAATCAACAACTTGAAATGGCGACAGCCTATGGAGTGCGGTTGCTTGGAACCGCTTTGGTAGTCCACTTCGATCCTGCGGCAATGATCGGAGAGGAAACCCACTCGAGTCTTTTGCCTGGGAAATCTGTAGAATCCGGAGATGACTACCAAAGCGGTTCCAAGCAACCGCACTCCATAGGCTCCGCCGATTTATGCACAGGCGTCAGTTAAATCGCCACTACGCGTCCTCAGCCCGCGAATGCGGGCGGCGGAGTAAAGACGCCTCCGCGTCGCGTAGCGACGATTGAGTGTGAGCGGCCGATGCTTGGGAACACGCTTGCCTTTGTGCGGTAAGGGAGATCAAGCGTCGCTACGCGACGCGGGAACATCACACGCGCCTACCGTGGGTTGAAACCCATGGCTAAATTCACCCCCGTCGCTACGCGACGCAGGAAATGCGCCTTTCATGCAAAGATCTGGGTAATGACAAGGCTCTATGCTGGCGCCCGCATTCGCGGGATGAGAATTGCGCCGTCACCTAAATCTGTCTGCAAGTTTTTGGGCCAGGTCAGGCGCGCCAGGGGCCAGTTAGGGTCAATCTCAATCGCTTTCTTGAAAGATTCGGCCGCCGCCCGAAGCTCTCCAGCATTCCTCTGTTCAATACCTTTATTATAGAACTTAACGGATTCAGCCGGATCCCGGAACGCCGCTGAAGACGCCGTAGCCTGAGCCTGGGCCGTCGCCAAAAGCGAGCCAAGTAGAATGATGGCGCGAAGGGCATTTCTATTCATACCCGCTCCGACGTTGAAAAAGCGAACTACCTGCTTATGAACAGTTCACGATCGAACTGGCGCTTGTCGCCCATGACCGCGAAGTGGAAATTCTTGAGGTACTTTTTGCTGACGCGGTTGACGTCTTCCGGGGAGACTCTGCCGACTTCGTCAATCCAGGTCTGGTCGCGCCGCCAGCCGCCGCCGAGCAACTCATACTCCGCCAGTTTGATCGCCTGCGCGTCGTTGGATTCGAGCTTGGTGTAGTAGTTGGTGAGGAAGCCGCTGATGATCGCCTTCAGGCCTTCTTCGCGGATGATCTGGCGCTGCATGAAGTCGATTTGGTCGAACATGACGCGGATCGCCTCGTTCGGCTTAGGCGTCGTGACCGAAATGAAGGCCGAGTTGGCGCCGTTCGTGAGCAGCGTCGCGTCGGCGCCGTAGGTCAGGTTGCGTTTGACGCGGACTTCTTGAAAGAAGAGCTGCTGCAGGATGTTGACGGCGATCGAGAACGGGGCGTAATCGGGGCTTTCGAGCGGCGGCGCGGCGAACACCCCACGAATGTAGTTCGTGGCGACCGGGCGCTCGACGACCTGGAAATCCGCCTTCGATGCCTTGGCGAAGGCCGGCGGCGCTTCGGGCTTGTAATCGCCGCGCGGGAGTTTGCCGAAGCTGGCTTCGACTTTGCTTCTGACTTCGTCCGTCGAGACATTGCCGACCACGACCACCAGCATCCGCGAAGTCTGAAGCAGTTTCGCGTGATGCGCCCTGACGTCGGCGGCGGTCAGAGAACTGACCGATTCGACCGTGCCGATGGGCGAATTGAAGTAAGGGTGCGAGTCGTAGAGCAGCTTGTTGCAGAGCAGCGACACCGAGTTTTCGGGGTTGTCGTTCTGCTGGCGCAGCGCGCTGATGATCTGGTCCTTGACCAGCGCGACCTCTTTATCGTCGCAGGCCGGGTTCAGAATCATGTCGGCGAGCAACTGCCAGGAGCGGTCGAAATTCTGGCGAACGCAGCGCATCTCCATGAGGCTGTAGTCGTACCCGCTGTCGCCGTCGATGACCGTGCCCATCCGCGCCAGCTCGCGGTTGATCTCGCTCTTGCTGAAATTCTTCGTGCCCTCGGTGGCCACCTCGAAGAGCAGCGATTCGACGCCGGCGTTCTTTTCAGTGATGTTGCCCGCGCCGCCCCGAAAATAGATCTGCGCCGCCACCACGTCATTTCCGGTGACGCGGCGATGGATCGTCTTGAGGCCGTTCGCCGTGACGAATTCCGTGGTCGAGCCGTTCGCCGCCACCGACATTCTGACCGGCGCCGCCGCCTGGGCGAACGCCGTGAGAGTTAAAAGGACGTTGAGAGCGACCGCGCCGGTCGCCGCCTTCCAAATTGATTTAGTGTATTGGTTGCAGTGGTTGAATTTCATCTCAGTGGCCTAAAGTGGTTTTCATGCGCATGAATAGCCACCGCAGCACACCGCAGGACACAGAGGGCGTAATCATTCTCTGTGTTCTGCGGTGTCCTGCGGTGGCTAACAGTCTTCATACAGTGGCGTTAAGGTTTTTTGTTCCCCATTATTTTGCCGCTAGCCGCCGGTCGCGGCGTTTTCGTAGTCTTAGACTTCTCCTCCCGCCCGTCGTCGGCCGCGACGACCGGGTCATCGCGCAGGAGCAGGTCTTTCTCGGTCAAGGCGACGCGCTTCTGGTCATCTTCCGAGAGCAGAGTGGAGACGACGCGCGGCTTGTTCTTGATGTATTTGCGCACATACTGCCTGATGTCTTCGCGCGTGACCTTTCGGAGGTTATCGACGTAAGTGGCGTAATAATCGAGACCCGAACTGGCCCACCAGAAGCTGACCGTGTGCGCGTACTGCGACGGTTTCTCGCGGTCGAAGATCTCAGTCACATCGATCAGCGTCTTGGCGTATTCCAGTTCCTTGTCGGTGAAATAATCGGGCGCGTCGAACTTGGAAAATTCGGCGTTGATGGCCTTGAGCGCGTCTTTCAATTTCTCCGGCGTCGTCTGCGCCGTGAGTTGAATTGGGCCGACGTTCTTCTGCGTCAGGTAACCGAACGACAAGCCCGTCGTCAGCCCCGAATCGACCAGCGCGCGGGAGAAGCGCGAATCGGGCTGGCGCAGGATGAAAGAGAAGACGTCGGCGGCGTAAGTCGCTGGCGCGTCCAGATCGGTCGAAGGGCCCTGATACGAAATCTGGATCGTCGCCGCGTTGACCGGCTGGTTGACGATGACGGCTTCGTCTTTGGCGAGCGGCGGATGGCGCGGGATCGGGTCCTTGACGAACGGGTCTTCGCCTCGCGACCAATCGCCGAAAATCTCCTCGGCGAGCTTGAAAACTTCCTGGGCCGTCACGTCGCCCGCGACGACCACGGCGGAATTGTTCGGTATGTAAAACTTCTTCTGGATCACGCGCATCATTTCCGGAGTGGCCTTGGCCACGGTTTCGGGGTCGCCGCCCGGGCGCTTGCGCGAAGGGTATTTGTACCAGAGCCTCTTGTCGTTGGCGTCGATCAGATAGTAGTAAGGGTTCGAGCGGTGCTGGTTCAGTTCGTCGAGCACGACCTGTATCTCCTGGTCCAACTCCTGCTTGTCGAAGAGCGGGTAGCGGATGGCGTCGCGCATCAACGTCATCGCCTCGCTCAGCCCGGTCTTGATCGTCGTCGTGTAGTAATTGACGACCTCGTATTGGGTCTGCGCGTTGCTGAGCATCCCGAGGTCGGCGGCGCGGTCGTGATAACCGTCGGCCTTGGAACGCTCGTTCGATTTGAAGAACATGTGCTCATACAGGTGCGACAAGCCGTTGTATTCGGGAGGCTCGGTGTAGGCGCCGTTCTTGACCGCAATCTCGACCGTGACCAGCGGCACGGCGGCGTTCTCGATGACGATCACGTCCATGCCGTTTTTGAGCGTGATCTTCTTCCATTGCGGTTGGGCCAGCGCGCCGCCGGGCAACGTGGCGCCGACGAGCGCGAATAAAAATAAAGCCGCCGCGATGCGGGCGGTGAACAAACGATTTCTGGTCTTCACAAGTTCCTCTCAGCCCCGGATGCGGGCTATTCCATGCCATATTTCATACGCCATATGCCATACTTCATACGGCATATGGAAAGAGAGAGCGATTTGATCTGCGCCTCGGTTTCCGCGTCCAATTCACAGAATTTCTTCTTTTGCAGCCGCAACGCAAATGCGATTTCCCCTTCTTGCCTTCCTTGGCGATCGCGCGCCCAGATCGTCGCTGAAAATATACCTCATCAGGAGCAAGTATGCGCGCAACTGTTCGCCCTCTTGCGGACCTCTTTCGACGCCTGAGTCGAAAAATCACACAGATAATACTGGAACGCGACCAACGGTCCGGCTTGCTCCCGTGTTCAAATTAACGCCAAAATGCGAACCAACTTTTCGCCTTCTTGAGTCCGAGCAGCGCGTCGACATCCGCATCCGGCTGGAACGGGATCTCGTAGTTGTTGATCAGGGCTTCCGGGTTCGATTCGACCATGGCGCGCGCGTATTCTTCCCCTCCCCAATCAGCCGCAATCGCCGCGGCGCTCGACAACACGGGGCGGCGGCGATCCTGATGGTGCGCGTCGGTGGCGATGAAATGGGCGAGCCCGGCATCGATAATCCGCTTCGCCAGACGCTGCGTCTCCCGCCCGAAACTCCCCGTCAGGCTGCCCGCGTCGAGCTGCGCGAACGCGCCCCGCTCGATCAAATTAGCCAGGATCTCCGGCTTCTCCTGAAGCCTCCTGTTGCGTTCCGGATGCGCGATGACCGGTGTGACGCCCGCATTCAAAATCTGGAATATCGCTATCTCGACGTTCGGCGGCATTGAATGGAAAGGAAATTCGAGCAGCATATACGCGCCGCCGTTGAGCCTGATGCGCGCGCCAGGATCGCCGACTTCCTCAAATATCTCGTGACTGTATCTGACTTCCCCGCCCGGAACTATGTTGACGCATGCGTCGCAGGCTTGAGTCACCGTCGCGATCTTCTGACTGATAGTCTCCTTGTCAGGAGCGGCGTAAACCCCATTGAACATGTGAGGCGTCGCGACAATGGTCTTAATTCCGTCTTCGGCGGCGGCGTGGCACATGGCGACAGATTCTTCCAGAGAGATCGCTCCATCGTCGATTTCAGGCAACACGTGGCAATGAATGTCAACCATCCGTGTCAGATTAAGAGAGCTTGGCGAAACAGCCATGCGGGAAACCTCAAACTGCTATGAGCAAGATTTAGGACGGTTTATTTAAGGGCAACCATCGGGAACGGCATTATCAACGATCAAATCATTGCGTTCAAGCCAGCCCCCAACTCAATAACCTGCTCGGGCCGAGCAAAAACGCGCATGAACTTGCCTAATGTTATGATGAGGATGCCAGCTTACAGTCCTGCTGGTCATTTCGACGCGCACTCGATGTCAACTTATTAGCGCGTGGGCCATCGTGCCGCACATCCATCATATTTTCTTTCATCCATCCCTTTCTGACTCAAATTTGCCATCCGACAATCCCCTTAATGCTCAAATTTCGGCTCCTTTTCAAGAAACATTGCCTGAGCCAAGAGCTAAAATTGCGGCGCGGCGAGTCTAAATTGAAAATGGGCCGGCCACATTTCCCAGCTTTGCCAATAATTTAGCGAGTTCGGTTTTTATTCAACATAAGGCAGGGAAATTTTCCCGCTTCGAGGGGTCGTCTTTGGCCTGCAGTGTGCATTGAAGAATTCATCCTTCTTAGCATTCTCATCAAACTCATCAAAAAGTTGATGCGAATACCAGCGTCCATCTGCGACAAAAACAGAATTCAGTACTGAGAACAACTACCCTGAGGAAAACTATGCATAGACCAATCAAATACGTTGAAAAGGGGTTGTCGGTGTTGGCCGGCGGGGCCTTCAACGCCATCCAATTTTTCAACAAATTCAACCCAAACGAATCATTCATACCCAAATGGTCTGACAAGCCCCTGCTGAAATCGTGGCAGAAGACCAAGCCCACCCTCGGATGGCCCCGCGTCACCGATTCGCTCTGCCCCAAGTGTGTCAAAGAGGCGCGCAAACGCATCATCGAAGACGGCGAAGATCCCTTTAAAGTCGTTCAGGAAAAACCCGGCGAGATCAAGGCGACCATCATCGAGCGCAACAACGAGATCTGGATGATCAAGGATTGCCCGGTCCACGGCCACATCGAAGACATGATGGCGATGGACGCCAAGTTCCTGCAGCACATCGAAGCCATGTATCCCGGACGCGACATTGACGCGCATAACGACGCGCACGTCCATCATCACGCCTCTTCGACTATTAAATACGGCCGCGGCTCGGTGCTGACCGTAGACCTGACGAACCGCTGCAACATGATGTGCGACCCATGTTTTATGGACGCCAATCAGGTCGGCTTCGTGCATGAATTGAGCTGGGAAGACATTACTGAGGTTTTGGACAACGCCATTCAGGTCAAGCCGCGCAGGCAGATGTCCGTGCAATTCTCAGGCGGCGAGCCGACGCTTTCCCCGTACTTCATTGACGCCGTCAAGTACGCGCGCAAAGTGGGCTACAACTCGGTCCAGGCCGCGACCAACGGCATCGAATTCGCCAAGTCGAAAGAGTTCTGCCGCAAGGCCGCCGAGGCCGGTTTGCGCTACGTCTACCTGCAGTTCGACGGCATCGGCAACGCCGCAAACAGCCACCGGCAGGTCGGCAACCTCTTCGACGTGAAGCTCAAAGCGATCGACAACCTGCACGAGGCCGGCGTCGAGATCGTGCTGGTGACGACGCTCGTCAACACCGTCAATAACGACGAGGTCGGCCCCGTCATCCGCTTCGCGCTCGACAACCCGAAGAAGATCGGCTTCATCGCGTTCCAGCCCGTCTCGTTCACGGGCCGCGACGAAGACATCACCGACGACCGTCGCCTGCGCCAACGCTATACGCTCTCGCACATGGCCCACGACGTGCGCAAACACATTGGCATCACCGATCCGCACCGCGACTGGTTCCCGATCTCGTTATTTAGCGCCTTCGCCGACTTCGCCGACATGGCCCATGGTCCCGACCGCGAATGGGGTCAGATGAGCTGCGGCTGCCATCCGAACTGTGGCGTCGGCACGGCGGTGATGGTTGACAAGGAGACCAAGGAGATGAGGCCCATCCCGGACTTCCTCAACATTCCGGGCCTGATCAAAGACATGCGGAAGATCACGGACGCGGCGCGCGGCAAGAAGTTCTCGATGAAAAGTTCGACAAGACCTTCGGCCTTTCGGGCAAGGATTACGGCAAATCCACTCCCGACCGCACTATTGAAGACGTGGTGAAGCGCCGCAAGGATCGCTGGAATTTCCTATTTATCGCGGGCATGTGGTTCCAGGATCTCTTCAACTATGACTTCCGCCGCACCGAGATGTGCATCATTCCCTACGGCACTCAGGAGGGCGAGATCAGCTTCTGCGCCTACAACACCGGCATCGGCTGGCGCAACATCATCGAGAACATGCACCAGAACGCGACCGTCGCCAAATGGTACCAGGAGCATGGCCGCCACGAGATCTTCGCCAACAATCACAGCGTCAAACTCGACGACCAGGCCCACCGCCTAGCTGTCAACGCCACGGACGCCGCCCGCGGGCGCGAGAAGAGCGCGCTGCCCCAGACGGCCAAGGAAGAGCAGGCGATGATGCGCAAACTCTACATGCAGTCGGTGCTCAAACAAGCCAACGCCGCGCCGCAACTGGTTCAACTCGGCGGTAAGGACGGCAAGAAGGACGTTGGCGCCGGGGCAGTGACTGTGTCCGGCGATTAATCAAGAGTGGGACAGACTTTAGTCTGTCCGCCCGTAGCTCCTGCTACGAGCGGACTAAAGTCTGTCCCACTCTCGCCAAGTTTTCCCGAATCAAAAACAAAACAACGAGGGATACCCTTGATTCATTTACGGCTGCCGGCGGCTGAGGTCGATGGCAGCCGGTGTTTTTACTGATCCTCGATACGCGCCTATTGGCTCTTGCTTTGAGATGGCGCTTTTCCCAACGAGATAAACTGCCATATAAAATTTGTCGCATTTCGATTCTCGTCGCTTAAGGGGCCTTGGACGAAAAAAGGCTCGTTCGTCATCATCTGCGATGGAATCAGTCGCACTATCCACAATGCGTTACCGTTTGCCACGACAATCTTGTTTAGTATTTCTCTCACCGTGAGATTCCGACCCGAAAATGAAATGCTATTTTTATCAAAGCCGTCATCTCTTGGAGTTCCATATCCGTATCCGCCACCATAATTTGAGCCTGGATGGAGAGAGAGAAGGAGAGATGTTTTTAGCTGGTGTGACGCGTCAATTAAATTCGCATTCGATAAACTAAACTCCGAGATTCGCAGGTTCAAAAAATTCCTCCCGTCGCTGACGAACGAAGAGGAGAAGATGTGAATGATCCCATCCTTCATCTCAAATTCGTGGCCGGAGCTCTGTATGATGTGTCGAATGGCTTCACGAATTGTGATCTCTCGCAAATGTACTGGCGGCGCAGACTTCTTAGCGCGAGTATCGCTCCATTCAATTCCGATTGGAATTTGAAAACGTTGGGCTATTTCTATAAGTTGCTCCTCGCCCGATTGGGCTTCCGAGTCGAAACTGTCAATCTGCTGATCTAGCTTAGATTGGATTCGCTGCCCCAGGGCTTTAGGCGATAGTAGCAAGAACGAAATCAACATTATGAATAGAGTAATAGAACACTCCGCTTTTACATGAAGCATGTGCAAATAAAAAACCTTTGCTATCATCATTGTAATTTCCCGATTTACGCACAGTCCTCAAATAAGTCAATTAGGAACTGAGCGCACATTTAAAGCAACCATGTTCACACCTGGATCATGAAGAAGCCGCCAGGAAAACTTTCGGTTAGTACTATCCAGAGTTCTGATCAGCGCATCTCTAGCATGTTCGCTTGAAGCGCTTTGGGTTGTACGATGTCTTACGAAAAGGTTCAAAGGGATCGCGCCGATTACAATCCTCATTTGCGACGCTGAACTCAAAGCGCTAGTAATCGTTTCCAACGTCTCAAAGACGCTTCGCTCCTTTTCTGGGAGAGTTATAGGAATATCTAAATCAAACCAGGTAACATTGGTACGGTACCGGGAGCGGTAGCGACCGGGCGCCGGCGGAGAGAGCGCTTCGACGGGCGCCCGGTCGCTACCGCTCCCGGTACCGTACCGCCGCGTGTGCCAATGTTGTCTGGCCCGATTTAGAATCGAGGCTTGACGTACCCATCTTCCGCGGACGTCTTTGACCTGCTCTGGAATAACGTGAAAGATTTGCCCGTTTTGTTTCAACTCAAACCGGCCTGGATTGGCGGAAGCGGCATGAGCGTTCAAAAGCATTTGAAGTAATGCCCTAGGATTCTCAGGTTTGCCAGTCACTGGCGACACAGAGTAACTGATCTCGAGGGTTCCACCTTTAGGGGTAAGAGCCCTCCTTCCTCCGGGATGGGCCTGACTGTACTTTGGGTCCGTCTCATCTAGCAGATCGCTTTCACTGGCAAGGCGTGGATCCTCATAGGTGATGATCCATCCATACTTTTCCTGTAGCTGTTTGACAGCTTCTGCCACAGGACGCGGGTCATTCACAGACAGTTTCACCGGCGGTTGATCCTGCCCTTGGCAGACGACTATCATTGCAGCGTTTTTGATATTCAATGCCACAGCGAAGGATAGAAAAATCGCCAGTAAATGAATTACTCGGAATCGGCTGTAGCGATGTTGCCAATCGACGCGCATTGTTTTTTCAATTTGGATTGAATTGACCAAACGTATTTTTTGAAATTCGGTCATTTGAGTCAAGGAATAAGTTTTATGCCAGCCAAAATTTTACTGAGCCATCCGATCAACCAAAAAACATGACACTAGAAGAAAAACGCCTGCAGCAATCGCGCTCGCGCGAAAAACACTGGAAAAGATGGGGGCCATATTTGAGCGAACGCGCCTGGGGCACGGTGCGCGAGGACTATTCCGACGACGGCGAGGCCTGGGATTACCTCCCGCACGATCACGCGCGGTCGAGGGCCTACCGCTGGAACGAAGACGGCATCGCGGGCATTTGCGACCGGCATCAGGTGATCTGCTTCGCCATAGCTTTGTGGAACGGGCAAGAT
>WNGA01007925.1_pt1 | contig 18788 bp, 21 predicted proteins | sample 5400061 | NCBI WGS metagenome assembly WNGA01 (sample SAMN13153366, study PRJNA577476) | soil metagenome | isolation source: 100 cm soil or saprolite under grassland replicate 2 | place: USA:California | collected 2016-06-15 | reverse complement strand
CTTCGCATTTACAGCTCCAGCGGCAGACGAGCCTCCCGCAGATCGACACGGTCGCCGCGCATGGGCACGCCCTCCCGCAGCAGCAGCTCACGCTGGCGCGCGCCTTGGGCCAGGCTGCCGTCGGCGCGGACGACGCGGTGCCAGGGCAGCCCATCGCTGGTTGCCAGGACGCGCCCTACCAGGCGAGGGGCTCGGCGATCGATGTCGCCGTAGGTGCGTACGAACCCCTCGGGGATCTCGCGGACGCGGGCAACGATTCGCGTCGTCCGGGACTCGCTACTTTCCGGGTCGGTCATCGGCACCCGCGTAGTCGAAGGACGACGCGTAGCCGCACACGTCCCGGTAGCTGAATTCGAGCGGCCCGTCCTCGACCAGCAACTCTTCCGCGACGAGCTCCTCGCCGGTTCGTTCGTGGCCGGGAATCACGCACGTCACGGCCTCGGCGCCCTGATAGCGGTCACGGATCCGCAGGGTCACGTGGTCGCGAATTCGCAACCGCTGGCGCCGCTGTGTGTGGTCGACCTCGATCTCGACCGGCCGGACGGCGACGAGCTCACTCGCCTTCCACACCCAAGGGAAGTGGGTCTCCGCGTCTCCGCCGAGGCGGCCGGTGAAGATCGCTTCGAGCGCCTGGCGCTGATCGTCTCGCGCGCGATCGTCGAGGTAGAGGACCCAGGTCCACGGTGACCCGGGCTCGTCGTCGCTGTAGCGGATGGCGAGAGCGACGGCAAGGCCGGAGAGGTCGGCTCCCTCGGCGGTGCCCTCCTCGATCAGCCACGAGAGGACGCCCAGGCAGATTCCGTGCGTCGAGCGCCCGCCCGTCACGCCGTCGATTTTGCGGCAAGGACAGATCGGGTCGCAGTTGCACGACTCGAAGTAGCTGCCGCGGATCCGCCAGCTCACGCGACCGCCACCCAGATTCCGAGCCCGACGAGCGCGAGACCGAGCACCCGTGCGAACGCCTCGCCCCTCGGCAACAGCTTCTCGATCAGGATCGCGGCGCCTACAACAGCCATCCAGAACAAGCTCATCACTCCGAGCGCGAAGAGCGCCACCATCAGCCCGGCGCAGCAGCCGATGCAGTAGGCGCCGTGCTCCACGCCCATCCGAACGGCGCCGAGCGGCCCGCGTCTACCGCGGAGCAGGAAGTGGAGCGGCGAGCGGCAGTGGCGCAAGCACGCTTCCTTGAGCGGCGTCAGCTGATAGATGCCGGCAAACGCGAGTGCGCCTCCGGCCACCCACGGTCCGCTGTGGTCCCAGGCCACGAGCGACGGCAGGGCCCGGTAAACGGTGTAGGCAAGGAGCCCGCAGGCGGACCACACGAGCAGGTAGCCGGCCACGAAGATCCAGGCGTCGACCCCACGGCGGATGCTCGACACCGCGAGCACCGTCGGCGCGGCCGACGGCAGCATCATCGCCGCCATCATCGTGACCCAGATCCCGATGAACCACCCCAGCGTCCCGAGATCGGTGCCGGGCCCGGTGTCCATCCCTCGCATGCGGTCGACGGCCACGATCCACGCGACGAGCGCGGCGGTGAGCAATGAGGCGCCGAGCGTCATGCGGCTTCGCAACGTCATCGGGACGCTCTGAGTCTATGATATATTGACGATTGTCGATGAAAGATATTGAGCTGATTTCCTGTTGCGGGCCGCTGGATGCGCCCGCGCTGTCGGATGAAGAGGCCGAGGCGACCGCTGCGCTCTTTCGAGCCGTATCGGATGCGGCGCGCGTGAAGATCGTCAACCTGCTCGCGACGACCGATGGGCCCATCTGCGCCTGCGAGTTCGAGCCGGCGCTCGGCCTCTCCCAGCCCACGGTCAGCCATCACCTCAAGAAGCTGACCGATGCGGGCCTGGTCGAGCGCGAGCCGCGCGGGCGCTGGGCCTACTTCTCCCTCGAGCCGGACGCGATTGCGCGGCTGCGGTCGCTCGTCGAGATCCCGGAGCTGGTCGGATGAGCACTGCGGAGACGCTGCGCGAGGAGGTGCGCCGCCGCTACGCCGAGGCGGCCGAAGGCATCTCGGCCGGCGAGGGCTGCGGCTGCGACTGCGAGACGATCAGCTGCTGCGGAACGGAGGGAGAGCAAAAGTTCGGCCAGGGGCTGTACAGCGCTGACGAGCGCGGCGAGTTGCCCGACATGGCTGCGCTCGCGTCTCTGGGTTGCGGCAACCCGACCGCGGTCGCCGAGCTCCGCGAGGGCGAAGTCGTGCTCGATCTCGGCTCTGGAGGCGGCATCGACGTGATCCTCTCCGCTAGACGGGTGGGGCCGAGGGGCATCGCCTACGGCCTCGACATGACCGACGAGATGCTCGAGCTGGCGCGCCGGAATGCGGCCGACGCCGGCATCACCAACATCCATTTCCTCAAGGGCCTGATCGAGCAGATCCCGCTCCCGGCCGGCTCGGTCGACGTGGTGATCTCGAACTGCGTGATCAACCTCTCCACTGACAAGGCCGCGGTTCTGACGGAGATCGCGCGGGTGCTGAAACCGGGCGGGCGCATCGGGGTCAGCGACGTCGTCGCCGAGGACCGGCTCGCGCCGGAGCAGCGCGCCGGGCGGGGCAGCCACGTGGGCTGCGTCGCGGGCGCCCTCTCGAAGGCCGAGTACGTGGCGGGGCTCGAGGCGGCAGGCTTCGAGGACGTCTTCGTCGAGTTCACGCACCGGGTGGCCGACGGCATGCACGGAGCGATCGTCAAGGCAGTCAAGTCGTGACGGACCGCCCCGAAGTCCTGTTCGTCTGCGTGCACAACGCGGGCCGCAGCCAGATGGCGGCCGGCCTCGTCAAGCTGCGCTCGCAAGGGCGCGTCCACGTGCGCTCGGCGGGCTCGGACCCGAGCGAGGAGATCAACCCGGCCGCGGTCGAGGTGATGGAGGAGGTGGGGGTGGACCTGAGCGAAGAGCTCCCCAAACCTCTCACCGACGAGGCCGTGAAGGCCGCCGACGTCGTGATCACGATGGGTTGCGGCGACGCCTGCCCGATCTACCCCGGCAAGCGTTACGAGGACTGGGAGCTGGAGGATCCGGCGGGCAAGGACATGGAGACCGTGCGGCGCATTCGCGACAACATCGACGCGCGTGTGCAGAAGCTGCTCGCCGAGCTCTAGCAGCTCGAGCTCGTGGGGCAGGACCGGAGGACGCGCACGGTGTCGCCGTGCAGCGCGATCAGCGCCGAGGCCTCGTTGTTCGTATAGCTCAGCTCGCGGAGCGCGAACGCGGGGTTGGAATGGTGGACGAGCACGTAGCGGCCGTCCGGCAGTCCCGTGATGACGATCCACTGGCCGTGGTACTCGGGCGGATAGATGTCGATGTAGCGCGCTGACGTCCCCTCCTGCACCGAGCGCGCCCGGGGCTCGAACAGTCCGCACCGTCCAGGGATGTAGTGGGGCGGGGCGGCCGTCGCCATCGGGTGGCGGTCACCGAAGCAGAAGCCCTGCTTGTGGTCGCGCGCCAGCGGTTTCGATCCGCCCGGCCGCCAAAGCTCGTAGCGCTCGAAGGGATGGAAGTGCCAGTGGGAGTGGGTGGGCATCACGTCGTAGCGCATCCAGCCCGTGGTCTCGATCTCGTGCACGGTTCCGTCCGTCCGCCGTATGAGCTGGGTCACGTCCATCAGCCGGTGGCCGGCCTTACGGCGGCCCCTGATCCAGAGCGGCCCCTCGCCGACGTTCGCAACCATCGAGCGGAAGGCGAGCAGACGCCGGCCGTGGCGATGTGTCACGTAGATATCGGTGGGCGCCTGCTGGTCGAGGTCGGGCAGCCGCTCCCGCGCGCGCGGGACGCTCTTCCAGTCAGGCGCCGTGCCCCGCGCCAGCTTGGCGACCGACTTGTCGGAGAGTGTCAGCGCGCGAACGGCGTGGCGGGAGACGAAAAGGATTTGCCTGCCGTCGGGCGACCACGCGGGCTCCTGCACGTCTCCGGCCGTCGTGAGCTTTGCCTCGCCCTGGCCCGTCGCTCCGATCGAGTAGAGGTCGCCGTCGCGGACGAATGCCAGCGTCCTGGAGCTCGGCGACCACGCCGGGTCACTGCCGAGGGCCAGCCGCCTGCCGCCGGCGACGATCCACCCTTTGGAGTCATAGGCGAGCCGCCCCTCTCGGGAGAACGAGGGATCCCGCCCTCGAAGGACGCGCCTGCTCACGTACGCGAGCCTTCCGCCGGCGGTCCACGCCGGCTCGCGCCCGCGCGTGATCTCGCGGCGCCCGGTGCCGTCGGCGTTCGCCGTCCAGACCGACTGGCGGCGCACAAGTGCGATTTGCGAGCCGTCCGGGGACCACGCCGGCTGCGTGCCCGGCATCAGCGGCTTCGAGCCCGCGTAGACGACGCCGCCGATCGAGTGCAGGAGCACCGGCCTGCGCGAGCCGCCTGCCGGGGACGCAGCGCCGGCGATCGCGAGCGTCGCGATTCCGACCGCCAGGGCCGGCGGCATCCAGCGCTCTAGGACGTTCGCACGCGTCATGAGTGGCAGGCATCGTTACAGCAAGGGCTCTAGCGGCCGGTTGCGGAGAAGTGCATGTAGTCGATGGGATAGCTCCAGTAGCCTCCCCAACCCCAGCCGAGCGCCTGGAAGGCGCGCACGACCCGGTCGCCCGCGTGGACCATCCCCGGCTCCCGAAGTGAGCGGTTCCTGAAGCGTCTGCCCGCCTTCGGGCCGACGTGGCGTCCGGCGACGTAAGGATTCTCGCGCGGGTTGATGTCGATCGCGCGGCCGTAGGCGTGCTCCGACCAGCTCGTCGTCCCGCCGACGAAGCGGCAGTTGAAGGCCGAGGTGATGTCGGAGTCGCCGAGCCGGTCGTCGTCGGAGCCGTAGGCCTCGGGAAGGACGATGTGCCTGATCGGGAAGCGCCAGCCGTAGAACTTGCGGAAGAGGCCGAGCACCGGACCCGCCCAGCGCGCCGCCACGATCAGCTTCCCCCGGTGCGCGCGTTGGTCGAAGCCCCAATAGCTCGTGCGGACGAGCCGCAACTTCGAGAGCGGAACGGGGCAGCCGGGGTGCCAGGAGGTCATGCGGGCACGAAACTCGGCCGGGATGGTCGAGACGGAGCCGCGGAAGGGAGGGGCGCTGCCGGGACGCGAGTCCTGCGCCCCGGCCAGCCCGATCACAGCCGCGAGGAGGGCGGCCGCAAGGCCGCGGGTCACGCGGCGGGAACGATGTTGTTGTTGCGGTGGAAGAAGTTGTCCGGGTCGTATTTCGCCTTGATCTTCGCCAGCCGCTCGAGCTTGGCTCCGAAGGCGGCATCGACACCCGTCTGACTCGTCTCGTCGTCAATCCCGGTGAAGTTGAGGTATGTCGAGCCGGTGCCGAACTCCGCGATCTGGCTCCACGTCTCTCGCACCCAGCTGACGACCTTGTCGTCGTCCGCGGGGTCGTTCCAGCTTCCCTCGATGCTCAGCAGGTACGCCGCCGAGCGCTCGCCGAAGGCGGACTCGTCCTCGCCGACGCGGTTGACCTGTCCTCCCGTCAGCCAGACGACCACGGTTACGAGCGGTGCGGGCCGCTCCTGGGCCTTAGCGGCGCAGAGGTCGATGAGGCCGTCCGAAAGCTCGGAGGCGGATGTCGACTTCCAGTAGGTCCGAAGCTCGCCGCGCGGGAAGAACCCGTCGAAGGCCGATTGGACGACCGTGAAGGGCATCGGCTGCGAGATGTCGGCCAGCGGTGTGGCCAGCTCGCGCAGCGGCTGCATGACGCTCATGCCCTCCTCGATGTCTCCCACATAGGTGGCGCCGACGATGAGAACTTCCTTGTTGTGAACCGGTTCCGGGAGGTGTGGATCCGCCGGCATCGTGATTGCGACCGCCAGCGCGCTCACCTCGTCCGGTGCGGTCTCGCCGTATGCGCGGAAGCCCCGCAGAACGGCTGCCGCGTCTTCGGTGGGATAGAAGACACCGGTGAAGGCGACGATGGGCCCGACCGGGTGGAGCTTGAAGGTGAAGGACGTGACGACCCCGAAGTTCCCGCCGCCGCCCTTGAGCGCCCAGAGGAGATCGGGATTCTCGTCCGCCGAGGCGGTCCTCACTTCGCCGTCGGCGCCGACGACCTCGGCCGAGACGAGGCTGTCGCAGGCGAGCCCGTACTTCCGGCGCAGCCAGCCGTAGCCGCCTCCCAGCGTCAGCCCGGCGACGCCGGTGTCCGAGACGACTCCGCCCGGCGTGGCCAGCCCGAAGAGCTGCGCCTCGCGGTCGACGTCGCCCCACAGGGCGCCGCCCTGGACGTGCGCGAGCTTCGCCTCCCGGTCGATGTGAACTCCGTTCATCTGCGCGAGGTCGATGACCATCCCGCCGTCGGAGCTCGAGAGCCCGGCGACTGAGTGGCCGCCTCCGCGGACGGTGACTTCGATCCCGTGCTCACGGGCGAAGTTGACGGCGTCGACGACATCGGCGGTTCCCGAACAGGTGACGACGAGGCCGGGACGGTCGGTGTACATCGCGCCGAACGGCGGCCGAACGTCCTCATAGCCGGGGTCCTTAGGGGTCAGCGCTTGACCCCGCACCTGCATCTTGAATTCGGCGAGCGACTCTTCTGAAAGCCCCTCGACGGTGGAAACGGTCGTAGTCATTTACGGCTCCTCTCTCGCCATGACAGTTGAGGGCCCAGTCTTCCGGGCCCCCGTTTTTGTTACTGCTAGACGCAAGGGAGCTTGAGGTCTTTCCGAACCCCCGAGGGCACGCCTTTGCAGCTCAGCTGCGTGCCGAACTGGCTGACTCCCCAGGCTCCGGATTCCAAGTACATCAGGGCGAAGCCGGGGCCGACACCCTTCGAAAACACGCGGATGACAGCACTGCAACTGTTTGGATGAATGATTTCTTCATCGGGCGATCATCGCACCGGCGCCCGAGAAACACAAGTCAGCCCGCGGACGCCCCCATCATCGCCTGCATCGCCTCCTGAAACTGGCGGAAACCCTTGTCGCCTTCGACGAACGGCTCGACGGTGATCTCGCTGAACTGGGCGAACGGCATCTCGACGATCATCTGGTTGAGCGTCTCCTCGTCGGGAACGTCGACGACGCCGAACCCGCCTCCGCCGGGGAACGTTCCGAACACCTCGAACGAGTCTCGGTAGCGCTCGTACCAGTCGATTGCGCCCTGCACGAGCGAGGGCGCGCTTTCGGGCGGGATCTGGAACCGAGGCTTCCCGATCACGAGCGCGCGCATCACTGGAGATTATTTCAGGCCGCCGCCCGCTCGGCTCTCCGCAGGCCGAAGAACGCCCAGAGAGAAAAGAGCCCCGCCAGGCCGACCGCGAGGCCGAAGGCGAGCAGGACGTCCACGGGCCTTCCGGAGATGAAACCGCGCCCTGTGCCCAGGACGTAGGTGATCGGGTTCGCCCTGGCGACCGCGTGGATCCAGCCCTTCAGCAGATGGAGCGGCACATAGACGGGCGCGAGGAAGAGCGTGATGAAGATCGGCGTCTGCATCAGAGGGCTCGCCTGAGTCGACCGGAAGCGAAGGGCGATGCCGGCGGCCCAGAGCACTCCGACGACGTTGACGAGCGCTGCGAGGGTGAAGAGGCCAACGAGGTCGACGCCGTTTCCGCCGACCTGCATCTGGGCGAAGAAGGCGATGATCGTCAGCACGATCGCCACGACCGCCCAGCGCAGCAGGGCCGCGAGCGCGTAGCCGGCGATGATTCCCGACCGGTGTGCGGACGCGATGAAGAGTCTCCTCGCGAAGCCGTACTCGAAGTCCCGCGCGATGTTGAAGCCCATGAAGACGCCGCTGAAGGCGGCCGACTGGAGCAGGACGAAGACGAACTGAAACGCCGTGTAGCCGCCCTGGAAGTTGAAGCCGGGGATGTGACGGAGCTGGGAGAGGCCGCCGGCGAATGCGAGGAAGTTCATCAGTGGGAAGAGCATCGGCGGCACGAACAGGGAGGGGTTCTTGATCAGCACGGTCGCCTGGCGATAGGTGAGCGCCAGCGCGATCTGGGTGCGCGACGCGGTCTTCACGTCCTGGCCATCCTGGAGCGGAGCGAGAACGCTGAGGCCACGAGCCCGAGCGCGATCAGGAGGAACGTGAACAGGAAGCCGAGCGCGAGGGCCTGGCCGTCCCAGCCCGAGATCACGAGGCTGCGCATCGCCTCGATCATGTAGGAGACCGGGTTCGCCGTTGCGAGGTCGCGGAACCAGGTGATCTCGATCAGGTTGCGCGGGAGGTTCATCGACGAGATGAACAGGAGGAAGAAGAGCAGGGGGAAAGAGGACTGCACCGCCTCGCCCGATCCTGTGCGCAGGGCGAGGAAGATCCCGACTGTCCCCCAACCGAGCGCTATTAGGACCGCGAGGACGAAGAGGACGGCCGCCCCGGCGACGCCCGTCTCGAACCGAACGCCGGCTCCGATCCCGACGGCGAGGTAGACGACGGCCTGGATCGTCCCGAGCCCGACAGCTCCGCCCAGCTCGCCCAGCAGGAGCGCCGAGCCGCGCATGGGCGTCAGTGCCAGCCGGTTGAGGAAGCCGCTGTCGATGTCGCGGCCGAGATCCAGCCCCGAGACGACGGCCGCGAACAAGGCGCCTTGGATGAAGCTGATCGGGATGAAGAAGTCGAGAAAGGAGGTCGCGGGGAAGCCGGGGAGGTGGGTTGCCGCGCGGAGCCCGTTCGAGTTGATCGCCAGCAGCAGCAGCGGGAAGGTGATGTTCGGGATGATCATCGCGGGCTGTCTCAGCACTCGCACGAGCGAGCGCGCCGCGATGTAGGCGATCTGTGCGACGACCGTCACGCGCGCGCCCCTCGCCGCCGTCGATTTCGGCCGGGCAAAGCCCGGCTCGGTCGACGCCTGACGCCGCTGGTGGCAGGATGCGTCGCCCGCGGCGCGTGGCCGTACCTCGAAGTACTGTCCCCGCGCCGCGGTCTAGCCTCCTTGGCCAGCGGCGTCCGAGGAACGCGCGGGCTGCGTACCTGGAAACCGCTCACGCGGGAACCGTCTCCAGCTCCTCCTCTTCCTCCTGCACTTCCGCGCCTTCGAGCGACAGCCCCGTCTTGGCGAGGAAAACGTCGTCGAGCGACGGCTCGTGGAGCTGAAGCTTGGCGACGTGCAGCCCGGCCGCGTCGAGCGCGCGCACGATGTCGGCCAGGTCCGCCTCGTGCTCGATCCGCACGGAAACGGCCTCCGGCGCGCCCGCGCAGGGCGAACCAAAGGCCTGCAGCGCTTCTTCGATTTTCGGCCGCTGGTCCTCATCGGACGGAACGACCTCGACGGTCGGCTGCCCGATCTGCTCCTTCAGCTCGGCGGGCGTCCCCTCCGCCACGATCTTGCCGCGGTGGATGATCCCCACCCGGTTCGCGAGGGCGTCGGCTTCCTCGAGGTACTGCGTCGTCAGGAAGACCGTGACGCCCTCATCCTGCGCGAGGCGGCCGACCTCGCGCCAGAGCGCGGTCCGGCTTTGCACGTCGAGCCCGGTCGTCGGCTCGTCGAGGAAGAGGATGCTCGGCTCGTGGACGAGCGCAAGCGCAAGGTCGAGGCGCCGCTTCATGCCGCCCGAGTAGCCCTTGACCTTACGGTCGGCCGCCAGCGTCAATCCGACCCGCTCGAGCAGGTCGACGGCGCGTCGGTTTGCCTCGCGGCGCGGGATTCCGTGCAGCGAGCTCTGCAGCCGGAGGTGCTCCCGTCCGGTCAGGAACGGGTCGAGGGCGGCCTCCTGCAGCGCGGCGCCGATCGAGGCCCGAACCTTCGGCCCCTCCTTGATCACGTCGAAGCCGGCGACGCGTGCCCAGCCTGAGGTCGGCGGCAGCAACGTCGTCAGCATGTGCACGGTTGTCGACTTGCCCGCGCCGTTCGGCCCCAGGAAGCCGTAGATCTCGCCCGGGGAGATCAGGAGGTCGATCCCGGCCACTGCCCGGATGTCGCCCTTGAAGACGCGGACGAGCCCCTCCGCCTGGATGCCGTGACGGTCCCTCATCAGTCTGTACTGAGGTTACCCGCTGCTTTTGCCTGTCTTTCTCCGGTGACCGCTCGGCCGGGCAAAGCCCGGCCTCGCTTCATCGAGGGTGAACCGCTGGTTCCCCCTCGAGCTCCTCCCTCCTACGAGTCCGTGGATGTGGAGGCCTCGGCAAACCCTTCGAGCGCGGCCGCGACGAGCTTGGGGAGCGTCTCGAGGTTGTACCCGCCCTCGAGCACGGCCCCGACGCGGGGGGCGAGGGCGGCCGAGCGTCGGCTCAGCTCGCGGAACCCATCCTTGGTCACCTCCATCAGGGCCAGCGGGTCGTCTACGTGCGCGTCGAAGCCCGCCGAGACGAGCAGCAGATCGGGCTCGAAGCGCGCAACGGCCGGTTCGACCTTCTCCTCGAACGCTCGGAGGTACTCCTCGTCACCGCTGCCCGCCGCGAGCGGCACGTTGATGGTGGTCTCGTTCTGCTCGTCCGGCCCGCCGGTGCCGGGATAGAAGGGCCACTGGTGCAGCGAGACGTACAGGATCGACGGGTCGTCCCAGAAGATCACCTGCGTTCCGTTGCCGTGGTGGACATCCCAGTCGAGGATCGCCACGCGCTCGAGGCCGAGCTCGGCCTGGGCCCAGCGGGCCGCGATCGCGACGTTGTCGAAGAGGCAGAAGCCCATCGCCCGGTCGGGAAGCGCGTGGTGGCCGGGCGGGCGGGCGAGCGCGAAGGCTCCGCGCCTGGCCGCCTCGATCGCAGCACCCGCGGCGAGCAGCGCCGCTTCGAAGCTCGTTCCGGACGCGACGGTGTCGGGATCGAGCCAGGTCGGCTCGGTCACCGAGCGGATGCGCTCGACGTAGGCCGGCGTATGGCAGCGCTCCAGGTCGGCGGCCTCGGCGGGGCCGGCTTCCTTCCAGGGAACAGCATCGAGCAGGACGCGCAGGCGCTCCGGCGATTCCGGATGAGGGCCAGTGGGGTGGAGGCGCGCGAGCGCGGCGTTGCTTACGACTTGGATGCCGCCGCCCTTTCCTCCAGCCTCCCGGCCGCGTTTCCGAGTCCCCAGGCGCCGACGAGCTTCGCGGCGCCGGCCCAGTCGGGCTCTTGATCCGGCAGTTCCGGCAGCGGAGCGGTCGCGTCCAGCTGCGCAATCCGGCGGTAGAGGCGGAGATCTTCGGCCTCCTGGGCGAAGCGCCCGGCGGCGAGTGCCTCCTCGAGCGACCCGTACTGACGGAGGATGTCCGCCGCTTTCTTGGGCCCAATCCCGCGCGCGCCCGGGAGCCGGTCGGACGGGTCGCCGCGCAGCGCGATGAAGTCCGGCACCTGCCGCGGCTCGATGCCGTAACGCTCCACGACCTCCGCCGGACCGATCCGAGCGAGCTCGCTGACGCCCCTCGTGGGCTGGAGCACCGTCGTCCGCTCGCTGACGAGCGCGAAGGCGTCGCGGTCCGAGGTGGCCACGAGCGTCGTGCCTCCGCGCTTCTCCTCGGATGCGACGGCTGCGGCGAGGAAGTCGTCCGCCTCGTAGCCGGGTGCCTTCGCGTACGCGAACCCAAGCGCCGCCACGACCTCCGGCAGCATCGGCAGCTGCTCGAGGAGCTCGGGCTCGAAGATCCTTCCGGACTGGTAGACGTCGAGCGCCTCGTGGCGGTACGTGGGCGCCTCGAGCGTGTCCCACCCCACCAGGACGGCCCGCGGGCGCTCAGCTTCCCAGAGCCGGACGAGCATATTGAGGAAGCCGACGATCGCCCCGGCGGGGCGGCCTTCGGCGCGCCGGATCGTCTTCGGCAGCGCGTGGTAGGCGCGGTGCGCGAACGAGTCTCCGTCTACGACCAGGAGCGGCCTCACCGCAGGCTCTCCTCGAGCTCCTTGATCCGCTCCATCAATCGCTCCGTGGCGAGCTCGGAGGCCGTGCCGACATCGCGTCCGTCCAGGTCGCCGAGCGGGATCGGGGCGCCGTAGGCGACCCGGAGCGGGCCGAGGCGCGAGAGCCGGTCGGTTCCGACGATCGCCGCTGGGACGAGCGGGACGCCGGCGGTGAGCGCGATTCGTGCCGAGCCGGTGTGCGCCCGGGGCCTGAACTTCTTCCGCAGCCCCTTCACACGGCGCGTCCCCTCGGGGAACATCACGATCACGTCACCCGCCTGCGCAAGCTCCATCGCCGTGCGGATCGCGGCGGTGTCACCCATTCCGCGGCGGACGGGGAAAGCTCCGCCCCGGCGAAGCAAGGTTGCAAGCACCGGCATGAAGAGCTCGGACTTGGCCATCCAGCGCAGGCGCCGCTTCGGCCAGAGCGGGAAGCCGATCGCCCAGGGATCGAAGTTGGAGGTGTGGTTCCCCGCCAGCACGAACCCGCCCTTCGGCAGGTTCTCGAGACCCCGTGCGCGTAAGCGAAAGAGCAGGTGAACGACCGGCCAGCTGAGGATGCCGATGAGGTAGTACCAGGGCATGAACATGGGGTCCTCGCGGTCGGGCACGCTCCTGTGAGTATCACGACCGCGGCCCTGTCGCGACCGGACGTGTCCATCCACCCTTTCTGGGGAAAACGGGGTCAGACCCCCCGACATGCTCGCTAAGGTGACTTTGTATGGCCAAGACATTGGTGATCGCAGAGAAACCGTCCGTCGGGCGTGATCTCGCGGGCGCGCTGCCCGGCAAGTTCTCGAAGCACGAGGGATACCTCGAGTCGGACGAGTACGTCATCACGTGGGCCGTCGGGCACCTCGTGGAGCTCGCCCAGCCCGAGGAGTACGACGAGCGCTGGAAGAAGTGGCGCATGGCCGACCTTCCCATCGTGCCCGACGCCTTCAAGCTCAAGCCGCGAGACGCCAAGTCCCGCAAGCAGCTGACCGTGATCAAGAAGCAGATGAAGCGCGACGACGTCGAGCTCGTCGTCAACGCCTGCGACGCCGGCCGAGAGGGGGAGCTGATCTTCGCCTACACCTACGAGGCCGCTGGCTCCAAGAAGCCGGTCCAGCGGCTGTGGCTGAACTCGATGACGAAGACCGCAATCAAGGAGGCTTTCGAGAACCTCCGCCCGGGCGAGGAGATGGGGCCGCTCGAGGAGGCCGCGCGCTCGCGCTCGGAGGCGGACTGGCTGGTGGGGATGAACGCCACGCGCGCGGCCACGATCAGGTTGCGCTCGGCCTTCGACGGCGCCGTCTCCCTCGGCCGCGTGCAGACGCCGACGCTTGCTCTCATCGCGCGCCGCGAAGAGGAGATCCGCGCCTTCAAGCCCGAGCCGTACTGGCTCGTCGATGCCGAGTTCGCCGCGACCGGCGAGCGGCTCTACACCGGCCGCTACCTCGGCGGAAAGCGGATCGCCGAGGACGACGCGGCGGCGATCGTCGGGGCCTGCACAGGCAAGCCGGGCGAGATCACGAAGCTGGAGCAGAAGGAGGAGCGCGAGCGCTCGCAGCTCCTCTATGACCTGACCGCCCTCCAGCGGCACGCGAACACTCTCTACGGCTTCTCCGCGCGTCGAACCCTCGGGGCGGCTCAGAAGCTGTACGAGGACAAGAAGGCGATCACGTACCCGCGAACCAACTCGCGGTTCCTCTCCAGCGACCTCGTCGCCGAGATCCGGCCGACGGCCGAGCTCGTCGGCCACAACCGCGAATACGAGAAGGGGGCGAAGTACGTCCTCGGCCTGACTGACCTCCCGCTGGGCCGCGTGGTCAACAACGCCAAGGTCACCGACCACCACGCGATCATCCCCACGCGCAGCGAGCACAACCTCGAGAAGATGGGCGACGACGAGCGCAAGATCTACGACCTCATCGCCAAGCGCTTCCTCGCGATCTTCCATCCCGACGCCGTCTTCGAGCGCACCCGAGTCGAGACGACGGTGGAGGAGCACGTGTTCCGGACGAGCGGCCGCGTGCTGGTCGAGGCGGGCTGGCGGGCGGTGTACGGGGACGAGGCGCGGCCCAAGGATGCGGATGACGACGATTCGGGCGGCGACCAGATGCTGCCCAAGCTCGAGCAGGGCGAGCAGGTCGAGACGCGGTCGGTCGAGTCGCTGCGCAAGGAGACGAAGCCTCCGCGCCGCTTCACGGACGCCTCGCTGCTCGCGGCGATGGAGACCGCCGGCAAGGAGATCGAGGACGCCGAGCTCCGAGAGGCCATGAAGGACTCCGGGATCGGCACGCCTGCGACGCGGGCGGCCATCATCGAGCGCCTGCTCGACGTGGGCTATCTCGAGCGCGAGGGCCGGGCTCTCGTGGCGACCGACAAGGGGATCCAGGTCATCCGCCTGCTCGGCGAGCATCCCCTCACCTCGCCCGAGCTGACCGGCGACTGGGAGCACAGGCTCGGGCTGATCGAGGAGCGTTCGGACACGCGGCCGGCGTTCATGTCCGACATCGTCAAGTTCACCGCGGACACGGTTGCGGAGCTCGACAAGCTCAAGGACGTCAAGGTCGAGCGCGCCAACCTCGGGCCCTGCCCGATCTGCGGCCGTGATGTGATCGAGAACCGCAAGGGGTACTCCTGCTGGTCGAAGGACGACCCGGGCTGCGGCTTCGTGATCTGGAAGCAGAAGTCCGGAAAGACGCTTCCGCCCTCAGTGGTGAAGGAGCTGATGGAGAAGCGCAAGACCGAGAAGCAGGTCACCGGTTTCCGCAGCCGCGCGGGGAGGACCTTCCGCGCCAAGCTCAAGCTCGTCCAGAACGAAGAGGGCAAGTGGCGCGTCGAGTTCGACGAGGAATGGGCCACGCGGCCCAAGGAGGAGGCAACGGCGTAGGAAAGGGCAGTTGTAGGCAAACCTTTTAGGCGGTTGCGCGTCTTGTATGCATAGACGGCTCCCCCTGCCAGGAAAGCGCTCCAAGAGTGCGAAAACATCTACTCCACCGGAATCGACACACGAGAATGTCGTTAGAAAGGACCACGAGCCCGAGTTGACACAGAACCAACTCAACGAGCTGATGGAAAGCGAGCAGGCGCGCTCGCTGGTCGAGGGCGCCGAGGAGCGCGGGTTCGTCGAGCCGACGGAGCTGGAGGCGTTTGCGCTCGAGCACGAGCTGAACGAGGAAGAGGTGGAGCAGCTCGGGCGGGAGCTCGAAGCGCTCGGCCTCGAGATCGGCAAGCCGGCGGCGCAGGAGGCGGCTCCCAAGAAGGTCGAGGTCGCGGTCCAGGCGGAGGCGCTCGCCGGTTCCGCAGACAGCCTGCAGCTCTTCCTCGCCGATGTCGGCCGCCACAAGCTGCTGACGGCGGCGGACGAGGTCACACTCGCGAAGATGATTGAGCGCGGCGACCCTGTCGCCAAGCGGCGGATGATCGAATCGAACCTCCGCCTTGTCGTGTCGATCGCCAAGGGCTACCGCGGGCTCGGCGTCCCCTTCCTCGACCTGATCCAGGAGGGCACGCTCGGGCTGAACCGCGCCGTCGAGAAATTCGACTGGCGCCGCGGCTTCAAGTTCTCGACCTACGCGACCTGGTGGATCCGGCAGTCGGTGCAGCGCGCGGTCGCGAACCACGCGCGCACGATCCGCGTCCCCGTTCACGTCGTCGAGCGTCAGCAGAAGCTGAGCCGGGCGGCGCGGCGCCTGGAGGTCGAGCTCGGCCGTGAGGCGACGAAGGGCGAGCTTGCAGAAGCGACAGGCCTTCCTCTCCAGCACGTCGACGAGGCGCTCGGAGCCGCGCAGGCCTCCGTCTCGCTCAACCAGAGCGTCGGCGCCGACGACGAGGGGGAGCTCGGAGACCTCTTCGCCGACCGGGAAGCCGCCGACCCGTTCGACGAGGCCGAGGAGTCCCTGCGCAAGCAGGGCGTCCGGCGCGCCCTCGACGCGCTCCCGGAACGCGAGCGGCGCATCCTCGAGCTTCGCTTCGGCTTCGAGGGCGAGCCCTGGACGCTCGAGGCGATTGGGGCCGAGCTCGACCTGACGCGTGAGCGCGTCCGCCAGCTCGAAGGACAGGCCCTCGCCCGCCTAGCCGCGATTCGCGACCTCTCCTCTGTAGCCAGAAACTAGGAAGGAGGGGATCCCAAACGGGGAACCATCGGTTCCCCTTTGGGAGAGGAGGGCGGGGCTTCGCCGCGCCCTCCGGTCTCTGGCAGCCCAGGCGCCAGCGGATCTCACCTCTCTTGCGGCGGAGGCTTGGGATGTAGATACTTCCCGGTTCAGGGGTCTAGGGAAAGGAGAGGGTGTGAGAGGGAAAACGCTCAAGCTCGCGCTTCTGGCCGCTGCCGCGACGGCACTCGTCGTGGCCGGATCCGGAAGCGGAGCGAACCATCAAGCACATAAGACGGCGGCTGCGACGACGCTCGTGTTCGGAACCGCGGCCGACCCCGTCGTGCTCGATGGCGCACTGGTCTCGGACGGCGAGTCGCTCCGACCGATCGACCAGATGTTCGAAGGGCTGACGGCCCTGAAGCCGGGAACGACGAGGGTCATCCCCGGGCTGGCGACATCGTGGAAGAACACAACCCACGGCAAGGTCTGGATCTTCTACCTCAGGCACGGCGTCGTGTTCCACGACGGGACGCCCGTGAACGCGGCGGCGGTCTGTTACAACTACGACCGCTGGTACAACTTCAAGGGGCCGCTCCAGGATCCTGACTCCAGCTACTACTGGCAGTCGATCTTCCTCGGGTTCCATCACAACGAGGATCCCAACCTTACGCCCAGCTTGTTCAAGAACTGCAAGGCGAAGGGGAAGTACACGGCGGTCATCACGCTGAGCGCCAAGTTCGCGCCGATGCTCTCCGCTGCTTCGATCGGGAACTTCGGGATCGCGAGCCCGAAGGCGCTGAAGAAGTACAACGCCAATGCTGCCCATGTCGAGGGTGGCGTTGTGCATTTCGACGGTTCGTACGGTTTCCGCCACCCGACGGGAACCGGCCCGTACATGTTCAAGTCCTGGACCGTCGGCGACAAGCTGATTCTGGTCAAGAACTCGAAGTACTGGGGAAAGAAGGCCAAGATCAGCCGGCTGATCTTCCGCCCGATCTCGAACAACACGGCGCGCCTGCAGGCGCTCCAGACGGGCGAGGTCATGGGCTACGACCTGGTCGCGCCTGCGGACTTCGCGGCCGTCTCGGGCAACTCGAAGCTGAAGCTGCTCCGGCGCCCGGCGTTCAACGTGGGCTACGTGACGATCCACCAGTGCGGAACCTGCGTGATGAAGGACAAGAAGGTCCGCCAGGCGGTCGCTTACGGCCTCAACCGGGCCGGGCTCGTCGGCTCCTCTGCGTATCCGAAGGGTGCCGTGGTGGCGAAGGAGTTCATGCCGCCGCAGCTGTTCGGCTACAACCCGAAGGTGACGACCTACTCCTATAAACCGTCGAAGGCGAGGTCACTCCTGAACTCGTCCAGCTGCCATGTGCCGTGCCACATCGACTTCTGGTACCCGTCGAGCGTGTCACGGCCGTATATGCCGGATCCGAAGCGGAACTTCGAGGTGTTCAAGGCGAGCCTCGAGGCCTCCGGCTTCAGCGTCACGGCCCACACCGCGCCGTGGCGGCCGGACTACGTCAAGCAGGTCGGGCTGGGAACAGCCGGCGACCTCAACCTGATCGGGTGGACCGGCGACTACGGCGATCCCGACAACTTCGTCGGCGTTTTCTTCGGGACGTACAGCGATCAATTCGGGTTCCACAACTCGAAGATCACCAAGATCCTGGCGAAGGCCCGACAGGAAGGAAACCTCGCGAAGAGGATCGCCATCTACCAGCAGGCGAACTCGATGATCATGGACTACCTGCCGGGAGTGCCTTACGTGCACACGAGCCCGGCGCTCGCCTTCCAGAAGCGGGTCAAGGGCTACGTGCCCAGCCCCGTCTCGATCGAGCCCTTCAGTCTCGTCTCGATCGGAGGTAAGTAGGCTCAAAGGATGATCCGGCGGACGGCGACGTAGATGCTGCGTTTCGTCGTCCGCCGGCTCCTCCTGCTCGTTCCGATCCTCCTCGGGCTGTCGATTCTCGTCTTCGCCTGGATTCGGGCTCTTCCGGGAGGACCTGCTGAGGCGCTGCTCGGAGAGAGGGTCACGGCGGCTCGGGTCGCTCAGATCAGACACACCTACGGCCTCGACCGGCCGCTTCCAGTCCAGTACTGGGCCTACCTGAAGGAAACGGCCAAAGGCGACCTCGGCGTCAGCATCTCCTCGCGCCGGACGGTGACGAGCGAGATCAAGCAGCGCTTCCCGGCCACGGTCGAGCTGGCGCTCGCGGCCATGATTTTCGCGATCGGCCTCGGGATTCCGCTCGGCTTCTTCGCCGCCAAGTGGCACGGGAGCTGGTTCGACCACTTAAGCCTGTTCGCCTCGCTGATCGGGATCTCGATCCCGATCTTCTTCCTGGCCGTGATCCTCAAGTACGTCTTCGCGGTCCGGCTGGGCCTATTACCCAGCATCGGCCAGATCTCCGTGCTCAGCAACCTCAAGCACCCGACGAACTTCTACATCCTTGACGCGATCATCGCGGGCAACTGGGGCGCCCTTTGGGACGTGATCAAGCACCTGATCCTTCCAGGGATCGCGCTCGGGTCGATCCCGCTCGCGATCGTCACGAGGATCACGCGCGCGGCGGTTCTCGACGTGCAGAACGAGGACTACGTTCGCACTGCCCGGGCGAAGGGCATCTCCCCCCTCACCGTCGACCGGCGGCACGTGCTGCGGAACGCGATGCTCCCCATCTCGACCATCATCGGACTGCAGACGGGACTGCTGCTCTCGGGCGCCGTGCTCACCGAGACCGTCTTCGCTTTCCCGGGAATCGGGAGCTGGATCGCGAACGCCATCTTCAACCGCGACTATCCCGTCATCCAGGGCGGGATCCTCTTCCTCGCGGTCGTGTTCGTGGTCGTGAACCTGATCGTCGACGTGTCCTACGCGATCATCAATCCGCGGATCAGGTACGGGAAGACGTAGATGTCCGTCGCGGAACTCGAATCCGCCGAGCTTGCGCTCGAAGGCGCGACCGGAGGCCT
>WNGA01011136.1_pt1 | contig 18796 bp, 21 predicted proteins | sample 5400061 | NCBI WGS metagenome assembly WNGA01 (sample SAMN13153366, study PRJNA577476) | soil metagenome | isolation source: 100 cm soil or saprolite under grassland replicate 2 | place: USA:California | collected 2016-06-15 | reverse complement strand
CTGGTCTTCTCCGCCGAGGAGACCGCCCGGGAGGCGGCCGAGACGCTGGCCCGCAAGGGGATCGAGAACGAGGAGAATCGCGAAGGCTCGTGCCGATTCCTCACCACCGGGGATCCGGAGCTCTTCCGCGTCACGGGCGCGCGCTTCCTCCAGCTGCCGATCGGGGAGGTCGGGCGCGTGGAGCTCGCAGAGCTCGAGAGGGCTGCCGCGTGAGTGCTCCCCTCACGTCTCCGGGGCGTCGGTGGCAAGGGAGGCAAGCGCGAGCCGCGCCGGACAGTGCAGACGAGCACGGCCAAGCGGCGCGCGCGCAGTATCCCGCAGCCAGCGGCGTCACCCTGTGGCGGAGTCCGGCTCCGCCGGACGAGAGCCAGAGGGGGCCGGGGGCGTGAGGGCGGACGGGCGGCGGCCCGACGAGCTCCGGCCGCTGGACATCGTCCCGGACTTCCTCGAGCTGCCACACGGCTGCGCGCTCTTCTCGCAGGGCAAGACGCGCGTGCTCTGCGCCGCCTCGATCGAGGAAGGCGTCCCCCGCTGGATGTCCGGCCAGGGCACGGGCTGGGTGACGGCCGAGTACTCGCTCCTGCCGGCGTCGACGGGCGACCGGACCGCCAGGGAGGTGCGCGCCGGCCGCCAGCAGGGCCGCACCGTCGAGATCCAGCGCCTGATCGGTCGCGCGCTGCGCATCATCGTCGACTTCGACGCGCTCGGCGAGCGAACGCTCTGGCTCGACTGCGACGTGCTCCAGGCCGACGGCGGAACGCGCTGCGCGGCGATCTCCGGTGCTTACGTTGCCGCTCGCCGGGCGCTCGACCGCTTCGGCCTCTCCCGGGTTCTGCGCGATTCGATCGCGGCGGTCTCCGTCGGCGTCCTGGAGGACCGCCCGCTGCTCGATCTCGACTACTCGGAAGACTCCCGGGCGGACGTGGATCTGAACGTGGTCATGACCGGAGACGACCGGCTCGTCGAGGTGCAGGCGACGGCGGAGCGCGTCCCCTTCAGCCGCGAGCGACTCGACGAGCTGCTCGAGCTGGCCGTGGGCGGGATCGCCCAGATCAGGGGGCTCCAGCTCGAGGCCGCCGAGGCTCCGCGTGCCTGATCTCGCCTGGTGGGAGATCGTGATCCGGGTCGCGGTCGCGGCTGGGCTCGGTGGCGCGATCGGGATCGAGCGGGAGCTGCGTGACCGCGAGGCGGGTTTCCGCACGCACCTGCTCGTCTCCGTCGGTGCGGCGCTCTTCACGCTGGTCTCCGCCTACGCGTGGCGGGACTTCACCTTCGGGCACGGGGTCACGTTCGATCCGACCCGCATCGCCGCCCAGATCGTCACCGGAATCGGCTTCCTGGGCGCCGGCGCAATCATCCGGCAGGGCGTGTCGGTTCGCGGGCTGACGACTGCCGCGACGCTCTGGGTCGTGGCCGCGATCGGCATGGCCTCGGGTGCGGGGTACTACACGGCGGCGGTGATCACCACCGTGGTCGTGCTCGTCTCGCTCTGGCCGCTGCGACTCGTGGCGCACCGCGTCCTCGATCGGCCGCATCGCCGGGCACTGGTCGTCGACCTGCGCGCCCCGAGGACTGCCGCGCCAGTCCTCGCTGCGCTCGAGGCCCTCGACATCGGGGTCGATTCCTTCGCTCTGTGGGGTGACGAGCGTGAGCCGCGGCTGGAGCTCCAGCTCGACGTCCCGCATGGGTCCCGGCCCGAGGAGATTCTGCTCAGGTTGGGCGAGCTGGAGGAGGTCCGCGGCGTACGGTGGGAGCGATAGCGCAACGGCTCGTTCTCTGCTCGCGCAACGAGCACAAGCGGAGGGAGCTCGAGCGGGCGCTGCCCGGTTGGCGGATCGACCTGCTGGAGGCTGACTTTCCCGCCGAGGAAGGCGCGAGCTACTACGAGAACGCGCGGACGAAGGCACTCTTCGGGCGAACGCTGGTGATCGATGCGCCGCTTCTGGGGGAGGACTCCGGTCTCGAGGTGGCGGCGCTCGGCGGTGAGCCCGGGCTCCACTCCGCGCGCTGGTCCGAGCGGCCGATCGAGGAGCTGCTGGAGCGGCTGCGCGGTACGGCCGACCGCAGAGCCCGCTACGTGTGCGACCTCGTCCTGCTCCCCCCGCCGGTGACAGTCACAGTGACAGTCACCGAGCCAGGTCCCGAACCGGCGACTGAGGTGCGAGGCACCGGGGCGCTCGAGGGCCGCATCGCCGAGGAGCCACGTGGCTCGGAGGGGTTCGGCTACGACCCCGTCTTCGTGCCCGAGGGCGAGGAGCGGACGGTCGCGGAGCTCGGGGACGAGTGGAAGTCGCGGAACTCGCACCGAGCGCTGGCGGCTCGCGCGCTGCTCGCGGAGCTGGAGCGCCGCCGCTAGGCGAGCCCCTCCGGCTCGTCTGCCTTCGGACGACCGCGACCGGCTGCCCACCAGTTCACCTCGGCGCCGAAGACGATCACGTTCGCCATCAGGTAGAGCCAGACCAACAGAATTACCGGCCCGCCGAACGCCTGCGCCGCGGGGACGTGTTTCGACTGGCTCAGGTAGACGGGCAGGGTCTGGAAGGTCCCTTCCATGACCACGGCCGAGAGCGCAGCACCGGGCACCACCTCCTGCACGGAGACCTGCTCGTTCGTGAGCAGGTAGTACGACGAGACGAGAAAGCCGAAGAGCGCGAGGCTGGAGACGACCACCGGCAACGCATAGGCGACGACCTGATTGGCGATCACCCCGGGCGCGTGCCGCCGAAGCTGGCCATAACCGAGCGATGCCACCAGCAGCCCCGCGAAGCTCGCGATCAGCACGAGCGACAGGAAGGCGAGCGCCAGCGACTTGCCGTGCAGGAAGGCTCGGTTCGGCCGGTCGTAGACGATGTTGAACGCAGACTCGAGCACGCTGAAGAGCGAGAGCGAGGTCCAGGCCAGCACCACGGCTCCGACCACCCCCAGCGTGGTCGCGTTGTCCTGGATTTCCTGGACCACGCTGACGATGCTCGAGACCGAAGTCTGGGGGAGTGCACGCTTCAACTCGTGCACCACGTAGCTCGACTCGTCGGCGCGGCCAGTGAGCCCGAGCAGCGAGAGCGTCAGGAAGAGCAGCGGGACGAAGGAAAGCAGCGCGAAGTACGCGATCATCGCTGCGAGGTGCGTGCCCCGGTCGGCGAAGAACTTGACGAAGGGACGGCGCATGGCTCGCCAGTATGGCTGTGTTAGCGTCTGATCAATGGACGCTGCGCAGGCGCTCGCTGACCTGACGGAGATCTCGTCCCAGATCGAGGCAGCCATCCTCTTCGACGCGAAGGGGGCCGTCCTTGCCTCCACCCTGGGCGACGAGGCCCGAACTGCCCGTGTCGCCGCGGCCGCCCAGGCACTGCTTCGGGCGGTGGAGGAGACGCAGGAACGACCCGAGTTCGTCCAGCTCGAGGCGGCGACGCTGGACGGCAGCGTCTTCGTCGTACGCGACCAGGCTCGCTCCGTCGCGGCGACCACGACGCCCGAGCCCACTGTGGGTCTGGTCTTCTACGACTTGAAGAGCTGCCTGCGGGCCGCGGGCGCCGGGAACGACGGCAAGCGTCGGCCGAGGGCCGGGCAGACGGCGAAGAAGGCCGATGGCGCGGAGTAGGCTCATCGCGGGCGTCGTTCTCGCTGCGGGCTCGCTCGCGGGCGCCGTCGCCTACCGCCGCCGCTTCGGCGCACGACGAGAGCGCGTCGACCTCTACTACGAGGACGGGGCGATGGTGTCACTCGAGGGTCGCTCTCCGGAGGGTGAGCGGCTCTTGCCTCTCGCCCGCGACGTGCTGCGCGCCGCCCGCACTTGACCGATCAGGAGCTGCTCCAGGCCGTACGAGAGCACGCCTACCTCGAGGGCGACTTCGTGCTCCGCTCCGGACGGCGCTCGTCCTACTACCTGGACAAGTACCGCTTCGAGACCCGCCCTGACCTGCTCGAGGCGATCGGCCGGCGGATCGCGGAGCGCGTGGCAGACGTCGAGCCGAAAGCCGACCGCCTGGCCTGTCCCGAGCTCGGCGCCGTGACCCTCGCCGCGGCCGCGTCGCTCGTCTCGCGCCTCCCGTTCGTGATCGTCCGCAAGGAGGCGAAGGAGTACGGAACGGCACAACGAATCGAGGGCGCATTCCACGCCGGGGAGCTGGTTTGCCTCGTCGAGGACGTCGTCACGACGGGCGGGGCGGCGGTGCAGGCCGTCCAGGCGTTGCGCGAAGCAGGGCTCGAGTGCCGGGTCGCCGTCTGCGTCGTGGACCGCGGGGAAGGGGGCGCTGACGCCCTCGCGCGGGCCGGGGTGAGGCTCTGGCCCCTCTACCATGCCGAAGACATCCGAGGTGCCTGAGAGACTATGCATGGAAAACCGCATCGTTGAGCGGAAACGGCGTGGGTGGTAGGCTCCCGCGCCGGGGTCGTGCATTTCGACGGGAGGAGAAGAGCGTGACAAAGCAGGAGTTCGTCGATCGGGTCGCGATGAAGAGCGGCCTGAGCAAGCAGGACGCCGCCAAGGCAGTGGACGCCTTTCTCGACTCGGTCACCAACGCGCTGACGTCCGGGGACTCGGTGAACTTCACCGGCTTCGGGAAGTTCTCGACATCGCAGCGCAAGGCGCGGATGGGCGTGAATCCGCGCAACCCGAGCCAGAAGGTGCACATCCCGGCTTCGACGGTTCCCAAGTTCAGCGCTGGCAGCGGGCTCAAGCAGGCCGTCAAGAGCAGCGGCGGCGGAGGCGGCTACTAGCCTCGCGAGTTCCCGCGAAGCCTTCGAGAGGGCCGCAGCGATGCGGCCCTCTCTGCGCGATGGCCGGTTTTCAACCCGCGGAAGGTGCGACGCGTAAGCGAAGCGCACTTTCCGCGGCTAGCGCCGCTAGCGTTCACGTCCGTGACCGAAGTCGCCGTCGCCACGGCTCCGTTCGCCGACCGTCTCGCCACCGCGGTCGTCGGGCGTCGGAGCCAGCTCGTCGTCGGGCTCGATCCCCAGGTCGACCTGCTGCCGGTCGAGCTGCGCGGAGACGCGCATACCAGCCGGGCGGCGGCGGCGGACGCCTACGAGCGCTTCTGCACCGGGCTGGTGGACGCGGTCGCGCCATACGTGGTCGCGGTCAAGCCGCAGCTCGCGTTCTTCGAGGCGCTCGGCCCGGACGGAAGCCGGGCGCTGGAGCAGGTTTGTACCTACGCCCGCGCAGCCGGGCTGCTCGTGATCGCCGACGGCAAGCGCGGCGACATCGGCTCGACGGCGCGCGCGTACGCGTCCGCGTACGTGGAGTCCCGGAACGGCGGGCCTCCGCTCGCGGACGCGCTCACCGTCAACACGTACCTCGGGCGTGATTCGCTCGAGCCGTTCGTCGCCGCATGCCGGCGGGAGGGCGGAGGCGTCTTTTGCCTGGTCAAGACGTCGAACGCGGGCGGCTCCGACGTCCAGGACCTGACGCTCTCGGACGGGCACCCGCTCTGGCACCAGGTGGCCCGGATGGTCGCCGAGCTTGGGGAGGATCTCGTCGGCGAGTGCGGGCTCTCGAGCGTGGGAGCCGTCATCGGCGCGACCTTCCCGCGCGCGGTCGGCGAGGCAAGGCGGCTGTTGCCGCAGGCGGTCCTGCTGCTCCCCGGCGTCGGCGCGCAGGGCGCGACGCCGGCCGATCTTGCCCGGGCGTTCACCAGTGGACCGTCCAGCGCGCTCGTCACCGTCTCGCGGTCAGTGATCTATGCCTTCCGCAACGTGGAGGTCGAGTGGCGGACGGCAGCGGCCGCCGAGGCGGCGCGGTTGCGAGACGAGGTGTGGGCGGTCTCCGGCTGGTGAGCCGCAGGAAGGCCCGTGCGGCGCTCGCCGTCGGACTGCTCCTGATCTCGACGCCGGCGCTCGCCTCGTCTCCCGGCGTGGGCGGGCGGGCCTACTACGTCGAGAATGCCGCGACCGGAGAGGTGCTGCTGCAGCGCAACGCCGGGCGACGCGTGCCGATCGCCAGCATCACCAAGCTGATGACGGTGCTCGTCACGCTCGAGCACGCCCGGCTCGACGACGTCGTCATCGTGACGAAGCACGCGGCCGCCGTCGGCGAGTCGTCGATCTACCTCAGGCCGGGGGATCGTCTCACCGTGCGAGAGCTCGTCGAGGCCGCGCTCATCCAGAGCGCGAACGACGCCGCGGTCGCGCTCGCCGACTACACCTCGCACGGACGGCGCGGGCAGTTCGTGGCGTGGATGAACGCCAAGGCCCGGGCGCTCGGCCTCGAGGACACGCACTTCGTCAACCCGGACGGCTTCGACGCCCGCGGCCATTACTCGAGCGCCCGCGACGTCACCCGGCTCGGCGAGATCGCCATGCGCAACCCCTTCGTCCGCTCGGCGGTTCGCCGGACCGACGCCACCATCTCCGGCGGGCGCCGCCTGCATACCTGGAACGACCTGCTTTACACGTTCCCGGGCTTGATCGGGGTGAAGACGGGCCACACGGCAGCGGCCGGCTGGTCCGAGGTCGCGGCCGCGACCGGGAGCCAGGGCGTCACCGTCTATGCAACCCTTCTGGGCGAGCGCACGCGCGCCAAGCGGAACACGGACCTGACGAGGCTGCTTGCCTTTGGTCTGTCGCGCTATCGGATCGTCCGGGTGGTGCAGCCACAGCGGGTGTACGCAACCGCGGCCGTGCCGTACGGGAAGACACCTCTCGCCCTCGTCGCAGCACGGCCTGCGATCCGGGTCGTACGCATCGACAGGACCCTGCGCGAGCGCGTCGTCTCGGCGCGTGTAGTCTCCTTGCCGGTGGTCAGGGGCGAGCGACTCGGGGAGGTCCGTGTCTATTCGCGGGGCGAGGTGATCGCTCATGTGCCGCTCGTGGCCTCTCGCTCCATCTCGCGTCCCGGCGTGTTCGGGCGGGTCGGCTGGTATGCGGGCCGGACTGCGCACCACGCCTGGAGCTGGATCTCGTGAGCCACTCATGATCGTCACGGTGACCATGAACGCTGCACTCGACCGGATCCTGACCGTGCCCAACTTCCAACGCGGTCATCGTCACCGGGCCAGCGAGAAGCTGACGCTCGCGGGAGGAAAGGGAATTGCGGTGGCGAGGGCGCTCAAGCGGCTCGGCGTCCCGGTCGTGGCCACCGGTCTCGCCGGGGGGAGGAACGGCCGGCGCATCCTGGAGGAGCTTCAGTCCGAGGGCATCCTCAACGACTTCGTCCGTATCGAGGACGAGTCCCGGACTTCCACCGCGGTCGTCGACCCCACCTCGATGATCTTCACCGGGATCGACGAGTGGGGCCCACGGGTGGGGGACGAGGAGCTCGAGCTGCTTCTCGAGAAGATCTCCTACCTCTCCCGCGGCGCGAGCATGGTCGTGCTCGCCGGATCGCTGCCGCGCGGCGTCGACACGGGGATCTATGCGGAGATGATCCGTGAGCTCAACCGCCGCAGCGTGCTCACGGTGCTCGACTCGGAGGGCGAGCCGCTGCGGCTCGGGATGGACGCCGAGCCCTACCTGGTCTCGCCGAACCGGCAGGAGGCGGAGGCCCTCGTCGGCCAGGAGTTCCAGGACGACGACGACTTCATCGCCGCGCTCGACCACCTCGTCGAGCTGGGTGCGCGGAACGTCCTGATCACCAACGAGACCGGCTGCTTCGCTCGGCTGCGGATCGAGCGCAAGCAGCCGCAGTACTACCGTGCCCTCGGCCCGCTTCTCGAGTCTGCCTCGGCGAGCGGCTCGGGAGCGGTGCTCCTGGCCGGCTTCCTCGACGCCCAACTCGAGGACGCGTCCCCGGAGGACGCGCTGCGCAAGGCCGTGGCCGCGGGCGCCGCGTCCACGCTCGAGGTGGGCGCGGCGCGCTTCGAGCCCGAGGAGATGGGGCGGCTGTTGCCCGACGTGCGGGTCGAGCAGCTCGAACCGGCCGCGAGCTTCTAGCTCCCTTCCCGGATCTCCGCTCGCCTCGTAGAGTTCGCGCGGTGAGCGAGAAACTGGACGCTCAGGAGCTGGCTCGTGTCGTCGACAACCTGCGCGACCAGCGGCGGGCGATCAGCGACGTTCTCCGCGCGGTGGCGCGATCGGAAGGGCTCCAGCCCGTGCTGGACGAGATCGTTGGGGCCGCCATGCGGCTGTGTCGCGGCGAGCACGCCCAGCTCTATCTGGCTGAAGGCGATCTCTTTCACATCGTCTCCCACAACGACACCATGCAGGAGGCCTACGAGTACTCGAGGGAACATCCGCACGCACGTGACCGGACGACGATCGTCGGCCGGGTGGCGCTCACCGGTGAGACGGTGCAGATTCCCGACGTGCTGGCCGACGCCGACTACTCGTACGGCGCCCAGCGCATCGTCGCTATCGTGCGCTGCTCGGGGTTCCGATTGCTCTGGATGACGAGCTGATCGGGGCGATCGCGGTCGGCCGCGACGATCCGGGGCTGTTCGCGAATGACGAGGTCGAGCTGGTGCGGACCTTCGCCGACCAGGCGGCGATCGCGATTGCCAACACACGGCTGATCGACGCCGTCGAGCGCCAGCGGACGGAGCTGTACTCGCTTCGTCTCGCCGCAGGTCGCGGAGCTCGTCTCGTCGAAGCAGGGTGAGCAGCTGCTCGCCGGCCACCGGGCCTATATCTCCTGCTTCTTCTGTGACCTCCGCGGCTTCACGGCGTTCGCCGAGACCGCTGCGCCGGAGGAGCTGTTCGAAGTGCTGCGCGCGTACCACGAGACACTCGGGGAGCTGATCCCGGCCTACGGCGGGACGCTCGAGCACTTTGCAGGCGACGGCGTGATGGTGTTCTTCAACGATCCAATCCCCGTCGAGGACCACGAGCTTCAGGCCGTCCGGCTGGCGCTGTCCGGCCAGGAGCGGTTCGCGGAGCTGTCGCGGGGGTGGCGAAAGCGCGGCACCGACCTCGGCCTCGGGATCGGAATCGAGGCGGGCTACGCGACACTGGGCAGGATCGGCTTCGAAGGCCGCTACGACTACGGAGCGCTCGGGCCGGTGACGAATCTCGCTTCACGGCTCAGCACGCACGCTGCGGCTGGCCAGATCCTGATCGGCCAACGCGTCTTCGGAGCCGTCGAGGAGACAGTCGACGCGGCTCCCCTCGGCGAGCTCGAGCTGAGGGGCTTCGGTCGGCCGGTTTCCGCGTTCGAGGTCCGAGGGCTGCGAGGCGGCTGAGGCGTCGCCGTCTCGGGTCGCTGCTACGATCGTTCCCTGGGCGAGGTAGTCGACAGGATCGAGCTGGAGCGCCTCCTGGCGCTCGACGAGAAGTTCGCCAGGGAGGGGCTCACCTTCGACGACGTGCTGCTCGTGCCCGCCGAGTCGCAGGTTCTTCCGAACGACGTCTCCACGGCGACGCGGCTGACGCGGGAGATCGAGCTGGCCGTCCCCATCGTCTCGGCGGCGATGGACACGGTCACGGAGGCCCGTCTGGCGATCGCGCTCGCCCGCGCGGGCGGCATCGGGGTCGTCCACCGGAACCTCTCGATCGACGACCAGGTGGCCGAGGTCGACAAGGTCAAGCGCTCGGAGTCGGGCATGATCTCCGACCCGCTGACGCTCCCACCGACGGCGGTCGTCTCCGAGGCCCTCGAGCTGATGGCCGCCTACCGCATCTCGGGCGTCCCGGTCGTGGACGGCCAGAGCCGCCTGGTCGGCATCCTCACCAACCGCGATCTTCGCTTCGAGAAGGACGGCGCGAAGCCGGTCTCGGAGCTGATGACGAGCAGCAACCTGGTCACCGCCCCGGTCGGGACGACACTGGAGGAGGCCGAGGCGATCCTGCACCGGAACCGGATCGAGAAGCTGCCGGTCGTCGACGAGGAGGGTCTCCTGCAGGGCCTGATCACCGTCAGGGACATCGACAAGCGGATCGAGTACCCCAGGGCGACGAAGGACGGCGCGGGGCGCCTGCGGGTCGGGGCGGCGGTCGGTGTAGGCCCGGACGCCCTCGAGCGGGCCGAGGCGCTCGCCGCCGCGGGTGCTGACGTGCTCGTCCTGGACACCGCTCACGGCCACTCCGAGAAGGTCCTGCACATGGCCCGCGAGCTGGGCCGGTGCTTCGACCGCGAGCTCGTCGTCGGGAACATCTCCACGGCGGAGGCCGCGGAGGCGCTCGTCGACGCCGGCGCGGACGCGCTGAAGGTCGGCCAGGGCCCCGGGGCCACGTGCTCGACCCGCGTCGTGGCCGGCGTGGGAGTTCCGCAGGTCACGGCCGTCTACGAGGTTTCGCAGGTCGCCCAGCGCCACGGCGTCGCGGTGATCGCCGATGGAGGCCTCAGCTCGTCTGGCGACGTTGCCAAGGCGATCGCGGCGGGCGCCGATGCCGTCATGACCGGCTCGCTCCTCGCCGGCACCGACGAGGCTCCGGGCGACGTGGTCTTCGCGCAAGGCGAGCGCTTCAAGGAGTACCGCGGCATGGGCTCGCTGGGCGCGATGAAGGCGCGCGGGTTCTCCAAGGACCGCTACTTCCAGGGAGACGTCGAGGACGTGGACAAGCTGGTGCCCGAGGGGGTGGAGGGCCGCGTGCCCTACAAGGGGCCGGTGCAGAACGTGCTCGATCAGCTCGTGGGTGGGCTGCGCCAGGCGATGGGGTATTGCGGCGCCGCGACCATCGACGAGATGAAGCAGGCGCGCTTCGTGCGCATCACGGCCGCGGGTCTGCGCGAGAGCCACCCACACGACATCGCCATCACCAAGGACGCGCCCAACTACCGGCGGTCGTAATGGCCGATGTCCTGCCGTTTCCCGCTCCCGACCAGAAGGCGGAGGAGCGCGCCGTGCTCGTGCTCGACCTCGGCGGCCAGTACGCGCAGCTCATCGCCCGGCGGGTGCGCGAGTGTCGCGTCTACTCCGAGCTCGTTCCTCACTCGGTCTCGGCGGCGGAAGTGCGCCGCCGAAATCCGGTCGCTCTGATCCTGAGCGGCGGCCCTGCCTCGGTGTACGCCGGGGAGGCTCCCCGCGTCGACCCGGGCCTCTTCGAGCTGGGCGTGCCGACCCTGGGCATCTGCTACGGGGCGCAGCTGCTGGCGCTCGAGCTGGGGGGGAGCGTCGAGCGCACGGGCGTGTCCGAGTTCGGAAAGACGGAACTGCACGTCGGTGAGGGCCAGCTCTTTCGGGGGCAGCCCGCCGATCAGACCTGCTGGATGAGCCACCGCGACACCGTCACCGCCCCTCCCGCGGGCGCGCGCGTGACAGCCGAGTCGCCTTCGACTCCCGTGGCGGCTTTCGAGGCGCCCGAGCGGGGCCTCTACGGGGTTCAGTTCCATCCGGAGGTGATGCACACGCCGCACGGGCAGGAGGTACTCAAGAACTTCCTGTACGAGGTCGCGGGCGCGCAGCCGACCTGGACTGCGGCCGCTGTGATCGAGGAGCAGGTGGAGCGGATCCGCGCCCAGATCGGTCGCGAGCGGGTGATCTGCGGGCTCTCGGGCGGCGTCGATTCCGCCGTCGCCGCGCTGCTCGTGCACAAGGCGGTCGGCGACCAGCTCACCTGTGTGTTCGTCGACCACGGGTTCCTGCGCAAGGACGAGGCGGCGCAGGTAGTGGAGACCTTCGGCGACCACTTCCAGGTGCCGCTCGTCCACGTGGATGCGCAGGCGCGTTTCCTCGCCCGGCTCGAGGGCGTGACCGACCCCGAGGAGAAGCGCCGGCGGGTGGGCGAGGAGTTCATCCGCGTCTTCGAGGACGAAGCGGGGCGTATCGGCCTCGTGCGTGCCGCTCCTCGTCCAGGGCACGCTCTACTCGGACGTGATCGAGTCCGGCGGGGAGGCCGGCGTCGCAGCGAAGATCAAGTCGCACCACAACGTGGGCGGCCTGCCGGAGGACATGCAAATGGAGCTGGTCGAGCCGCTCCGGCAGCTCTTCAAGGACGAGGTTCGGCGAGTGGGAGAGGAGCTCGGTCTGCCCGAGGCCATGGTTTGGCGACACCCCTTCCCGGGGCCCGGTCTTGCCATCCGCATCATCGGCGAGGTCACGAGCGAGCGGCTCGAGATCCTGCGCGACGCGGACGCGATCCTGCTCGAGGAGGTGCGCCGCGCCGGTCTCTACCGGGAGCTCTGGCAGTGCTTCTGCGTGCTGCCGGCGATTCGCTCGGTGGGCGTGCAGGGCGACGAGCGCACGTACGGCTATCCGGTTGTCGTGCGCGCGGTCACATCCGAGGACGCGATGACCGCCGACTGGGCGCGGCTGCCCTACGACCTACTGGAGACTGTCTCGAGCCGCATTGTCAACGAGATCCCGGCTGTCAACCGCGTCGTCCTCGACGTCACCTCCAAGCCGCCCTCCACAATCGAGTGGGAGTAGTTCGACGTTCCGTAGAGCTGCGGCTGCGTAACGTTTGATCCGACTGCCCGCCGGCTGGGACGCCGAAATTCGGCGGCGAGAGCAACGCTTCAGCGTGCAGGGACTGTCACCTGGACACGGCATGTTCGGGCAGGGAGACCGCCGGGTAGCGCTCCCGCACCGCATCGACGTACGCTGCTAGCTCTCCCGCGAGCCCAGCGTCGTGGAGCTCCAGCATGTCCTCCGCGTTGCGCTCCCCCGAGCGCGAGAGGTTGAACGACCCGCAGAAGACGATGTCGTCGGCCACCGTCACCTTCGCGTGCATGTAGTCGTGCAGGCTGCCCGGCGCCCAGGGGGTCGAGTTCTTGCCCGAGAACGGCGCCTTCGACAACACGCTTTGAAGCAGGGGGATCTTCCAGGCCGAGACCTGCTCCAGCTCCCACTGCCGGAACACGTCCGCCACCTGGGTCGCGTCCACGCATCCGGCCAGGTCGACCCTGCCCTCCGAGGCCACCTGCGCCAGCGTCCCCAGCACCGGAGCGGCCGTGATCACCGGCGAGCAGATCCGCACGCGTCGCCGTGCCTTCCCGATCGCCTTCGCCACCCGGTGGGAGAGCGCATCCCCGTAGCCGGGACAGAACCAGGGCCGGACGAGCACGCCGTCCACGTCCACGCGTCGAGGCTCCACCTGCCCCGTGTCTTCCACCTGCCGCCCCGACCACAGCTGCTCGAAGGCAAGCGCATAGGCCTCGGCGAGCTCCGCCGACTCAACCGTCACGATCACGTTCTCCTGGCGCGACCAGGAGTCGTCCGTCCAGTTCGTCGACCCGGTCCAGACGGCCTTCCCGTCGCGGACGCAGAACTTGTGGTGCATGAGATCGGGGATCCCGGAGACCGCCCGCGTCGGCACCGAAAGCGCTTCGACGTCCTCCGGGACGCACTCGGGAGGAGGGGGGACCGGGATCGGATTCGGGTGGTCGACGTTGTAGGCGAGCCGCACGGCCACGCCACGCGCAGCCGCGCCCTCCAGCGCCCCTCGAACGAGCGCCTCGCTCTCGCCCGCGAGGTTGAGGTCGTACAGCGCAAGGTCGACGGACGTCCGCGCTGCGCCCACGAACTCGGCCACCCAGCCGGCAACGTCCACCGGCCGCTGCCCACCGTCCGAGAGCGCCCGATGCGCGATCATCGTCCAATCATGGACTTCTCCGATGTTCTTCGCCTACGCAAAGCGGTCCGCAACTACCTGCCCGATCCGGTCCGGCGCGAGACCGTCGAGCGCATCGTCGCCCGGGGCCGCAGGGCGCCGAGCGGGGGCTTCAGCCAGGGCCTGCGCCTGATCGTGGTGACCGACGAGCAGACCCGGCGTCGTCTCGCTGAGCTGGCCGGAGAGCCCGAGTACGTCCAGCTCGGCTTTGAGCCCTGGATCTCGCGCGCCCCGGTCCACATCGTTGTCTGCACGCGCGAGGACGATTATCACGAGCGCTACCGCGAGCCGGACAAGCTCCAGGAGGACGGCATGGAGATCGACTGGCCCGTGCCCTACTGGTACGTCGATGCCGGGGCGGCCATGATGCTGCTCATGCTGGCGGCGATCGACGAAGGGCTCGCCTCCGGCGTCTTCGGCCTGCTCGACTGGCAGCCCTTGAAGGAGCTGCTCGGTATCCCCGACGACGTCGCGCCTGTGGCCGTCCTCACGGTGGGCAAGCCTGCTCCCGAGATGCGCAAGGGCTCGTCCCGGCGCGGCTGGAAGCCCCTCGAGGAGGTCGTTCGATGGGAACGCTGGTAGGGCGGCTCGCAGCCGCCGAGATCGGCCGCACCTTCAACCAGTACACCGATTCCGGCCTCCGCCGAAGCCGGCTCGCCGCCTATCTCGAGCGCCTAGCGGACGCGCCGATCCTCCTCGTCGGCGAGGCAGCCGGCTATCGCGGCGCGCGCATCTCGGGCCTACCCTTTACCTCCGAGCGCCAGGTGACCGGCGAAGGGCCCGCCGAGGCGACCGCGACCATCGTCCACCGCGTCCTCGCCGAGCTCGGCCTCGAAGACGACGCCCTGCTCTGGAACGTCGTGCCGACGCATCCGGGGACGCAGACGTCAAACCGCCGGCCCACCCGCGCCGAGATCGAGGCCGGCCTGCCATTCCTGGAGGAGCTCGCCCGCGGCCGCCCCACCATTGCCGTCGGTCGGCTCGCGCAGGCCGTGCTTGGCGACCCCCACGTTCGCCACCCCTCACACGGCGGCGCGGCACAGTTCCGGGCGGGCCTCATCCGGTCCCTCGGGTCGGCCGGGTAACGTCCTCGGGGTGGACCGGCTCGCACGGCTCGCGCATTCGTCCTGGGTGCGTCTCGGGGTCACCGCCGGTCTGCTCGCCATCATCGCGACGCAGGTGGACTGGGCAAAGGCCTGGCACCGCGTCGAGGAGGGAAGCTGGGGCTGGTTCGCTGCCGCGGCCGGGCTGTTCGCGCTTGCACAAATCTTCGGCGCTGTCCGCTGGCACCTGCTCGTCCAGGCCGCCGGCATCCCGGCGCGCGGGCCCGAGAGCGGCCGCGCTTATGCGATCGGCCTGTTTTTCAACAACTTTCTCCCGACCTCGATCGGTGGAGATGCGGCCCGCGCCCTCGTGATCGGGCGCCCTGGCTCCCGTCTGGCGCGTGCCTTCACCTCGGTCGTCCTCGACCGCGCTACGTCCTTCCTGTGCCTGATCGCCGTCGCCTGGATCGTGCTCCTGACCAACCCGGATCCTGTTCCGAGCTCGCTGATCGCCGGCCTCGGCCTGGCCACCGTCGCCGTCGCGGCGGCGGTTCTCTTTCTGCTGCTGATCGGGCTACGCTCGCGCGGGCGCCTCGTCTCGTGGCTGCCGGAGGCCGCCCGCCGCTTCGGCCGGGACGCACGCGAAGGTCTCCGGCTCTCGATCGCCAGACCCCGACTGCTCGCGGGCGCGACAGTCCTCGGCCTCGTCTTCCAGTTCTTCGCGATTCTCAGCTTCTGGGCCGTCGCCCGCTCAGTTGGCCTCGAGTTGCCGCTGTCGCTCATGGCTGTCGCGACCCCACTCATCCTCCTGATCTCGCTGATGCCGATCTCGATTGCCGGCTTCGGCGTGCGGGAAGGCGGGATGGTGCTCGTGCTCGGGGCGGCTCACGTGAGCGCGACGGACGCGACCGTGATCTCGTTGACGGGGGTCGTCGCCGTGATGATCGCCACGCTGCCGGGCGGAATCGCGTTGCTCCTCCCGGGGCCGCGCCCCGTTCCCGAGGAACCCGCGTCCCCGCCGGGCTACGAGGAGGCCGGGGGCTCTACGATCGCGTCGCGGTAGAGACGAGTGAGGAGCGCCCTCGCGGGCGCTCCTCGTCGGGAACTCGCTCGTGTGGTTCTACTTGAGGCCGAACAGGAACTCGATGTTGCTGGCGTCGTTCAGGGTGATCCGATACGTGTAGGTCGTGTTTGCCTTCAGGGGTTTCGTCGAGATGTTGAAGATCCACTGCTGGTCGGTGGACGACCAGCGGAAGGCGGTATCCGGCGTTGTCGAGAAGACTTCCTCGTCCACGGTCTGGACGACGGTGCCGGCGACGGTCTTGATGAGCTTGAAGCCGCTCACGACACCAGGCGTCCCAATCGAGTTGCCATTCGCGTCGCAGACCCGGAACTTCGCCGGAACCGTGCTCCCCTGCTTGAACACGCTCGTCCCGTCGACGTTGACCGGCTGCAGAATCGTGTGACCCGACGAGCCGAGGCAACTCGCAGAACCCGCGTATTGCACCGTCAGCGTGCCGTTCGTGAGGTTTGCGCTTGGGAAGCTGTAGTTAGGTGCGGCCAACGAGCCGACGGTGCAGGTGATCGGGAAGATGCCGACTGCGGTGCCGTTGGCAGTGGAGCACGAAGCTACTCCCGATACCAGCGCGACGGTCTCGCCAGGGACGAATCCTGTGATCGTGTACGTGAGCGGCGGGACCGTCCCGTTGAGCACCATCGTCTTGTTGTCGGCTTTAACCGTCAATGGCTTCGGGTTGATGTCGGCGGTGGTGCTGGCCGTGCTGGCGGTCAGCTGGTAGTTGGCCTCGTCGGCGCCGGTCAGGTCGACGTCGGCGGTGACGGTCTTGCCGGTGCCGGCGGCGGCCGAGGAGAAGTGGCCGTTGGAACCGGAGCAGCCGACGGTCTCGCCGGTGAGCACGCCGTGGTTGCCGCTCTGGGCCTCGAGCGAGCAGCCGCTGATCGTGGCCGCGTCGCTGCCGTCGTAGGTCTTGTCGGCGGCGCTGATCGTGGCGGTCACGTTGCGCTTGTTGATGTCGGCGGTGGTGCTGGCCGTGCTGGCGGTCAGCTGGTAGTTGGCCTCGTCGGCGCCGGTCAGGTCGACGTCGGCGGTGACGGTCTTGCCGGTGCCGGCGGCGGCGGTGTCGAAGTCGGCGCTGCTGGCCGTGCAGTCGACGTCGTCACCGCTGATCTTGCCCACGGTGCCGCTCTGCGGGTTCAGGGCGCAGCTGGCCGTGGTCGCGGTCGTCCCGTCGTAGGTCTTGTCCGCGGCCGTGATCGAGGCGGTCGCGTCACGCGGGTTGACGGTGACGGTGTGGTCGCTGGAGTCGGCGGCGCTGTAGTTGCTGTCGGCTGCTTTGTGGGCGGTGATCTTGCAGGTTCCGGTGCCTTTGTCGATCGAGAGCTTGCCGGTGTCGGGGCCCGTGGTGAGTATCGAGCAGGCGTCGGAGTCGCCGGTGGCGGAGAAGCTGAGCGCGCCGGTGCCGCTGCCGCCCGAGGCGGACATCGTCAGGTGATCGCCGTAGGCGCCCGAGTTGGGCGCGGTCACGGTCAGGGTCGCCTGATTGGCCTTGCCGACTGAGAAGCTCTGCGAGGCCTGTGGCGCGGCGTTGTAGTTGCCGTTGCCGGGCTGGTCGGCCGTGACCGTGCAGGTGCCAGTCGAGGTCATCGTGACCTTGCCGGTGTTCCCGTCATACGAGCAGGCGCCACTCGCTCCGAAGGTGACCGGATTGCCTGAGCCACCGCCCGTCGCCGTTGGCGTGTACGTGCTGCCGTAAACGGCGCTGCTAGGCGCCGTCGAGGTGAAGGTGATCGTCTGGCTCGCCTTGTTGACCGTGAGGCTGTTCGAGCCGCTGCTGGCGCTGTAGGAACTGTCGCCGGCAAACGACCCCTGCAGGCCGGTGGCGTAGGTGCCTGCATTGATGCCATTCAGGCTGACGCCGCTCAGCGACGCGACGCCGGAGGCGTTCGTCGTCGCCGACCCGGCCGAGTTCCCGTTAAGCGTAAAGCTGATGCTCTTGCCGCTGACCCCGGAGCCACCAGACATGAGCGTGGCGGACAGGTTGACCGTGCCGCCATATGTGTCGGTTGCGGAACTCACAGCAAGCGACGTTGAAGCCGCGGACGTCACCGTGAACGAGAGATCGCTGCTGTGGCTGTTGTTGAACGTGCTGCCACTGGCGTTGTAATCGGCTCGAATCGAGTGCGAGCCGACGGAGAGGGTGGACGTCGTGCAGTTCGCAGATGCGCTATCGCCGCTGCCGCTCACGGCGACGTTGTTGCAGACGATGGTCCCGCCGTCCTTGAAGTCGATCGTGCCCGTGGGAGTTCCGCTTCCGGGTGTGTCGGATGTGACCGACCCTCGGAACGTCACGGAGCTCCCGAAGGGACTCGGATTTGTGCCTGCGGTCTGGGTAATGGTGGTTGTCGTGCCGACCTTGTCCGTAAACGTTGTGGTGGCGGTACCGGACGTTCCTGTCGCCTTGGCCGTGTAGTCGGAGACGAAGTAATTGGGTAGTGAGAAGCTGTCGCGGATTGTCCCGTCCAACGCCGCATTTACATCGACGTTCCGGCTCCATGTCTGGCGTCGAGGTCTCGGCTCCAGCCGTGTCCACCCTCGTCGGCGACGTGAAGGTGAACCGTCTCGCCGACGATCCAGTTGCCGCCGCTGATGGAAACCGTATCGCCGGGCAGGTACGTTGACTTGTCCGTGCTGACGGTCGGGGTCGGCGGCCCGCCGGGTGGATCGTCTGCGAGGGCACCGGGAGCGAGCAGCCCAAGGGCGAGAAGGATGATTGCGACCGCAACCGGTGCAAGTCGCTTTGAACTGCGAAGCCGTGCTCCCATCTACGTCTCCCTCTCCCTGGATTGTCTGACGAGCCGTGTCGGCAAGAAAACCGCAGTCGCCTTGGACGATCTCGCTGCACCTGTGTGTAGCTGACGCAGGAAGTTCTTACAAGCCTCACAGCCTCAGAAACGCCCGAATGGGGGATACGGTCCGCCCGGCTGGCCGCGTGAGGGCCCACCCAGGAGTCGGCTGCTACACTTTGCCGCCGGCGGACGCCTTGTCCGCCGCTTTTACGTGACGATGCAGAAGACCTGGAACGCGAAGCCCGGCGAGGTGACTCGCCGCTGGTACCTCGTCGACGCCGAGGGCAAGACCCTTGGCCGGCTCGCGACCCGCATTGCCGACACGCTGCGCGGCAAGGACAAGCCCGAGTACACGCCGCACGTGGACACGGGCGACTTCGTCGTCGTCGTCAACGCCGAGAAGATCGCGGTCACGGGCAAGAAGATGGACGAGAAGATGTACCGCCGCCACTCGGGCTATCCGGGCG
>WNGA01008837.1_pt1 | contig 18804 bp, 16 predicted proteins | sample 5400061 | NCBI WGS metagenome assembly WNGA01 (sample SAMN13153366, study PRJNA577476) | soil metagenome | isolation source: 100 cm soil or saprolite under grassland replicate 2 | place: USA:California | collected 2016-06-15 | reverse complement strand
AGTGAGCATCCATGGCCCAAGGGGAAACGGTCCGCGCTCGTAATCACGCACGATGTCGAGCGCGCTTCTATGAATTCAGTCTTGGAGCTTGCGCGCCTCGAGGCGTCGTTGGGGCTGCGCGCGGTCTACTTCCTCGTGCCCGCACTCTGGGGAGGTCGTCGGCTTGTATCCGAATTGATCGCGATGGGTCATGAGGTTGCTGTTCACGGAATAGACCATTCGGACCGCGACCGTCATGCGACGCCGTCGACTCTCGCGCAGGCAGCACGCTCACTTGGCCTAGCCACCGCGGCTGGATATCGCAGTCCACATTACTGGTGCGACGACGGACATGCGTCGCGGCTTGTCGGTGCCTTCCTCTACGACAGCTCGCGCCCGGACACGCGATTCGCTCGCTCTCCACGAGCTTGGTCTGGTTGCGGGACGGTCTTCCCGTTTCTCGACGAATGCGGCCTGCTCCAGATACCGCCCACGGTTCCGTCCGACCTCGAACTCCTGGACGCCGGATATTCATGGGGCCAGATCCGCGTCGCGTGGCGCGCGAAATGCGAACTCATACGCGAGGCGGGTGGACTTGCTCTGATCTCAACGCATCTTCCCTCCCGCAGCGCCGGGTTGACCGGCGCCATTGAGGAGCTCGCCCAGAGGGAGGTACTCGATTCGGTGTGGCAAGGAACCGGGCAAGAGCTTGCCGCCTTCCTCCTCGCCGGCATGGCGAGCCACAGCGCGCTGCGGCCCTGGTTGCTCCGGAGGCCACGCACGGCCCACCGTCGAGTGACGGCGGGACCAAAGGTGCCGATAGCGGTCGACTTCACGCTGAGCGCGGCACACGGTGCGGCCGCGGCAACGCGGCCGGGCGCGGTCGAGGACATCCGCGCAGAAACCGAGTAGTGCCGTCGGACTCACACGACCGCCGCGCGAAGATCGGCGCATGAGGAAAGCGATCCGATTTGCGGTCCAACTTGCAGGCGCGACGACGATCGCCAATTGGGTCGCAAGGGTCCGCAGGGTCGAAGCCCTCGGCTACGACACCCTTCTTGTTCCTGACCACATGTGTGGCGACTCATGGACGATATTTCCCGCACTTACCGCAGCAGCCATGGTCTCAACGAGGCTACGTGTGGGAACGCTCGTCGCATCGAACGATTTCCGAAACCCGGTGCTGCTAGCACGCGAGTGCGCAACGCTCGATACCATCAGTGCGGGACGCTTTGAGCTAGGCATTGGAGCCGGTTGGGCCGTCCGCGACTACCGCGGGTTGGGTATTCAACTGGACGCCGGCAGGACGAGGGTCGACCGGTTGAGCGAAAGCATCGCGCTCATGAAGCGGCTGTTCGCCGAGCGCGAGGTGACCTTTGAGGGCAGGCACTATCGCGTTCAACGGGCGAGCCTCGGTCTCCGACGCCCGTTAACGCTGCCAATCCTAATCGCCGGTACCCGGCGACGAATCCTGTCACTTGCCGCGCGCGACGCCGATATCGTTGCCATCGCTCTCCCCCCTCCGCAGCCTTACTCCACGCGTGTCCTTGAGGATGGAACGCTCGAAAGTGCACGACTAAGAGTCGGCTGGGTCCGCGCGGCTGCGGGCGACCGTTTCAACAAGCTCGAGCTCTCGATGTTCCTAGACGTGACCTTGACCGATGATCCCGAATGCGAATTGCGGGCGATGGCGGCACGCCGTCATTGCTCGACGGCGACGTTGTCGAACTGTGTCAGCATCGTCGTCGGAACCCTCAACGATGTCCGCGAGCGCATCTGCGCAATGAACGCGCTCGGTTTCTCGTACTTCTGCTTTCGAGGTCCCAACATCGAGCGACTCGGGCCGATTGTGCGGGAGTTCACCAGCTCAGAGGCGAGGGGGCTTCTACGGGATCACAATTGATCATCGCGAGGTGCGCTGAACAGTGAAGCCTGCCGGCCGCTATTGACTGCCGAGACCATTGCCTTACAGGGCTAAAAACGCGTCGACATGAAGCTACCGCCATCAACTGCCCTTCTGTTGTGTGGTCTTCGTCTCCGGCGACAACCTCCGCGCCCCGCGCGCCGATGTTCCTTCGCGCCGATCAGCTTCGACTCGCGTCGGCTCAGAGCAGCCCTGAAGACAGGCAGCCCTCACGAGGTCTAGCGAGCGGGGCGCCTCGGCACAGTCGAACCTTGAGAACCGAACTGCGAGCAGCGTTCGGAAGCGAGATAGTCGACACATGATCGTCGAGAGCGCAGTGTCGTCAACGGCTGGAAACTGACCCCGCTCCAACGGTCGAAAAGTGACCCCCCTCACTCCTCGATCTTGGTCCGCCTGCCAGGCGCGAGGTCCTTGCCGCGCAGCCGGAAGCTGTCGCCTTTGAGCGAGAGGATCGCGGCGTGGTGGACGAGGCGGTCGATCATCGCGGTGGCGACGTCGTCATCGCCGAAGACCTCGCCCCAGACGCTGAAGGGCTTGTTGCTGGTGACGATCAGCGAGGCGCGCTCGTAGCGGCCCGAGACCAGATGGAACATCAGCTTGGCGGCCTCGGGGTCGAAGGGCACGTAGCCGACCTCGTCGACGATGACCAGCGGGGTACGCCCCAAGCGGCGTAGCTCCGGCGCGAGCCGGCCGAGGCGCTGCGCATCGAGCAGCCGCGCGACCCAGTCGCTCGCGGTCGCGAAGGCGACGCGGTGACCCGCGAGACAGGCGCGGATCCCGAGCGCGATCGCAAGGTGCGTCTTGCCGGTGCCGGGCGGGCCGAGGAGCATGACGTTCTCTTTGCCGAGCAGGAAGTCGAGCTGGGGCCAGGTGCAGCACGACCTCCTTCTTGACCGAGCGCTGGAAGGCCCAGTCGAACTCCTCGAGCGTCTTGCGCGAGGGGAAACGGGCTGCGCGGATCCGCGACTCGCCACCGTGGGCCTCGCGCGAGCTGCGCTCGGTTCCAAGGAGCGCCTCGGCGAAGCGCTCGTAGCTCCATTCCTCTGCGCGGGCGCGTTCGACGAGCTTCGGCAGCGCACGCGCCGCGGCCGGCGCCTTGAGCGCGCGGAAGAGGTGACCGAGCTCGGCGGCCGTGGTCATGCCGGGATGAGCCGGTCGTACGCGCTCAAGGGTCGGCGCTCGACCTGGGGCTCGGCGGGCTCGCCGCGCAGCTCGTGCAAGCGACGCGCGTGATCGAGCGCGGTGACGGTGCGGTGGCGGGCAAAGGTCCGCTCGTGATCGCCGGCGATCTCGCCGCCGTCCAGGGCGCGAGCGCGGATGCGGCGCTGCGTCGCGACGATCTCGACCCGGCGACCGACGAGCCGCGGATCGAGCGAGTAGTCATTGGTGTCGACGCGCACGTACGGCTGCGGCGGGACGCGCAGCACGAAGCGCCGGTGGACGTCGGGGATGTGCTCGGGCAAAGGGCGCAGCGCCGAGCGCTCCTCGGCCAGACGGTCGATGGGCCGTTCGCGCAGCGCGCGGTGCACGCGCACGTTGGCTCTTCTGTCGAACCAGCGATCCAGCTGTTCCTGCAGGTCGAGCGGCCCGGCGAAGTGGCGGCCGGCTCGAAGCTGGTCTCGAAGAACTGCTGCAGCCGCTCGACGACGCCCTTGGCCTCGGCGTCGCCGGGCGCGCAGAACTGCCAGCCGACCTTGAGCGCGCCCACGAACGCGGCGTACGCCTCGGTCGGCTTTCCGTTCCCCGCGTGGAGCGCGCCTTCGCGGTCCCAGACGAGCGTCTCGGGCAGCCCGCCGAATGATCGGAGGCAGCGGGCCACGCCCCAGAGCAGGTCGGGGATCTCCTTGCTGAAGATGAGCGCGCCCGATCCGACGCGCGAGTAGCCGAGCGCGCCGACGACCACGTACGCGCGGCGGGTCTGGCCGAAGCCGACGGAGATCTCGTGCTCGGGCTGCCACAGGTCGAACTGCGCGATCGCGCCGGGGCGGTACTCGGTGCGCTGATACGTGCGCACCGCGGGCAGGAACAGCGGCCGGACCTCGCGCACGTATTCATCGAGGATGGTCTGGCGACCGGCGTACCCAAGCGGCACGATGAGCTCGCCGATGCGCGTGTTCGGCAGGCGCGGGTCCTCGCGCAACAGGCGGTGGATCTCGTCCTTGAACGGATCGAGCTTCGAGGCGGTGGCCTCGCGCTCGTACCGCGGCGGCTCGCTGGAGCGCAGCGCCCGCCGGATGGTCTGACGGTGCAGGCCGGTCCGCCGATGCAGCTCCTTGATCGAGACGCCCTGCACGAAATGGAGCCGCCTCAGATCCGCCCACTGCTCCACGCTCTGCATGTCCTTCCTCCTGGCCCGTCGACTTCGCGGGTCAGGCTGGCAGCGGACGGAAGGAGTCAGGCTCGCGAGGGGGTCACTTTCCGATCACTGCCAAAGGGACGCAATTCAAGCGTTGCCGGCAGCGTTAGTCGTCGTTGAGCAACACGCCACGCTGCAGACTACCCGGTGACTTGCGTGCGCATCTCTCTCGATGCCTTTCCGCGCCATCGTGGGACCCGACGTAGTCATTCGCATGAGTTAACCGCGCACATGGTCCATCACACCATGGCGCCGATGCGAGCGAGTTTCATGGTAGCTATGACCCTCTTACTCGCAGGCTGCACCTCTTCCCCCGATGCCGACTCGCGGTCGCCCTCGGCGACGTCGGTAATCGATAGTTACTCCTCTAGCGAGCTGCGTGCCTACGGTGATCCGACTGGTTACTTGCCCGCGGTTGCACGAGCTTGGACGCGCAAGAGCAATGTGGAGAAGATCGGCGCGAACGTGGCCTCCGCCAGCTACGTCGGACCGAATCCACCTCCAGGCGTCGGCGATCGATGTGATGGTGCACCTCAACCCGACTAGATCCGATGCCGAGCTCGCCTTGGCCCACCTGACTGCGAGCTTCAGTCAGTTGGTCAGGTCGTGCGTCGACGTGCCGCGCGTGGGGTGTGTCCCTGAAGACGTCCACTCGGATTGGCTGGGGTTCGCATTCCTCCAGTCAAAAGCCGTCCTTGACGTACGCCTTCCGATTTCTGACACCGATCACGACAAGGCTCGTCGCAGGTCGCTCCAGCTCTCGGCTCCTCCAACTACACGATTAACCTCCGTGCATTCGGTACTTCCTATGGCGGACTGTGGCGTCAGGTGTGACGCGCGTGTGACAGCAGTCGCCCTTGTGGGCTTAGCGGACCTTGGAGCGTGAGTCGTAAAGACCTGAATCTCTTCCGGGTGGCCGCGGGTCGACATGGTTGACTGCACCATACCTCTGCGGTGGTCACGGCTAGTGTGTCCGCGTCGTGAGCGTGCGAAAGGTGAAGCGGCGCTGGCGGTTCTACGTCACGCCGAATGGACGGCGGGTCATCAATGAGTTCATCGACGGCCTATCTGCAGATGTGAGCTTGGGGAGACCGGGCGCACGAAACATTGACAACTAGAGACCCAACAACTGCTTCTTCTTCGCCGCGAACTCGTCGTCCGTGAGAACGCCGTCCTTGTGTAACTGCGCGAAGCGAGCGAGCTCCTCAGCAGCCGAGGGAGTTGACGCAGTCGACCGCGACGTGAGCTCCTGCCGACGCTCCTCGATGAGCTGCTTCGCCGTCTGGAAGTCCTTCTGCGAGCCCCTGTAGAAGTTGATGGAGTTCTCGTCGCGAGCGGCACCGAACACGCCACCCTTGGACTCGACGCTTCCGTGGTACGCGATCTGAAAGTACCCAGCGGTCAGGCCCGCGCCCTTCATCTGAATCGCGGTGATGTGCTCAATCGGGATCTCCTTGTCTCCCCGTAGGCCCTGCGACACAAGGAATGGCACGACACCGCGGTGTGCGATTACCACGGTTCGCTCCTTGACAATCAGCTGCCCGTTGTAGCCCTTGGCGATGAACTCGGCATGCGGACCCATCCGAGCCTGCGGGTTCGCGGGAGCAGCTTCGCGTGGCGTTTCGGCGCGAGTCATCTTAGGGGTCAGCGGCGCTGTCGCATACTTGCCGAGTCCATGCGTCGCCGCATGTCGCGCGAACGTCTCCTCGTCCTCGGATTGAAATGAGCAGAGCGCGCACTTCTTCACTGGATCAACCTCCTTCGTTCATGAGAAGTGTGCCGCAAACAAATGGCCTTGCCGCCGCATCGAGCTATTGGCCGCCATGACCCGGCCCAGGTTCGGGTCGTCCGCCCGACCGTTCTTCCGCATCTGTTCCTCAACGAGCGTCGCATGCGCACCCGGCAGGCTGATGACACGTCAGATTCCGCGCGATGCACGTATTGCCGCAGGCCTTGCCGGTTGAGCACACGCGACAGCAGCTCGTCTGATTCGAACCGCCGCCGCTCGGGCCGCAGGAACTCGCTCGCCTATCGCGACAGTGGATCCGGGCTGGTGCGGATTATCTCCGCGGAGACTGTCCAAGCGCCTCCGGACGTACGTCAACGCGTTATTGCGGAACACACTGCACACGTGAGCTGGAGCGCTGACCGTGCCTCATCCGCTTGACGTGCTTCTTGGCTGCCCGAGCTCGCTGACCGGCGTCTTACCAGGCGGCGCCGGTGCGGTCGACGCTGAGCCAGCGCAGGTCGTCGGCCACGATCAAGTGGTCGAGGACCTGGATCCCCAGCAGGGACCCCGCGGTCACGGCATCTTGGGTGGTGCGCACGTCGTCGCGAGACGGGGTAAGGTCGCCCGAAGGGTGGTTGTGAGCGATGACGATGGCGCTCGCGTTGAGGCGGACGGCCATGCGGAAGAGTTCGCCAATGCGTACGTTGGCTCCAGCCACGGTGCCGACGTAGACCGTCTCGCGCCCCAAGGGCTTGTGCTTGCGGTCCAGCGCCAGCACGACGACCCGTTCCGTCTCGACCCCGTCGAAGGCATCACGGAACTGGGCGAAGGCGTCGGCCGTGCATCTGATCGGTCGGGATGCTTCGCCAACTCGGCGTCGGCGGAACGTGTACTCCCACATCACAGGGCCGCCTGACGCCGGGCAGGAATAGGCTGGGGACGCATGGAGCGCAACCTCCGTGCCGGGGGCCGGACGCTTCCAACGTCGCGGCCCCGTTTCTTCTGCTCCTGCTATCGGCACGGCCTTTACACATTGCGTATGGAGCGCCCTCACCTGCTCGACCTTGCGTCATGAGCCGTCCGATGAGGTACTCATGGCAGGAGCGCATCGCCGACGGACGGCAACTGAGTTCAACAGTCTGAGTCTCGCCGCGGCTGCTCGATACCTTGGCGTGAGTCGGCCAACGGTCTATGCCTGGATCGCAGCCGGACGGCTCCATGCTCACCGCCTCGGGACGCGAACGCGCGTCCTTCTCGACGACGCCGAGCGACTCAAGCAAGAGCGCACGCGCGATAGGAACTGCTGACATGCGAAGGACAGCCATTTCGGGCAGCGGCCTGAATCAGCTGAGTGCGAATCGGTTCGACCGTGGAGTCAGCGGCAAGGCCGTCTTCGGCGACGAACAAGGGCGCTTCCGGGACGCTCGCGGCGCCACGGTTGGCCGGACGTGCCTCGACGAGGCGGTCCGCCATCGCGGCCAAGCTGTCGGCCGCGCGCCAGCTGTCGATGCTTCTCGCCTAGCGAGGCTCACAGAGCGCGCCCTTTCGGATGTCGACTACGTTCGTTCTCTGACGGGTCATGCAGTGCCGCAGTCGTCGACCGTGCGCGCAGCACTCGGGGATGACAGGCTCGGTGAGCTAATTGCCATTCAGCTGTCCGCCTACGGCAGTCGCGGAAGGATTCCTCTGAAGAAGTAGTCACACACCGTTCTTGGCAGAACTCCTCGGAAATCGAGCCGCGCCCACTTGTCCGAGAACAAGCTCGCGACAACCCGCAATCAATCCGTGGGCCACAGAGGTGCTCTGGGCCTGCGAACGACACGATCGCGCGGTGGCGTGCAATCCAGACAGTACAGTTGATACAGCACAGCTAACTATTGCTTGCCTACCCGCTCTATGCTCTCGCGGAGGGTGGAGCAAGGGGGAGTGTCGGGTTCATTGACTGAGTGGCTCGCTCAGCGTCACCAAGTGCCATCCCCGCTACTCGTGCCGGACGGCGTATCTCTTCACGCTGGCGCCGACGTTCGGGGAACGCGCACATCTGTGAGTTAGCGTCGATGTCGAGACGCTACGACCCCGCTGTCGAGTGGGAACGCGAACAGCGTCGGCTGGCTGCTGAACAGCGTCGACGTGAGGCCGAAACGCGTCGGCAAGAGCGTGAGCAGCAGCGCGCGCACGTCGAGAAGCGACAGCGGGACGCTGAGGCGCAGAACGACGATCTCGATGAGCGCGTTGATGAGCTAGGCCAACTCCTCACTGACGGTCTTGAGGACAGCGGTTCGCTTGAGTTCGAATCGCTCAAAGAGCCGCTGAAGATCCCGGAGTTCGATCCACAAGGCGCCGATGTGCCGGCAGCGGGTCCGCGACTCGAATCTTTCCTGCCAGAGCCGCCGGGCTTCTTCGCGCGCTTGGTGCCCGGGCGGATGGATGCACACCGGACGGCGGTTGCCGAGGGCGAGCGTATGTACACGACCGCGCTCGCCGCATACGGTGTCTCCGAGAAGCAGCGTACGGCTCGCTTCGATGCGTTGCGTATGGAGCATGCGCGGCGCCGCGCTGAATTGACCGCGAAGAACACAGAGCAGCACGCGGAGATCGATCGCTTTGCGCAGGACTACCGAGAAGCAAAGCCTGAGGCCGTCGTTCGGTTCTTTGAGATCGCGCTGGGCCGGGACGCCATACCCGAGAGCTTCCCGGCCATTTACCGACTCGCCTACGTCGCCGAATCGAAGCAACTTGTAGTCGAGCGGGAGTTGCCCGCAGGCGACGTAATCCCGGTCGTGAGCGGCTATCGATACGTGCGCAGCCGCGACGCGGTCGAGACGAGCGCCCGGCCGCAGAGTCAGGTGCGTGCGCTGTACATCTCCATCGTCGCGCAGTTCGCCTTGCGCTCGCTCTATCTTCTTTGCGCCGCCGATGCGCAGTCGCCGGTGGAGACGATCGTCCTCAGCCTCTTCGTCAACACGATCGATCCTTCGACCGGGCATGCCATCCGACCCTGTTTGCTCACCGTGCGCGTGGGCACCGCAGCATTCCGAGAGATCGAACTTGCCAAGGTCGATCCACTTGCCTGCCTGAAGGGTCTGAACGCGCAGGTCTCGCCAAGTCCTCATGAACTCCGACCAGTGAGGCCCATCGTCGATTTCAACATGGTTGACCCACGATTCGTCGCGACGGCTGACGTGTTGTCATCCATTGATCAGCGACCCAACCTCGCGCAACTCTCGCCCAACGAATTCGAGGCGCTGATCACGAACCTCTTCGCGAAGATGAGTCTGGAGACCCGATCGACGCGGCCGTCGCGTGATGGGGGTGTCGACTGTGTCGCTTGGGACATGCGTCCGGTCCTCGGCGGGAAGGTGATCGTCCAAGCCAAACGGTACAAGAACACCGTCCCCGTCAGCGCGGTTCGCGACCTCTTTGGGACGGTCATGAACGAAGGAGCGGCCAAAGGCATCTTGATCACAACGAGTGGCTACGGGAAGTCGTCGTTTGAATTCGCAAGGAACAAGCCGCTTGAGTTGATCGCAGGTAGCCAACTGCTCTTTCTGCTCGAGGAGCACGCGAGCGTGAAGGCGAAGATCGACTTCCCTGAGGACTGGGAAGACCCGAGCGTTACCGAGCCCGACGAGTGACTCGGGCCGTGAGACGTTGATGTCGAGGCCTTCGGTCGCGGGGATCGTCGCCGGCGTCGTCGTCGCGCTCCTACTCGTGACGAGCGACGCCTTCGCAGGGCTGGCGTTCCTCGCCCTGGCCGCCCTCGCGCTCGTCGCATGGACGCCTCGACTCGGGCCGACCGTGTTGAGAAGGATTCGGTGGGCTCAGGTCCCCTATCTCGGTCGGACGACCGGCCTAGCCGCATCGCTTGTCCTCGCGGCCTTGGCGATCGGCTCGGTCATCGTGGCGCCCGCAGCGCGCAACCCGAGCCCTCGACCTGCCGCAACGGCAAACGTCGCAGGCGCGACCGGACGAAGTACACAAACGACAACCGTTGCTTTCGGGGCGTCGCCGTCCGCGGCGCCGGCGTCGCAGCGAGCGTCGCCAGCGTCCGCGGCCAGCCCCGGACCAGGAGCCTGTGTCAATCAAGATCCATCGGCCAACGTGTATCACCCCGATCGACTCGTTCCGATCGAGGCCTGCGTGACCGTTACCGGTGTTGTCGTATTCGTGCGCCGGGAGGACGACGGTGATTGGCACATAAACGTACGCCTCGATCCCGGGCAGGAGCGCCTGCTCAACGACAAGAACCGCAGTGAGCAGGGCGGCGCGTTGGTGGTCGAGATCATCTGCGCGAATCGCGTGACCCAGGCGAGTGCCGTCGACGCATGCCGTGACTACACGAATGCCATCACGGCGCCGCCGACGGGGGCGCACGTGACGCTAACGGGCCCATTTGTGCTCGACACCGCGCATGGCTGGAACGAGGTCCACCCCGTTTGGGCGCTGCGCGTCGACGAGGCTGCCGCGGCGACGCCAACAGCGAACGCGGCACCGCCATCACCGACATCAGCATCACCGCCGCCGACCGCCGCGCCCCAGACCACAGCTCTGACCGAGACCGCAGTGCCGACCGCTGCTCCGTCGGCGATTGTGTCCCAGCCTCCGGCGCCGCCGACGCCGATCACCTTCGTGGTGTCCATCACCGCTTCGCGCTACGGGTTCGTCTCAGCTACCACGACCCCAGGTGGGTCGTGCACGGCACAGGCGCGGCTGCCATCTGGGAATCTCAGCACCGCGCAGGGCCTCGAGCCCACGGTGATCGCGAACGCGAGCGGTGTGGTCAGTTGGACGTATCGGACGGTCTCGTCAACGACGCCGGGGACCGGCACCCACACAGTCACGTGCACGTACGCCGGCGCGACGCGTTCAAGCTCGGCGGCGTTCACGGTGCCGTAGCGATGAAGACGCTCTTGTTCCTCGCGACGGCTCTCATCGGATGCACTGCGACCGTAGCGCCGGCACGGACGAGCGAACCGACGCGCGGCGGTGGGGGCGGCACGGGAACGCCTCCTGCGGCGACAAGTGTGGGTGGGTTCAGCCTCGAGATTACGACTTCTCGATACGGCCTCGTTGCCGCGCAGACGGCCCCTGCGGCGCGCTGCACCGCCAGCGCGCGCCTGCCGTCGGGCCGCGACAGCACGGCGCAGGGACTGAATGTCGAGACAACAGCGGACGCCAGCGGACGGGTGAGTTGGAGTTACCGCACGGTCTCGAACACGACGCCGGGCACGGGCACGCATACGGTGCGCTGCGCCTACCAGGGCCAGACCAAGTCGACCTCGGCGAGCTTCCGGGTCTAGGAGCGAACGATGGCGATCGCGACGCGCGCCGACCACATATCGAGCGGATTCGACTTCACGACCAAGTTCAAGCTGCGGGAGAACGCCTACGCGCAGATCCAAGCCAAGCTGCAAAGCGCGAGCATCGATACGCGTGCCGCCCTCGCCGATTTTGTCTCGAGCGGGGACGAGTTCCAGCAGCGCGTCGTGAACGCGATTGAGAAGACCATTCGCCTCGTCGCCCCGGCGGGAAGCGGAAAGACGCAGACCCTCGTCCATCGGATCCTCAAGCGCGTCCAGGACGGCGTGCGGCCGGACCGCATCCTCGCGCTCACCTTCGACAACGCTGCCGCGCACTCGCTCAAAGAGAAGTACGAGAGCGAACTGGCCCGCATCGGGGCACAGGACCAGGCACGCGGCACGCACATCTCCACGCTGAACGCCTTCGGTTATTCGATGATCCTGCGCGAGTACTTTCCGGCCGAGCACAAACCGATCATCGAGAACGACCGTCGGCGTGGGCTCTTTCGACACGTGCGCCGGGAGCTGAGGGAGAAGAGTCCGGACCATGCGGCGGTCCTTCCCAGTAACGTTCGGGACAACGTCTTCCTGGATCTCTTCTCGCGCCTGAAGAACGAGCTCTTCGACCCCCGCGCCTTCGACGCCCAGCGGTTTGCCGACCTGATCCAAGACGACGAGGCGCTGCAGCGCGTTTTGGTCGAGAACGCCGCCGACGATCGTGGCATGTACCTCGTGATCCAGGCGATTGATTGGCTTTTCCGCCGATACGAGGAGCGCCTGCGCGAAGACAACCTGATGGATCTGGATGACCAGAAGCTGCGGGCGTACCACTGCCTGCACGAGAACGCGGGGGTGTTGGGTGTCGTGCAGCGACGCTACGACGAGGTCATCGTCGACGAGTTCCAGGACATCAATCAGCTCGACTTCGAGTTCATCAAGGCGATCGCCAAAGCGGCGACGCTCATGATCACGGGCGATGACGACCAGGCCATCTACGGCTTTCGCTTGTGTTCGCCGAAGTACATCATCGAGCTTGAGAAGCACCTGGAGCGGCCGGTAACGAGTTACGAATTGCAGCGCAACTACCGCTGTCCACCCAACCTAGTCACCCAGGCCACCAAGCTGATCAATCGCAACACCTGGCGCATCGCAAAGAATCCGATCGCGCACCTCACCGAAGCTTCACAAATTCGTGTGGTGGACTCGCTCGGTGCCGGCCTGGAGGCGCGCTGGATCGTCGATCTGATCAAGCAAGCACGCGTGAAGAATCCAAAGCTGGGCTATCAGAATTTCGCGGTGCTCTATCGGACGAATGCGCAGAGCCTTCCACCGCAGGTCGAGTTCATCCTCAATGGGATCCCGTATCACGTGCGCGATGAAGACAACATCCTGTCCAACGAGGTCCTGGAGCGGCTGCTGAGTGTGCTGCGGGTGAAAGTGGCACTCGCGAGCCACACGGCTCCCGCCACCCGCGACTGCATTCGAGCACTGCGCGCGTACTACCGCACCGTCTCTTCCTCGATCGTTAGCAGGCTCGACTTCTACTTCGGCACCCGAGACCGACGCGATTTTCTGGATATGCTGGAAACCCCCGAGCTGGCCGAGATCCTCGGACCCAAGTGGAACGTCCAGCTTGCCCATGTCTTCCGTCAGGTCTTCGAGGAACCAAAGCTGTTGGCGACGCTGGAGCTGCTGGCGGCGAAGTTCAAGGGCCTGAAAGCGATGATTGGATCACTGGACGAGGTCGCGGAGGAGAAGGTCCCGCTCGGAGAGATCTACGAGATTGCCGCGAACTTCGACGGGGATATCCCGAGTTTCCTCGAGACGATCGAACACGCCATGACGAAGGCGAAGCAGACCCACGCGGGCAAGGATGAGGAGCACGGCGTCGCGCTGCGCACGTACTTCCGCGCCAAGGGACGGCAGTGGCATACCGTGATCCTCATCGGTTGCAACGAGGGGCTGATCCCGCATAAGCGCGCGAGCAGCGACCCGATGAAGCTCGAGGAGGAGCGTCGTCTCTTCTACGTGGGAATGACGCGCGCATCCGCGAATCTCGTGATTTCCCATCTCAAGAACGTCTGCAAAGGTTCGGTTGCGCCGAGCCGGTTCATCGAGGAGGCGGGCCTTGCCCGCGTATAAGAAGACGCCGGGGGGCTCGTACAGCCGCAAGTGCGTCTTCTGCGGACGCTGGATCCAGATGCGCAACATGGGAGGTCACTACGTGCCGTGGGAAGGTGAGTCCCCGCACGAATGCCAACACCCACCCGCGAACACCATCAATCTGCCTCAGCACAGGCTTCGATGCCCACCGCGTCCCCGCGGCCATCCAGGAAGGGCGTCGAATCAGTCCTCCCGGCGTCCCAGGCGAAGCCGAGTGGACGCGCCGGCTGGCGTGGCCCGGTCGAGAATGGGGCTGTCCCGCAAGAGAGAGCGAACGAACGTTTCGGTCGCGTCGGGGCAGAAAGATCGACGCCGTCGCGGGGCTCGTTCGCTAGGCCGTTGCCAAGACCGATGGCTACCCCGATGGGGGCTGCCAGCGTGTCGAGGGGCTCGCGCCGACGATCGTTCTGGCCCTGGGTGCTCGCGGGGGCAGGTCTGGTCGTCCTGATCGCGGTGCTGCAAGCCCGGCCCACGGCCTCGACCTCTGCAGCACCGACGGGAGGTAGTTGCCCTGCAGGTTTTCCGGTAAAAGGGAACATCTCCGGAGCAGATCGGATCTACCACGTGCCCGGCGGCCAGTTCTACGTGCGGACCCTGCCAGAAGCTTGTTTCAAGGACGCGAGCGCCGCGGAAGCCGCAGGCTACCGACGCAGCCAACGCTAGATGGTCCAAATTGCCAGGCGAGTCCGCTCGAGTGTGAGTCGCTTCGATGCGCCCGCCGCCGCTGCGTACCAAACCACGTTCGAGCTTGTGTTGACGCGGAAATGGCTCTGTTCTGCATGCGGCCGGGTCATCCGCAAGGGGGGAACTGCGCACGTCGAAGTTACCGCAGGCATGTCACACAACCGCGTCGCCCATGTTGCATGCGTGGAGAACGCCGCTGGCTTAGGGCGATCGCACGTGCGCAGCAGGCGATAGCAGAACATCCCGGCGCTTCGGCGTCGACGCGCGCTTGAGTCGGGATTGCACGTCTAATTCATGAATCGGGAACACTAGAGTCGGTGCGATGAGGACAGAAGCGGTGCCTGATTGCCCACTGTGCGGCGCGCCGATGCGCTACTACGCGGGGGAAGGTGTCAACGGCGGCTGAAAAGTGGGCTCTTCGTGAATGAGCGGGGTGCGGCTCCGAGACCCGTGGTCATCTTAGGCCGCTCCGCACTGCACGAGGACGCGTTCTCTGAAGCGCTCGAAGTTCCGGTAGCCGTAGCCGGTGCGCTTGATGACCTTGATCTTGTTCGTGATGCCCTCGGCATACGCGTTCGTGATGCGCACGTCGAAGTAGGCGAGGATCTCGCGCTCCCAGATCCGGAAGGCGCCATCGACCAGTCCGCGGAACTCGAGGAGCTGCGAGCGCTCGACGTCCTGGTAGAAGCGGGCGAGGCGTGCCGGCGCGGTGTCGCTTCTGGCCTCGGAGTAGAGACGTCGCAGACTCTGGTACAGCCGATAGGCCGTGGCGAGCTCGGGGTACGCGCGCAGCGCCGACCTGAGCTCCATCCGCTTCTTCGGGCGAAGCCGCGCCGGGTCCGCCAGGAGCGCGTGACGCAGCCGGAACAGCGAGGGCTGCCAGCCGGAGGTCCGGCGCGAGCGACCCTGGCGACGCTGCAGCCGCCGACGCACGCCGTCGAGGGCCTTGCCGGTCGTGCGGACGACGTGGAACTTGTCGCAGACCACGATCGCGTGCGGCAGGGTCCGGCGGACGACCTTCAGGTACGGCGCCCACATGTCGACGCTCACCGCCTGGATGCCGAGCCGGGTCTCCTCGGGAAGCGCCAAGAGCCACGCCTGGAGCGCCTTTCCGTCACGTCCTTCGAGCACCTCGAGCACGCCGCGCGCCTGCGGATCGGTGACGACGGTGTTGAAGACGAGGCCTCGGCGGTGCGAGGCCTCGTCGATGCCGATCACCCGCGGCGCGACGGGAGCACGCTGTTCGAGCACGTCGCGGGCGCCCTCGCTGAAGGCGCGCTGCACGCGATAGAAGCTGAGCGCCTCCTCTCGCGCGACGCGTGCGATGGGCGACCCCGCGGCGACCTGCAGGTACAAGTAGCGCTCATACCGCCGCGTCGTGCGCGCGCGGGCCGGCACCTCCGCATGCGTCTCGGTGAAGCTGCGCGCGCAGGCCGGGCAGGCGTAGCGGCGCTTGCGCCAGCGCAGCCAGATCGCGAGTCCCCGGATCGGGACGTCGCGCACCATGACGACCGGTCGCTCCTTGGGCACGAGCGCCGCGGCGCCGCACTCCGGGCAGAGCCCGCCCGCCGCATCGGTCTCGACATCCACCTCGAGGCCGAGCTCGCCCTCCACGCAGTCGATGACGCGAAAGCCCGCGATGCCGATCGGGACCGGGATACAGTGCTCCTGCATCCGTCGACTCCTTCCTCGCCTGTGAGTGAGATCGCGGCGAGTCTGAGGGAGCCGACGGATGTTCCTTTTTTAGTGGCTATCCCCGCTCATTCACGAAGAGCCGAAAAGTGACCCACCCAGCCAGGTGTCCCGATGACTTCGCTCTCGATCCGTCGCCTCTGCGGGGCGCTGACGCGGTCGTTTTCGACCGAGAGGCCCGAACGCGCGTCGCGCACGCTCCGAGCGTCGATCTCTAGCTGCGACGCGGCCGCGCCTCGGGCTCCAGGCGGGCTCCTGCGAGGCCGAGCTCCTTGCCGCGCAGGCGGTAGCTGTCGCCTTTGAGCGAGAGGATCTCGGCGTGGTGGATGAGCCGGTCGATCATCGCGGTGGCGACGACGTCGTCGCCGAAGACCTCGCCCCAGGCCGAGAACGGTTTGTTGCTGGTCATCACCAGCGAGGCCCGCTCATAGCGGTTGGAGACCAGGTGGAACATCAGGTTGGCGGCCTGCGTAGCCCACCTCGTCGACGACGACGAGCGGGATGCGCCCGAGGCGGCGCAGCTCCTCGCTGAGTCGACCAAGACGCTGCGCATCCAAAAGCCGCGCCACCCATTCGGTGGCCGTGGCGAACACGACGCGGTGGCCGGCGAGACAGGCACGGATGCCGAGCGCGATCGCCAGATGCGTCTTGCCGGTGCCCGGCGGGCCGAGCAGCACGACGTTCTCCTTGCCCAAGAGGAAGTCGAGCTGCGCGAGGTGCAGCACGAGGTCCTTCTTCACCGAGCGCTGGAAGCTCCAGTCGAACTCCTCGAGCGTCTTGCGGCTGGGAAAGCGCGCCGCGCGGATGCGCGCTTCGCCGCCGTGGCTCTCGCGCGAGCTCGTCTCGGTCGCAAGGAGCGCCTCGGCGAAGCGCTCATAGCTCCATTCCTCGGCCCGCGCACGCTCGGCGAGCCTCGGCAGCGCCCGCGCCGCTGCGGGCGCCTTGAGCGATCGGAAGAGATGGCCAAGCTCGGCAGTCTGGGTCATGCTGGGATCACCCGGTCGTAGCGCTCGAGCGGACGGCGCTCGACGGCGACCTCACGCCGGCGAGCGTCGCGCTGCTCCTGCAGCGCTCGCTGGTGCTCGAGCGCGGTGACGGTGACGTGACGGGCGAAGGTGCGCGCATGCCGGGCGACGAGTTCGCCGGTGTCCAGCGCGATCGCACTGACCTCCGTCTGCGAGACGCGCAGCTCGACCCGGCGGCCGACGAAGGCGGGGTCGAGCGAGTAGTCGACCGTGTCGACGCGCGCGTACGGCTGCGGCGGGACGCGCAGCACCGTTCGGCGGTCGAGGTCGGGCAGCGCGGCGGGGAGCGCTCGCAGCTCGAGGTACTCTTCGGCGAAGCGGTCGACGGGCCGCGCGCGGATGCCGCGGTGGAAGCGCACGTTGGCGCTGTCGTCGTACCAGCCGTCGAGCTGCTCCTGGAAGTCGCCGGGACCGGCGAAGAGGCGCGCCGGCTCGAAGCTGGTACGCAGGAAGCGGTGACCGCGCTCCTCGATCCCCTTGGCCTCGGGGTCCCGCGGTCCAAGGATGATCCAGCCGAGCGCGAGCTGGCCCAAGAAGGCGACGAACGCGTCCGTCGGACGACCGCCGCCGGCGTGCAGCGCGCCCTCGCGGTCCCAGACGAGCTTCTCCGGCATACCGCCGATGCGCACCAGACAGCGCAAGAGACCAGCGAGGATGTCCGGCGCCTCCTTCGAGAAGATCAGCGCGCCGGCGGAAAGACGCGACCAGCACAGCGTGCAGGTGACGACGTATCCCCGGCGGGTCTGGCCGTATCCGACCGGGATCTCGCGCGCCGGCTCCCAGAGATCGCACTGCGCAAGCTCGCCGGGCACATACACCGTGCGCTGGTACGTCCGCGGTGGATCGAAGGGCGGCCGCACCTCGCGCACGTGCTCCTTGAGGATGGTCTCGCCGCCTTGGTACCCCAGCGGCTGCAGGAGCTCGCGCAGACGCACGACCGGAAGACGTGGGTCGTCCTTGAGCTGGCGGTGGATCTCGTCGGTGAACGGGTCGAGCTTGGAGGGCCGCCGCGGTCGCGAGTACTTCGGCGGGTCAGCGCTCCGGATGGCTCTGCGGACGGTCTTGCGTTGCAGACCGAGTCGCCGTGCGATCTCGTGGATCGAGACCTTCTCGATGAAGTGCAGCCGCCGGATCTCTGCCCACTGCTCCACGTTCAGCACACCCTTCCCTCCTGGCCGGTGGTGTGCTCCCCCGGGGCCAGGCTGGACTTTCCCGACGGCCTCTGTCCACGACGGGGTGGGTCACTATTCGAGCGCCGTCAGAGGCAGTATTCAGGCGACGCTCACACTCGCCCACGTCCATAGAAGAAAACGGATTGACTTTCCATGAAAGCTGTCGAGGTACCCGCCCAGCAGATAGCGCCCGGCGTGACAGCTGAAGGTGTAGCCAGTGATCAGCAGGACATTGCCCAGCATGTCGGCGTTCACGCATATGACCCGGGCCCCGTTCACCGATATGACCCACCCGGCGGCGTCCGGTCCACTTTAGTTCTTCTTCTCGGTCTGCACCCCCTTGGTGCCGAGTGTTCTGATATTCGGCCGTTCCGTCGCGGGCGTCCTGGTGCGTCGTACGGCCTCGTTCTCGTCGATCTTCCTGTCTGACCCGGCTTGCGCGCGCTCTTTCGCGTCCGGCCGCTGACGCGGACGAAAGCTGCGGCCCTCGAGCGTGACGTGGTGCGAGGCGTTGATGAGCCGGTCGAGCGCGCCCTCGGCGAGCACGGGGTTGGGGAAGAGCGCGTACCACTCGGTCGGCGGCCGGTTGCTCGTGACGATGGTGGAGCCGCGGCGCACGCGCTCGCTGATGAGCTCGTACAGGTCCTCGCCCTGGCGCTCGCTGAAGGCGCGCAGGCCGAAGTCATCCAGGATCACAAGGTCGGGCGCGAGATAACGGCGCAGCCGGCGCTCCCAGGTCCCATCGAGGTGGCCCGCGCCGAGATCGGCGAGCACCCGCGC